>Ga0272444_10006179_pt1 | contig 10274 bp, 10 predicted proteins | sample SSMForm13_FD_201033 | JGI IMG/M metagenome (GOLD analysis project Ga0272444, IMG submission 201033) | Marine sediment archaeal communities from Little Sippewissett salt marsh, Falmouth, MA, United States - SSM-Form-13 | ecosystem: Environmental > Aquatic > Marine > Wetlands > Sediment ...
GCCTTCACCTGATCCCGCGCTTCGACGTCAGACAGAGCCGCGTCGGCCGCCTTCAGGACAGATCGGATCTCCGTCAGCGCCTCGCCCATCTCGCTGACGACGTCGCCGAGGCCCTTGTCGTAAATGCCCTGGACTACTGATCCCTCCGCGATGTGTTCGCCGCTCACCCCGGGCTTGATCGCGACGCTCTTGGCGCCGATCAGTCCGTAGCTCGCGACGCTGATTCGCGAGTCGGCGGGAATCCGGATGTCGCTGTCGATCTCGATGTCGACCAGGACCCTGCCGTTCAGCAACTCGAGGCTCAGGACCTCACCCGCCTCGAGACCGGCCACCGTGACCCTGTCGCCCGCACCCAGCCCGCCGATCTCGTTGAAGACGATACCGATCCCGTAGCGCTCTTCGCCGAGCTTCATCCCCCCGAGCCAGAGAATCCCGAGAATCAGGATAGCCCCGGCGATCGACAGTGTGATCCCGACCCTGAATTCGCTAGAACGATCCGCCATCGCTCCCCCCCTGAACCGCCGCCCGTTATGGGGCGGCGCGCGTCGAGACTCTAGAACGCGTCCAGTTCGCCTTCGCCCGAAGGCCACTCGCCGTTCGGCTGTCGGCCGCGCCCCCGCGCGACGAAGCTCCGCACGTGCTCGTTGCTGCTCGTCTTGAGTTCCTCCGTCGTGCCGACGAACGCGATCTTCCCCTCCGCCATCAGCGCGATGCGATCCCCGGTGAAGCACGCACTGTGGAGATCGTGCGTGACAACGATCGATGTCGCGTTGACCTTGCGCTGGAGGCTCCGGATGAGCTCGTTGATCTGCTCGGCCATCACGGGATCGAGTCCCGTCGTCGGCTCATCGTACAGGATGACATCCGGCTCGAGCGCGACCGCCCTGGCCAAAGCCACGCGCTTCTTCATGCCCCCCGACAACTCCGCCGGCTGAAGCGCCGCTGTCCCCTCGAGACCCACGAGCGAGAGTTTCTCCTCGACGACCGATGCGAGTTCAGACCCGGCCATTCCTCGGTGCTCCACGAGAGGAAGGGCGACGTTGCCGCCGACGGTCATCGAATCAAAGAGGGCCGCGCCCTGGAAGACCATCCCGAAGCGCGTTCGCATCTGGCTCAGCTCGATACCCTCCATCGCCGTGATGTCGCGCCCCTCGAACAGAACGTGTCCACGATCCGGCATCATCAGCCCGATGATGTGCTTCAGCAGCACGCTCTTGCCGCACCCGGACGGCCCGAGAACGACGAGTGTCTCACCGTGGACGACATCGAGATCGACGCCGCGAAGAACCTCGTGGCGGCCGAACGACTTCCAGAGGTCGTTCACCTCGATGAGCGCAGCGCCGTTCATTCGTTCTCCTAGCCGAAGAGGACCTTGAAGAGCAGCGTCGCCAGGACGTAGTCGCTCACGAGAATCAGGACGCAACTCGCGACGACGGCCCGCGTCGCGGCCCGGCCGACACCGACGGCGCCTCCGCGCGTCCGCAGGCCGGCCGTGCATCCCATCAGCGCGATGATCCCGCCGAAGACAAACGCCTTCATCAGACCGCCGAACACGTCGTGCGCGTAGAACATCAGCTGCATTCCGGACACGAAGACCTTCGCGGATATCCCGAGCGACACCGCCGAGACGACGTAGGCGCCGGTGATCGCCAAAACATCGGCGAAGACGGTCAGCACCGGCAACATGATCAGCGCCCCGAGGATGCGCGGCATCACCAGGTACCGAACGGGATCGATCGCCATCGCATCCATGGCGTCGATCTGTTCGGTGACGCTCATCGTCCCAAGCTCGGCGGCAATCGAGGCGCCGACCCGACCACCGACGACGAGTGCGGTCAGAACCGGCCCCAGCTCAATGACGACCGACTTGTAGATCGCGGTCCCGAGATAGATCTGGGGAACGTACTCCTTGAGCTGATACGCCGCCTGGACGGCCGTGACGGCTCCCGTGAAGATCGATGTGATGATGACGAGCGGCAGGGACTCGATGCCGATGCGGCGCATCTGCTCGACGAGAAGGCCGAGCGAACGGGGAAGTTTCCTCAGAGCGACGAACGATCGCCAGAACAGCAGCCCCGCCGCCCCGACCTCACTGATCATGTCGATCGCGGATCGCCCGACACGCTCGAAATAGCTGCCGCGGGCGGGACTCCACGAGACCGCGTCCGGAACGCTAGAGTTCGCCAATGGGTTCCTCGGGCCTCAAGGCCAGATTCTCGAACCGTGTGCACTCCGAAAGGAATGCCAGCTTGACGACGCCGGTGGGACCGTTCCGCTGCTTCCCCACGATGACCTCTGAGAGACCCATGTTCTCGGGCGTCCTCTCGTACTGCTCGGCGCGGTAGATGAAGAGCACGACGTCGGCGTCCTGCTCGATCGCACCCGACTCCCTCAGATCCGAGAGGATCGGCCTGCGGTCGCCGCCGCGGGACTCGACCGCGCGAGACAGCTGCGAGAGGGCGAGCACGGGCACCTCGAGTTCCTTGGCCAGCGCCTTCAGCGAGCGCGAGATCTCGGAGATCTCCTGGGTGCGGTTCTCCTGACGGCCGACACCCCGCATCAGCTGAAGGTAGTCGACGATAATCAGCCCCACGTCGACCTCGGCCTTGAGTCGTCGGGCCTTCGAACGCATCTCAAGGATCGTCATCGCGGGCGTATCATCGATGTAGATCTTCGATTCGGAGAGAAGACCGGCGGCCGTCGTCAGGCGCGACCAGTGCTTGTCCGCCAGATAGCCCGTTCTGAGCTTGTGGGCGTCGACGCGCGCCTCGGAGCAGAGCATCCGCTGGACGAGCTGTTCCTTCCCCATCTCCAGACTGAAGACGGCGGTCGGTGTGCCCTGCTCGATGGCGGCATGCGCGGCGACGTTGAGTGCGAACGCGGTCTTCCCCATCGACGGGCGGCCGGCCACGACCACGAGGTCGGATCTCTGAAATCCCGACGTCATCGAATCGAGGTCGTCGAAGCCGGAGGGGACACCTGTCACGTGCTGCTTCTTGTCGTATAGCTCCTGGATGACCTCGAAGCTATGCTTGAGGATCTCTCTCATCGGAACGAAGCCGGTTCTCACGCGAGCCTCGGCGATCTCGAAGATCATGTGCTCCGCGCGATCGAGGATGCCTGCAGCGTCTCCGCCGGGGTCGAACGCCTCCTGCGCGATCTCCGTTGAGACGGTAATCAGCCGCCTCAGCACCGCCTTCTCCAGGACGATCTTCGCATGGTGCCGGACGTTCGCCGCCGTCGGCACGCTCCCGAGGAGTGTCGAGAGGTATGCTGCTCCCCCGACATTGTCGATGTCCCTCGTCCGTTTGAGCTCCTGCGTCAGGGTCACGAGATCGACCGCCTCGTCACGCGAGAACATGTCCATCATCGCTGCGAAGATCTTCCTGTGCGAGCTATGGTAGAACGCCGACTCGTCCAGGAGTTCTGCCGCGACGCCGATCGCGCCGCGATCGAGCATCATGGCGCCCAGAACGGCCACCTCGGCCTCGTTCGCCTGGGGCGGGATGCGCCCGCCGGTCGCTGGCGGAGCCATCGTCGTTGCTGTTCCTCTCTGCTCTGGCATCTCTCCTCCGTCCTAGCCTCCGTGCACGGAGGGCCGTCGGTCGCCCTCGGTCAGGAGTGATCCAGCTCGAACTTCACGAACTGGAAGTCCTCCCAGAGCGGGCGCTTGTACTTCGGATCACGAAGGGCCGCCGCCGGATGGTACGTTGGGATAATCCGGATGTCACGGTCGCGATACATCTTCCCGCGCAGACTGCCCATCGACCCCCGCAGGCCGAGGAGCGTCTGAGTCGCGGGCAGGCCGAGGGTGCAGATAATGCGCGGCGCGATGAGCTCGATCTGCTTCGCGAGATAGGGCGCGCACGCCTCGATCTCGCTCGTCATCGGTGTCCGGTTGTTCGGCGGACGGCACTTGATAATGTTGCCTATGTAGACATCGTCGCGCTCGATCCCGGCCGCCTCGAGGATCTTGTCGAGCAGCTGACCGGCTCGACCGACGAACGGCACTCCCTCAAGATCCTCGTTCCTGCCCGGCGCCTCACCGATGAACATGAGCGCCGCCGACGGATCCCCGATTCCAAAGACAACGTTCGTTCTCCCCGCAGCCAGCTCACACTTGGAGCACGATACCGCGATCTTCTCGACGTCCTCCAGAGATCCGCAGGCATCGAGCGCCGAGGAGGAAGCGAACATGTCGCGTACGGCGCACCTCCCGCCGATCGCGAGACTGATCTCGACGGTTTCGCGCGCCGGAACGGGCGGAGTTGCCCTCTTCGTCGCCCGAACCGGACCCGCCGCCGGCCGCTCAATCGGCGCTGCGGCTCCTCCTCTCGCGGGAACCGACGAGAGGTAGAGCTCGTTCTCTCCCCTCTCCCTGAGCTGCTGAAGATAGCGGATCATCAAGGCGCGGGCGGTGTCTCCGGATGAGGCGGCCACGTTCGTGTCCTCCCAGACCCCCAACGGCCGGGCACCGTCTAGGACCAACCCAGCTCTGCGATCGCCTTCGACAGAATGGCATCAGCGAGGTCGAGCTTCGACATCCTGGGCAGCTGCTCGGTCACACCGGAACGGCCGATCAGTGTCGCGACGTTTGTGTCGACGGCGAAGCCGGCGCCCTCCGTCGTGGGATTGTTGACGACGATGAGGTCGAGGTCCTTGTCCACGAGCTTTCGCCGTCCCGCCTCAACCTCGTCTTCTGTCTCGAGCGCGAACCCGACGATCCCCTGCCCCTCTCGCTTCGCACCGGAGACTTCCATCAGTATATCCTCGGTACGCGAGAGCTCGAGCGTGATGCCGGCGTCCGTCTTCTTAATCTTGCTATCACTCGGGGCAGCCGGGCGGTAGTCGGCCGGTGCCGCCGCCATCACAAGGAGGTCCAACTGCGGGAGCGCTCCGAGCACGGCATCGAGCATCTCAGCTGTTGTCCTGACGCGAACGGCCTCGATGCCGGCAGGCGGAACCACTTCGGTCGGACCGCAGATCACCGTGACCTCGGCGCCGCGCCGCAGCGCACGCTCCGCAACAGCAAAGCCCATGCGGCCACTCGATCGATTCCCTATGTGTCGCACTGGGTCGATCGGTTCCTCCGTAGGACCGGCGGTGACGACCACGCGCCGCCCTGCGAGATCGCGGGGCGGCAGGATCAAATCGATCGCCCGGTCGACGATGACATCGGGATCGGCGAGTCGCCCCTTCCCGACCGCGCCGCTCGCAAGTCGCCCGACGCCCGCCTCCGCGAAGATCACGCCCCGACGCTCGAGCGTCGCAACGTTCGCCTTCGTCGCATCGGACTCCATCATCCGGACGTTCATGGCCGGGGCAACCACGATCGGACATGTCATCGCCATGAGTTCCGTCGACAGGAAATCGTCGGCAATGCCGTTCGCCATCTTACCGATGATATTGGCGGTCGCCGGCGCGACGATCGCCAGATCGGCGGACTCCGCCAGGCTTACGTGTTTCAGGGGCCCACTGGAACCGGCGGCCTTCTCGACCCGGGCGACGTTCTTCTTCTCGTCCGCGAACATGTCAACCACGACCTCGATCCCGGAGAGCGTCTCGAACGTCAGAGGCGTGACGAAGCGCGTGGCGTTCTTCGTCATGACCACGACAACGTTCGCGCCAAGCGACTTGAGTCGCGTGACGATGTGGGGGGCCTTGAACGCGGCGATGCTCCCGGTCACGCCCAGCACGACCGTCTTGCCGCGCAGCGGGGATCCCGCCAGCCGACGCTCTGCGTCGCTACCCATCGTCCCCTTCCGCCTTGGCCTTGTCTCCGGCATCCGCTTCGCCGTCGGCACCCTTCCCGCCCCGTGCGGCAGTGGGGTCGACCATCTTGAATTCCACATCGCCCCGATTGATGAGTTCGAGCGCCAGCGAGGTGACCTTCTCCTCCGGCTTCGGCCGCTGCTCGGGGTCCATGGCGTGCAGTCGCCTGGCCAGCTTGGCGGCGAGCACGGCCGCGAGGTACTCGTTTGAAGCGTACTTCAGGAGGTTCTTCTTCTTCAGTTGCCTCATGAACACCCTCCTACAACTGCCCGGTTAGCGAGCAATGAAATCAGCATTGAACCTGGAAGTGCGAAGTCTCTCCGCCCCAACGATCGTCCTCACCTGATCGACAGCGCGATCGAGATTCTCGTTCACAACAACATAATCGTACCGAGACACCCACGTGAGCTCCTCAAGCGCGTTCCTCAGACGCGTCTCGATGACGCCCTCATCATCCGTGGCCCTGCCGCGGAGTCTCTCCTCCAGCACCTCGTAGGAAGGAGGGAGGATGAACACGAGCACGCCCTGCGGGTAGATGCTCTTGATCGACATCCCTCCCTGGATGTCGACGTCCATTACGACGTCCAGCCCGTCGGCCGTCAGCTCCTCGATCACGCGCTTCCTTGTGCCGTAGCGATGCCCGTGGACGAGCGCCCACTCCGCCAGCTGTCCGGAAGCCACCAGCTCATCGAAATCGACGTCGGGAACGAACTCGTAGTGCCGCCCGTCCTCCTCGTCCCCCCGCGGAGGACGCGTCGTCACGGACACCGAATAGGCCGTCAGAGGATCCTCCGCGAGCAGGCGGCGGCAGATCGTCGTCTTGCCGACGCCCGAGGGTCCTGACACGACGACCGGGAAACCCGCTCGGCCACTGGCGCGATCCGGCACGGGAAGCTCCTTCTCAGATTCGGCTAGGTTTCGGGGTGATCCTCGAGACCCTCGAGCCTCTGGGTGATCGTCTCGGCGGCGACGGCGGAGAGGATAATATGGTCGCTGTCGGTCACGATGACGGCTCGTGTCCTCCGTCCCTGCGTGGCATCGACGAGCTTGCCGTTCTCCTTCGCGCTGTCCTTCAGCCGCTTCACCGGCGCGGAGCCGGGCGTCACGATCGCGATGACGCGGCGGGATGCCACGACGTTTCCGAAGCCGATGTTCAGCAGAACGTTGCTCACGACTCTCTCCAGTTCGCGCATCGGATCCGGGATCCGCTCGTCACTCGATGTTCTGAATCTGCTCGCGGAGCTTCTCGATCTCCTCCTTGAGCGCTACGACGTGGCTCGAGACTCCGGCGTCGACGTTCTTCGAGCCGATCGTGTTCGCCTCACGATGCATCTCCTGAACGAGGAAGTTGAGGCGCTTGCCGGAAGGCGCGTCTGCATCAATGCTGTCGAGCGCGTGGCCGATGTGGGCTCGCAAGCGAACGATCTCCTCAGTGAAGTCGCTCCGTTCCGCGAAGACGACGATCTCTTGGGCGAGCCGCGCCTCATCGACGGGGATCTCGTCCAGTAACGACCTGATCCGCTCGTCCAGACGCTCCTTTGCCGCCGCGACGGCGCCCGTCGCTTCTCCCACGATCGTCTCGACACCTGACCCGATCAGACCGAGCCTCGCTCGAACCTCTTCTTCGAGCTTCGCGCCTTCCGCCTCACGCATGGCTACGAGATCCCGGAGCGCCCCCTCGAGGGCGGGCTGGACCTGCTCCCATACGTCGTCGGCACTCGGATCGCCCTCCGGCTGCTCGAAGAGCTGAGGGAACGAGGCAATGACAGACACATCGACATCGCCCGAGAGAGACAGGTCATCCTTCAGATCGCGGAGCGTCTCAGCAAGCTCGCGGGCGGCCGTTCGGTCGACGACGGCGCGGGAGGTCGTTTCGTCCCTCCACTCAACGTAGACCGACACGCGTCCTCGGCTCAGAACCGACTCCACGCCGCGGCGGATCCTGTCCTCGACTCGGAAGAGCGTCCTCGGCGCCCTGATCTGGATGTCGAGGAACCGCTGGTTGACCGAGCGAATCTCCACGCGGACCCGACGCCCGGAACCGCTGACCTCGAAACTGCCGTACCCGGTCATGCTTCTGAGCACGCCGTCCTCCTTCATGCTGTTGGGGTGACCACCGACTATACCCTCTACGGGCCCCGCGAGTCAACGGAAGCGCGGGCCCGGGAGCGGTTTTCGTCGGTTTCGCGGGCGTCGTTGACCCGATCAGACAAGGGAGACTATACTGCGCGCAGGGATCGAACAGACGGGAGAGCGCACGTGGACGGTTTGTTCCTCAGAGGGATCCTCCGGGAGATCGCGCCCCGTGTCACTGGCGCGCGAGTTCGTAACGTGTCCGCGACATCGGACGGCGTCCTCGTGCTTCGTCTGACCGGGCGGGATGACGCTCTGTGCGTGGCGGCCACGTCACCTCTCAGGACCGCTTTCCTGGCGGCGTCTTCGAAGATCCCGTCCCTCGGTACGCCCGATCGCGAGCCCGCGTTCGCGAGGAATCTGAGATCGTCGGAGATCGTCGGGCTCGAGGCCGCCGACTGGCGCCCTCGCCTCGAGATCCTGTTCAGGCACGTTGATACCGTGGGCTTGAGTTCCGAGCGGAGGGTCCTCGCAGAACTAGGCTCCCGGCCCCGGCTGACCGCGGCTCCGCGGAGCCGCGGATCCTCCGACGAGAGCGCCGCGCCCACTGCGATCGAGCCTGACCGCCTGAGCGCGGAGCTTCTGGTCGAGTGGCTGGGAGACGATCGGACGCTCCCGCGGCTGCTGAACGCCGTCGATGAGCGTGTCGCGGGCGGCCCCGCCCGAACCATTCGGGACATCGTGACCGCGCTCGCCGAAAGGTCCGAAGGCACCGTCCACGGGGCGCCGCTGCTGTCGGATGATCTGCTCACCGCCATCCCCGACGCTCTGACGCAAGTCGCCAACGGAAAGGGTCCGCTCGTCCGCCCCACCGTTCTGTTCCGCCGCGACACCTCAGGACGTCTGCACGTTCGCCTCACCCCGGTCGCCGTCCCGTTCGCCGAGGGCGCCGGTCGCTCGTTCAAGTCGTTCAATGAAGCGGCCGGGTTCGCGTTCACTGAATTCCGGCCCGTCTTCGAGCTGGAGCGTCATCGGCTCGATGTCACGAAGTCCCTCGACCGGATGATTCGGAGGAAGAAGCGCGCGATCAGGAAGGTCGAGGCCGAGATCGACGACGGAGAATGCGCTGCCGAGCATCGCCGCCGGGGCGATCTGCTTCTGGCCCACCAGAGCGAAGTACCACGGGGCGGCGCGCGCGTGACGCTCGAGGACTTCGACGGCTCATCGAGGATTGACATAGAGCTCGATCCTCGCCTCGGGCCGGTCGGAAACGCCGAGAGGTTCTTCCGCGCCGCCCGGAAGGCAGCCCGGCGCGCAGAGCGTGCGCCCCGGCGGCTGGAGCAGCTTGAGGAAGAGCTTCGTGAGCTCCTTTCGCAGCGTGATGCGGCGACGGAGGCGTCGGGTGAGGAACTCTCCCGCGCGGCGGTGCGCCATGCGCCGCTGCCGCACCGGAAGCGGGACCGACGGACCGAGAGTCGGGCGAGATTCCGCAGCTACACGATCTCAGGTGACTGGGAGGTGTTGGTCGGGAAGTCGAATCGGGACAATGACATGCTCACGCATCGCATCGCGCACCCCAACGATCTCTGGTTCCACGCGCGACAGGTCGCCGGATCGCACGTGGTTCTGAGGAGGGCGGGGCGGAAATCGGAACCCGACGCGCGGGCGATCCGTGAGGCGGCCGCCATCGCCGCGTTCCATAGCAAGGCTGGGAAGTCCGGCAAGACCGCCGTCTGCTACACGGAGAGGCGCCACGTTCGAAAGCCGCGGGGAGCGAAGCCGGGGCTCGCTGAGGTGAAACACGAGAAGGTCGTGATGGTCTACCCCGCCCTGCCGAAGGACGAGTCCCCCTAACCGAAAGGGCCCCGTGCTCGCGCACGGGGCCCCAGGAATCGGCTTGACACCGACTGTTCCGTATCAACGATACAGCGACTTGATACCGCCCCAGCTGTCCTTTTCCAGTCCGCTCACGACGTAGTCCGCCTTGACCTGGAGGACGGCCGTATACCCGGACACTGAGTCGGACCACCACTCTTCCCAGACGGAATCCCAACCCCACGTCTCGGTGCCGTTGTAGAGCGTCAGCCCGCCGTGGTCCGTGTTCTGATATCCGAAGACGAAGTGAGCGCCGGGGGGGACGATGATACCCTCACTCACTATGTCCACGTAGGTGTAGGAGCCTGGGATCGTGCACGGCCCCTGGTCGAGCGGCGTGAACCCGCCGTGGTAGTCGGCCGTCGTCGGACCACCGGAAGGAAAGGTCATACCTCCCACGTCGACCCAGACCACCCATCCGTAGTCGCTCGTGGCCGGCCCGCAGCACGGGAAGCCGAACTCGGTGAGGAGCAGATCGATGCCCGTGTCGTTGTGGACTGCCGTGACGAACCACTGCGCCCAACTGAGGTTGCTCCCGCCGTACTCGGGAAGAT
>Ga0272444_10006180_pt1 | contig 10274 bp, 8 predicted proteins | sample SSMForm13_FD_201033 | JGI IMG/M metagenome (GOLD analysis project Ga0272444, IMG submission 201033) | Marine sediment archaeal communities from Little Sippewissett salt marsh, Falmouth, MA, United States - SSM-Form-13 | ecosystem: Environmental > Aquatic > Marine > Wetlands > Sediment ...
GTGGGAAAAAGGTCTATTATCTCGTGGAGGGTGGGATCGAAGCACGACGTGAGGCGGTTGCTGAATCGATCCTTCGAAATCATAATGCTCGTCGGATCTTGAGCTATTTGAAGAAAAATCCAGGGAAACATTTGCTTGAGATCGCTCATGCTTTGGATCTGAATCATCATACGGTGAAATGGCATATAAAAAAGTTGTATCTTGCGGAACTTGTGGAGGGAGATACCAGTAATTCGACCTATCCAGTGTATTTTCCAACTGAGACCGGGATTGACTGCATCCAGCAGGTTCAGCAAAAGAAGAGGAAGCAGATGAGAGCTGCATCCTAATGATATTTTTTTTATATTCTTCCGACATCGACGACTTCGACGCTGTCCACCTTATCAATTGATGAGAGGGTTTCGACGACAGGGTCAAGCCCGCCTTCTTCATCAGGGACTGAGACGGTGACATCGAGTCCTTTTAATCCAAAAGCGACATTTTTGATATCAACCCGCCCGAGTTTGACGGGTGGTTTAATGATTTCTTTAATGGTAGTATGGATTTTATCTAGCTCTTCGTCACTGATGACGTTTCCTGGCATGAGTCTGATGAGTGCAATGACTTCGCCCATTATTGGTGCCTCCATTTTCGTTTGTATTGACGTTTTGGTCTATGGTCCTGTAAATCCACAATTAGTACACGTGTATTCTATGCTTTGTTCACGGCAACTTCCACATCGTCCGATCGGGGTCTTACAGGTGGGACAGAGAAATGATGTTGATCCTTTTTCCAGTAATCCTTTGCCACAGGAGATACATCGCTCTGCTTTGTTCATAGGATGTGCTGAATAAGGTATCTATTATTAAAATCTGCCGCCAGTGTTTCCCTATGGTTCAGGGGGTGATCTATCAGAGATTTTTTCCATGGTGAACGTGGTGATTGATTTGAAAAAACGGTATTGGAAAATCGCTCCGACGATGAGACCGAGATGATAGGTGATGAATCTGAAAAGCAGGACAAAGACTCCTAATAGTGATGAGCCAATGAAGACACCGTACAATGCAGCAACTCCTCCTTCTGAGACTCCGGTGCTTCCAGGAGTTGTTGGCATCATGGCGATGATGATGAGTAATACTTGCGCTGCGGTGGAGGCAAGCACATGTGGTTCCAATCCGAGACTGAGGAGCAAGAGAATGGGGATGAGCCAACCGGTCGCCCAGAAAAGCACGGTGATGATTCCCGCAAGGAAAAACGTTTTTTTTCCTTTGGTCATATAATAGACCATGGTCTCATGGAAATGATCGATTTCCACCGAGATTCTGTTGATTATTTTTTGAGAGGTATCTTTTTTTATGAGCTTTCGGAACTTTTCAGCGATTTTTATTAATATCCGTTTGGTTTTCTCTGGTTTTTTGATGGAATAGATGAACACGATAAGGACAAGGATGAACACGATGACAGCGATACCTAGTCCGAATTGGAGAAGACCAGTGGTTAGATATCGGCCGAAAATGTAGAATGCAAAAGGAACGCAGATAAGCAGGAAAAGTGCATCAAGCATGCGTTCGCCAAGGACTGCTGCTGTTGCTCCTCCTACACTTAAACCGTTTTTATTGAGAAGATAGATTCTAACGGGTTCCCCTCCGGCCATGGATGGAGTGATGTTAGCAAGAAAGAGATTTGCAAACACGATTTTTATGGATTCCCAAAGGCTGATATGAACCTGGGGGTCGATGGCGTTACTGAGGATCTGTAATCGGAGACCCCAGAGGACCCAAAAGAGAAAACCAACAAGAATTGCTATCATGAAATACACATAATTGATCTGAGCGGTTGCAAGAAATTCTATGGTGTTGGCATCGATGGTGAGATAGAGAATAATGGCGATGAAGCTAATGCTGAGGATTAGACTGAGAATGATGGATATTTTTACTCTTTTTGTCTTTTTTTCTTGGTCGGACACATGGGTGTTTATGGAAGTGGTCTTTATTTTGCTTATGGTTTACATAATCATTTACACAACGACTGGTCAGTATATGAGAAAAAGCGGTTTCATTTGTTCTCTTTTTTGATGATGAGATCTAGAGCTCTTTCATATTTTCCTCCATGGGTCCAATTGCTAGCTAAACTGATGTCTACTGCGGTTACATTGTCTTTTTTGTAGGTCTTGGGAAACTCTCCATGGAGGCTGAATCCGTGACATTCGATCGTTTTTGATGTTAATGTAAGTGCTTGTGCGCCGATGACGGGAAACAGCACTTGTCTGCATTGGAGATCATGAGCCATCACTTCGATACGAATAGGATCGATGTGAATGTGATAGGCGTCATCACCATTTCGCGCGGTAAAACTGAGTGTTATTCGATGGTATTTCGTGGTCCATTTGATCATGGCACTCTGGTGTTCTTTAATGCTGACAGTGTGTTGTTTAAGATATGGCCCAAAAGGGATAATATTCATACGGGTCGCTGGTTCGGGTCCATCGATACCATATATCATATAATTGATTTCCCTGATACCTAGGATGTATTTGCCTATGTCACCTCGTAGCCTGGAGATAAGTGATTGAATAAGTCGGGATTTGAACGAGTATGGATGGTAAAAAGAGAAACCTATGCCTAGATCGGATAAGGAGGCATTCCTGATGTATGAGATCTTTGCTTCATTGAGAGCAATGGTACAAATCCGTTTGTTTTTATCTTGTATGATCAATTCATCTTTGTTCTCTTCGATTCTCAGGCCTTGTTTTTCCGGCAGTATCTTTTCCTTCTTTGTTTCTTTGGTTGGGGTCATGTAATGGCTTGCTGCGTGCATGAGCTCGGTGGTGGCAAAAGTTTGTTCCATTGGTAGGGGGTTATAACCGAGGAGGTAATCAGGGAAGACTCCTTCGGAGAGTCCACCGTTCTCTGTCACCCATTCAGAGACTCGTTTGAAACAAACATGGGCAAGTCTGTTCCAGATTCCGTTAGGATCATAATGGCTGAGTCGGTGGTAGATGGAAACGAGCCAGGCGGCTTCATAAGGTGAGATCCGTGGGGTAATCGAATAAGATATTGGGTGAAAATGATGGTGTAGATCAAGAAGCTTGGTTGAATATAAGAAGAACCATGGAAGGGTGTAACAGGCATAGGTCCGGGCGGTATCCAAATAGGATTGATCGTTAAAATATGCTGCGGCTTCGATACAGGCATCTATGATGGAGAGCGCAGAAAACGCTTCTGGTTCCATGATGCCGATGTCTCTGAGTCCATTATAGCAGATTGGCGTTGAGCTTTTAAGAAACTGTAATCCTTTTTTTGCGACCTGAGCAAGTGTATCGTCTTGAAAGTATCTTGCTCCGAGGAGCAATGCGTGAATACATTCTCCTGTTCCACCCCAGGTAGTATACGAACTTAGTGGTTCTCGTCGGATGGGAATGGTTTTTTCTTGTTTGATGGCCATTGGCCATGATCCATCGTCTTGCTGGGTGGAGATGATGTATCGTAATGATTCCTTTACCAGGGAAGCAAGTTTTGGATGGTGATGAGTTTTAAGATATTGGAGGAGATGTAGAGAGATTGTTGCTTGTCCTCCAGGGTATCCTGCATAGCCACAATCCATATAGAAAAATCCTTTCAAGTGGTCTTTTTCTAGATTGGTCATGTTGTACCAGATGATTCCTTCCCCGTGTTTGGGTCTCGTGTAAAGGTGTGGGTTGATGAAGTGTTTGACCAGTTCGTTGCTCCACATCTTGAATTGTTCGTTATCATATTCATCTGCCCATTTTGAGAAATAGTTCAGTCGGACTGCTTCATAGCTAAGTAGACTGTAGCTCGAGGTGATCAGGGTGAATCCAGGCGTGGTTTTCCATGGGAGTTGAAGAAAGGATCCGGTTCGTGCATCATAGGATCGATGTAATGCTTTTATTGCGCTGGTAAACATGCTCTGAGCATCAATTGAAGAGGAAAGTGCGGGTAATGAGGTTTCCATGATCTTGGTGACTGATGCTTGCCAGGTTTTAGAAGTTGAGATATTAATGATGAATCGAAAATGATCACCTGGTGTTATGTTCAAGTGAACGGTACTTGTTCTTCCTCTCCCAAGCCATGCGTTCTGTTTTTGTTTGATAGGAAAAGAGCGGAACAGATAGAATTTGATGATATAGCGATCGTTTGTCTCTGAAAGGCAAATGAAGGGAAAGACCTCTTGGTCATTGATGCTGATACAGGGATCGAACTGGATGGTGTAGCAACAGTCTTTGTATTGGATGATCATCACTGGCATCTTTACATATAGAACGGATCGACACTGCTGTCCTTGATGGTTGATATCAGGTATTTTTAGGGTATAATAAGTGGTGAATGGATAGGGTAAAGAGATAGCTTGATCAAAAGAGAATGCATCGGTGCTGTACCACATCCCTCCGAGAAAGGCATAGGTGAACGGTCCTTGTTTTGGGATACTGATTTCTTTGAGTAGGTACACATCTTTTGTTTCTTTGATAGTATAATGGTTCTGTTGATGTTCCAAGGATCGATCCGTGGTTTGTTTTACATCCATGATGATTCCATGATGCCGTTTATGGTGAAATAAGTTGTTGATATAAATCGATGTGTTGCTTGGCTATGATATCGATATGGTACATGTCGACGATTGATGTTTTTTTCTTGAATTCTTCTAATCGATCCGGTGAGAACATTTCTTCGTCGATATCTTTAACCGAAGAGAAATATTGGAGATTATCTTTGAATGCCTCGCGAAACTCTGGAATGTCTCGAGTTATCATTGGTAGACCCATGGAGAGTGATTCCAGCATGACGATGGAATGACCTTCCGCATAGGAGGGCATAAAGAACCAATCAGCTGCTGAATACACTTCAAAGATATCTTCTACGAATCCGGGAAAGATGACATTCGATGGCTTTGTGAGCAAAGCTTGTTTGATTTTTTTATAATCTTTTGAGAACAGATGATAGGGAAACCCGCCGATCCAGAGGAATCGATGCTGAGGGAAACGTTTGGCGAGGCTAAGAAAATCATAGATGCCTTTCCGCGGTGTTCGTTGTGCTACAGTGAGGATGAGCAGATCAGTCTCTGAGAGTCCGAGTGTCTTTCGATACTGTTTTCTTTTCGCAGGGTCTGGGTGAAAATATCCTGTGTCGATGCCATTGTAGATGGTGGTGACTGGAGGGGTTGCTTGGAGATCGATGAGTTCTTGTTTGCATTTATTTGAGACGGCTATGAGATGATCGAATCGATTGTAAATCGGCATGTACAACCAGTTGACCAACCAGGGAAGGGCAAGATTTCCATCATTTAAATGAGGAGTGGAATGGGCAGTGATCACGGTTTTTCCTTTGAATCGTTTCAGATACCATAATGATCGGGGTCCGAAGGTGTGAAAATGGGCAACGTCAAAATCAAGACCGGGATCATTATAGCTCATCTCAATATGGTCTTTCAGTGCCTTATGTAGATTCATTGCAGCGGTTGCGCAGCCAAGGTATTGAAAAGTCCCGCTATCTTCGACGACAAAATTGACTTTCATGATCATCCCCTCCATTGATCTGCTGTTATATAAGAGATAGGGGGCGATGGATGGTATCTAGGATCATTGAATAGTTTATTTCGTAGAGTTCAGCCCAGTGGAGTTCTTCATCCTGCGGATTATAACTTGCGTTACGATAGAGGAGAGTAAAGGGAGGTTGTTGGAATTTTTTATAGGATTCATTGGTCATTATATAATAGTGTCCAACATCGACATTGACCACATTGGTTTTCATAATATCATCAATGAGGATATGCGTGATATTGTTCGTATAGAGTTCAGAAAAACAACTATTCAGATCATCTGTTGTCCATGTGTGGTTCATGGTTTCAGTTGGAATGGAAAATCCTTCAGCCCAACAGAGCATTGATAGGCGATGGTCCGATGCGGTAATACTTGCATTGCTGATGTTTCCGGTCATCCATTCCAATGTGTTCATGCAGGGATCCGATACTCGTTCATCCATTGTGTTCAGTGCATCGATGGTCGGATAGGCAACAATGGAATTTGCAACGACGAGGACGGCTACCGTGGTGATAAGGGTGATGAATCGAATGTGGTTTTGAAGAATCGTTTTCAATGATATTGATGGAGAAAACAAGTGTTTGACGTCAGCGGTTGAATACGTTGCCAGGAGTTTGTTGATACAGAGTGCGGCGGGTATGCAAAGGGGGACGATGATATATTCAAGATGTCGATCTGGAAAAAGATCGGCGGTGATGATAGCAAGTAGAAATGATCCAATTAACGCATATGACCATCCTCTGATAAGAAAGCCGAATTTGTTTTTATTGAGGAGACTGAATCCTGCATATGAGAAGCCTGCAAGTACGATCATTGGGAGGGAATAGGCTATTGCAAGGGGGGTCAGAGAGACATGGACTCCTGGGATGCCGGTGTTGCTGGCAATGATTGAAAGGATCAGCAGGCTGACGCATGCGAACGTGATTTTGATGGGAAGTGAATACTTTGCTGGTTGGAGATGTTTCACATGAAATCGATGCCGAATAGTTTGCCATCGTAAACAAATGAGAAACCCGCTAATGGTAAGAAGGAAAAACAGGCTAATGACCATATTTGATGATAAAATCAAGAATCTGTTCATAAAACTGGTATAGACCGGTGTTGCGATAAAGGCCCAATAGGCAAAGGACAGTGTTGTAGAAAAAAGGACATAGGATAAGAAATACCATGATTTCCTTTGTTTCTGCGAGTGACTGATTGTATAGAAAAGAAGCATGATTGTTATGCTGATCAAATAGAAATATGTCGTAAAATGATGCGAGAAGATCAGAAGGACAGTTGAGATAATGAGGGGAACCATATATCGAGGTTGCCGTAAGGATTTAATGAGAAATAATAGCGAGATCATCATGAAGAAATGTCCGATGGTGAGGGGAGCTGCATGGCTGGTCTGATACACATGGAAGGTTGCGGTGGAGAGCAGTAACGCTGAGATCATAGCGACGCGTTTATCTTTGAAAAGTTCATAGACAATGAAAGCAAGGATAGGGATGGTGAGTCCACCGAAGATTGGTGCGATCTTTGGGAGAAGATGGATGACTTCGATTCCCGTTATCCAGTGAGCAATCCCTGTGATTGCGTATAATACCGGGAAATATTGATAACTATCTCCCCATCCAGTATAGGGGTTGTATAATGATTTTGTTTCGACAAATGAGTTAGTAAGGCCGTAATAGATGCCAAAATCAACACCCCAGGCTGCATTCATGATAGCCGGAAGGGCTCGAATGATGATAGCAAACAGGGTCATCAACAGGAGCAAGAAATACCAGTTATGGAACAAGTTGATGACGGTATTTTTTAATTGATTCATCCTCACATGCTCCCCATCTTGTAGACATTCATTGTTTATAAGAAATTCTATTTTCTATCTTCAACATAACTCAATGGTATTTAATTCAAGATGATGTCTAAGATGTTATCAACGGTCAAGTCAACACTTCCATTACTATGGAATCCTTTGGTTTGTTGGGCAAGAGCGGTATCTTTTCCCAAATCGAGCGCGTGTTGTGGTACTTGATGACAGAGCTGTTTTTCTGATAAGTATGCGGCAAGGTATTGTTGTTCGATTTGACCTGGGGTAGGTATCATCAATGCTTTGGTACCGATCACGGCAAGGTCCATGATGGTGGAATATCCGCTTCTTGAGATCACAAGTTTTGAACGATTTAAGATTTCCTCTCGCTTTTCTTTTGGTAAATAGGGATAGATCTGGATGTGATCCAGCTCAGGGTGATCGTGTTCCTCTGTTTTTCCAAGGGTGATGACGATGTGTCCATCAATGGCCCCTATCTGCTCCATGATGGTTTGTTCAAGATAGCTTCGTTGTGGTTCAGGTCCTGAGATGGAGAAAAAATAATCGATGTCTTTTTTCTGGTCCTTTTTTTCAAAATCAGAGAGCAATCCAACATAATGAAGCTTGTTTTCATCGATTTTTCTGAGATTATGACTGAGGTCTCCGGTCAGATCGTTCTCTTTATAGTCTGGTACGATAATATCACGGAATCGTTTGAAGAAGAACAGGTTAAACGTTTCACTTCCTCGTTCGAAAAGTTTGAAACGAAGCGGGTTCATAATCCGCATTTGATGGGAGATGAAGATGGAGGGAATGGATCTACTGTACATGTCATAGCGACCATCGGAGATGATTCGATCGCAGGGAGTTGTCTCTAAGATTTTTTTCAGATGTTGAACCCCATCTTCCATTCGTTTGATGAAATATGGCCAGTAGACTATGCTTTTAGCAATGAATTGTTCGGTATTTTTTGAAATCAATATTGGATAATCAGGGATATCCTCATAGGAAACGGTATCGCCGAGTTCTTTTTGCAGGAGTTTTAGGGTTCGTCCATGGGATATTACGGTGATGGTATGATTTTCCTCGATGAGTTTACGCAGGACGGGTAGTGATCTAGTTGCATGACCAAAACCCCATGAACAGATGCTATAAATGATATCCATCGTTGAAGGAGTATTTTCTCATTCATTAAAAACCTAACTGGCAGTGGGTTTTTTATATGGCCGTGGTAATCCTTTTATTCTGATAGTCAATGGATTTTCACGAGCGGTTACATCAAAGTATCCATGACCATGATAGTCTGGTCTGTGTAGGATTGGATGTTGATAAAGAGAAGATGCCTGGTTTTTTATTTGAGACGAGCAAGCAGCCGTATAGAGAGTTTTGTCATCAGATCATCGATGCCACCAAAGACGTTGCCTGTGCATACAAGTTGAATAGTGCGTTCTATGAGGCAATAGGATCTGAGGGTTTTTCGATTATGAAGGATGTTGTTTCTTTTATTCCAAAAAACACGATCGTCATTGTTGATGGCAAACGTAATGACATTGGAAATACAGCAAAGAAATATGCAACGGCATTCTTTGAGGGATTAGGTGCTGATGCGGTCACGGTCAATCCGTATCTTGGTTGGGATGGTATTGAACCGTTTCTATCGTATTCTGACCGGTGCAGCTTCATTTTATGTCGCACGTCGAATCCTTCAGCAAGTGATTTTCAGGATTTGGTGACCGAATCGGGTCTTCAACTGTTTTTATGTGTTGCAGATAAAATAAAACAATGGGCTGAAACGGGTTGCTGTGGTGCTGTGGTTGGTGCGACGTATCCTGAGGAATTACGATGTATTCGAGAAGTCCTTGGTGATCATATCCCGTTTTTGATCCCTGGTGTTGGTAAGCAGGGTGGAGATGTGGAAAAAACGGTTCGATTTGGGACGAACTCACAGGGAGATCAGGCAGTGATTAATTCATCACGGGGGATTATCTATGCAGGTACTGATGATGATTATGCAGCACATGCGGGGAAAGCAGCGACTACCTTGCAGGATCAAATCAACATCTATCGAAAGAAGAAATAGGGTTTTGTTTCATCAGAAGATATATTAATGATGATATTCTAATGAAGAGCTGCCTTTATTCGAAGAGCTTCATGAAGAGTGATTGAAGCGGCAAAATAAAGGCAACAACTGATGTCACTAAGAGTCCCTCTTTGATCTATCAGACGTACCGTCAAGACATGATAAGAGGACAACCATGATATCAGAGAATGGTCGCGAAAGAGTCTGTCATGGGTATTCCACTGCTGCTTATTTTGGATTCTCATGTTCAGACCCGCCCAACAGCAGGAGTCTGTTGTTGGGTGACAGCGACTAAAATAATATCATTTCTCGTTCTTTGGGACAGTGAATTCCAAAAGTAAGGATAGATCCTGATCTTTCTTTTCAAGATATACTCTAATAAGCATATTGCACATTATTTCTTCTAGGGTGAAAATCATTGAATAATTTATCTACAGTCGATGAGTATCTTGCTAATCTACCTTCAGAGAAACGGCAGGCCTTGCAGAGAATACGCAAGATTATTGCCGAAACCATTCCTGATTCTCTGCAGCGAATTGCCTATAAGATCTGTGTTGTTTCAGTCGATAAAGATATGGTCGGATATGCATCACAAAAGAATCATTTATCATTTTTCACGATGAGTCCAACGCTTGTTGAGACTATGAAAAATGAGCTGCAAGGAATTAGGTTCTCAGGTGCGACGATTCATTTTTCCGCTGAAAAACCCTTGCACAAGGAGTTAATTCAAAAGATACTCAAGCTTAGATACAAAGAGATTACATCATAGAATTGAACTGAGTATAAGATTGATTTTGGTGAAAAATTCTCGATTTTTTTATTGGATTGCTGGATTGATATAGATGATTTCCAGCATATCCGTAGAG
>Ga0272444_10006181_pt1 | contig 10271 bp, 13 predicted proteins | sample SSMForm13_FD_201033 | JGI IMG/M metagenome (GOLD analysis project Ga0272444, IMG submission 201033) | Marine sediment archaeal communities from Little Sippewissett salt marsh, Falmouth, MA, United States - SSM-Form-13 | ecosystem: Environmental > Aquatic > Marine > Wetlands > Sediment ...
GCCGACACGAACCCCTCCACGAACCCCGGCTCCTTGAGCGCATACCAGCCCGCGCCGAGCTCGCGGACAGTGTCCAAGAAGACAGCCAAGGGGACGGAGCGTTGCGGGACGACACCGTACACCAGCCCCGGAGATCCGCCCACGGTTTGATAGCGCTCAATCAGATACACCTCGGCGAATGGAGCGTAGCGCCCGGCATGGGTCGCCAGAGCGCGCGCCACAAGGTCCACGTCCGGCGCCCTGTCAAACGACGCTGCAACCCAGAGCGTTTTCTGCTCGTCGGCAAACTCCATCGGAGCGAGCGACGGCACAAACCAGCCGTCTTCGGTTTCCACGCGGAGATCTGTTATCTCGTCGCTCACTGCCCCCCCACGAGCAAACGGCCGCCGTAGATCGTCCGTTCGAGCTCGGCCATCTTCTGTTCGAGCGCGTCAAGAAGCCCCGCCGCTTCCGTTTCCTGGCCCTGCTGGGCGAGCTCCTGGACACGCCAAACCTCATCACGGACGGCGGCGCGTTGCGCGTTGATGGCCGCGCTCCCGGGAGGGGCGGCCGTCAAGTCCAGAGCCATTTGAGTACAGCGCTGCTCAATCGCCACAAACCGGCGCCAGGTCGAGCTTTTCGCCGCCGTCTCGGCCTCGGATCGATCAATTTGAGCTCGAGTAAACTCTCCGACGATCTCCACCTCATCATCAAGGGAGCGCGCCGGAGTCGACCGATCGTAAGCCGGGTCGGTCGGCTCGTCGTCTTCGCTCGCCTTCTCCGCTTCCGGCGCCGGCCGCTCCGGTTCCGGCTCGTCCAAGCCGCCGTAGGTGCCCGGGATGAACGAGGGATCGTCGCCGCCCCATGCCACGGGCTCGATCAGCGCCTTCTCGTCTCCGTCTTCGTCGCCTTTTTTCCTGGCGAAGAGGAGAAGGAGAAGCAGCAACGCTCCGCCTATCACTACCGCTCGATCGGTATCCGTCACTGTGCTTCTCCTTCGTTCTCGGGCTCGGCCTCGAGGAGATCTTCCTCGTGTTCGTCCTCGAGGAGATCATCCTCGATCTCTTCTTCTTCGACGGCAAGCGCTTCTCCGACCTTGGCGAAACCCTCGACAACCAACGATTGGAGCCGCTCAAAATCACGGTCCCGGGCGGCGAGCTCCTCCTTGGTCACTGCCGGCTCGGTCGGGGCGGCCGGCGGCGCCGGGGTGGCCGGCGGCGCCGGGGTGGCCGGCGGCGCCTCGGGGGCCGGCGCAAGCCGGTCCCGTTGGATTTCACGCCAAACGAGCCATCCGATCGCGCCGCCGAGGATAGGGAGAATCGGGATCATGGTTGTCCTCTCGCCGAGGTGAGGTGTGAGGTGAAGGCCCGCCGCCGCCGCTCACCTCACACGGCGGCGGGGACCATGGGGTTGAGCTACTACGCCTGCTCGATTGCGACCACGAGGGGGGTGGCGCCGAGCTGGCCGGGGACCTGGGCGACCCCGCCCGGTACGGCCTGGCGGTAGGGGACCAGCCCCGCGCGAAGATACGTCGTATCCCCGGCGGCGGCGGCGCCCCGCTCGTATTCGGCCACGACACGGCCGGCGAGATCGGCCGGGACGGCCTGGGCCTTGAGGTCAGCCAGCATCTCAGCGACAGTGGGCTGGCGAAGATCCATCGAAACGTAGAGCGAGGCCGTATGCGCCGTGTGTCCGTTCTGGATTTTGATCACGCTTCCAGTGAGGGACGCTCCCGGCGAGTTGCCCCAGGATCCGCAGATCGGCACGTTGTCCATCGGGCCGCCATCCTGGCCGATGTAGTTCTCCGAACCACGGCAAGCGTAGAGCTTGTTGAGCTCGTCGGACGTGACGCCGGACTGGTAAACCAGCCCATCGACGTTCAATTCCAGTCCCGGCGCCTCGGTCATGGTGCTGTAGGCATCGTCATAGATGCCCGCACACACGATCGTCCTCGGCCCGGAGCCAGGCAGGGTCACGGAGCCGTCTCCGCTGGCCGCCGCGAGCTCGTGGAACGTGGGCCGAACGTATGAGATGGGGTTTTTCAGATCGACAATCACGGGGTAGACGCCGATCTCGTGAGTGTCCGTCCCTCCGTCCAGTCGCCAGGCTCCGCCGAGGGATGCAATCGTCGTGTACTGCATGGCGCCCTGGTCGGCAAGGATCGGAAGCGGGACCGCGCCGGCGAGATCGGCAAGCCCCGAATCATTGCTTCGGAAAAATCCTGGGGCAAACGGGATCAACATCCCAAAATCCTGAGCGACGGCCGCTTCACTTGATGCAACATCGGCGATCGGCCAGAATCCAGCTCCCTTGCCAGAAGCGACGATCCCAGACATTGCCGCAATGTTGTAGAAAGCCTTTCCAGAGACTGCGGAACAGTAGGTGTGCCCTGCGGCCGTGATGGTGGTGGAGGAAATCCAGTTTGTGAGTGTTTCCCAGGCAAGCGCGCCGGTCGCCGAGCTCTCGTCGACAGCCGTTTCGACCCGGCAGACCAGCCCGACCACGTAGGAATACAGCCCCCGGATCCCCGTGAGGGCTCTGAATGTGATCCCGTTTTTGCTCGAGCCGAGGGCGGCGTGCGAGGTGTAATCGACAGCCGCCCCGAGGCGGACATTCACGATCCTGTTGAGCGAATCCATATCGAGAACCTCCTTCGTTCGTAGCGCCGAGCTAGGCGGTTTTCTCGTCGTAGCCGATCATGGCCAGAGGAAGAAGGTCGTTGATAGCCTTGATCTTGATGACGCGGTCAAGCACGTACACACAACCGCCGACCATCCCGAGAATCGTTGCCCACTTTTTCAGATTCATCGCTTCCATCCTTCCGTTTCGCACGGCATCCGACCGTGCTACGGTTTTAGGGTTTGTTGCTACTAGTTGAGCCTGGAAAAATCGTGGATGTCAAGAAAAAAAGCGAACAACTAGGATCGGAGCTCGGGCAGGGGGGACACCCGGGGGAGATCGCCGCCGGCGGGTTCGAGGACATGCCACGAGAACGGCGCGGCATCTTCGACGCTGGCGAGCGCTTCGGAGCCGTATTCATCGCGGACCCATGAGCGGTTCGACTCGCCTCGGACGCGCCCACAGACAACGGTGCTCACGTTGTCTCTCGCAACGACGTGAAGATCTTTCGGCCGCTGGCTTGCCATAACGAGGTGCGTTGGCGCCGAGCCGCCATCGGCCGTCGGCAAATGGCGGCCCATCCTCACGACCCTGGCGAGCTCATCGGAGCGCGGCCCGCGAGCCGGAAGCCAGTTGTGCGCCTCGTCAACCACCAGGACCATGTCTCCCTGTCTTGTGGACCACTTCACGAGAAAATCGAACGAGGCCATATCGTCTGCGACCCTGGCCACGGTGATTCTTGGATGGCGCCCATGGGCCCTGGCCCAATGAACGATTGACGACGGCGAGCTTGACACCCTGAGAACATCTTCTTCGAGCCGGCGCGCGGCGGAAAGCCGCTCGAACAGTGGGTCATTGACGCAGTCGAAGTAGATCGCCCCCCGGACAGATCCCCGGCTTGACAGATACCATGCCCGTTCGATGAGCCGGGTGGTTTTTCCCGACGCCCGGGGAGCACAGTACATCTCACAAACGGTCTTGAGTCGTCTCATGCTTCGGCCTTCGGAGCCGGCGGAGCCGATGGCCCCGAGCCGTCATATGAGACTCGCCCGCCGGCGGCGGCCGCCGCCTGGCGGCGCGCGAAAACTTCAAGCACCCCAGGTCCAACAAGGCCGATCGTCGCCAGGGCCACCAGGCCGTAGTCAAGATCTTTGCTCGTCACTTCCCAGTGTCGCGAACACCTCGAAACATGGGTTGACCATTGCTCGATCATGGTATCGTTTGGCTTCGACGTCGCTCCGAAAAGCATCGGAATCGCACCGATGATTTCCCCTGCTACACGCGCCGTTTTGACGTCCAGAGGCCCATCGGAAGCCACGTCCGCCGCCGGCCCGTCAAGCGGATGGGTTGGCGGGGGGCCGGGGTTCACCGGCCTGCCGGTGGCCTTCTCGTGCGCCGCAGCAAGTGCTTTGCGCCGTTCGTAGCACTTGATCTCGTCTTCGTGTAGAAGGCTCATCGCCGAGTATGTGTCTTTGATGTCGGAGCCGTCTTTCCTGTATGCCCGCGGCGCACCTTCGGCCTTCGGCTTGTTCTTCGATCCGGGCTTCGGCCCGGGTTTCCTGGGCCGCCCGGGCCCCCGCTTCGGCTCGGCCTTCGCCTTCGGCTCCGCCTTCTTCGGCTCGGCCTTCGCCTTCGTCTCGGCCTTCTTCGGCTCCGCCTTCGGCTCCGCCTTCGGCTCGGCAATGTCGAGCTCGGCGAGCTCGCCAAGCTCCGTTCGCTTCGAGGTGTCGTTTTTCATGCTCACTCCATCTTGTGAAAGGCTGTAAAGCCGTTGGCATGACAATAACGGATCCATGATCCAAGGGCAACAAGCTCATCGTGCCAGTGAGACGAGCCACAGACCGGACACACAACCTCATCGTCCGCGATTCTCTCGTCTTCGATCTCTTCGTCTTCCGGGTCGGGCAGGGCTCGAAACAAACCATATCGTGACACAAGCTGCGCGCCGAACGTTGCTATCTCCCAACTCGCGGCGAGCGCCGGATGGATGGTTTCTCGGGACACCCCGGAAAGCCAACGCTCAGCCCGCCCGCCGGGAGATTTCACTGAATACTTCGCAACCTCCTTCGCACCATTTTTCCCTTGACATTCCCGGATATCCATGAAGCCGCTTCGCCCGCCCGTTGCCCTTGACGCCACGGTTTCGATCGATTTCTTCGAAACGAAGGGGCCCCAGTAGAGCACATGAGCATGGACGTTCCCCGTTCCAGCGAGCTCAATGCTAAAAAACGCCGCACGATCCGGCCCGCCGAGCCCCGGCCATGTCGCCCGTTCTCGCGCGCTCCTTGCTGGCGTCCAGATAGCTCGCCATGCCTTGCGAAGGATGCGCACTCGCTCCCGTAGAGCGGTCGGCGTCACTTCGGCCGGATCGCGTGGGTCATAGGGAACCGTCATGGTGATATGTCGCCAACGGTACCCTTCGGCCTCATCCTTCGTTGACTCCACGTGGTCAACCGCCCGTTCGAGCCAGATCGAGGCTTTTGCCGCCCGCCGGCGAGCGCATCTCGGGCAGGATCTGGACTGACAGGGGGCCCCCTGGCCGTCTGGGATCCCGGACCCCGGCCGATGGTAGCCGCACTCGCATGTTCGCACCCTGGCGCTTGTCAGACACGCCAGGAAAGAAATTGCTCTTCGCCGGATCGCCCTGGAGGTCCCGGAATTGACCGATTCCATCGAATCGGCATAGGTCATAAGGTAACCGACAACACCGTGTTGCCAATCTCGCCAGGCAAACGGGACCACGGGATACACCGCTCGTTCCCGATCGTCGTCTTCGCCTCGGCGAAGTAAGACCTTGTCGAGCGCCGAGGGCATACCCCATTGCCTGGCGCCGTTAGGCCCGGCTTTCGGCTCGAAGGCCTGTTGCGCCACGGTCAATCCACCACTCTCATTGGGAGTGCAAGTTTTCTCAATATCCCCGGCGCAAGGACCTTGGCGTCGTGTCCAAACGCGAAGAGGACAGAGGGGAACGGCGCCGGATGAGGCGCGCCAACGAAGCGCAGTCTCCCTCGAATGAACGCCACGATCTTCGCCTTTTCGGCCGCGCGCTGAAACCAGCGGGTATCGGGCCGCGCCGCGAGCAGTAGGACGGCCAGGGGGCACCCCCCCTCGGTCGTTTCGTGGATCGCCTTGTCGACCCATCGGCCAACATCGCGCCCGTATGGCGGGTTACACCACACTGGAAACCGAGACCACGCCCTCTTCAGGCCGTCCTCTTCTTTGGGGATGTAGCACGGACACACCGTGTTTTCGCGCGTTGCCGCAACATCAAGCCAGAGCTCGCCGAAAATCTGTGTCACCGCCAGAACGAGCTCCGGGGGGGTCCCCCAGTCCATCCGATCGGACGCCAGTAGTGACTTGTTCATGGCCACACCCCGCATAGCCCGGCCACTAACAGAGCTACAACTCCTAGCACTCCTCCAACTGCCCAGGCATACAGGGCCGCCCACCCCAGAGCCTCCCAGGGACGCATCCCGGCAAAGTGCGCCACAGCTTCGTCGCGCAGGCGGGCAAAAAACGACGGGTTTCCGGTAAGTTGCAGAGAAGTTTCGTTTCCTCGTTTCAAGTCGAGGGTGGAGGCCTGGGAGGCCTCCACCGGCGCCGCCTTCGGCGGCGGGCAATCACAGGCCGGCGCCGAGCTCCCACCTCGGCGAGCCCCTCCGTTTTCGGCCGCCTGGGCGAGCTCCCCGAGCAGGTAGGCAACCTGGCAAGCCGCATCGTTGGAGGCTGTCCCCTGTTCGAGCTCCGCTAAGCGACGGAGCGCTACCATGATTCTCTCGTGTGAGGTGTTCATGGCGCGATCGTATCCGTCCACGTTTCTCTTTGTCAATGAAATCGAGCACCTAACACTGTTAGGCGCGACTAAATAGCCTGATATCAAACGGGAAATTCAACCATATTAGGTTTTCCGAATATAGCGTTTTTGCTATGTGCCTTTTCCCCAGGGTGTCAGCAAAAAAAAGGCCCCCCCTCGGATGTGAGGGGGGGCCAGATGATGGGCCCGCGTCGGCTTTCGCTGGGCGCCGGCGCCGCCCCGGCCAAGGAGCGGCCCAGTAAAGGTAGGCTACTTGTCGAGCGGAGTCAAGCCAGTGGGTTCGAGAAAAGCTCCGCGTGCCCCATCAATCTTGTCGAGCCAATCCCCGCCCGGAAGCAGGTGGTGAAAGAACCATAACGAAGCACGATTGTCGGAGTCGCTAACAAGGTCGTAGAAGTCTTCAATCAACAGTGGGGGGATCTCACGTGAGAAGATGGACTCTTTCCAAGGTTCCGTCCACTCCTTGAGAAGCCTTTCTTCGTCTGGACGGAGATAAGTCGCGCGCACCCCGCACCATGCCACGGCAACGGCGATCGCCGATTGTCCCGCATGGTCTTCATAGGAAAGCGGCTCTTCGAAGCGAAGCCCCTCAAGCTCCGCCAGGGGGACAGGGTTACACGTATCCCAGAGCCCATCGATGTACGACCACTTCGCCGGGAAAAGCGGCTGGAAAACACGGAGCTCACCCCAGGCCAGCTTGACGGCATGGTGTAGGGGGAAGCACCGCACGCAAGCGGCCCAGTAAAGCGAGCGCTCGAATATTCCTCTGTGAGAAATCGCCGTTGTCAATGTGGGCCTCCTTCTAGAAGGGGATGTCGTCGTTGGTCTGGTTGGCGGAGGGGGCGGGGGTGTCCCGTGGCTTGGCCGGGAGGACTACCAGCCGGACTCCCCGTGGCAGAATCACGGGAACGGCTGTCCCGAGGGGCCCCGATAGGCTCTGTCCGTCCTTCCCCTTCCAGAGCGGGGCGAGTTCCGTCCAAGTTGACTTGTCGCCTTCGTCGAGGCCGTTCATAACGGCGAACAGTCGGTGCGAGGGTTCGTTTTTCATGATTCCATCCCTTCGTTGGCCAGGCTGTCAAGATACCTGGCCCGTTGTTTTGCCGACATAAACCATCGATACTCGCGCTGTCCGGCCCGCCCGCACGGCGAGCTCGCAACACTGACTTTCTCTTGTCTGGCGAGCAGGATCGCGTTTCGGAATACGTGACCGTCGGACAGGGGCCGCCCGCCGAGCTCGCCAGCCCTGGCTGTCAAGCACCGCGTGGACAGGCCAACCACGGCCTGCCCCGCCAGACTAGCCAAGATGAGGGCTTCGGTGTTCGTATTCGGCCGATCGTACCACCGTGTGTCAGTCACCCCGCCCACCTCCCACGTCCTTTCGGATCTGCGAGCGGATGCCCTCCGCCCACAGTACTTCCATCCTCCCACCGCGCGCGCCGATGGCCCGGCGGACCATGTCCGCGCCGTATTGGTCCAGCAGTCCGCGCAAAGCCGCAAGAAGCCCGATTGTCAGCCCGCGCGCCGGCGCCCCGGCTTCAAGGCGAGCCAATGTCCTCTCGTCCACCCCGAGCACCTTGGCGAATGCCCGTTTGGACAGACCGATTTCCTCTCTGATCTGTTGCACAACGTCCATTACTCGATCCCTTCTTCGTACCTCCCGTACGATGTTCGCGAGGAAGCGCTCCTCGCGTATGCCTTCGGCGATGTACGTTATTTCCCTCTCGTTTAGTATGCGCGCGCTCATTACACCTCCCTTGTGGCGCTCAGATTGCCATACCATATGACGCAAGGCGGCGCAATATGTTCTTTCGAGGGGAACGCAGATTGCGAGGGAAAAGGCTAGTCGAGCCCCAGATCGATATCGGGAACCGTTGAAACCGCGCCGAATAGCTCATCGGTATGGGCCCACCCCTGGACGTCCTTGATAAGATCGACCTGGGCCTTGTAAATTTTGCCCTTGACTTTCGCGACGGCTTGGTTCTGGGCATGGTCAACCAGGGACTGCAAACTCGCCGCCGGCGAGCTCGCCCATTCGGAGATGTCGAGCCCGAGCTCATCACCGGCCGCGCAACTCTTCGCCAGCCGAATCGCTGGAAGCGCCAGTGCTACGGCCTGCGAGCCGGAGATCACTCCGTACAGTTCCACGGAGATCTCGGCGAGCTCAAGTGCTGCGTTCACCGCTTCGGCCGCCGAGGCCCCGGCGGACGCCAGGCCCGCGCCCAGCGATGTGATAGTCCGCAAGGCCGATTGCAGCCCGTCATGAAACGCCTTGACCTGAGCATCCCTTTTCGCCTCGGCGCTCCCCCTGTATGTCTCGGCGACTTGTAGGAAATCCTCGTCAACTCCAAATTGCGGGCTCAGGGCCCCCGTGAGCTCTCGTGGCCAGTCAACGCACGGTGATTCGTTTTCCCCAGCGACAAAATCGAACGTTCGAGGAAGCGCACGGTCGCCAACCACGTTCTCGAGAAACGGATCGTTTCCCTTTGACGAGCTCACAGATCGCGGCACAGCTCCGAGGGGTGGCGTGATAGCTCGGACGTATTCGAGGAGCTCGGCAACGTCCTGTTTCGGGATACCGTAGAAAGAGGGGTCAAGGCTCGGCCTCATGAGGCCCGCTTTTCGAGCGTCACTGGTCGCGACTCCGACCCCCCACAAAAAAGCGTGTCGGCGCCAAACATCTCCGGCCGCGACTCCGTGACACTCGCGGGCCCAGTCAGCAGCCGTCACGAGCCACCGACAGTTCAGGATATACGGGACCACCCGTTGACTGTAAAACCGATTCCTTGGCCAGTCCAAGGTTGCCTGATACCTGCCCCACAACCCCTCTTGCGATGGGTCGGGAACGCCTTGCCGCCACTTTCCATCGGAAAGAGAATGTCCCTCGGGAATCTCGGCCGCTGGCCGCCACAGATCGTCTCCCCCCATGTGCGGCAACCGTTGCGCCCACGGGGGGAGCTCGCCTCTCAGACCGGAGACGACACCGAACGGGTCAAGGCCCGTGTCGACCACTATCTGGCCCGCCTTGTTTGCCGCACTCGACAGGTTACCTCTCGGGGTGTCCGCGTCCGATCGGGGTAGCCAGCTTGCAAACATCCACAGGGGCACCCCGGATGTTTCGTCGGTATCTCCCGTTTTCCACTTCTCCCCTTCGAGCCCCGATCGTCGGAACGGGAAGATCGGGACGTATTGGTTGAAGAAGTGGAACGCGAAATCCCCGGGATACCATGCGACCCCGGCTTTCCGCCCCGATACACGGTCAGTCCACGGATACGGCTTCTTGTCCCAGTATCGCCCCGGCCCGAGGTCCGGCCCGAGGTAGTCTCCCCGGAGCCCTCCCGGGGTGGCGGATAGGCCCGTGTCGACGTCCAACGCTCGCCTGTTGCCCATTCCGTATTTCGGCCGAACATGGTCCACGCTCCACAGAGCATCTTGCAGGCCCGACACGGCGCCAGGCATGGGCCAGACACGCCACCGATGGATCCATGAGAGGTTGCCCCTGTTGTAGTGCTCCGCCGTGTCGAGGACTGTCAGATCAAGACAATGGTTTTTCCCCCGTGGCGCCAACCACTCCTGGCAATAGGTGTTGCACCTATGACCCCATGTCACCAGGGCCCCCAGTTGGCCTGGCCTGAAATCATACTTGACAACGTCTTTTCGTTTGCTCTTCGCCCAGTCGACCACAAGGGATGAGCGGTCGACGCGCCCCGCCCGCCCGCCGGCGAGCAGGGAAACACCCAGCGAGGCCATATCCAGCCCGCGCTCGATCTCTTCGTCGCTCGAGCTCGAGGTAGATGCCGAACTCGCCGAGCTCGCCCGCCGCGAGCCCCCGAACAACGATTCGAGCAAGTCGCCGATCCCG
>Ga0272444_10006183_pt1 | contig 10265 bp, 7 predicted proteins | sample SSMForm13_FD_201033 | JGI IMG/M metagenome (GOLD analysis project Ga0272444, IMG submission 201033) | Marine sediment archaeal communities from Little Sippewissett salt marsh, Falmouth, MA, United States - SSM-Form-13 | ecosystem: Environmental > Aquatic > Marine > Wetlands > Sediment ...
GTATCGTCTTTATAATTTAAATGCCAAGCGTCTTTCCCCAGTCCTGGTGACCCCCCTAAATCAGGGCTATAGACGGCTTGGCATTTTTTTTTGGGCCTCTTCTGCGGATCGATTTGCCCTGATCCCGCCAGCGCTTTTCACTCCACGACAATGGCGTCGTTGCGCCACATATGGACATTCTGATCCTCGTCCCAGGCGATGCTGACCAGATCCAGATCCCCGTCGCCGTCCAGGTCAATCAACCGCGTTCCGAGATGGCTCTCCATTCCCCGATCGATCATGTGCATCCTGAACCGGCCCTTGCCGTCATTCTCCCACAGCTGCACTCTTTCGGCCGGCCCCTTGTGCTCGCCGGTGACGAGATCGATGTCCCCGTCCCGGTCGACATCCGCGGCGTCGAGACTGTTCATCGAATATTGCTGCACGATCGAGTGCCTGCGCCAGTGTCTCTGTCCCGGATAATAACTGAACTGTTCAAACCAGTAGAGATCGACAATGGGAGACTCGCCGGGACAGCACAGCTCGTCGGTGACCGCGACATCGAGCATGCCGTCACCGTTGAGATCGCCGAGCTCGATCCGGTCCGCCCACAGGGTGACCATGCCGATGAGGTGCTGCACCCACTCGCCATCAACGGCAGCGGGATTTTCCCACCAGGCGACCGCATTGCCGCGGCCGTCCATGACGACCGAAGAGCAGAGGTCGATATCGCCATCATCGTCAAAGTCCGCCGAAACAACGGCCTCTCCCGTCGAGTTAGCCGCGGTCAGCCGGGTCCATTTCCAGCTTTCTGTTTCGGGATCGTCCGGGATCTCGATGCAAAAAATGCCGTTGTTCTCGTCCGTGAGAATGATTTCCGGCTTGCCGCCGGGGACGACCTGAGCCAGGTGATATCCCTGCGAGCTGCCGCCGTACATGCAGACCGGCGCATCGGAGACCTGGCGCACGTTCCAGGACTCGAGACTCTCGCCGGCCGCTTCGATCCAGAACTGTTTATTGCAATGCACGGCGATCACATCGCCCCATGAATCACCGTCAACGTCGGTGATCAGCTGGGCGTCCACGTTGAGGCCGAAATCGAGCCGCTGCCAGGGAGCGGTCATGGCTCCGCCCGGATTGAGATAGACGAAGCGGCCGGTGACGATCTCGCTGTAACCGTCATTGTTGAGATCGCCGCAGGTCAAACCGAAATAGGCCTTCCACTTCGGTTCTTCGAAATCACCCCATTTCGGCCGGGCGTCGTCGATTTGAACGTATTGCCATGAATCGAGCGGCAGCCGGTTTTCGCTGGTCAGATTCTCCCACATTTCGATCGGGGGCTTGTCGTAACTGCGCGAGCTGACCACATCCATATCGCCGTCGCCGCCGACATCGCCGGTCACCGCCCAGTAACCGCCGCGGGTCGACAGAACCTGTTCGGTGAACACGGGCGGCCCCTCCCTCCAGTGCGCCGGATCGTGCGGATGCCCCTGCTGGACAAAGACCACGATCTTGTCCGGATCCTCGCCTTTGACCATCTCGCCGGCCATGATGTCCAGATCGCCGTCGTTGTCCATGTCCGCGACCTTGAGGCTGTGGCAGAAATCGAGCTGCCCGATGCGGTGCTCGGTCCAGGACCCGGTTTCAGGATCGACCGGAGCGCGGTACCACGACACCGGGAAGCCTTTCTGCTCCGAGCTCGAAATCACGATATCCATGCAGCCGTCCAGGTCAATGTCCGCGACCCGGACCTGAGAATTGTTGTCCATCCAGCTGCCGGTGTCCTGGGTGTACCACTTGTCGTCAAAGGTGTGCTCGATCCAGGATTCGCCGCGGGTGTCCGGCGGATTCTCCCACCAGGCGCCGTTGAGGATGAAATCAAGATCGCCGTCGCGGTCGAGATCGCCCGTTTCGAGTCCCTCATGCGGCCGGAACGCGATTTCCGCTGTCTCCCAGTCGTCCGGGGAATTTTGAAAAAATATGTAGCCGCGATCCTCGGCCCTGACCACAACGTCGAGTTTGCGGTCGCGGTCGAAATCGCCGATGGCGATCTCCTTTAGAAATGAGACCTGTCCCAGATTCACGATCTCGTGCCTCGGCCAGGTGCCCGCGCCCCCGGGATTCTCGAACCAGAGCAGCAGCTTGGCTTTGTCGCCTGCGTTGTGGCTGTCCGGAAAAATGAAATCTAGATCGCCGTCCCCGTCGACATCGCCGAGCTTGCAGTCGGCCACGTAATCGAGCGATTCGAGCGCTTCATCGTTGATGTCATGGCGAATCCAGCCGGGATACTCGAACCAGGCCAGTATGCTGGGCTCGAACTCGCCCTCCACGACCGCCAGGTCGCCCATGCCGTCGCCGTTGATATCGCCGACGGCCCTCGCCTGTGAAGAGACTCCGGGAAGAATGACCGAATAGCGGAAAGGGATGTCCACAGTGCCCGCTGGTCCGGCCATCAGCAGCGCGAAGCAGAGGGCGAGATAAAACAGGCCCATCAATCGCGGGCCAGACTCTTGATAAGAATTCGTTTCAGGTTGCGGCATACTTGACTCCAATGCTGGTTATGATTCTATGGCGGTTGAAATGAATTTCACAGGGTCTTGTTTTCAATGTAATTGTCCAGGATCAGCCAGGGATCTCCGGTCTTTTCCCTCCACTGCCGGCAGAGCGAGCGCATCCGCACCAGGATGGACCTGTTCTCGTCCGAGCCGGCGAGATTGACCGATTCCACGGGATCGTGCTCCAGATCGTACAGCTCCTCAGCGGGACGGTGCAGATAGGCGTGAACCGATCGTTGTCCCATTCGCTCGAGGCGCTTTTTCACAACGACCTGCCAGGTTTTGGAGGCGAACAGATCGGTTGCAAAAGGATACTCCAGTTCCGGAAAAAGATTGAGGATGTAGCGGTATCGCCGCGTTCGCACCGAGCGCATCGGGTAGTACATGGTGATCTCGTGGAAAATGTGCGAGTGATAGACCGTTTCCCAATCTCCGCTCCGTTCGACGTTGAGCACAGGAAGAAAGGAACGGCCCGGCAGCGGGTAACCGGGTCCCGCCGATCCGGTCCATTCCAGGATCGTCGGCAGCAGGTCGACGTAGCTGACCATGTTGCGGTTTACCAATCCCGGTTCGGCCACACCCGGCGCGCTCACGATCATGGGCAGGCGGACGCCCGAATCGTACACCGTGGTTTTGGCGCCGGGAAAGGGAATGCCGTTGTCGCTGATGTAGATGATCAGGGTGTCGTCGTAGCGGCCCGAGCGGCGCAGCCGCTCCAGAACCATACCCACGCCCCGGTCGAGCCGGTCGATGGAGGTGTACTGGTCGGCCAGTTCCTCCCTGACCTCGGGCTCGTCAGGCAGAAAACCGGGCACAGGGACTTGCGACGGATCGTACCGCTTTTTTACGATACCCGGATAATCGGCATCGTTGGCGAATCCTTTTGCCGCGCGGTGCGGATCCGAGTAACCGACAAGGAGGAAAAACGGCCGCTCCGGATCGGCGTCGAAGAACTCGCCGGCCCTTTGCGCCATGGTGCTGACATCGCGGTTGCCCATGAGCTCACCGTCCGGGACCTGGAGGTCGAACGGGAGCTGTGCGGGCGGAGCCACATGCAGTTTGCCGATCACACCGGTGCGGTAGCCGTTTGCCGAGAGCAGAGCGGGAAGCGTCACGACACCGTCATGAAAAGAGAAATGATTGTAGTTGTGCTGGTGGCCGAACTGGCCGTTCTGATGGGTGTAGAGCCCGGAGAGGATCGTGCCGCGGCTGGCGCTGCACGACGCGGCGATGGCGAACGCGTGGGTGAACCGCACACCTTCCGCCGCCAGGGAATCGAGATTCGGCGTGCGGACAACCCTGTTGCCGTAACATCCGAGCTGGTCGATGCCGTGGTCGTCGGCTATGAGAAGCAGTACGTTCCTCTTTGTATTGGCGGATCCGGCAACAGCGGATTCCACACGAGCGTACCGGACTTCGCACAGGGTGCCGGCGGCCAGGCACGAATTGATGAAAGTGCGGCGGTTCATGGGTTTTGACATAAAATCCTCCGGAAGGCGGAAAAGGCTACGATCAGGGTGCCGCACCGCCAGGCTGGAGCCGGATCACGAATCCGCCCCGCGGCGGAATCTCTCTTTCGAGCGACGCAGGCGAGGTCAGAGTGTATTGCCGGCTTTCAAGCCGGCGCGGATCCGCTCCATCATAAATTTCGAGCGCGCTGTAGCCGCTCTGCTCGAGAAACGGCAGATCCGTGTTGATGGTCACCGGTTCTTCGCCGCCGTTGATGGCGCCGATGGCCCAGGAGCGTCCGGAACGGCGCGCAAGGACGACGAACCTGCCCGGTTCTCCGGCCAGGAAACGGATATCGTCCCATGACGCCGGGACCCATTTCAGAAACGCTTTGACCGGTTCGTCGAGATCGCGGTAGGCTTTTACGCGGTCGGCGAAATGCTGCCAGCCCGACTCGAACACCACGGCGAGGGCCAGCTCGTGGCCGCTGCGGGTGAGATGCGGATAGACGTTGTCGCTGAAAGTGACCGGCGTGTAATCCATCGGGCCGACGGCATTGCGCGTGAACGGCAGCACCGTGTTGTGCCACGGCGCCTTTTCCGGATAGCTCGAATCGAAAATGTAGCACTCGGCCCCGCGGACCGCTTCCATGCTCATCAGATGGGGATAGGTGCGGCTCCACCCGCGCGGCAGGGTGCAGCCGTGGAAATTGACCATCAGCCTCGCTTCGGCCGCATCCTCGAGAATATCCAGATAATGGCTTATGATAGTCTGCTTGTCGCTCTGGAAAAAGTCCACTTTGACGCCAACCGCGCCAAGGGCTTTGAGCCACTGAAACTCGCGCCGGCGCGAAGCCCGGTTGCTGAGGCGGTCACGAGGCGCTTCGGTGACGATGTTGTGCGGACCGCCCGAGTTGTACCAGAACAGCAGTCCCACCCCTTTCGCCGCGGCGTATGCGGCCAGATCGCGGATTTCCGCCTCGTCGACATAGTTCCAGTTGGCGTCCACCAGCGAGTATTCCCATCCCATTTCTGCGGCCAGATCCACGAACGTCTTCAATTGATCGGGATCCCTGGGACTGTCCTGAGCCGACCACCAGCTCCACGACACCCGGCCGGGCCGGATCCAGTCCGTGTTTTCCGCGGTGCCGGGCGGATTGAGATGGGTGATTAGAGAGGATTCCACGATGTCGCCCGCGCTCTTGCCGATGAGGAGAACTCGCCACGGCAGGGTCCAGGGCAAGGTGGAGACGGGCTCGACCGGGCCGGTCCCCTGTCCCTCGGCTGCGTCGGGCATCCGGATTTTATATCTTCCCTCCGGAGCATTGGAATCCAGGCGCGCGCCGAAACAATGCCTGTCCAGAGCCGCCTCGGTCAGCAGTACCCACCAGTGGCCGCCGTGGATCTCGAACAGTGCCGGGAAGGACCAGCCCGCCGGACTCGGGCTTGCGGTGCCGATCCCGAGATCGCGCTGGTAAAAGGTCTCGTATGCGGGCGTCCATTGGCCCGCCTCGTCATGCGGCTGCATAAAAGCCCGTCCCTCGGCCGGCAGATGAAACGACGTGATCTCGCCGGTGATGCGTACCTCGGACGACTCCTCTTCGGGAAAACGATAGCGGAATGCAATGCCGTCTTTATAGGCGCGCAGCACCAGCTGAAGGCGGTTCCCGGCCCGATTCTCCAGGGTCAGCGTGCGCTCGCGCGCATGATCGCGGCATGAGCTCCGTTTGCCGTGCACCAGAGTATAAGATTGGTCGACAATGGCACTTTTCGAAGCCTCGATCCATCGCAGTCCGCCGCTAAAAGACGCATCGCTGCGCTCAAGACCCAGGGGTGAGGGCCGGACCAGCTCGAACTCATCCGTTCCGTCGCGGCCTGTGACCCGGTACATGAGAACGCCCGCATCGAGCCAGACCTCTGCGGTCAGATCGTTGTCCGGAGAGCTCAGCTTCCACGGCGGCTTGTCGCCGGAACAGGAGTGCATAAGAAGGAGCATCACAACACAGACGATGAAAAATCGCATCTTCCCTCCCGCACTTTCATGTTTCAGAGCGCTTGTCAGAAATGAGCCAAAACGGTGAAAAAAGAAACCAGACCACGGTGGCGATGGAGGTCCAGAGCAGGTAGGTGGCGAATTCACATTTACCCCTGAATACGCAGATCGAGAATGACAGGATGACGGCCAGACCGGCCAGAGAGGCGATAGGGGCGATTTTTCTCAGAACGGACTTCATGGATCGAGCTCCTCAATTGGATTGGGCCGTTTCCCGGCCGGACAGCGGCCGCATTTTGACGTCAAGAGCGGTGAACAGGAGATAGAGTCCCTGGGCGATGAAATAACCGGGCAGCCATTTGAAATACATGTGCAGCGGCAGGAGAAATACTGCGACCAGGGTCAGAACCCAGGAGAGCAGAGCGGCCCAGTTGATGAACTCGCCGCGTTGATGCGCCCGGTACTGCGGCAATCCCACTCGCGGCAGGATCCAGTGCTCGGCAAAGACCACGGCGCCGATCGGCATCAGGATAAGACCGTATAGGGCGACGAAATCGAGCAGGCGCATAAAAATGACCGGGAAACAGGCGACCACCGAGGTGACCACACCGGCGACCAGGGTGACGCGCCAGCGCGCCCAGTCCGGTGTCACCACCTGCAAGGCCAGGCCGGCGCGATACATGGTCGGATTCGACGTCGTCCAGCCGGCGATCAGAACAGCCAGTGCGCCCGGCACCCCGGCCGCGGTGAAGGCCATCATGCCCGGATTCATCTCCCGGGCCACGGCCGCGACCATGATACCGGAGCAGATCCAGGCCAGGTAATGTCCCGGAAACATGCCAAACGCGGAGAAAAGGCCGTATTTCCAGGTGCGGGCGTAGCGGAAAAGAGCCATATCCGACAGGCCGACGTGCATGGCCAGATTGGCGAACCAGGCGAAAAAGGTGATATGCCAGAAATTGAATCGTTCCTGGCCCGGAGTGGGCACGCCGTTCCAGATGCGCGTTTTTGCCACGTGCCAGAAATCGCCGAGACTGTTGATCTCCCCCAGACTGGGAAGAAGAGCGAGAGCGCCGGCGACGAAGATGGCGAAAAGCCACGGTGAGCAGATCGAGGAGAATTTGGACACCTTTTCGAATCCGAGGATGGCGAACAGGGTCACCACGCCGCCGACCGCCAGCGTGATCACCACCCAGCCAACACTGTTGGGCAGGACGTCGGTCAGGGTCGGGGTCTGGATCTTGAACGCCAGTCCCACGGCCGTGGCCGACACCGATATCATGGCGCCTGCGAGTCCGCAGTAGAGCAGGGCGTTGGCCACGTTGTAGATGTAGGTCAGACCCGGACCGCAGATCTTGCGCAGGTACCAGTAGAGCGTCAGCCGCGTCCGCACCGCGATGGGCGCGACCAGAAAAGTCCATGACAGCACGGCGAGCAGGTTGCCGGCCAGCAGGCCGAAGAACAGGTCGCGCGCGCTGACGCCGTGAATGACGAACATCGCACCGATGACGAATTCAGTGGCAGCCACGTGCTCTCCGGCGAAAAGAGCGATGAACCGTCCCGGTCCCTGAAGTTTATCCGCTGTCACGGGCTGGCGGTCGAACTCGTAGAGATTGTCGAGCCGCTGGGTCAGAGTCGATTTGGAATTGGCCATGAATCTCTCTTCGGTTTAGGTTCGGTTTTGTTCAATCTGGCGCTGATAGCCGCTGTCGAAATAGGCCCGGACCGGATCGGCGGGCAGGTTTTTCTCCAGGCGCGCCGCCGCGACCAGCGGACGCACATCGGCGTTGAGCAGCGCGTCGTTGAAGGTCCGGTTGGCGAGCAGGATTTCATCCTCGCGCTGGAATTGGCCGAGTCTCTCCCGGTCGACCAGCATGGCCCGGGCCAGGGAAATGTGCAGCGAATCGACGGTATGCAGCAGAGCCTGGATGCGGTTCTCCCTGGCGCTGCACTGGTCGATCATATAAGCCCAATCTTTATCCGGATCTTCATTGGCCACTACGCCTCCGCGCACCAGCTCGTATAAGATGCGCGCCATTTCACCGCTGGGCTCAACGGCCTGATCGTCGTCGGCCGCGTAGCGGGTGTTGAAGTGAAATCCGCCCAACATCTGCTCGACGAGGAGCCGGGCGACGATCTGTTCGATATTCTTGCCGCACTGATGGTGGCCGAGATCGACCAGCACGCCGGCATTCGGACCCAGGCTTTTCGCCAGCAGGGCGGCCGCGCCCCAGTCCGGTATGGCGGTGCTGTACGTGCCCGGTTCGAAATGTTTGTATTCGATCAACACGGTCACATTGGGATCGATTTTTTGGTACGCCCTCTGCAGAGAGGTTTTCAAGATGCGCATGGAATCGCCGAGCTCCACCTGTCCGGGATAGAGCGAGCCGTCGGGCAGCCACAGGGTCAAAAGCGAACCGCCGTGCTCGAGCGACGCCGCGGCCGCAAACAGGGTCTGCTCGATGTAACGGTCGACCGTCTCCGGTTCGATGGCGGTCAGGCTGCCGCGGAACGAGCCCTCGAGGAAATAGGTGGGACTGATCGAACCGATGCGCAATCCCCGTTCCACGGCCGCCCGGCTGACTTTTTCAGCCTCCTTCATGCTTGGATCCCGGCCGTTTTCGGACAGGTCCCACAGCACGTGCACACCGACCGACGGATTGGCGCCGGTGAGCTGGTGGACGAAGCGGGCGTCATCCAGTTTTTCTTCGATAGTGCGAGCGAATCCCGGCGGCATGTAGCTGCCGAATCTTCCGCCGCCGAATTCCCCGAAAACCCAGCTCGGTACTTCAACCGTGAAACGACCCACCGCCTCTTTGGTCCGGGCGACCGTCTCCACACCGAATTCGAGCTCGAGCGCCTTGAGACCGTGAGTGATTTGTTTATCGTCCATGCGCAAATTATCCTTTCGAAATTTTTTCAAGGAGGAAAAAAGGGTTGTGTTCGCTGAATCGCCACCCCCCGGCGGCAGAAAGACCGGTCTATTTTGATCCGGATGAACAGTTGAACCGGAACCGGTGATGAGGTCCAGCGGCTGACCGCCAGAAATCATAATAAAAAAGAATCAGCAATTAATCAATGATTATTTCAGGAGAGCCAGCGCGGCAGATTCCGTGCAACAAAGTCGTCGTCCTGTAAATGAGGATAGGCGGCAGAGATGCGGTCGATCTCGTGCGATTGCTCCGGGCTCAGCTCGATTCCGGCGTCGAGTGTCCAGTTGACCTCGAGCAGGCCCTGACGGCGCAGAATTTCGTGCAAACCCACGATACAGCCGCGGAAATCGTGCGCCACGTCGAACAGAGCGGCATTGCAGTCAATGATCTGGGCGCCGAGGGTCAGCCATTCGGCGGGGACCGGAGCGCGGCGGCGCGCCGGTTCGCGGATACGTTCAAAAAGCTCAACCGCGGCGCGCGTCCAAACCGCCCAGTGCCCGAGCAGACCGCCGCGGAAACGGACTGGAACCGGCTCGCCCGCGCGTTGAAAGACAAATTCCGTCAGCAGGTCGGCGAGAATCTGGTCGTCGTTTCCAGTATAGAGCGAGATCTCTTTTTCACGTCCCGAGTCGACCAGGGCGCGCACGACATCGAGGGTGTAGTAGCGGTTGAACGGCGCGATCTTGACCGCCACCGCGGTCTCGATCTCGAAAAATTTACGCCAGAACGAATAATCGAGCCGGCGTCCTCCCACCGCGGGCTGCAGATAAAATCCGAACAGCGGCAGGATTCGCGCCACGGCGCGGCAGTGCTCGAGCAACTCGTCGTTCGGAGCCGCCGAAAGAGCAGCCAGGCTCAGCAGACCGGCATCGTAGCCCAGTTCCCGTGCAAGGCCGGCCTCAGCGAGCGCCTGTTTCCTGTCACCGACGATCCCGGCGACCTTTATGAGCTTTTTCCCGCGGCTCTGCTCGAACGACGCCATCTCTTCGGCGGCGAGCCGCAGCACGGGACCGAGCAGATCGTGCTCGGGATTGCGGATCTCGAACTGGGTGGTGTGCACTCCCACGGCCAGGCCGGCGCTGCCGGCGTCAAGATAGTACCGGCTCAGGGCCCGCTGCCGGCGCGGGTCGAATAGGCGCCTGCGGTCGAGCGCGAGCGGATGCGCGGGAATGACACCGCCTTCGAACAGGCGCTGCCGCAGACCGGAGTGTGTGGATTCGGAATCAGCCATCGGACACCCGGGGAAAAAACAGCTGCAGATCATCGTACGCTGGAATTGGCAAATCAATACCGGCCATCGCGCACCTGGAAATGGGTGGGCTTGTCCCAGACGGTCCGGCTGTGGATGACCCAGTCG
>Ga0272444_10006185_pt1 | contig 10259 bp, 12 predicted proteins | sample SSMForm13_FD_201033 | JGI IMG/M metagenome (GOLD analysis project Ga0272444, IMG submission 201033) | Marine sediment archaeal communities from Little Sippewissett salt marsh, Falmouth, MA, United States - SSM-Form-13 | ecosystem: Environmental > Aquatic > Marine > Wetlands > Sediment ...
GTCATCGACAGCTGCGGCGACCAGGCCAAGATCGAGCAGATCAAGGCCAAGGCGCTGGATATCTGCGCCCGCTTCCCTGTCTATGCCGACTGAACCGGAGCGGGCTCGGAGTCGCGCACAGGCGCGACTCCGAGCCCTGGGGACCTGATATGCGTTGTCCTTTCTGCGGAGCACTCGATACCAAGGTGGTCGACTCGCGCCTGCACGGCGACGGCGACCAGGTGCGGCGCCGTCGCGAGTGCACCGTGTGCAAGGAGCGCTTCACCACCTACGAGACCGCCGAGCTGAACCTGCCGCGCGTGGTCAAGAGTGACGGGCGGCGCGTCAACTTCGACGGGCGCAAGCTGCGCGCCGGCATCGAGCGCGCGCTGGAGAAGCGCGCGGTGGCCACCGAGGACGTGGACGCGGCGATCAGCCACATCACCCGCAAGCTGATGGCGCGCGGCGAGGGCGAGGTCTCGGCGCGGCAGATCGGTGAGCTGGTGATGGAGGAGCTGAAGGGGCTCGACCAGGTCGCCTATGTGCGCTTCGCCTCGGTGTACCGCCAGTTCGAGGACGTGCAGGCGTTCAGCGAAGAGATCGAACGCCTGCGCCAGGAACCCACCCCGGAAACGCGTCGCAAGCAACTGGACCTGCTGGACGAGGAAAAATGAGCGGGGGCTTCGACCTCGCCGATCACCAACACATGGCGCGCGCCATCGAGCTGGCGCGTCTCGGCCGTTACACCACCGATCCCAATCCGCGCGTCGGCTGCGTGCTGGTGCGCGACGGCCAGGTGGTGGGCGAGGGCTTCCATCGCCGTGCCGGCGAACCGCATGCCGAGCGCATGGCGATTGCCGCTGCCGGCGATACGGCGCGCGGCGCCACCGCCTATGTCACCCTCGAACCCTGTTGCCACTACGGCAGGACACCGCCGTGCACCGAGGGGCTGCTCGAAGCGGGGGTGAGCCGCGTGATCGCGGCCATGGTCGATCCCAACCCGCTAGTCGCCGGCAAGGGCCTGGCGCAGTTGCGCGAGGCCGGCATGGAGGTGCACAGCGGCCTGCTCGAGAAGGATGCACGCGCGCTCAATCCCGGCTTCATCAAGCGCATGTCGCAAGGCGTGCCGCATGTGCGCCTGAAGCTGGCGATGAGCCTGGACGGGCGCACCGCCATGGCCAGCGGCGAGAGCAAGTGGATCACAGGCCCGGCGGCGCGGCGCGATGTACAGCGTTTGCGCGCCGGCAGCTCGGCGATCGTCACCGGCATCGGCAGCGTGCTCGCCGACGATCCGTCGATGAACGTGCGCCTGAGCGCGGCCGACCTGCCGGGCGTGCAGGGCGAGCAGTTCCTGTTGCAACCGCTGCGCGTGGTGCTCGATTCCCAGGCGCGCATGCCGAGCGACGCGCGCATGTTGTCGCTGCCCGGCAGCACCCTGGTGTTTGTCGGTGAGCAGTCGGATCAGGCGGCAGTGGATGCGCTGAGTGCGGCGGGCGCCGAGGTGGCCCGTCTGGATCAGGATGAGCGCGGCCTGCAGTGGTCGGCCTTGCTGCGGTCATTGGGCCAGCGCGGTTGCAACGAGGTCCTGCTCGAATGCGGCGCGACCCTGGCCGGCTCGGCGCTGCAGGCCGGCGTGGTGGACGAGCTGATCGTCTACATGGCGCCGCACCTGATGGGCGATGCGGCGCGCGGCCTGGTGAGCCTGCCGGGGGTCGAGCGCATGGCCGACCGGCTCCAGCTGCAACTGCTGGACGTGCGACAGGTCGGCGACGACCTGCGCCTGCGCTATCGCCCGGCCGCATCCTGAATGCCGCGCATGGCCATCCCTGCCGCTGGGCGGCGCGTATACTTGGTCACTGTTCGCTGTAGCTAATGGAGTCACAGATGTTCACCGGAATCATTCAGGCTATCGGCAAGGTGCGCTCGCTGGAGCAGGGGGCGGGCGACATGCGCCTGGCCATTGCCACCGGCAAGCTCGACCTGGGCGATGTCGAGCTGGGCGACAGCATTGCGGTCAACGGCGTGTGCCTGACCGCGGTGGAACTGCCTGGTGACGGCTTCGTCGCGGATGTGTCCAACGAGACCCTGTCGCTGACCAGCCTCGGCCAGCTCAAGGTGGGTAGCCCGGTCAACCTGGAGAAGGCCCTGACCCTGCAGACGCGCCTCGGTGGTCACCTGGTGTCGGGTCATGTGGACGGGCTCGGTGAGGTGCTGGAGCGGCGCGAAGACGCGCGTTCGGTACGTTTCCGCATCCGCGCACCCAGGGAGCTGGCGCGCTACATCGCGCACAAGGGCTCGATCACCGTAGACGGCACCAGCCTCACGGTGAACGCGGTCGAGGGCGATATCTTCGATCTGAACATCGTCCCGCACACGCTGCAGGAAACCATCATGTCGGAGTATCACGGCGGGCGGAAGGTCAACCTGGAGGTCGACCTGGTGGCGCGCTACCTGGAGCGCCTGCTGCTCGGTGAGCAGGCCGCCGACCCGAAGGCCTCGGCCGGCATCGATCTGCAGACGCTGGCCAAGGCGGGTTTCAGGATCTGAGCCTGGCGGGGGCAGGCGCCCCCGCGCGTCGGCTCAGGCGAAGATCTCCCGGTAGGCATGCCAGGTGGCGAAACCGAGCACCGGGAAGATCACCGCAAAACCGAAGAACGCGGTGGCCATGCCGAGCAGGGTCAGCGCAGCCACCAGCACGCCCCAGGACAGCATCACCAGCGGCTGGGTGGCCACGGCGCGCACGCTGCTGGCGATCGCGGTGACCGGGTCGGTGCGACCGTCCACCATCATCGGCAGCGACCACACGCTCAGACCGAACATGGCCAGCGCGAACACGCCGCCGACTGCCAGCTGGATCGCCACGAAGCCCAGGCCTTCGACACTGCCCAGCTGGGTGATGAAGCTGCTGCCACCCACGCCACCGGCATACAGGGCCGCGATCAGGGTCGAGACGCGCAGCCAGGCGATCATCACCAGCGCCAGCAACAGTGCGAACAGCAGGGTGGTGCCGGGTTTGGCGGTGAGCATGCGCCAGCAACTTCCCGCGTCCGGCAGCAGGCCCTGTTGCTCGCGTTTGGCCATGCGGTACAGGACCATCGCCAGGATCGGGCCGATCAGCAGGAAACCGCTCCAGAAGGCGAACACCAGCTGCGGCTGGGAGATCGCCGCCCAGCTGATGGCGGCGCCGGCCACCGCGAACAGCGCGCCGAACAGGAACGCCGGTGCGGGCATGCGCATGAAGGTGTTCCAGCCCTGGCGCAGCCAGCGCCAGGGTGCATGCCGGTCGAGCCTGCGCGCCTCGAGCAATTGCATGGGTTGATAGGTGATGGTGGGTACCGGTTTGCTGGCGGCCATAAGTCCTCCTCACTGGCTACTTGATGCATAAGCACTACGTATAGGCGCCACGGGGAGGTTTGCAAGCCTGCATTGCGCAGGGGTACCGGGTGGAACTAATCGAGCGCCGTCGCAGAGCGATACAGTTGCAGCAGGGTTTCACCGGCCTGGGCGGCATTCTCGCCGAAGGTGATGATGCCGTCTTCATGGCCGCCCATGCTCAGGCAGGCCGCTGCCAGCACTTGCGGCTTGAGCAGCAGTCGTTGCACTTCCGCGGCCATCTGCGGCGTGCCGTACTCGGCGGCCGGGTCGGTGATCGCCATGCCCAGTCGTGCAGCCTGCTGCCAGATTTCCCTGCTGTGCACATGGATCACGAAACGCACCTGCGGCAGCAGCGCATACACCTGCGCATGGGTCATGGATTCGGATGAAGGCGCGATCGGGCCGCTCGAGATCACGCTGTTGTGGTCCAGGTCGACCTGCTGCACCCAGGCAAAGTGCTCGGCCTGCAGCGCCTGCAGCCCGCCGGTCTGGCTGCCGGTGATGAGAAATCCCTGCGCGGCGCGCTGGCTGATGTTGCCGTAGGCGGCACCCTGGTAGCGCCCGGGGTGCTGGCCGATCAGTTCGAGTTCACGACAGCGTCTGAACCAGTATTGCAGGTCCGCCAGGTCCGCCCAGTCCGGCAGCGGGGCGGTGCTGTGTTGCTGGGAGAACTTGATGACTCCTTCCTGGCTGGTCATGTGCGCATATCCGCTGTTGGTGAATTTGCTGGCAAGCGGCAAGTGTTTGCTTGCGGTCTGCGCTGCTATTCTTAGGCAAGTCCTGCCGGTGTTCCAGCACCGGCATCAATACATAAGCACCAAAAGGACCATAAGAGGAGATTCACCCATGAAGTTTTTCAACAAAGCCCTGATCGTGTCGGCGATTGCCGGTTGCATGGTGGCCGGCGAAGTGGCCGCCGCCACCGAGTGGAACGTATCGCTGTGGGGTAAGCGGCGCGCCTTCACCGAGAACGTGGAAAAGCTGGCCGAACTGGTCGAGCAGAAGACCAATGGCGAGTTCAAGCTGAACATCTCCTACGGCGGTCTTTCCAAGTCCAAGGAAAATCTCGACGGCATCGCCATCGGCGCCTTCGAGATGGCGCAGTTCTGTTCCTTCTATCACAAGGCCAAGAACCCGACGATCACCGTTACCGAGCTGCCGTTCTCGCGCGACGTGTCGCTGGCACGCATCGCCGAGATCCAGTCCGAGGTGCACAAGCACCCGATCGTGGTCAAGGACCTGGCGCGCTGGAACGCCACCCTGCTGATGCCCACGCCGATGCCGCAGTACAACATCGTCAGCAAGTCCGACGCGCTGGGCTCGCTGGAGGATTTCCAGGGCCTGCGCGTGCGCGGGCCGGGCGGCATCATGGGGGTGCTCGGCAAGCTCGGCGCGATCAAGACCGGCGTGCCCTTCTCCGAGGTGCGCCAGGCGATGGATTCGGGCGTGATCGACGCGGCCTCGTTCGCACCGCACGCGCACCTGGCGACCGGTTCCTACAAGGTCGGCAAGTGGGCCACCACCAACCTCAATCTGGGTAGCGCCAACTGCCCGGTGGTGGTCAACACCGATGCGCTGAATGCGCTCAAGCCCGCGTATCGCGAAGCGCTGCTCGGCTCGGTCGACGAGGCGATCGCTTTCTACGTGGACAACTACGACAACAACACCACCGGCAAGTACCAGAAGGCGATCGAAGATGCGGGCCTGACCCTGGTCACCTTCACGCCTGAGCAGACCGCGCAGCTCAACGAGCTGGCCGAGTCGGTACGTCAGGATTGGGTCAAGTCCAACGCCGGCGATTTCGACTCGCAGGCGCTGTTCGACTTCACCGCCGCACTGTTCAACAAGTGAGCCGAAGGCGGCACGGCTGCGGTCGTGCCGCCATAGCATCATGTCTTCTTCCGCCTCCGTGCTGTCGGACGACTCGCTGCTGAGTCGCATCGATCGCTTCCTGTTCAAACTGGAAACCCCGCTGACCCTGCTCGGCGGTGTGATCATCTTCCTGCTGGTGTGCCTGGCCACGGTCAACGTGCTGGGACGCTGGCTGTTCGAGCTGCCGATCAGCGGCTACATCGACTGGGTGGAGCAGGCGATGGCCTTCTTCGCCTTTCTCGGTATCGCCTACACCCAGCGCCTGGGCGGGCACATCCGCATGGATATCCTGATCGGCCATCTGCACGGTCGCTGGCTGTGGTTCGGCGAGTTCGTCGGCACCCTGTGCATGTTGCTGCTGACCCTGGTGCTGGTGTACGGCTCCTACCTGCATTTCTACCGCGCCTGGCAGATCGGCGATTCCTCGCTGGACATCGATCTGCCGACCTGGCCGGCCAAGCTGGTGGTACCTGTGGCGCTGGGCTTCCTGGCGCTGCGCCTGCTGATCCAGCTATGGGGCTATGCGCGCGCGCTGTGGCGCGGCGGGGATTGCCCGGTCGCGGTACCGTTGATCGAGGACACCGCGACCCTGGCGGCCAAGGAGGCCGAGAGCATGCTCGGCGAGGGTGAAGAGCAGGTCGGGGAGAAGCGCGCATGAGCGGCCTGTTCGAGACCATGGGCGCCATGGACAGCATCGAGATCGGGCTGTGGGTGACCGGCCTGATGTTGTTGCTGGTGGTGCTCGGCATGCGCGTTGCCTTTGCCGCGGCGCTGGCCGGGTTCGCCGGGCTGCTGTGGATCTTCTCCGCCAAGCTCGGTTTCGAGCGCGGTTTCCTGGTGGCGGTGAAGATGGCCGGCACCATCCCGCATTCCAAGGTGTCGACGGTGGCGCTGTCGTTGATCCCGACCTTCATCCTGATCGGTTTTCTCGCCTATCACGCCGGCCTGACCAAGGCCCTGTTCGAGGCGGCCAAGCGCTGGGTCGGCTGGCTGCCCGGCGGCATGGGGGTGGCGACCGTGTTTTCCACCGCGGGCTTTGCCGCGGTGTCCGGCGCCTCGGTGGCCACCTCGGCGGTGTTCGCACGCATCGCGGTGCCGGAGATGCTCAAGCTCGGTTACGACAAGCGCTTCGCCGCGGGCGTGGTGGCGGCCGGCGGCACCCTGGCCTCGCTGATCCCGCCGTCGGCGATCCTGGTCATCTACGCGATCATCGTCGAGCAGGACGTCGGCGCCCTGCTGATGGCCGGCTTCCTGCCCGGTGCCGTTTCCGCGCTCATCTATGCCGGCCTGGTGATCTTTCTCGCCAAGTACCGCAAGAACCTGGGCCCGCCGGTCAAGGGGTTCAGCTGGAAGCAGCGCTTCGAGACCCTGCCGGGCGCGATGCCGATCTTCGCCGTGGTGGCGATCATCGTGGTGTGTATCTACGGCGGTGTGGGCACGCCCACCGAGGCCGGTTCGCTCGGTGCCTTCCTGATCCTGTGCCTGGCGCTGTACCGCGGCATGCGCTGGAAGGACCTGCGCGGTGCCCTGCTGGAGACCGCCAAGCTGACGGTGATGATCTTCACCATCATCTGGGGTGTGCTGCTGTACGTACGTTTTCTCGGCTTTGCCGACCTGCCCGGGGCCTTCGCCGACTGGGTAGGCGGGCTGGAGCAGAGCCCGATGCTGACCCTGATCCTGATCCTGTGCGCCTACGCGATCCTGGGCATGTTCATGGATGCGATCGGCATGTTGCTGCTGACCCTGCCGGTGGTCTACCCGGCGATCATTGCGCTCAACGGTGGCGAGGGCGTGACTGCTGCCGAATCCGCCTTCGGCCTGTCCGAGGTGGGGGTGTCCATCTGGTTCGGCATCATCGTGGTGAAGATGGCCGAGCTGTGCCTGATCACGCCGCCGATCGGCCTCAACTGCTTCGTGGTTGCCGGGGTGCGCCCGGAATGCTCGGTGCACGACGTGTTCCGCGGCGTGATGCCTTTCTTCGTTGCCGATGTGCTGACCATCGGCGTGCTGATCGCCGCGCCGCAGATCGTGTTGTGGCTGCCGGGGCTGATGGGATTCACCTAAGCGGTGTTCAGGCGGTTCAGCAGGTAGAAACCTCCCAGCAGCACCGCGACATAGACATAGCCGTAGGTGACCGAAAGCAGCGCGATGAAGATGCCCACATCCTCGGCGATCGGGTCGCCGGCCAGTTGCCCGTACAGGAACAGGCTGACCAGCACCAGCACCGCGTAATACACGGGTGCCAGGGTGAAGTGCAGCATCGCATCCCTGGCCGACCAGGCGCCCACCCGCCAACCGAGCAGCAGCGCCAGTGCCAGGTACTGGATGCCGCCCATCTCCACCGCGAAGCGATACTGTGACCAGCCGGCTGCCAGTGATGACGGCAGCAGCCTGGCCGGCAGGTCGCCGGGCAGCAGCGAGAGCAGCAACAGGGAGCCGAACAGCAGCGCCGGTAACAGCAGGGCCAGGCGGGCGTGGGTACGGAAGTTCATGGCTTTGTCGGGTTTCCTGAAGAATCGCGGTGTGAGACTGAGGCGGCCGGTCGATGCGGTCGATCCTGAGCCCGCAAGGATAATTGTCCATGCCGAACCCGGATAGTCCCCTAAAATTCGAGCCAGCTGTTAGAATTCGCCGTTCGCTCAAAAGAAGTTTCATCATGGCTCTTAACAGTACCGAAGAGATTATCCAGGACCTGCGCGCCGGCAAGATGGTCATCATCATGGATGACGAGGACCGCGAGAACGAAGGCGACCTGGTCATGGCCTCCGAGGCGGTCACGCCCGAGGCGATCAACTTCATGGCGCGCTACGGGCGCGGCCTGATCTGCATGACCATGACCCGCGAGCACTGCCGCCAGCTGCGCCTGCCGCTGATGGTCAACACCGACAACCAGCTCGAGTCGACCAATTTCACCGTCTCCATCGAGGCCGCCGAGGGCGTGACCACCGGCATCTCCGCCGCCGACCGCGCCACCACCGTGCTGGCCGCGGTTGCCGACGATGCGCAGCCGCAGGACCTGGTGCAGCCGGGCCACATCTTCCCGCTGATGGCCCAGCCGGGCGGGGTGCTGGTGCGTGCCGGCCACACCGAGGCGGGCTGCGACCTGGCGCGCCTGGCCGGCTGCAAGGCCTCGTCGGTGATCGTCGAGATCCTCAACGAGGACGGCACCATGGCGCGCCGCCCCGACCTGGAAGTGTTCGCCGAGGAACACGATCTGAAGATCGGCACCATCGCCGACCTGATCCAGTACCGCATCAAGAACGAGAAGACCGTGGAACGCGTCAGCGACTGCCAGCTGCCGACCCGCCACGGCGATTTCCGCCTGCTCGCCTACCAGGACGTGGTCGGCAACGATATCCACCTGGCGCTGACCCGCGGCGAGATCGATCCCGAGCGCCCGACCCTGGTGCGCGTGCATGTGCAGAACAGCCTGTGCGACCTGTTCGAGTCCACCACCAAGGAATGCGGCTGGCCACTGCGCCACGCCATGGACATGATCTCGGCCGAGGGCGAGGGGGTGATCGTGGTGCTGCGCAACTACGACACGGCGCGCGACATCGTCAACCGCATCGAGGAACTCAAGCATGGCAAGAAGCCCGAGCCGCGCCCCGATGGCAAGTCCTCGAAGAACGACGAGGACCTGCGCACCATCGGCGTGGGCGCACAGATCCTTACCGATCTCGGCGTGCGCCAGATGCGCGTGATGAGTGCGCCCAAGCACCTGCACGCACTGGCCGGCTTCGACCTGGAAGTCACCGAATTTGTGAATACCGAAGAGAATTGATAGAGGCTTGAAAACATGAGCATCAAGACCATCGAAGGCGGCCTGACCGTCACCAATGCCCGTTTCTGCGTCGTGGTGGCGCGCTGGAACAGCTTCGTCGTGGACAGCCTCGAGGCCGGTGCCATCGACACCCTGAAGCGCCACGGCGCCAAGGACGAGGACATCACCGTGGTGCGCCTGCCGGGCGCCTTCGAGATGCCGCTGGTGCTGGAGAAGATCGCCGCCAAGGGCGAGTACGACGGTATCGTCGCGCTGGGCGCGGTGATCCGCGGCGGCACCCCGCACTTCGAGTACGTGGCCGGGGAGTGCGTCAAGGGCATGGCCCAGGTCACCCTCAAGCACGGCGTGCCGATCGCCTTCGGCGTACTCACCGTCGACACCATCGAGCAGGCCATCGAGCGTGCCGGCACCAAGGCCGGCAACAAGGGTGGCGAGGCCGCGGCCAGCACCATCGAGATGGTCAACCTGCTGAAGGAGATCGGGTGAGCCGACAACGCAGCAAGGCGCGCAGCCTGGCGGTGCAGGCCGTCTACCAGTGGCAGATGGCCGGCCAGAGCGTGCCCGATATCGTCAATCACTTTCTCACCGAGCACGCGGACAGGAAGCTCGATACCGACTATTTCCGTGAGCTGGTGGAAGGCGTGTCCGGCAATCTCACGCAGATCGACGAAGGCCTGTCGCCGCATGTCGACCGTTCCATCCAGAGCGTCGACCCGGTGGAACGCGCGATCCTGCGCATCGGTGCCTACGAGCTGATCAAGCACCCGGAGATCCCCTACCGGGTGGTGATCAACGAGGCCATCGAGCTGGCCAAGGTATTCGGTGCCGAGCAGGGCCACAAGTACATCAACGGCGTGCTCGACAAGGCCGCCAAGACACTGCGGCCGCTGGAGATGGCGGCCGAGCGCCAGTCCAAATAAACCGCCGGGCGTTTGCATGTCCGGCGAATTCGACCTGATCCGCAAATACTTCGCCGAGGCCACTGGCCCGCGTGACGACGTGGTGCTGGGCATCGGTGACGACTGCGCCCTGCTCAAGGTGCCGCCGGGCAGACAGCTGGCGGTCAGCCTGGACACCCTGGTGTGCGGTCGGCATTTCGTGGCGGATGCCGATCCCGAGTCGCTCGGCCACAAGGCGCTGGCGGTCAATCTCAGCGACCTGGCGGCGATGGGTGCCGAGCCTGCCTGGGTGACCCTGGGCATCACCCTGCCCGAGGCGGACGAGGCCTGGCTGGCGGCGTTCATGCGCG
>Ga0272444_10006187_pt1 | contig 10258 bp, 7 predicted proteins | sample SSMForm13_FD_201033 | JGI IMG/M metagenome (GOLD analysis project Ga0272444, IMG submission 201033) | Marine sediment archaeal communities from Little Sippewissett salt marsh, Falmouth, MA, United States - SSM-Form-13 | ecosystem: Environmental > Aquatic > Marine > Wetlands > Sediment ...
TAGTCCAGCTGCTCATGTTCATCCCGGTGGTGGGCTGGGCCCTGATTCCAGTAGTGGGCGTGATCTCCCTGATCCTGGTCATCATCGAGATCATCCTGGTGCTGACCGATCCGGAGGGCCGTCGGATGGGCGACAAGATCGCCGGCACCAAGGTCATCGAGGTAGCCGAATAGTCGAAAGAGCAGTGTGAAAGATCGACAGAAGGCAGCGACAAGTAACAATCACTGGCCGGCGGGAAGCAGCGGGCGGATGGCCGCCTGTGGTTTCCGTTGCCAGTTGTTCGAACAATCGGCGGCTGCGGTCCGTTTCAGGTGGCCGCAGCCGTCTTTCTTTCCCCCAGCGAATTCACACTTCACACCCTGAGTCGGAAACCGGTCACAGCGAGAACGGAGAGAGCGTATGCTGACGACCCGTGGTACATTCTTGATCCTGTTGATCATTTCCCTGGCGGCCGCCGCCGTCTTCCTTTTCGCCTGCAGCGAGGATGACCCCACCGGACCGGAGTCAGAGGCGCCGCAGATCCCGCCGCTGACCTCCTTCCTGATGGACTTCAGCGACTTTCCGGCGGAGGGCAAACGATCGACCGAACAGCACTCAGCCGGTATGAGATCGCTCACCCAGGACAACTACAACTGGGCCGCGGTGCACGTGGGGGTCTGGAACCTGCTGATCACGGTCGGCATGGCCGTCCCGGTGGCTTCCTTCGTGGAGTCCTTCGCCCACCGGCCGGTCCAGCAGCCCGACGGAAGCTGGCTGTGGTCCTACGACCTGACCGTGGACGGAGACCTCTACTCTGCCGCCCTGCGCGGCACCATCGACAATTCCGGGACCGAATGGGCCATGAGCATCTCCAAGGCAGGCGAATATGCGGATTTTGTGTGGTACTCCGGCCAGGCCGACCTGTTTCTCACCGAGGGCAGCTGGACCCTGAACAAGCACCCCGAGGATCCCGTTCCCCTGGTGCTCATCGAGTGGCATCGCAGCATCGAGGATAGCACCGGTGACATCCGATATACCAACATCGAGCCCGGCGGGGCCGAGAACGGCGGCTACATCTATTACGGCACCATTCAGGATACCGTCTACGACGCCTTCTACGACATCTATAATAATACGCAGGACAATCTCATCGACATCGAATGGAATCTGACCGATCAGGACGGCCGGATCAAGGATGCGGTCCATTTCCAGGATGAGGATTGGCATTGCTGGGACGAGGAACACCAGGATATCGATTGCCCGTGAGCCGACCGCCCTGTTCAGCTGTATCTTTTCACCCCTTCCAAGGAGCGCCCCATGAAAAGACGGCCTCTCCTTCAAGCGATCGCGGCCCTGGGTATCATCTGTCTGGTACTGGCCACCGGCTGCGGTCAAAAAGACACAGACAAGATCCCCATCACCACCTCCTCGGGAAAGGCCCGGGAGCTCTTTCTGGAAGGACGGGATCTGTTCGAACGTCTCCAGGCTCAGGAAGCGCGCCAATTTTTGGAGCAGGCCGTGGCCGAGGATCCCGACTTCGCCATGGGGCATCTGTTTCTCTCCTTTACCCTGCCCACCGCCAGGGGATTTTTCGAAGAGCTGGAAAAGGCCGTCCCGCTGGCCGAAGGGGCCTCCGAGGGAGAGCGGCTGTGGATTCAGGGGGTGGAGGCCGGGGCCTACGGCCGGCCGATGAAGCAGCGGGAACTCTATGAAAAGCTGGTGGAACTCTACCCGAAGGACGAGAGAGCTCATAATCTGCTGGCAAATAACTACTTCGGACAGCAGGAGTGGGAGCTGGCCATCGGTGAGTATGAGCAGGCGCTGGAGATCAACCCGGATTTCTCCCAGCCCTATAATCAGCTGGGCTATGCATACAGATTTCTGAAGCGCTATGAGGAGGCCGAGAAAGCCTTCCAGAAATATATCCAGCTGATTCCCGGAGATCCCAACCCTTACGATTCCTACGCCGAGCTGCTGCTCAAGATGGGCCGCTATGACGAATCGATCAAGGCCTATCAAAAAGCCCTGGAGTGCAATCCCAACTTCGTCAACTCTCACGTGGCCATCGCCACCAATCTCAATCTCCAGGAAAAACATCCCCAGGCGGTCGAGCAGCTCCACCGGCTGCTGGACATCGCCCGCACCGACGGAGAACGGCGAGCGGCCCACTTCGCCCTGGCCGTCTCCTATGTCGACGGCGGTCAGATGGACCGGGCCCTGAAAGAGCTGGAGACGCAGTACGCCCTGGCCGAGCAGAACAACGACCTCACGGCCATGGCCGGGGACCTGGTGGTCATGGGAAACATCCATCTGGAGATGGATCAGCCCGAGATGGCCGAGTCCGAGTTCAAAAAGGCCGTTCAGCTGGTCGAGGGCTCGGACCGCTCCGAGGAGGTCAAGGACAACTTTCGCCGCGGGTATCTCTATAATACCGCCCGGGCCGCTCTGGCCGGGGGAAACATCGACGAAGCCCGCACGGCGGCGGCCGAGTACAGGCAGCAGGTCGAGGCCATCAACAATCCCCTGCAGATCAAACTGGCTCATCAGGTGGCCGGTATGATCGCCCTGACCGAGGAGGATTTCGACACCGCCCTGACCGAGCTGGAGCAGGCCAACCTGCAGGACCCCTACAATCTCTATCGCCTGGGGCTGGCCTACCAGGGCAAGGGAGATCTGGAGGCAGCCCGGGATCAATTCCGCCGGGCAGCCGATTTTAACGCTCTCAACAATATGAACTATGCCTTCATCCGCCACCGGGCCCGGGCCATGGTGGAGTAATAAACTCTTGTTGGTGTTGGTGTTGGTGTTCAGGTTCGGGCCCGGAGTAACATCACCATGAATCCGGGGGCCGGAACCGGTCAGTTTTTTCACATAATTACTTGACTTTTTAGAAGAAAAGCCCTTCTTTAAGGAAGGGAATTGATCGAACACAGGATATTGGGGGGAAAGGATACGAGGGACTGCAGATCAAGTTCCCCTCGGGTGGTGAAGTATTGTTGTATCCACCGTTCTTTCTCGACCCTCGAGTCCCTCCACCCCAACGTTTGTTGAAAGGAAACTCCATGGCAACACAGGGCAAACTCTACTTCAAGGGCGCAGAGGTCCTCTTCGACCTCCCCGATAACTGGAATCTGCTGGCCCAGGCCGAACCCCGGGATGCGCCGGCGCTGCCCGATCTGAAAACGGCGGTCAAGGAGGCGCTCCAGGCACCTCTGGGCGCCAAGCCGCTGCAGGATCTGGTGCCGTCCTCCGGGGACGTGGTCATCATCAGCGAGGATCAGACCCGCCCCTCCCCTATCGGCCGGGTGATGGAACCGGTGGTGGAGATGCTCAACGGCTACGGCGTCCCCGACGAACGCATCAAAGTGGTCATCGGCCGGGGCACGCACCGCAAGGCCACCGACCAGGAGGTGCGAGCCAAGCTGGGGGCCATGACCGATCGGTTCGAGGTAACCATTCACGACTGCGATGATACCGATAACCTGGTCCTGATGGGCATGACCGGACGGGATACGCCGGTGTGGATCAACCGCCGGGTGGCCGAGGCCGGTCTCAGTCTGGGCATCGGGACGATCAATCCCCATTATTTCGCCGGTTACGGCGGCGGGGCCAAGCTGGTCCTGCCCGGAGTGTCCGGACGGGAGAGTATCGCCCACAATCATGCCATGGTGGCCGACGAAAAGGCCCGCCAAGGGATCATGGAAGGCAATCCCATCTGGGAGGATATGCTCGAGGCGGCCCGGATCGCCAACCTGGGCATGAAGATCGATCTGGTCCTGAACACCCGCAAGGAGGTCCACCGGCTGTTCGCCGGCGAGGTGGAGACGGTTCAGCGATCGGCAGTCAAAGCCCTCCTGGCCGTGTATGGTCTGGAGGTTCCCAAGATGGCCGACATCACCCTGACCTCCGGCTATCCTCTGGAGGTCAACCTGATCCAGTCGGGCAAGGCCATGCTGCTGGCCAACGAGGTGACCCGTGAGGGCGGCGCCATCGTGCTGCTATCGGAGCTCAGCGACGGGGCCGGCCCCAAGATGTACGAGACCCTCAACCAGAAGCCCGAAGCCGACACTATCGTGCAGTGGATCCGGGAGGGGAAAGCCGAGCCGACCAGCGGACCGCTGGCCGCCATGATCCGCAATCTGCTCAAGAGCAAGACCCTGATGGTGGTCTCCGACGGGATGACCGGAGAGCAGATCGAGGACATGGACATGGAGTATGCCGCCTCCATCGAGGAGGCCATCGAAAAGCTGAAGCCGCGCTTCGAGAACCCGGATGTGATCATCTCACCGGTGGGCGGATCGACTTTTCCATTCGTCAGGTGATGGGCCTGTTCCTGATCCCTCGCCTGAATTTGAAAAAAAGCTATCTTCACCAGAGTAAAAAAGAAAGCGGTGTTTTCTATGCCAGATTTTGGAACTCCCTTTTCCGGCCTGGCCAGCGACCGGAAGCTGACCCATGAGGAGCTGGTCCGGGCGATCCGCTTCATGATCGCCGCTGAATATGAAGCCATCCAGCTGTATATGCAGCTGGCCGAATCGACCGATAATCAACTGGCCATCGACGTGCTCACCGACATTGCCGACGAGGAACGGGTCCATGCCGGCGAATTTCTCAAGTTGCTCCACCAGCTGGCCCCCGACGAGCAGAAGTTCTATGATGAGGGCTCTGAGGAGGTCGAGGAGATGATGGAGGGGCAGGAGTAACGAGAACACAACCGCTGAAATACAATACAACAGAAAGGGGGTGGTGGCGGAGATCTGTGAGCGTCCGGAACGTTCTGTCACAGACTGACCCTTTTGACCCTGAAAGGGGGTGTAGATCGTGATCAGAAGAGGAATTCCCTTCGCCATCCTGGCAATGGGTCTTCTCCTGGTTGTCTCTGCCGTCTGGGCCGGCGATGGCGATAATATCTTCGTGCCCGCTTACGGCAGCGCCGAGAGCGACACGCTATCCGACAATCTCATTCGCGGATGCGCGGCCGGCTCCGACCTTGATCAGGACGGTCTCTACGAGATCATCGTCACCGATTACGATAACGGCGGAATGGTTCACGTCTACGAGGTGACCGGAGACAACACCCTGGAGTGGGTATGGAGCTCAGCCGGCTCCAACGTCGATAACGTCCGCCAGGTGGGCACCGGGGACCTGGACAACGATGGCATCGGTGAAATCATCTTCGTCGGCTGCGACGGATCGTGGAGCGCAGAGTACGAGGGTGGCATTCACGTCTACGAGTGGGATGGCACTACCGATAACGGGTACGGCACAGAGGCCATCTCCATCTACAAGCCCAACCCGACGCATCAGGAGCGTTTCCGCACCGAGGGCTTCGCCATCGGCGACGTGGATGAGGACGGCCAGAACGAGATGATCGTCTGCGACAACACCAACCAGGGCGCCGCGGCAGAGGATCAGGACGGTTTGTACATCCTCTCGGTCAGCGGCACCTTCGAATCCGGCTTCGCCACCTGGAACGAGGAAGCGGTCTGGTTCCGCAGCGACGGCTACGGCGGCAGCCCGACCAATGCCCAGATGGGCGACATGGACGGCGACGGCAACTACGAGGCCATCTTCGGTGTGTGGGACTACGCCGCCCTGTACATCGTCGAGGCCACCGGCGCCAACGCCTACGCCTATCAGACCTACATTCAGATCGACACCACCGGCGACGGCGTCAACCTGGACAACTTCGTGGTCGGCGATCTGAACAACGACGGCGCCGATGAGGTCTATTTCAACATCTACGGCGGCGGCGAGATGGCCGTCATCACCGGCGGCGCCGATGTCAGCGCGATCACCTTCGAGGACAACGTGGAATACATCGCCCTGACCGGAGAGGCCGGCGCCTATGGCATGGCCATCGGCGACCAGGACCACGGTACCGGCACCGACGGCATGGATATCTACGTGGCCGCTTACACCAACGGCGTCATCCAGGACTGGGAATACACCGGGACCGATCCCTCCGATCCGGCCAGCTGGACGGCCTACGACCTGTTCACGGGCACGGCCAGCGATCAGGGCTCTTTCGCTCTGGAAGCACCCGCCGTCGATCTGGACGGGGACGGCAAGATGGAGGTCGTGGCCACGTTCCTCGAGGCGGTTCCGCCGGATGGTAAATGGTTCCGGGTGTTCGAGTGGACCGGCGAGACCGAGGTGGAGGAATACACCATCGCCGTGGACGTGCCCCGGGAGTTCAAGCTGGCCCAAAACTACCCCAACCCGTTCAACGCCCAGACGACCATCGAGTACACCGTCTCCAAGCCCGGATATGTCAGCCTGAAGGTGTTTAACGCCACCGGACAGCTGGTCCGCACCCTGGTGGACGATTACCGGGCGATCAATCGCTATGCGGTCACCTGGGACGGCACCGATCAGGGCGGCCGGCAGGTGGCCAGCGGTATCTACTTCTACCAGCTCAAGACGGCCGATTTCGTCGAGAGCAAGAAGATGTCTCTGTTGAAGTAGACTTCTTCCAGTTCGGGGGGCGGACCATAACGGTCCGCCCCCCTTGCGTTGATAAGGAGAGTGAAACATCATGAGAAAAGCGCTCTGCACGGCACTCTTCCTGTTGGCCTGGACCGGCCTGTGCTGGGGTCAGATGGATCTGACTCAAATCTATTTCGACGATTTAAGGGTCGTCCCAGCTTTCGGGGACACGACCGTCCTGGAAGATTACGAGGACGGTGTCCTGGTGAACGGCTGGTGGGATCCGGATGGAAGCGGCAGCACCTATGGCACCTATTACGGTGAAGGCGAGTCCTACAACACCAACTCCTCGGTCTTCGTTGACGAATTCGTTATCGTCTATGCCGGATCGACCTCGGCCAAGCTGGAATACCAGTGGGCGTATCCCGACTCGGCCGGCTTCATCAGAGAATACCCCCAGTATATGCAGGGTTCCCCCAGCTGGTCCAACATCGATAAGCTGCAGGTATGGCTCTATGGAAACAGCAGCATGGACCAGTTTCGCTTCTGCATGGACGACTCCGACGGAATGGAGGCCAGCCCCTGGATTCCCATCGATTGGACAGGCTGGCAGCTGATCACCTTCGATCCGGGTGTCGATGAGGTCACAGGCTGGGTGAACGGAAACGGGACGTTGGACGGCCCCATGGTCTCTTTGGACAGCTACCAGATTAAAAAAGCCGAGGCCACCCCGGTGGAACCGATGGTTCATGAGCCCGAGCTGCCTGCCGGCTATCAGCTGTCTCAGAACTATCCCAATCCGTTCAATGCCGAGACGCGGATCCAGTTTGCCATCCCGCAGACCGGGCACGTCTTTTTGAATGTGTACAATGTCACCGGGCAGCAGGTCCGGACCCTGGTCGATGAGGAGATGACCGCCGGCGAACACTCGGTGGTCTGGAACGGACGCGACCAGGCCGGCCGGGAACTGGCCAGCGGCGTCTATTTTTGCCGCATGGTCTCCGGATCGTACACCGAGAGCATCAAGATGTCCTTTCTGCGCTGATCGGCCGGTGACAGCTCCGGAAATCTGGAGAAGGGAGAAGGACCCACGTCCTTCTCCCTTTTTTTGGTATTCGGTTGACAAAACGGCGGCAAAGGGTTAATTTAATACGGAAACAAAAAGGAAGTGACCACATACGATCCGGTGATCGTTGACCAGCACGTCTCATCCTTTCGACCACTCCCAGCGCCAGGAGAGTGTCGTGAAAAAAACCATCCTGTCACTGTTTCTTGTCACCGTGATAGCCGGATTCGCCGCCCTGGCTGAGAGCATGGGGAAGCGAAACGCCGAGGTCGGTCAGGTCGATTATCGTCTGGAAAAAGCGCTGTCTCTGCCCCCCGCCTGGACCGCTGTGCATCTCGGAGACGAAAGGCCGACCGTTGTCGCCGCCGAGGAATCGATCACCTTTCTGGCACCTTCAGGACAGGAACGGAAGACCGTTCGGTGCGCCAGACACTCGGATGTGTTCATCTCCAAAGGCGGCGGGTACGTCGGCGTCAGAGAGCTTGGCGCTCCCCCGGAGGATACCCGGGCGCCACGGGTCCTTTCCTTCACTTTGTATGACCACGAAGGCCGGAAACTCTGGTCGGCCGGCCGCCGCCTGGAGTATGACGACCCCCTGCCGGGTTTCAGCATCTCCAGCGCGGGCAGGGTGGTCATGGTCGAATCCCCGCAGGGCGTCCTGTCCTTCTATGATCATCGGGGCTCGGTCGATCTGCGGGTGTCGCTCTTTCCCGATGCGCTGTGGATGAACGAACGCTCCATGGCGTTCGATTTTTCGGGCGACGGAGCACGCTTCATCGTCAATGCGCTCGAGACCCATCCCCGGCTGGGCGACGGGATGACCCCCCGCCGGCCGGGACAGAGCGTTCTGGTCCTGTTCGATGCCCGGGGAACGGAGCTCTGGCGGAAAAAGCTGGACAGCGAGCTGCCCGCCGGAGTGGCCATTTCCGAACATGGAGATGCCATCGCCGCCGGCGGCTATACGGTCAAGGGGTTGAACGTGGTCGAGCAGTCGACCTTTCTCTACGATGGCCAGGGCGAGCTGCTGACCGATCTGGCCGTTCCTTTCCGTTTCGCCGATTTTTCCAATGATGGGACCTTTCTTCTGCTGGGCCGGAAGAGTCAGCTCCACCTGGTGCAGACGACCCCGGGGAAGATACTGTGGGAGAGATCACTGCCCGGGGAGTCGGGGCAGCTGCGCACCCTGGCCCTGTCATCCGACGGCGGTCTTATCCTGGCACTCCAGGCTCCCGGAGGGTATCGAAATTCGCGTTTCGTCTATACTCATCCCCGGATTTCTGTCCTCGATCACAGCGGTCATCAGATCTGGCAAGGTGATTTTCCGGAGGATTCCTTTCTCCGGCCGGCAGCGGGTTTTCTGAAAGATGGCATCTCCATCTTTACCGCCTTTACAGGTAGGTTTCTGATCTATGCTCCAGAAAAATAAGCTCTTTCAATTGTCCCTCGCCGCCGGGGCGATCTCTGTTGCGACCTTTGCCGCATTGGCCGGGGCCTATGATTGGCCCCTGGCGCCGATGGATGTGCAGCATAACGTCTCAGCCACCTTCGGCGAATGCCGCGGCGATCGGGACCATTTCCACGACGGTACAGATATCCCGCTGGGTTATGGCGGGGAGGTTCGCTCGGTCGACAACGGAACGGTGCTGACCATAGAGGGGAATATCGGCGCCAACAGCTATATCAGAGTCGGACGCTATTGTTACGTTCATGTCGATCCCCATCCAGACCTCCATGTGGGCGACACGGTGCAGAAAGGCGATGTGGTCGGCACCACCAACGACCAGTCGCACATCCATTTCAAAGACGGTGGCGGCGCCTCCGGAACCACCATCATCAATGCCCTGCGGCCCGGCGGTCTGGAACCCTTCGTGGACGACTACAAGCCCAGGGTCAAGAACATCTGGTTCTACGAGAACGGCACATCCAACCGGTTTCCCACCGCCAAGGTCTCCGGCCTGGTCGATATCGTGGCCTGGGCCTGTGACACCACCGATCTGAGCACCTACGGGACCAACAACGGCGTCTATTCGATCGGCTACGAGGTCTTCGCCGAGGACGAGACCACCTTGGTATGGGGCCCGTTCTTCCCTTACACCTTCGACACCATCCCCTCCAGCTATTATATCGACAACGTCTATTTTCAGGGTTCCGGCACCTCGACCTACTACTACATCGTCACCAACCAGATCTCCCAGGACAGCTTCTGGGACACCCGCTGGGTCGATCCGGGTCATTACAAGGTGGTCATCTCCTGCTGCGACACCCGGGACAACTGGAACAGCGGCAGCGCCTGGGTGGAGGTGGTCGAGCAGGATGTCTCGCCGCCGGCCGTGCCGACGCTGGCCTCGGTCGTCGGGACCCGCCAGAATTCGCTGGACGTGACCTGGCAGCAGGGCCTCGATACGGATCTCAAGGGATACCGTCTCTATCACAGCCTTGACGGCCAGACCTGGGTCAGCAATTACGACGAAGAGGATCTGCCCGATACGGTCACCCGGCTGGGCGCCGATTCTTTTCAGAACGGCCAATCCATTTTCTTCCGGCTCACCTCTGTGGACTCGGCGGCCGTGCCCAACGAGAGCGGGGCCTCGGACATCTACGGCACCCGCCTGACCGACACGGATCCCAAAGTCCTGGTGGTGGACGGTTTCGACCGCACATCCGGCATCTGGACCCAGACCTCGCACCCCTTCGTTCTCACCCACTGCCGGGCGCTGGATGCGCTGGAGACCGCCTTCGACTGCTGCGCCAACGAAACGGTTATCGACGGCACGATCGATCTGG
>Ga0272444_10006188_pt1 | contig 10257 bp, 4 predicted proteins | sample SSMForm13_FD_201033 | JGI IMG/M metagenome (GOLD analysis project Ga0272444, IMG submission 201033) | Marine sediment archaeal communities from Little Sippewissett salt marsh, Falmouth, MA, United States - SSM-Form-13 | ecosystem: Environmental > Aquatic > Marine > Wetlands > Sediment ...
TATTAAGGTAGTGTTAAACTAGTGTTAAATCGGGAGGCGGTAAGAGGTGAGCGGTTAAGCGGGAAGCGGAAGGCGGCGGTTCATTCCCGGCGAAGGATGCCCATTCCCCATCCCGAGGGATCGATCCAGTTGCGATCGTTGCCGTTCCACATGAGGGCGCGACCGGGATTGTTCCCGGCCGGGGCAAAGTCTCCCTCGTCCAGGTCGTCCAGGGCCACGTCCAGCCCCAGAAGCATCCCTTCCGCGGGTTTCACCTCGCCAAAGGCGGAAAGGGGAATCTTCGCCTCGAGAATATAACCGGAACCGAACCTGCGTGCGGCCGCTTCGGCATCCTCGATCACCTTGTCCAGATGATAGAGAAACACCACCGGTTTTCCCGTGTTGCACACGGGGGCGACGCCAACCTGGAAATCCACCTTTTTATCGAGAACGGCCCTCCGGGCGGGACCGGCAAACCCGAGGTAGAGCTCGAGGGAATCGGCCTTCCAGATCTCCCCGGGTGGATTCTCGTTATGGAGCGGATCGTCATCCGTCACCCTTGCGGCCACGCAAATGTGTTCGGGATGAAACCAGAAAAAGACCTCTGCGGAGGCCTCCGCCCTGTTCCAGTTTTCCGGTCCCCTGGTGATCTGTTTTCTCTGGTTTATAAAGAGCGGAGTGACCGCTGTCCACTCCCCGAGAACGGCGTCGATATCTGGTAGAGTGTCCCTGAATGGAACGGTGTGGATGTGAAAGACCTTGCTCTCCTGCTCTCCGAACTTGAGGGTCCACTCCACCGGTTCGGTATAGGTATCCAGCTTCATGGCATCGATGGGAACGAGTTCTTTCAGGATCTCATGGGGGGAGAGTTGGGGTATGTTTTTTTCAAAGATCAAGGCGCCCCCCGATTCCTCAAGCCGGAGCGAACCGTTCATCTCCCACCTGGAGCGGTTGGAAAGATTCAATGAGGTCACCAGGCGATCCCCTTCCAGGTAAGGTCTCAGGGAGAGATCGAGCACGGGAAGTACGATCGCCCCGGCGGTTCGCTCGAGCCGCCTCCTCTTTCGATCCCAGGGTTCTCCGTATGCCAGTTCCACCACAACAGAGATTTTCTTTTCCCCGGGTGTGACGTTCCTCCCGATGTCCAGGACACCCCCCTGCCGATCCCAGGAGAAGCCCTCCGGCAATTCGGTTTTCACGATCTGGATCACACTGGTTTCGAGCAATGGATTCACCTCGAGTTTGAGCGATTGACGATCTCCGGGGTTCATATAGAGCTTTTCGGGCGAGAGTCGAACCGCCATCTCGGGGAGGTAGGACCATTTATCCACCCCGTGGATGTACCGGGGATGACGGTCCATCTCGATGGAGATCGTGCGGGATGTTTTATCGGGAAGGGGCGGCTGCTTCCAGGGAAGGATTTCCACGTCCCCGAAGGGGTGAACGAGCTTTATGTCCCTTGCCTCGCAAACAAACTCGAGGGATTTTTTTTTCTCTTCCGATTCCCCTCGGAGCCATGCGGCCAGGATGAATTCGTTTCTCCCGGGATCGTGAAACAGCACGGTCTCGAGTTCCAGGTCCGGGTAGCATCTCCGGCCGACGACCGTTTTGTAATCGACCTCCTTGACCATGGTGCGGTAAGCTTGAAAGGCGGGTTTTTTCTTTCCTCCCGCCTCGAGCAGTCCCAGCTTGCTGTCCCATGACTGCCCGGGATCGTCGTTCCAGTTCTGGAGGTCGAAATAGAAAAATTTTTTCACCCCGCATCCCAGGCAGAGGAGCTGGTTGCGAACCACCAGGGCGGCCTGGTCGTTATAATCGGGGTTCCCCTCCTTTTTCCCCGAGACCCCCGACTCGCTGATCCAGATGGGTTTGTCGTCGCCGTAGCGATTCATCAGGGCCCTGATATCGGCGATTTCACCGGGTACGTCCCGCTCCGGGGGATGATTGCGGTAATAATGATAATCGAACACATCGAAGTAATCTTTGCATCCCAGTTGATAGAGGCGCTCCATGAACTTTTTATCCCACTCCCCCAGGGGCGCGATGACGGGTGCACAAATTAGGCATTTCGGGTCCGCCCGCTTTGCGGAGCGGAAGGCGATCTTGAGAAGGCGGGCGTAATGGTCCGGATTCGGTTCGGGCGCCCAGAACGGCAGGATGTTCGGTTCGTTCCACACCGACCAGTAGGTGAAATGATCCTTGTACCGGTTCACTGTTTTGTAAACGTACTCACCGAACTTTTCGAAATCCTCGTCCGTGAGAGGTGCATTGCGTCCCTTCCACCAGCCGGCCCCGTAATTCAGGATGGGATAGATCTGGATATGGTTTTTCTCGAAGTATTCCACCACGCGATCGGGAAAGGAAAAATCGAATTTGCCCTTTTCGGGTTCCATCACGTGCCACCACCAGTCGGACCGATCCCAGAGCACCCCGAGTTCCTTCATCATGTCGATGCGGGCATGAACCGTGGTTTCCATCTGTTTGGGGATATGAAAGATCTTGGTGCCGTTCATTCCGAAATAGCTTTTTTGCTGTGCCTTTGTCCACGGGTCGTCCCTGTCGATCTCCGCATGCCCCGTCGTTCCGAAAGAAAGGAGGAAAAGAATCAAACAATAAGGAATAATTTTCAGTGCTTTCATATTATTCTCCTCAAGGTGGATTCCAGGCGATTCAGGTCTCTTTAACCCGATTTGACGCGTTCCTTGCAAGTGCTTTTATGAAAGGCCGGGCTCCCGAACCTGTTCCCCTTGACTTCCCTCTCCCCCCGTGATTAGTTCCAGGAAATCGTTCCTGAGAATAATCCAACCTGCCCAAAAAGGCGATTTCATGAAACCGGAGAACACATCCCGGATACTCAGCATGGCTGCCTCGATCCTCTCCCGCCACAGCTTCCCGGGTCCGAAGACAAAGCTCAAGATCATCGGCATTATGAGCAGGATTTTCCCCGGTTATGTCAAATCCCGCATGGGCGTTTATTCCTTCCTCCTTGATCCGGGGGATTATTTCCAGAGGGAAATGGCCCTGGATTGTTACGAAAACGAGGTACGGGAAATCTATCGATCCGTACTGAGAACAAACGATACTTATGTGGACGTGGGAGCGCAGCTCGGATTCCTCGCAGCAGTAGCGGCCGGGCAAATCGGGCCGGGATCAAGGATGATCCTGTTCGAACCCGATCCCAGAGCCCTCTCAAGGCTCCGGAAAACCCTGGCCGAAGCCGACAAGGCTCTCGCCCCGGAAACCTTCCTCGTGGAAAAGGCATGCTCCGATGCCAGGGGCGCCCTCACCATGGAACTGGCTGAAATCCTGGGGCAATCCAGGGTTGTGCCCCCCAAGCCGGAACCTGGTGGAAAAACCATGATTGAAATCCCCACCACGCGAGGGGATGACGAACTCGAAGATCTTGGAGTCAAAGGCATCCGCCTCCTCAAGATGGACGTGGAGGGACACGAGCTCAAGGCCCTTGCCGGACTTTCCCGTTTCCTCGAAGGGAAAAAGATCGACTGCCTCCTCATCGAACATAACGAGGTCCTTTTGAACCGGTCCGGTCACACGGGCAGGCACCTTCATGCCATGGTGGCCCGGCACGGCTACGTGGGCATGCACGTGGAACGACGAATCCCCATCCGAAAGGACACCTTTTCCGAAGAGGTCCTCCTGGAAAACCTGTTCTATGCAAAAGACAGGGAATTGCTTCTATCCGTCTTCCATGAATTGGAAGATCAACCCAAAACAGGGGAGGATTTTTCAAACCAGGAGATCGAGGATCTGGCCAGGCAGGCCGTCAGTTCCGATCACCCCCAGGTTCGCGCCAACCTGATCATTACCATGGCCCGGGAAAAGGACCTGGCCGGGGCCATAACCGCGGGGCTTTCCCTCCTGGAGGAGCATCCCGGGCTCGCCGATTTCCGGGGGCACGTGGCCTGGTGGCTCTCCGTTACCGGCGACATTGAAAAAGCAAAAGACCAGTACAGAAAATACATCGACGAGAAACCGGACGATAAGGAAGCCCTGAGGCTCCTCGAGAAACTCGAAAAGGCGGATCATGGAAGCGACTGATAAAGAGAAGGCACGTCTCGAAAAAATCCTCGATGACATGGCCAAAGGCAAGTCTGACGGCATCGCGGAATTCGAATCCCTGCTCGATGAGTATCCCGACAGCCTCGAAGTCATGGGGCACCTGGCCTGGGCACTGGCGAACGGAGGGAGGCATGAAGATGCACTCGAGATTTACCGCCGCTATCAAAATCTCGCCCCGGATAATTATGAAATTACATGGAGAATGGGAGATCGGCTCGTTAACCTCGGAAGGCTCGAGGATGCCCTCGAACATTACGAAAAAGTCCTTTCCCTCCATCCCGATTGTCCCGATGCCAGGATGGGAAAGCGTTACGTGGAATACCTCGCCAGGAAATACGGAAAGAACGTAATTCCTCCCCACATTCCGAAAAAACCGGAGCCAAACGAAATCCAGTCTCGAAATCAGGAGATCTTCGAAGGGGAATACCGGAAGGGAAAAATCCGCCTCGAATGCCTCCCCATGAAGGTCAATCTCGCCAGCACCCTGAAATGCAACTTCCGATGCCAGAGCTGCGCAAAGGGGTATGCCCCCTACTTTGCGGAGGATCTCCAGGAAGAGGTTCTGGAAAAAGTGGACCGGCAGCTCATGCCCAGCTGCCAGGTGGTGAACCTCACGGGATTCGGGGAGCCCACCCTGGCCTCCAATTTCGACCGGATGCTCGAGGTGTCCGGGAAACACAACGCAGCCGTGGAATTCGTGAGCAACGGTTCACTCCTCAACTTCCCCAGGCTCGAAAGCCTCACCCGCAGGAGGGTCTCCATCGCCATTTCCCTGGACGGCTCCACAAGGGAGACATTCGAGGCCATCCGGCCGGGGGGAAATTTCGAGGCCATACTGGATAAGCTCGCCATGATCAAAAAACTGAGGGATATTCACCTTTCGGAATTTTATTCCCGATTCGAAATCAATTTCCTCGCCCTGATTGACAACATCCCGGAGCTCCCTGAAGTAGTCCGCATGGCAAGCCGGTTCGGATTCAACTGCATCAATGTTCTGGATTACATTCCCCAGGGCACGGCATACGATCGGAAATCCCTGGTTTATCACCCGGAGGAGGGAAACAGGTGGCTGGCCGAGGGGGAGCGCGCGGCAGGGGAACTGGGCATCCGGATGATCCGGCCCGCCGACTATTCCGAGACCCCGCCGCCCTCTCCGAAATCTTCCCCCCTGGATAAATTGAGAAGGGTCAGGCGATTGTTTCCGGAGAAGAACCGCTTTCCCCAAAAATGCAAGAGTGCCTGGAGCGAAACCTATATCCACACCGACGGCACCGTATGTGCCTGCTGCGTGAGCCTTTATCCTCTGGGAAATTTGAAAAAGAAGAGTTTTCGAAAGATCTGGAACGGATGGAGGTATCGACTCTTCCGCTGGAGATTGAACAGTCCCATCCCCCACCTGGACTGCCGGAGGTGCCAGATCTGGTGGGGCATCAATGCCTCCAATCCCGCGAATATCATGGCCCGGGAGGGACTTTTCCTGAAGGTTTTTTACTTCGGAGAGAGGGCGGTTTACGCCCTGGGGAGAAGGCTCGAAAAAATCCACAACAAGCTCCGGGGGATAAGGCCTCCCGAGCCGAACTACGAAGGCGGCCGCCCCATCAAAAAACAACCATCCTCTCCTTGACCTCACCCGCGAATTGCAACCAATTCCATCGGACTCAAACCCGCCGGGGGACACCCATCGGGGGTCAGACGCGAATGCCGTCCAGGCGGGCATCGCCCTCCACTCCAAACCCATCACCTCCACAAATGGTCTCTGTTACGTGGAGGTTACAAAAAAACTCTTTACATCTGCACTGCTTTGAATCCATTTTTTCTGAACACGATAAGAAAGAAATAGAACCCTTTTCCGCCCGAAAGCGGAAAAAAGGGGAGAACTTTTTCCCGGCTCGAACGTCTAAAGAATAGAATGGGCGTTCGGGAAGACGATCTTTCTCATATCATACCGGAGGAGTACTAATCATGAATCATGGAAATCTTTCCTCGATCCGTTTCCCTCTATCCAGGTTTCGCACTGGAAAACAGGGGTTCATTCTTATAGGGATCTGTCTGATCCTTCTTTTTTCATCCCCACTTGTTTACGGCCAGACCCCGACCCCGGCCGCTCCTTCGACAACGCATATCATATTCGCTCCCTACGACGAAACCAGCGGTCCCGGACTGGGTGCGGATCAGCCGGTGCTGATCCCATACGCGGAATTCCTCAAACTCAAAAAGGCGGTTGAAGAGGAACCCGGGCCTCCGGATTTCAAACCCGCCGCCTCCCTGGTACAGGCTGATTACAAGGGAACCATCGGGGAAAAACTCGTCCAGATCGAAGCGGTTTTGAAAATCGACGCCCTGGCCCGCCCCAGGGATACCCTGGATGTTATCCTTCCGTTCGTTGCGGTATCCGTGGAAAGCGTTTCCGTGGAGGGAAAAGAGGCTTCCATTTTCCCCCAAAAGGAGGGGGAAGGCTTAAAGCTGCAGCTCAAGGGTGAGGGGGAACGAATCCTCCGGATCCGGCTCGCGGCCCCTCTTTACGAGAATGGACCTGTGAGAAAAATGGATTTCCGCGTCCCCCGGGCCGCGGCTTCATCGGTCGAGTTCAAAACAACAGGAGACGTCGAACTTGTTCCCGTGCAATTCTCAACCCCGGCGGAGATCAGGAAAACAGACAAGGAAACCGTGATCCATGCCATCCCCAAGGGAGGGGAACACATCGTTATCGCGTTCCGCGACCGTGTGGAAAAAACGGGGGCCGCGGCCAGATCGCGCTTTTCCGTGCGACAGGAAACAACGTTTCATATCTCTCCCCAGGCGGTCAGGGCCGAGATTAACATGAACATTGCGATCCTGACGGGAAAGATCGATTCCTTTTCCATCGATCTCCCGGCGGACGCGAGTCTGAGGGAGCTCACGGGCGTGTTTCTCAAAGACTGGACCCTTTCCCCGGATAAAAGAAGCTGCCGCGTTTCCCTGGTGCGGGAACTCGATCAACCGTTCGGAATTCGCCTGTTCGCCCTCCTGCCCGCTCCCGAAAAGGACAAACCGATTTCCATCCCGGAATTCCGATTCCCTGAAGCGGTGGAGGAATCCGGCACCCTCACGATCAAGCCCGCTTCCGGCATCACTCTCTGGACAGAGGAGAGCGCGGGTCTGGAACCCGGGGCAGCCAGCAAAAAGGGGGAACTTCTATCGAGGATCTTCTCCTTCGAACAGCCGGGGTGGAAACTCAGCATCTCCCTGCAACCGATTCCTTCCCGTTTACGATCAGAGGGGATCATCCTGTACGAGATCACCGAGAAACAGGTGCGGATCAAAACCCGTCACCATTTAACCATTGGTGGGCAGGGCATATTCAACGTCACGTTCCTGGTTCCGGAGGGATACGAGCTCAGGGAAGCCGGTCCCCCGAGCCTGGTTTCCGGGTACCGCCAGGAGGCCAACCGTGTGGAGGTCAATTTTCGCGGGGAACAGCGGGCTCCCATGGATCTGAACCTCAGCCTCCAGCGTTCCCACACCCTGGATGAAAAGGAGATCCTCCTTGAGGCGGTTTCCGTGATGGGCGCCGAGGAGGACAACGGGAGCCTGGTCCTTGGAACGCCGCGGGCCCTCCGGGCCACGGAAACCAGGGCCGAAGGCCTCGAAGCCGTGGATGTCAGGATCCTCATGCAGAAGATCAAACCGCTCCTGACCCCGGATATCGAACCCCTCCTTGCATACCGCTATTTCACACCGGAGTTCGAATGCGCCGCAGCCATCGAACGCCAGAGAACCCGCATCACCTGCCGCACCTCCCGCCTGGTTTCCATCATGCCCACTTTAATGCGCCTCTCCATAACACTGAATTACAACGTGGAATTTTCCGCAACGGACAGCTTCCAGGTTCTCCTTCCCGAATCCGTGGGGGAGGACGTTCGTTTCACCGGACCCGCAATCAAGGAAAAGACCCACGAGGAGAAACCTCGGGAAGGTATGGTGACGTGGACCATCCGTCTCCAGCGCCGCATGCTCGGTCCTTGCCGGATCCGGGTCTTTTTCGAGGCGCCCCTGCCGGAGACCGACGAAGGTGGAGAACTGACCGTACCGGTACCCGTGGTTCGAGCGGGCAACGTTGCCAGGGAAAGCGGGTTCATCGGGGTTTCCCGCGGGGAGAACCTCGAGGTTCGGGTGGCCGCATCCGAGGGACTGGAGCCCCGCGACACCAAGGAATTGCCCCCCGAACTCTCGAGTGCGTTTCTCGGTTTCCGTTACTTCGATCCAAAGGAACACGACCTCACGTTGAAACTGGTGCGGCACGAGCTCGAGACCGTGCTCGGGGCGCTGATCCGGCGCATGCATATCGAAACCGTATTGAACGATCAGAGGGAGGCGGTGCACGAAACCTATTTCGACATCCAGAACAACCGCGAGCAATACCTGGAGTTGGCCCTTCCGGAGGGGATGAAGATCTGGTCCGCGTTTGTCCGGGGCGTTCCGGTTCGTCCCATCACCCGCAAGGTGGACGGGGCCAGTCTCATCGAGCTTACGAAATCGGAGGCTCGGAACAAGGCCTTCCGGGTCCGTTTGATCCTGCGTGAAACCCTTCCGGGCGGTTCCCTGGGCAAGAGCGGAAACCTGGACTTCAACCCGCCCCGCCCCCTCAATATCCCTGTTCTCAGAACCACGTGGAAACTCTACCTCCCCCGCAAATACCGGTACACCGATTTCGGGGGAACCATGCACCTGGAAAGGGGGGGCAAGCCCTCCTGGGTGGAGCCTGCGGCGGAAACGCTCCTGAGCGACCTGCCCGCATCCGTGGCCGGGGGTGTGGCCAAAGCCGCCATGCATCCCCCCACGACCGAACCGGGAGTCAGCTACGACACCAATGAAACCGATGAGGAAAAGGCGGCCCGACTCCAGGCCGAAGCCCTTGAAATTCCCATCGTGCGGGAGGGGGTCCAGTTCGTTTTCAGCAAGCTCAGCGACATTGGAACCATCGAGGTCCACTACTGGAAAAGAAGGTCCCTTGTTTTGTTCCAGGTGATCCTGGCCCTGGTTGTTTTTGTGGTTTTAATGCTGTTTTGCAGGGTATACAGGCGGCCCTCGCTGGGATTCCTGATCGCCCTGGGATTTTTCATTGCTGCGAGCCTGTTCAGTGGAACGGCAGGCAGGTTTTTCGCCACGGCCCTGGCCTCGTCCTCAGTGGCCTTTATCATTGGCCTTACCATCCACGTGAAAAAACAATCCTCGCTGAAGAAAAGAGAGGAAAGAATGGCCGCGCCTGAGATAAAACCACAAACGGCGCCGGAGGAACCGCCCCCCGCTCCCCCCGTAATAAAAGAGGAAAACCGGGAAGGAAAAGAATAAGATGAAAAGCCCTGGTTTTATCATGAACAAGGTCCTTCTGATCATTATTCCGGTCCTTTTCTGCCTTCCCGGGATCCCATCGATTCGGGCGGAGGAGGCGGGGGGGGCGCCGGATATCGAAATTCTGTATATCCCCAGGGGAGATCTCCCCCGCACCCCCGGCTATTCCGGCGAGGGGGTCTTCCTCCCCGTATCGGAGATCCTGGAATTGAGGGATAAGGCGACCCGCCGGGATGGGGACACTCAATTAAAAAATAACGCGTATATCACATCCCTGAATCTGGAAGGTCTCATCTCCACCCGGCTGGAGTTGAAGGGAACCCTCGTTTTCACGGCGCCATCCGGGGGATGGAGCGCCACACCGGTGGATAGCGGACTCGTGCCCTGGACGTTCCAGGAACCAACCGGTGACGCCGCGGCCTTTCTCGCCAGGGTGGATGGAACCACATATCTTTATGCAAAAGGTCCCTCGAAGGGTTCTCTTTCCCTCAAGGCCCTGGCAGGTTTCCCGATGAATAACACGAGGGGCTCCATTTCACTGGGAACGATATTCTGCCCCTGCCGGATCGAGCTGGAAACGGACGAAAACATCGAGATCGAAACTCCAAATTTGCTTTCCAGGAAAAAAGGAACTCTGATTTCACTCTTTCCCACCCCGAAAAAACCCGTTACCATAAACTTCAACAGGAAACCTTCGTTCCAGGCTTCCTCCCCATACCGTTTGTCCCTGGAGCGAAACATCGCCGTTTGGGGAGCCGGCATCCGTGTTACGGACGCGATCCATCTGGAAGGGGATTTCCCGGAGGCCCATACTTTCAATCTGCCCCTTCCAGAGGGGCTTCGTCTCCTTCGAGTCGAAAGCCCCCA
>Ga0272444_10006189_pt1 | contig 10257 bp, 9 predicted proteins | sample SSMForm13_FD_201033 | JGI IMG/M metagenome (GOLD analysis project Ga0272444, IMG submission 201033) | Marine sediment archaeal communities from Little Sippewissett salt marsh, Falmouth, MA, United States - SSM-Form-13 | ecosystem: Environmental > Aquatic > Marine > Wetlands > Sediment ...
GTAGATGATCGGACAGGATTTGGATAGGCGGATGGCCAGCTGTTGGGGTCTCTGCCAGAGGCCTGCGAAGGGATGTGTTGAAATGAACACGATGGGGTTAGGGCCAGCATTTGCGTCTGGTCCATGTTTGAGAACAAGGCGCACGCGTATGCCGATTGCATAGACAAACGCAGCGCTTGAGAAAGCGAGCAGTCGGAGAAAGAAGCTGATCCCGCCGATGATTGGATTCATAGCGTCCCGATCTTTGCACGGCTTTTTTGCAGAGACAAGGGGTATGTGAGGAGAAGTTGACCCATCGGTGAAACGGGCGAAGAGGGAAAAGGTGAGAAGGAGAAAGGGGAGGGAGTGTCGAACGGAGTCGATCCAACGAATCGTGGGCTTTTTCGTCAGGAGTTACCAGACGAGACCTCTAGGCTGAATTATGGGCAATTGTGCCGCAGAAGCGGCGGGGAAGAAGCCTGCAAGTCGGCATCAAGTAGCGCTAGACTGTGGCCCAGACGCATGGAAGTGAGCTGTCGATGCGGCGGAGGGCGTCCCTCTCAGAGGGCAAGATCACGACATGTTCATTGAGCCCATAGACCTTTAGCATCTCCGCGGCCTCGTGCTGCGGTATCGTCAATATGAGTTGGCCGCTGCACAGAGCAACATCGTGGCGGATCGCCTCAAGCAACATGAGGCCGTCGGGCGTCAAGCTCTTGACGTTCGAGAGGTTGAGCACAAGGCTCCTAAAGCCTGTAGCGATTGCCTCTTCGACCTTCTTATGGAGCTCAATTGTGCCCGGTTCATCCAGGACCCCTGCCACTCGCAATATCGCCGCCGGACCTTCGGCGTGCAGCTCAACTATTACGCTCATAGCCCAAATAAAACCTCCTGCGTCTAGTATCGGATACTGCGAGTTTTCGTTTAACAGTTTGACGATCATTTGCTGTGCAGGTAACCTATTCACCAATGTATGCAGTAGAGATTTACTTAGAATGTTTCTGTATTCGATGATTCGGAGGTGTAAGGACGTTGGAGCCCAAACCAAAGCAAATGCAGTTCAAGGTGAGGATAGACGAGGACGCTGCCCAGGGCAGATATGCCAACTTCATAAACGTTTGGCACAGCAATTACGAGTTTGTGATAGACTTGGGCCAGGTCATGCCGGGGCGCAATGAGATCAAGGTGTTCGAGCGCATCATAACGAATCCTCTTAGGGCCAAGTTGTTCTTGAAGGCGTTGGATATGAATATCCAGAAATACGAGCAGATGTTCGGCCGCATAGACGTCGAGAGGCATCCCATGCCAGAGATCGATGACACCAAGCTTCACTGAATAGTCGTTCAGGGACGTAGGGCAGTTAAGGACCTCTTTCGGTTGGATGAGCATTTGGAGTGTGAATGAAAAAGGAATCTGATTTTGTCGTCGTGCTGATAACCGCGTCTAGCCAGTCGGAGGCGAACCACATCGCGGACGCACTGGTGCATGAGAAGCTCGCGCCTTGTGCCAGCGTCGTGCCAGAGGTTTTCTCTACTTACTGGTGGGACGGCGACGTTCAGTCGGCGAAGGAGTCGCTGTTGATTGTGAAGACGAAGTCAGATTTGTTCGAGGCGCTCAAGGATCGGGTCTTGGAGCTTCACAGTTACGACGTGCCTGAGATCATCTGTATGCCACTGGTCAAAGCGTCGGAGGATTACCTTAGCTGGATGAAGGACTACCTCAAATGAGACAGGAGCTGCCGGCGTCCGTTATCTCGAGTGAGGGGGTGAGTTTCCCGTTTTCTCGGGGATTACTGACGAAGTCTCTTGCCGCCTCGGGTGTGCCCCTGGAGGAGGCCTATGCTTTTGCATGTCAAATTGAAAAGGACATGGCTGACCGCGGGATGAAAGAGTGCACAAAGGAAGAGCTGATTCAGACCGTCATATCAAGGCTCCAGAAGAGCTATGGACAGAACATCGCTGACAGTTACTCGCGGCAGCGGCGCAGCCCACGTCAGCTCGTTGTGGAGGGCACGGGCGCCTCGTTCCCATTCTCGAAGGGCCTACTGACGGTCTCGATTCAGGCATCAGGTGTTAGCACTGAGACGGCCTTTCGCATCGCAGGCTTGGTCGAGGCAGAGCTTAAGAAGGCCAATGGGTCCGTCGTGACCAGGGACGCGATTCGTGATAGGACGTCGCATTTTCTGTCGCAGATTGCCGGCGACGAATATGCGCGACGTTATCTGATGTGGCGTCGTCTCAAGGACCAGTCTTTGCCCGTGGTCGTTCTCGTCGGTGGCGGCACAGGTACAGGTAAATCGACGATAGCGGCCGAGTTGGGCCGGTTTTTTGGGTTCAAACGGGCCAGTTCGACCGACTCGATTCGACAGATAATGAAGATGCTATTCTCTGACGAGTTCGTGCCCTCGATTCACGAGTCTTCATATACAGCTCACAAGTCTCTATCCGTGCCGCTTCCGTCCGGCGTCGATCCCGTTGTGTTCGCGTTTCGGGAGCAAGCAATGAGGATTTGCGTGGGGGTGTCCGCGATGATCGAGAGGGCGATTCGAGAGGGCGTTAGCATGATTATTGACGGCGTCCACCTTGTCCCGGGCTTTTTGAATATCGGGCCGTTTAGGCGCTCAGCGATGATCAGCTGGATAATGAGCACGGTTTCGGATGAGGCATCACACAAGGCCAGATTCTCCTCGCGCGAGGCCGGTGCAAAGAACAGGCTTGCGCAACGTTACTTAGATAATTTTGCCTCAATTCGTAAGATACAAACCTATGTCCTTTCACTTGCCGAGGGATACCAAATACCGATAGTGGCGAACGATGATTTTGACGAGGCAGTCTCGTCGGCGATCTCGATTGTGAGCGACGATGTTCTGAGACAGAGCGCGGATACAACCGGTGGTTAGCGGCTAGTGCGCATAGGATTCTTGGTTCAGCGTTATGGTTTGGACGTCAACGGGGGAGCGGAGCTGCACTGTAGGCTTGTGGCAGAGCGGCTTGCCGGGGACCACGACGTGGAGGTGCTTTCATCTTGCGCGCTGGACTACATCTCTTGGCAGGATCACTATCCGCCGGGGGAGGAGAGTATAAACAACGTCCTGCTTCGTCGTTTCAGGGTCAAACAGCCTCGCGAGGAGCGCAGATTCGGGCTGATCTCAAGCGAGGTGTTTGCGGGGCCTACCCCTGTGGAGAAGCAGCGTCTCTGGCTGCGTGAGCAGGGCCCTTTTGTTCAAGACCTCATCCAGTATTTGAAAACTAATATCGACCGTTACGACATCCTGATCCCGTATAGCTTTCGTTACTTCCACTCCTACGAGTGCGTGAGGCTTTTTGGACACAAGTCAATCCTCGTCCCCACGGCAGAGCCTGATCCGGCCGTTGAGCTCTCCGTTTTTAGTAGCACATTCCGTGGACCTCGCGTAATACTCTATAATACGCCCGAAAGCAAGACTCTGATTGAGAATGCTCAGCATAACTACTCGGTTCCTAGCATCGTCACAGGAGTCGGCATTGAGGATGGGAATTCCGGCGACATCAAGAAGGTGCTCGCAAAGCACTCACTTCTTGGACAGCCGTATATAATCTACATTGGGCGAATCGACAAGAACAAAGGCTGCGACAGCCTGTTCGACAACTTCATAACCTTCGTTGCTCAGGACAACCTGCCAAAACCCTATCTTGTCCTTTTGGGAAGCGAGATCATCGACATCCCGGACCATCCGATGATCAAGCATCTTGGCTTTGTTTCAGCTGAGGACAAGCACGCGCTGCTCAGAGGCTCAAAGCTGCTCGTCATGCCGTCTTCTCTGGAGAGTCTCTCAATGGTCCTCCTCGAGGCGTGGGCAAGCAAGAAGCCGGTTTTGGCAAATGGTGAGTCGGACGTTTTGAGAGGACAGTGCATACGCGCAGACGGGGGCCTATACTACCGGTCGAAGGCTGAGTTTATTGTCTGCCTCCAAGAGCTTCTGAAAAACAGCTTCCTTCGCTCACGGCTCGGCAGCTTGGGAAACAAATACTTCCGCATCAATTACAACTGGGGGGTTATCAAGCAGAAGTATGAAAAGGCCTTTGAGATCGCACTTGGGGGCGATGACGTTCAGACGGCCAGATCTCGCTGAGGTGCGAGGATGACCAAGAAAAGAAGCCTGTCATCAGTCCCAGAGAATCTTCTAGGGAGCTTCGACCTGAACACTGGCGACAGGCTTCTGGATGACCTCTTCCTTGTTCTTTGCGAGGTTGATTCTGCCGGACTCCAGGTCCTGAAACGTGGCGCAGTCGCGAAATCCGAGGTCAAACGCCTGCTAGCCATCCAGAATACATCGCCGGTGCGTCCGTCGAACTTCCCACGACTGAAGCAAGACCGTTTGGTTAGATTCCTGCTGAATCTGCTGTTTGAACTCGAGTTGCTGGTTGTTCCTCCGCAAGAGAGAATTGCCGTCCTCTCGAACACGTGTGACAAATGGCTTTGCGCGCCTCTCGAGACACAGCTCAAGAGTCTCTTTTTGGCCTATCTCTCCTCTTCGTGGGATGAATTGTATCAGATACCGAATCTCAGGGTCGAGGTCTCTGGCCGAAGGAACGCTCCGAACGAGAGCAGAAAGGCAGCGCTTCTCGAATTGGCGAAACTACCCGAGGGCAAGTGGCATGAATTCGGGACTTTCTTCGAAAGCATGCACCGAGATATGCCTGGCTTTCTTCGTCCTCCGTCGGACCCTTACAACTGGAAGATAACTGTGTTGGCCTCCGGAGTGGGACATCACCTTCATACCGAAGAAGGCGACAAGAGCTTCTGGCTCAACCTCGAGGGGGGCTTGCTTGCGAACTACATCTATGACCCACTCTACTGGCTTGGCCTGGTCAAACTACGGCTCTCTGAGAGCGGGACGCTAACGCATTTCGCAGTCACAGAACTGGGCAGCGCGTTTCTGACAGGGGATTTTGACAAGAAGCCCGAAAAACCCGAGAAGCATTTCGTGCTGCAGCCGGACTTCGAGATAACTGTGCAGAGAGAGTTCGATCGCTCTGCCCTGTTCTTCCTGAACCAGTTCGCGAATCGCACCGACATGGATGCGGTCTTCAAGTTCCAGGTCAGTAAACACTCCATCTCACGAGCGCTCCAAGGGGGCATCGACGTCAAATCAATAGTCTCTTTCCTTAAACGGCACTCGTTGGCTGAGATGCCCCAGAACGTCGAGTTCTCGATAAAAGAATGGTCTGCGAAGTTCGGCAATATAAGGATAAGGGATGCGGTCATTCTTGAGACCGCGGACGAATTCTTGATGAGCGAGATACTGAGTCTACAGAAGGTCTTGGTCGGACTTGAAGAACGCATCGGGCAGAACACTGCACTCATAGACCCCGAGCACGTTGACAGTCTATACAAGAATCTGAAGCGGGAAGGATACCTTCCAGAGATTGACGACCACCTCAAGAAGGCAGGTCCGGACAATCAATCATATTCCTTTTCACAGCAGCAGAGCGTGGCTGTGTTCGCGTGCGCGCTCGCTCTGTCGAACATCTTGACATCGCTCGAGGCGGACCTTCCTTCGTTGAAGAAGTTGCGCGTTGATGAGGAATTCCTCTCGAGCAGAGTTCCTTACAAGTTGATGCTTCGCGTGAGCTTCTTTGCAGGAGAGCTCTTCGACCTCGTTCTACATCGTGAACCGCTCTCTCTGAAACCGAGCGCAGACGAGGACATTGAGGCGCCGAAGAGGCCTCAGAAGGGCATCATAGACAATCTGAACAGGGCGGCTACGCTCGCCAAGCCTGTGGCTATCGAATACATCTCACCCATCACGCAGGCGGTCCGTTACAAGAAGATGACGATCTCCGAGATTCTCGAGTCAAAGGACGGAGGGTATATCAAAGGCGTTGACCGCGCGACTGGCGCCTCGAGGGTCATTTCAATCAGAGCGGTTAAGAGCATCTCGCGGTTGGGGTAGCTGCGGCTTACGGGTCATATCTGTGTCAACGCTCTTAAGAGCAACTCCACCAGACTGACATATCTTCCATCTCCATTTCGCTGGTTGTTCGGATGGCCGAAACAGGACGTCTCCGACGGCTCCCTGCAACCAGCCAAATGTGGAATAGCGGGGCGATAGCTGAGGTATGCGAGGCTAGTCAAAGCCGCGGACATCGTCCTCGTCTTGGTCAACCCAGAGTGGGGCTTCTGAGTCATCCGACGCATCCCACGGAGGCGGCGCGTCCTTGGATATGCTCTTAAAGCAAGCGTGTCTGGTCTGAAATAGCAGTTTGACTGTGCCTACAGGTCCGTTGCGCTGTTTGGCCACGACCACGTCTATTTCGATCGCATCGGGCCTTTGATAATCTTGGTCCTTCTTCTTGTGGACCGAGCGAGTTGGGTCGTGAAGGAATATCACTACGTCGGCGTCCTGCTCGAGTGAGCCGGACTCGCGAAGGTCAGCCAACTGTGGAACGCTATTTTCTCGACGTTTGGTTACATCTCTGCTGAGCTGAGAGAACGCGACGACGGCTACATTCAGCTCCCTTGCCATCGCTTTCAAAGACCTTGAAATCGCCGTAACCTCCTGTTGGCGGTTTTCGGCTCGTCTGTGGTGTTCCATGAGCTGAAGGTAGTCGATCATAACGATGCCGATGTCGTGCTCGGCCTTTAGCATCTTGGCTCTTGACCGCATCTGAAGCGGCGATAGAGTCGCGGAATCGTCTATGAAGATCGGGAGCTCGGTGAGTTCGGCGCCAGCGTGGTTTATGGCCTCTCGATCCTTGTGTGACAGTTTGCCGCTTCTGATCTTGGTAAGCGACACACCCGCAATGGCTGACAGGAGTCGATTCGTGACTTCTTCCTTGGACATCTCTATCGTGAAAATGAGCACTGGGACATGCTCTCTCCTTGCCGCGTTTTGAGCGATGTTCAGGCAAAGAGATGTTTTGCCGACACTGGGCCTCGCCCCAACGATTATCTGGTCCCCCGGATGCAAGCCCAGAATGAGGTCATCCAAGTCCTTGAATCCGGTTGGTACTCCGGAGACTTTTTTCTCACCGCTCGCGAGCTTATCTATCGTGTCGAGGTTCTCTTTGACGACATCTGCCACGGCAACAACGTCGCTGCGAGACCTGTTCTGCGCCACATCGGATACCGCTCTCTCCGCGTACTCGATGACCTGGATAGACTCCTGCGCACCCTCGTAACATCTGTCAATCACACGACTGCAGGCAGAAATCAGGCTGCGGAGCAGGAACTTGTCGTTGACGATGCTCGCGTAGTGCCTGACGTTGGTAATCGCTGAGACTTCAGCAACCAGACCGGAGACATAGGCCATGCCACCGACCTTGTCGAGCCTTTGTCGTCTTATGAGCTCGTCCTTGAGAGTAACGAGGTCCACCGGTAGGTCTCGTTCATATAGGTCCAGCATTGCTGAGAATATCTGCTTGTGGGCCGAAAAATCGAAGCTGTTCTCGCTTATGATCTCCCCAACCACCGGAATGAGGCTGTTGTCGATCATTAAGCCGCCTATGACGAGGCGCTCGGCCTCTCGGTCGTGGGGTGGGACTTTTGCTTGAATCTCTGTCAAAGGACAGCCCTTTTCGACTGGCTCAGGTGACGTCGCCGGCGGTTCTCAAATCGCCCTTTGATTTGTCGAGATTCCTTGCCAGCGAGAAATCGATGCCGGAGCACTCAACGCTCCTGAAGGTAGCTGAAAGGCAATCGGCCCCGTTCATATTTGCGCCTGTTAGGTTGACATCCCTGAAGTATGAGGCCTTCAAGCTAGCGCCAGAGAGATTGACGCGCGGCAGCTTGCATGTGCGAACCTTGGCCACATCCAAATTGGCGTTGCTCAGGTCCGCGTCAGTGAGGTCAACATTCTTGAGATTACTCGCGGAGAGTGTTGCGTCGTTTAGCTGTGCCTTCACGAGCTTGGTCGAGGAGATCTTCGCCTGCCGAAGATTGGCTCCCGAGAGGCACGCCATTGTCATCTCGCAACCTACTATCTCGGAGCCTCCCAGGTCAGCGCCTTTCAAATGCGAATGGTCGAATATCCCGTTCTCAATTCGGCAAAGAGAGAAATCTGTGCCAAGTGCCCGTACCCTCTCCATAATAGCATCAATGAAATCTGAAAGCGTCACATCCACACCGTCCAAGATCGCCTCGGAGAAATCACAGCTAACGAACTCGCAGTCCTCCGCTCTGGCTCTGCGCAAATCTGCCTTCTGGAGACTGCACAACTTGATGTGAGCACGTGAAAGGTCAGCCTCGCGAAGAATGGCGCCAGAGAAATCAGCCTTCTTGACAAACGCTTCCTGCATGTTTGCCCGAGAGATGTTTGTGCCCTGAAAATTGCAGTAGGAAAGGTCTGCGTTTCTCAACACAGCGCCTTCAAGATTCGCGTCAGAAAAGTCCGTGCCCGAAAGGTCGCACTCGTCCAAATCGACCTTAGACAGGTCAGCGCCCGAGAAACTCTTACCGTCCTTGACGCCTCGTTCGACTTCATCACGAGTAAACTTACTCATGTTCAAATTCCTCGTTCCTCATAGTGTGAGAATTCTACTTACCACAGCTATGCGTTGACAAGATGCGCACGCAGCTGCGCTAATAATGGGGCCAATGTCGGTGACCGGAGCATATTGACCAATGCAGATATTGCGTGGTCCGCGCATCAACAACGACATGTGCGACGATTCCAAGAGGCAACATCACAAGTGTCGCCCGCGTCCTTTGACGTCAGACTATCGCCGTCGCGTCAATGCCACTCGCAAATGCTGTTAAGAGTGCGGTACTCAAACGGCGCATTTTCCCCGCACCGCTATCGCAGAATAGCCCACTTCCTATCTAAGGCGACACCGAAAGCGCTGGTATCGCTAGATAAGACCATTGCTGTTACTCACCACGAAGCGCCATGCAAGTCATCGTGTGCGTGACACCCTTCGTCTTCTGAACCTCCTGCACCACGAAATCGGCGAAGCCCTCGGAGGTTTCCGCCTCAACTACGACCATCAAGTCATACATCCCGGCGACAAGGTAGATGGACGTAACCTCTGGGCGCTTCTTCAGGTAGTTATAGACGTTGAGCGCCTCACCCGTGGCGACGTTAACCGCCACGAAGCCCTTGTGCTTATTCATAAGTCTTCACCTCCCCTCAAACCTCTTTCTAGGCGATTTTCTCTGCTCTCTCAAAAGAGCGATTTTTCACGCGATTAGCATTATAGGATAGAGATGGTGAATGTCAACGGGATGTTTTGGGCCAATACCAACTTGACTGATCTGTATAGGCGCGCTTCAATGTGCTTCGTCGGCTGAACGGATATCTCTGCGTGATTTTGGTGGAAGGCAGAAAGATGAAGCGGCACATATACGGTCTGATTGGGGCAGCTATTGTGCTTGCTGCAGTGCTGCCGGAAACAGTAGTCGCTGCGCCTCAGGTGTTCATTCTCACCGACAAGGCCAGCTATCGCGCAGGCGAGACGATCAAGCTCAGCCTTGGCGGCGAGAACTACGACGAGCCTCTGAGCGTCGATCTTTACCTGGGCCTGATCGGACACGATGGCGCCCTGTACACTCTAGGTGGATTCGGTTGGCGCACAAACCTGAGACCGTGGCGGAGTGACATCTTCATCCCGAGTCCATTCTTCATGGCGTCCGTCCCATTCCAGTGGTTTGACATCCCATCCGGAATGGCTCCCATTGGGGCGGTAGGTGATTATATGTTCGCGGCTGGCCTGACGCATCCTGGCACATTCGACTTTGTGTCCGAAATCAGCTTCGCATCATTCACAATTGAGACTCATGAGCTGCATATATACGTCAGCGCCGAGACCGGAGACGACGCGAACGATGGCTCTTCTGAGTCTCCCTTCAAGACGATTACGCACGCTCTCGCTAGCGTCGAGGGCTCCGAAGCCGAGCCCGTTACGATTCGCGTCGCGTCGGGCACTTATTCGACGATCACCAACGGCGAGACGTTCCCGCTCAACATGAAGTGCTGGGTCTCGCTTGTGGGCGAGGATCGTGGCACCACGATTCTGGACGCCGAACAGGATGCCCACCATGTAATCCTCTGTCGGGCGGTCGAGGACGTCTTCGTTGAGGAGGTTACGGTGATGGGCGGCGCCGCAGACGGCCTTATGCCGAGCGACAGATTAGGTGGAGGGATTCTGTGCCTTGATTCCTCGCTTTTCATCTCAAACAGTTTCGTCGTTTTGAATTTGGCAGAACTGGGCGGGGGGATATACTGCAGCGGCGCCCGAGTAGTCGTCGAGGACTGCATTATAAGCCAGAATTCGGCAGATTCCGGTGACGGGGGAGGAT
>Ga0272444_10006190_pt1 | contig 10257 bp, 3 predicted proteins | sample SSMForm13_FD_201033 | JGI IMG/M metagenome (GOLD analysis project Ga0272444, IMG submission 201033) | Marine sediment archaeal communities from Little Sippewissett salt marsh, Falmouth, MA, United States - SSM-Form-13 | ecosystem: Environmental > Aquatic > Marine > Wetlands > Sediment ...
CGGTACTGCTGTTGAAAAGCATGTGCTCGGGAAACGCGTGGGCATAATCCTCCGAACGAAAACCGGTCTGGCAATAGGTGAGCGGAATGCCCCCGCGCTCGGTAATCGCCTTTCCCCATTTCTCGGAAGTCTCGTAGGGGACCTTGTATGTACCCCCCTCGAATTCCCCCAGGTTTGTACTGCCGTGCATTTGAAAATGCTTGTCGTCCCACCAGCCCTGTTGATTGTTCTTGCTGTAGCAGTCCGGCACCAGCCGCACGGCCGCTCGGGAATACTTCAAGAATCCGGACTTGCGAATCTCTTCTATTTCCGCCACAGCTCCGACCGTGTCGTTCGTTGCCTTGCCCCCGCCGTAACCGCTATGATTGGCATACCACAGACACACCGTCGGAAAATCGTACATATTCAGTTCGATTCGTTGAGCGAGCCTGATACTCCGGCCGTATCGCTCCAGGTTGTCGAACGGGTTGTCCGTAACAAAGTCCACGTAGAACCGGTCGTTTGGAAGATAGCGCACGCCCGGATCAACAAGTTTGCCTACAGGGTCTTCCGCATACAGTTGCCCGGTCAGTTTGTGCCGGGCTCTCGGTGACTCATTGACCGAGGTCAACCGATCCGACAGCAATGGTACAGCTCCCTTTCGCAGCCAGACCTCGTTTACGATGGCATGCGAATCGTCGGTCTCGCTCTTGAAAAGAACCTGGATTGTGCCGGATGCAAACGCCTTTGTCGGGATCGGTAATTCGACCTGTTCCGGGGCATCCTTCTTCTTCCGGTTCCACATCGGCAACGTCTTGTCTCTCAGTAGAACATGCTTCTCCGTGCCTTCACCGCTGTCGACTGTGACCGACTGTATTCTGTCCTCGTTGTCGGTGTGCCACCATGAGAAGCCGAGGTCGTACTCGCTATCTTTATCAAGGCCGGACGCTTCGAGTACAACACCGCCACTGCCGACCGAGGCGCTGGCAATCTCCTCACCCCACAATGCTCTATAGCTGAAGTTCCGTCCCGTCCGGCCTTGTGTCACGCGCAGGCCCTCCCCGTCGGAGGCGGTATCGGTTTTCTGCTCTGGAAGATTCAGATAGCACGCAAGTGATTTGCTTCCATCAGGTCCCGAAGTCAACTCCAGTTTTCGCGGCTGACTGACGACGGCAAACTTCTCGAAATCGTGATATGTCAGGCCTCCCAGCACCATGGAACGGCGCGTTTCATCTTCGCCGAACGTGATTAGAACGTTGTTGCGAGAGTATACGTAATTGCCCTTGTAGACAGCAGTGTATTTCTTGACTCCCCATTCCAGAGGTTCGCCCCCGCTATTGCCGTCCAGCAGCCGAAAATTCTTCTTCATGTCGAATCCGCTAAAAAGCGTACTTCCTGCGATCGGTTTTATGAGTTTGAGCCGAACCGGTTCGCTTGTCGAGTTTTCGATCCCCCCTCCAAAAACAATGCAACTCCTGTCTTTATACAAAGTCACTTCAAACACGAGCGAAACCACTCCGGGCTTGCTGGATCGTATGGTCAGTACGTTTCCTCTTCCCAGTGCGCCCGAGACCGCTCCACTCTTCCAGGCATGCACGAAGCCCGGCGTCAAGGTCGTCATGTCATTGATCTGGAAATACCCGTCCTTAATGCAAACCGAGTTATTCCGCTTGTCAATGGCGTCATAACTCCCCCGCGACAGATTATAAACGAACTTGACTGTCTCATTCTCTATGATGGCTGCGTTGTTTGATTCGGAGACGCCCACGTCAGCATGTGCAATGGCGGCAAGAGATAGAACAATGCTTGTGCAAGCTTTCCTCAATGATGAAAACATGCCGGTTCTTTCCTTTCTGAAGTCCTTGGCTTCATATTGGGCACTTCGCGGACAGGCCCGCGTTCCAATTCCGCCAGGATATCAGGATATCGATCGAACTGCCACTGTATGCTGCGTCCTTTGGTGGCGGATTTGCAGGTGATATGAGTTGTTGGTGAATAAACCAGCTCGAAGACGGAGGCCCCCGGTTTCAAACAGGTCCTTCTTCGACCGGGTTCTTGCGAGCCCCGTACCCGGCCGTCAACTTGCCGAATCCCTTGCCGTTGCCGGCTTAACTCGATCCTGCCAGATACGATATGGGCACATTACAAAATGTCAGAGCCGCCATTCCGTTTTGTCCGAAGAGGATATTGTCTTGCCTCCAGGACATCTCTTTCAAATAGGTGATTCGCTCGAACGTGCCTGGCTCCTTCAACGTCAGGGTAAGAACATTGCCCGTCACCGCTCCGCCGACAACGATGCCTTCGGCGTCGTCCAGGTAGAATTGGCCGGCCAACAGATCATCCCAGACAACGGGCTGGTCGAATTCCAACGCAATCGAACGCCTGGAAGCGTCTGCGTAATAGGCCCGCATGAGATTCGGGGCCGTGATCGGCCCATCGACTTGCCCACCGTAAAAATCCCGCTCCAACAAACGCTGAATTCGCCGGGCAAAGACACTCCACCCTTGCAACGGGTAGTGACAGGATCCGCCGGGCTGGATGCCAAGCGTGGATAGCATGGCCACGCTGGAATACAGATGGGCCAGAGAGCGCTGTTTTTCCCGCAGCATGTCGCCGTTTCCGGCGCCCATGGAGCAAGCGTTGGGCCAGATCTGAAAGACATAATATCGGGTGACATTGGGAAAATCCCGCTTCCAATCCGCTGACATGTCAATGAAGTAGCGCTGGTAAGTCTTCCAACCGTAGTCGCCGTCGGGCCCTGCTGCGCCCTGATCATTTTCTCCCTGATGCCAGATGATGGCCCGGATCCCGTGGGTCAAACGCGCGTGCTTTACCCGCCAGAGCATGCGGCCGTAGATCGTGTCGAGATCCGTCGGGTTGGCATCGTTACGCTGGTGCTGGTCGATCCGGGTTCCTCCGCGCGCGCCATTGACGATGAAGATGGGAACGTTCTGGCTCTCCACCAGTTGCTTGGCCAACTCCATGCCCCACCATCCCAATTCCGCCAGATGGTCCTTCTGCGCCTTCCACACCGGTTTACACCAGAGGTTTTCCCGCTCGCCCTCTTTGAAAAACCGAGGATGGCCATAGCTGCGCACCCATTCGTTCGTCACGCGCGGAGATTCCTCGCGCGTGTCCGTGGCCAGCGCGTTCGATTGGCCGTCAATAACATAGGCGTCGCCACAGACGATATCGCCGGCCCGATGCAAGACCGTCTCGGTGCCACCGGTCCGGGTCCCGAACTCGATTCGGTATTTCACCAGGCCCGGCACGAGTTTGGCAGCAAACGCGTAAGAACCGTCCGTGCCCAATGCCTTGCTTTCTTCGGCGTATATGTTTGCATCGGCAAATATTCGGAGAAACACTTCCTCGGCCTTCTCCTCCAATACACCCCTACAGTGCAGGGTGCCCTGGTCGCTATCGTCGCGCGCGTAGAACTGCCCCTCTACCGGCATTTCCGTATCACCGGGAATCCAGGGAACCCACGGGTCCGCCTCCGACTCCTGAACGGTGATATGTGTCGAGGCCATAACCGCATCACCCCCATTTGATAATGAGAGTGTCACGGTCATCTTACCGCTGTTTTGTGCGCGTGTGAAGATCAGTTTCCCTGGTGCGATTTCCTTGATGACTGCCAACCCTGAGACGCTCCAGTCATATTCCAGTGCTCCTGCGCCTGCATCCTGCATAGCCTTCACGTTGGCGATGCGCGGGACAATCTCGATGGTCTCGCGCCCGTTCCATATCGCAGGCGCCTTGAGGCTGATCACCGGGTCGGGAATCGCCTCTGTGATCCTGATCGTGACGTCCTTTGTCCGCACCCGGTCGGGACACACCGCCTTGAGTTGAAGGACCAGCGTTTCATCACCGCTTATCCGGCCGGCCTCGAACGTATGCGATCGCCGATCCACGCCCACGACCGTCTCCTGACCACCGCGTTTGAGGATCCAATAGAGCTTCTGCGCGCCGGCAATCCCGGCGAGGACCGTGGCCGACTCGCCTTCCGATACGGTCAGTGTGCCCGGCGAGACTGACAGGGCATTGCCCGGCTCCACCAGCGGTCCGACGAGTGTGTGCATGGCCTTCTGGTTTTCGTACTCGAGCTTGATCCAGTCTGGTGAGCGCGTCACGCCCGAGATCCTCACCTCGTCGATGTCGCCGATGAAATCGTAGTTGTTATACCAGCCGCCGATCCACATTCTCGCCGGACGCTCGATATTCAATGCCCCGGCTCGGGTTCTGGCCTCTGTGTCGAGGACGCCGTTGATATAGATGCGAGACTGGCCCTTCTGGTATGTGTGGACCACGTGGGTCCACTGGCCCAACGGAATCGAAGGGCTGCTTCGAACATCGGCGTCGGAGAAGTAGCAATCCATCCGTATCTTCGACGGACTGTTGTACCACATCTGCACCTTGCCCTGCCGGTACTCCTTGCCCCAGGAAAGGACTCTACAGTTCTGCTTGTCCCCACGGAACCATACGGACGAGGAGTGCGGTGCGCTGCCTGTGGGGAAGGTCGTGATGTCCTCGCCGCAGAACACGCCCTTGCCCCCGGGGAAATGCCTGGCCGGCCCGATCATGCCCGCCGAGGCGGTCGTGCCGGCATCCTTGGAACGGATTTCGCCGACTTCATCATCCGTCACCGGACCGTTCATGTGCCAGACCGCCAGGTGCCCGTTCGACCGGTCGAATACGGCCTTGCCGTTGGAGGCACACTGGGCTGAAGCATTGCCCCAGTGAACCTTGAGCTCCTGTTTGTCATTGCCTGTGATTAGGGGGATCCTCACCCAGATCATCGCGGTGCCCTTGTACGCGTCCCACTGCTCGATCTGGTAGGGCAATTCCCTCCCCACCGGCGTTGAAAAACGAATGTCCTCGCCGTTTGGCCTGGCCTCGGTAAAGTCGAAGAAATCTCTGTCCAGCCGGACCAACAATGGGAAGTCTTTCACCGAGACGCGTACCGGAAGGTCCGCCCCTTCGGGTGTTGTCAGGATGTACATCGAACCGGAATGTTGCCACTCAGCGCATTGGGCCGAAGCGCCGCGCCCCATCGACAGGATCGAAGCCGCTCCGCAAAGCAGGCCTGCGAGCATATGGAAATGTCGTTGCTTCATCGAGGCCGTCCCTTTCGATCGTGAGTCCTTCATATCTAGTCGGTCGCGATAACTCGTACATCGCCAAAGACACCAAGCACGTCATTGGCACGTTTTCCATCTTTGATGTTCCTGCCGTCAAAGGTCAGCATGAGGCAGTTGTAATCGGCAAGCTCAATGTCGAATGCCTTGGCCGGTGAGTCTTTTGTCATCTGACCGCTGTCCCAAAGGACTCTGTTTGCAAAGTAGTCTTCGTGAAAGATGCGGAATCGGCCTTCATTGTCTCCCTGGTAGGATTCGTCCAGGGCGACGGTCCCCATCAAGCGGTCGCCGCGTTCGGTGCCGGCGAACATGAAAGCGGCTTTGCTTTTGCAGCCAAAACCTTTCTCGAAAGTCTTGCCGTCGATGATGATTGGGGTTCCCTCGAAGGTCCTGTTGTAAACGGGCGCGTTATAGTTCTTCCATGCGTAATACAAGTCGCTGAGCGATGTGACCCCCTGTCGGGTAATCGTGTACTTCTCAAGCGGCACGGGCGCGGCCGTCGGGAGAGGCTTGCCCTTTTTCCCGATCCTCAGCATCATATTGCCATGCTCGCCAAGAGCTTTGGCGGTGAAAGAACCCTCGAATATCCCAAGGTTTTTCCGCTCCCAGAGATCGCGCACTGCTTGTTTGCCCGACAGACCGATCATTTCCCATGTCACTGTGATGTCGGCCTGCTCTCTGCCCTTGTTCAAAAGCAGAATCGCAGTGGTGCCATCGGCCAGCGGCTTGTTGTACACCTCGAGTTTGTCATCGACGAACACCTTGTATCCCTGTACGCCGCGTGGGTCCTGATTGACCGCGATTACTTCAGGCGCCGTGAGGATGTCCCTGACCGTGTCTGTCATGTGGGGCAGGTCATTACCGGCCATGAGCGGGGCCGCCAGTATGCACCAGAGCCCGAAGTGCGCCTTGTTCGCCGATACTCTGACCGCGTCGTCCTCGATCTTGATATTGCCCACCTGCAGCATGTCGGGGTCATTCCAATAGCCGGGTCCGGCAAACTGCCAGAGTCCGTTGAAGGCGGGATGAGACCTGTGGCTGCCGCCGGAACAGTCTGCGCAATTATACACAGAATCCATCCAGGATCGGATGTCCCACCCGGTGCGCCATAACTGAGACGTCTCCTTTCCGCCCCACACCCATGCGGCGTTGCCAAAGTCCGAGATGCTCAACACCATGGGACGGCCTGTCTCTTCGATATAGTGGCGGTAGATCGCATAGTCCTCGGAACTGAGCCTGCCATTATGTTCGGCAGAGCAACTATCCATCTTGATGTAATCAACGCCCCAGGAGGCAAATGTCGCCATATCGATCTGCTCGTGCTCGAAGCTGCCCGGCAATGATTGGCAGGTCCTGTAGGCGCGGTCTTCGTAAATGCCGAACTTCAGGCCTTTGCTGTGGATGTAATCGCCAATGTCCTTCATCCCCCTGGGGAACTTGTTGGGGTCGGCCTGCAGGGCTCCGTTTTCGTCTCGCTCGGCTGCCATCCAGGCATCGTCGAGCACCAGGTACTGATACCCGGCATCGCGCATGCCCGAGGCCACCATGGCGTCAGCAGCGGCCTTGATATTGACCTCGTTGATGTCTTTGGCAAAGATATTCCAACTGTTCCACCCCATCGGAGGCGTCAGAGCCAGATAGGCATACTCTGGCCGATCCACTGCGCCAATGGAGTGATTGCGTTGAATCAGCCCACAGCCGCTTGACACGATGCAAAGGGTTACAGGTAAAGCCAGAAAGATGATTTGTGAGATTCCTTTTGACATGTGTGGTTTCCTGAATATGCGTTTCGATTTTGGTTTGTTGGGATAGCATTGGAGCCGTCCAGGGGTCATTTTTCCAGGGCCTGCCGTGTGACGATAGGTACGTATCCCACCTCCATGCCCTTGGGCGGGGTCACGATCAAGGCCGGGTCGATGTACGCCAGTTTGCCAACCGTCGGCGGCGCCAGGTAGTCGCGGTCCTTGGTCCAGTGTCGGTGGAGTTTCTCCACGCGGGTCTGCAGGGTCTCCCGCTCCTCTTCTGTCAGGTCGGCGTTGAGTAATGCCGGCTGGTCTGCGAATCGATACCAGTAATACGTCACTGTGCTGCCATCGCCGATTGTCACCTTAAAGGGGCCGGCTACCGGGCCGGGCTTTTTCCAGCAACTTTCGGCATCATCTGGTGTCACGTAGGCCTTGGGGGCCCGCTCGACGGGTTTCTTGAAGCTGACCCTGTCCAGCCCGGTTTCGGCGGGCACATCCTCAGGCGCCACGGCCATCCAGGTACCGTTCTCGTTCTTATCGTCTTTGACCAGATGATAGTATTCCGGCAGTGTCACCAGTGATCCGTCTTTGGTTGCTTTGCTCGTCACCAGATCGCCGCTCCACTGGAATCTGAAGGTCAGCGGGTCGGACGCCCTGGCATTCATAAAGGCGTTGGTGGCCATGGGAGCCCTTTTTTCTTTGGGCACATGACGCATATAGATACTCCAGTTTGCGCCCCCTTGCCCGTTGAATGTCTGTACGCAAGTGCCCTCAGGATCAATGGTCCCATCCACCGGATCGCCGCCTTCAAACCAAGCCTTGACGCCGTCCCAGAGCGCTTTCTTGTTGTAGACTGTAAGACGGTGCATGATCACCGAGTTCCCGTCAGGTCCGACAGGGTACTGGGGCGGGATCATGCGAGCGTATGTCTGACCTTTGGAATCCGTGGCCTGGGCGCAGTGGATGTGCTGCGTTTCCATGGAAAACGGCTTATTGGCCTGCGAGGGGCGGCTGTCAAAAAACATGCCGCTCAGGCGAGGATCGTCAAGGGACGCACGAGACCAAAAATAGGGGGTGAAGAAGGCCACCGGCCCCTTGAAATTGGCCGTGTTCAGAAACAACGTCCAGCACTGATTACCTGTGGGTACGTCCTTGCCCGCGGTAGTGGTCTTCGCCTCAATCAACGGCAACGGCAAATACCCGGAGCCAAATAGTTCGCCGCAGGTACCCTGTTTCAGATTCAGACCATCCGGCGGCCACAGCACCCAGGGGCTCAACTGCGCGATACCATACTTGCCTTTGGGATTGCTCCAGTCCCTTCCCTGGCCGGCACCGGGGCCGTTGGCCCACCCGCGGAAGTTCAACTCTACCCCGCCCATGATGAATTTGGGCGTTTCCGTGGGATACTCTGTATCACGCCACCAGCCAAGTCCGCCCTCGATATCCGAATACAGCTTGAGCCCCTCATCCAAATATAGTTTGAGTCCGCCATACGCAGGCTTGTCATGATGAGGATGCATCCACGTGCCGAACAGACCCGATTGAAACTGATGCCCTGGATACGCCGGCAGCAGAGGCCAAGCGGCTGAATACATCGAATACCCCGCATTGTACGTTGGGTCAACTCTCTCTTTGCCGACGGATGTATAGCCGCCGACATTGCCTCTATAGATCGAGTCGTCTTGGGCGAACAACGCAGTCGGGGGCAGGGCCAGAAGGAAGAGCAAGCAGTATCGAAACAGTGTCACATAGAGCGTTTTCAACATGGCGGAACCTCAAGAAAACAAAACCGGGATGTCGCAGATGGACGCTTGCCCACGACTGACGTGGTCCTTGTCCGATTCTGCATTATTCATACTTCAGTATCCATTTCATATCCGTGTTGGCAGTGGCAAAGAGTGTCAGGCAACTGAGACCTGTGAGCGGGTGCCGTTTGAGCTCAGACCTGCCGCCCCGGGCATCTGATTTTAGCGGTTGGGTGCCGTTGTTCGCCACAACGATCTTAAAGGGTTCGCCTCCGATGACACTGGCTGTACCGCTCAAGGTCCTTGTTCCAGCGTCCCACCGCACATCGGTCAGATCCACCCAACCCTGAAGCACGTGGCGGTTGGTGCTGATGACCTGCGGATGGGGTAGCGCTTTGCGCAGCGAAACCACGGCGCAGCAGTTCGGGTTCAGCATTCGCTCGATGCGCTGGGTTCCGCGCAGCTTGCCCAGGTAGGTGTCGGACCAGAACTCGTACGCGTGGTAGTGGGCCGCCGGATCCAAACCCACGGCGTTGTCCACGCGTTCGCCGCCGATTGCCGTGGAAACCGCGTTCGCCTCTTCACCGGTGTTGTACAAGGCGATTTGGTGCCAGTCGGGCGTCAGTTCCAGGTCATACACCTGCGGGTCCTGTATGCCGGTAAAGGCGTCGAGCGGACGCGCGGTCCTGGGCTCCGGATAGTGCGGGTAGATACGGGAGAAATCATAGGTGATCTCCGGCGTGAACAGCGAAAAGGAGGTGGACAAATCGATACGGCCGCTGGTGAGATAGACCATGGTGAGCATGGACCGGCGGATCTCGGGCGACAGGTTGTGAACGGCCTTGGTGTCCGGATAATAGTTGAACACGGTTCGGTTCTTGTACCATCGCAGGCCGCTGATGGTGACCATACCCGGTACGTACTTGTTGGAATCTGTCCAGGTCCGTTGCGTATCCACCAGGCCGGCGGTCACGTCCAGGCAGGGGCGTCCGGACTCCCCGAGGTTGCGTTCGTCAATGAGACCGTCCTGGCCCATGGCCTCGCGCAGCAACGCAAAGGCTCGGCGGTAGGCCGCATTGGTGGTGGTGTAACGATCGTCGAAGCCTCCTTCGGGACGCCAGGCCGTGGCCGGGTAATCGACCTTGACCCCGCGAATGCCGTCGTTGCGTAGCTTGCGCCAGGTCTTGACAAAGTACCGGGAGAATGCCTCGTCCGTGTAGTCGTACGTGACATAGGGCTGATTGTGCGGATGCTTGTGCTTCCACGTCTTGTTGGGCACGCGTTTGTCGACTTCGGAGTTGTCGTTGAACAGCATGTACTCGGGGAACTGACGCGCGAAGTCGTCGGATGGCATACCGAGCTGCATGTAGATATAGGGGATGCCGTTGCGGGCGGTCATGGCTGCGCTCCACTTGGCAATGGAGTCATAGGGCGGCACCAGATGCTTGAACGTGCGCATGTGGGCATCGTCCCACCAGCCCTGCTCCGTGTCCATGTGGTACTTGTCCGGTTCCAGACGGAGCGAGACCTGGGTGTATTTGGTCAACCCGCACCCGTTGGCATGCTCAAGCTCCCTGATCAGCTTGGCCGAGTTGTTAACCCCGGGCAATTTACTCATCACGCCCACGCTCCAACCGCAGAGCACGGGAAAAT
>Ga0272444_10006192_pt1 | contig 10253 bp, 7 predicted proteins | sample SSMForm13_FD_201033 | JGI IMG/M metagenome (GOLD analysis project Ga0272444, IMG submission 201033) | Marine sediment archaeal communities from Little Sippewissett salt marsh, Falmouth, MA, United States - SSM-Form-13 | ecosystem: Environmental > Aquatic > Marine > Wetlands > Sediment ...
ATTATATCGTTTGGCTGAAGATGTAATATTAAGACCGGCAACGCCTTATATGATTACCGCGGGATAATAAAAAACGGCAGGGTTCGTTATTTCGAACCCTGCCGGTATCGTGAAGATAAATTCCGGGATGATTTATTCGGCGGCATACTCGCTGTAATCGAGAGCGGCCAGTTGCTTGTAGTGTTTATAGCGCCGGTTAACGATTTGCTGGGCGTATTCAAGCAGCTCCCTGGCCCGGTCGGGCATGGAGCTCATCAGGGTCCGGAAGCGGACCTCGCCCCGGGCGTACTCTTCGTACGGCATCGACGGCTCGCGGCTGTCGATCTGAAGCGGGTTCTTGCCCTCGGCCACCAGTTCCGGGTTGTACCGGTACAGGATACAATGTCCGGAGTCGACCGCTTTTTTCTGTTCTTCCATCGAATGCGACATATCGATACCGTGGGCGATACAGCTGGCGTAGCCGATGACGATGGACGGCCCGTTGTACTTTTCGGCTTCGACCAGGGCCTTAACGGCCTGGTTCTGGCTGGCCCCGATGGCGATCTGGGCGACATAGACATTGCCGTACGACATGAGCATCATACCCAGGTCTTTTTTCGGCAGCGGCTTGCCGGCGAAGGCAAACTTGGCCACGGCCCCGGTCGGCGAGGCTTTCGACATCTGGCCGCCGGTGTTGGAATAGACCTCGGTATCGAGGACCAGGATATTGACATCGCGCCCGGAGGCCATGACATGGTCGAGACCGCCGTAACCGATATCGTACGCCCAGCCGTCGCCGCCGAACGCCCAGACCGACTTTTTGACCAGGTAGTCGGCGATACTCAGGAATTTCCGGGCTTCGGGGGTTTTAATCGTCTTTATTTTCTCGACTGCCGTGGCCACGCGGGCACGCTGCTCTTCCACCCCGGCCTGGATCGACTGGTCGGCGTTGGCGATATTGTCATAAAGTTCCGGCGCCAGCTTCTGCAGCAGTTCGAGGGCATGGACCCTCATTTTGTCCACCGCCAGGCGCATACCGAAAGCGAACTCGGCGTTGTCTTCGAAAAGCGAGTTGGACCAGGCCGGACCGCGGCCGTCGTCACGCTTGCAGAACGGGGTGGTCGGCAGGTTGCCGCCGTAGATCGACGAACACCCGGTGGCGTTGCCGATAAGGGCGCGGTCGCCGAAGAGCTGGCTGACCAGCTTGACATACGGTGTTTCGCCGCAACCGGCGCAGGCGCCGGAGAACTCGAAGAGCGGGCGGACCAGCTGACTGCCTTTGACCGTGCCCGGATTGAACAGGTTGGGATCGGTTTCGGGCAGCGACAGGAAGAATTTCCAGTTTGCGGCTTCCTGTTTCCGCAACGGGATCTGCGGTTCCAGGTTGATAGCCCGGCGCTCGGTTTTATTTCCCTCGGCGTCTTTTTCGTGGATGGGGCACATATTGACACAAACCTCGCAGCCGGTGCAGTCTTCGGGCGCCACCTGGAGGGTGTACTTGAGACCCTGGAACTGTTTGCCGCGGGCATCGGTCGACTTGAATGTTTCCGGCTTACCGGCCAGTTCCTTTTCGTCGTAGGCTTTCATCCTGATGGCCGCGTGGGGGCAGACCATCGAGCAGATACCGCACTGGGTGCAGGTATTGGGATTCCAGACGGGTATCTCGACGGCGATATTGCGTTTCTCGAACTGGGTTGTACCTGTCAGGAAGGTGCCGTCGTGGGGCATGGCCGACACCGGCAGGCTGTCGCCCTTATTGGCGATAATGGTGGCCGTGACCTTTTTAACGAACGGCGGAGCTTCTTTGGGAACGATCGGCGGCATTTTGATTTTGCTGGTAGCCTTGTTCGGGTATTCGACCTGGTGCAGGTTCTTGAGGGCTCCGTCGACGGCCGAGAAGTTCATATTGACGATTTTATCGCCCTTGTGGCCGTAGGTTTTGACGATGGCGTCCTTGATCGCCTTGATGGCCTCGTCTTTGGGCAGGATACCGCTGATGAAGAAAAAGGCCGTTTGCATGATCATGTTGATACGGGCGCCCAGGCCGAGTTCCTTGGCCAGCCGAATGGCATCGATAACGTAGAATTTCAGCTTCTTGGCGATAATCTGTTTCTGCACCTCGACCGGAATTTTGTCCCAGACCTCATCGGGTCCGTACGGCGAGTTGAGCAGAAACGTACTGCCCTCGATAATGCCATCCAGCATGTCGTATTTCTCGAGGAAGGAGAAATTATGACAGGCGACGAAGTTGGCGGCGGTAATTACGTATGGCCGGCGCAGGTCACATTTACCGAAACGAACGTGCGAAACGGTAATGGCCCCGGCCTTCTTGGAGTCGTACACGAAATAACCCTGGGCGTTGAAGTCGGTATTTTCGCCGATGATTTTGATCGAGTTCTTGTTGGCCCCGACCGTGCCGTCGGCGCCGAGACCGTAAAACTTACCCCGGAAAACATCGGTGCCTTCGATATCGAAGCGGTAATTCACCTTCAGGCTGGTTTTGGTCAGGTCGTCTTCGATACCTACCGTGAAGTGGTTTTTGGGGTTCTTAAGTTTGAGGTTGTCCAGCACCGCCTTGGCCATGGCCGGGTTGAATTCCTTGGAACTGAGACCGTAGCGGCCGCCGACGATAACGGGGTAGCGGGTAAACGGCTTCCTGGTTTCCTTCATCGCCTCGCTGACGACCGTCTGGACATCTTCGTACATCGGCTCGCCGACCGAACCGGGTTCCTTGGTGCGATCGAGGACGGCGATTTTCTTGACGGTTTTGGGCAGGGTCTTCAGCAGGTCTTTGGCCGAGAACGGACGGTACAGGCGAACCTTGATCATCCCGACCTTTTCCTTCTTGTCGACCAGGTGTTCCACCGTTTCGTGCATCGTTTCGGCCCCGGAACCCATCATGATGACGACCCGGTCGGCCTGGGGATGCCCGATATAATCGAACAATTTGTATTTCCGCCCCGTAACTTTGGCGAAATTGTCCATGTGTTTCTGGACGATTCCGGGAGCGACATCATAGTACTTGTTGACCGTCTCGCGGGCCTGGAAGAAAACATCGGGGTTCTGCGACGAACCTTTCAGGGTCGGGTGATCGGGGCTGAGGGCTCGCCGGCGATGCTCCTTGATGAACTTATCGTCCATCATTTTCCGCATCTGGTCATACGACACTTCTTCGACTTTCTGAAGCTCATGCGAGGTCCTGAAACCATCGAAGAAATGCACGAACGGCAGTTTGCACTCCAGGGCGGCGGCGTGAGTGATGGTGGCCAGGTCCATGACCTCCTGGATGGACCCCGACGCTATCAGGCCAAAGCCGGTCGAGCGGGCCGCCATGACATCGGAGTGGTCGCCGAAAATCGACAGGGCGTGGGTGGCCACGGTGCGGGCCGAGACATGGAAAACCGTCGGGGTCAGCTCGCCGGCGATTTTGAACATGTTCGGCAGCATCAAAAGCAGGCCCTGCGACGCGGTAAAGGTCGTCGTCAGCGATCCGGCCGTGGTGGCGCCGTGGATGGCTCCCGAGGCGCCGCCTTCCGACTGCATCTCGACCACGTCGGGGATGGTTCCCCAGATATTGGTGATTCCTTTGGCCGACCTTTCGTCGGCGATTTCACCCATACCCGAAGACGGGGTGATGGGATAAATGGCGATTACTTCACTGAGGGCGTGGGCCACGTAAGATGCGGCGCTGTTGCCGTCGATAGTAATCAGTTTGCCTTTTTTATTACCGGTTTTGGTCGATTTAGCCATAGCTCTATAAACCTCAGGATTAAAATATCAACTAGATAGTTTTTGGCAGGGTGATAAATTTCTGGCCCTGGTATTTACCTTTCTTGTCTTTATAGGATACCCGGCAGATTTCGTCGGCACCCAAAAACAGGATCTGGGCGATACCTTCATTGGCATATATCATGGCCGGCAGGGGAGTGGTGTTCGATATCTCCAGGGTGGCGTGACCCTCCCATTCCGGCTCGAAGGGGGTGACATTGACAATTATTCCGCAGCGGGCGTAGGTTGACTTGCCCAGGCAGATTGTGATGACATCGCGGGGAATTTTGAAATATTCCACCGAGCGGGCCAGGGCAAACGAGTTGGGCGGGATAAGAATAGACTTGGCCTTGACATCCATAAACGAAGCGACATTAAAATTTTTGGGGTCGATAACCGAGGAATTGACATTGTGAAATATTTTAAACTCGTCGGCCACGCGGATATCGTAGCCGTACGATGACAAACCGTAACTGATTCCTTTTTTTACCTGTCGGGCCGAGAACGGCCGGATCATATCATGCTTCTGCGCCATTTTTTTAATCCAGCGGTCGGATTTGACTGCCATCGGTACTCCTTGTAGAAATTTCCTCTTTCATTTTTAACATATACGCATGATATTCGCGGACCATCCATAACCACTCGAATTAATCTGCCGCCGGCGCCTTATGTTCCTTTTCCCAGCGGATTAAATCGGCCACGGTATACTTATCGAAAACTTCCAGGAGTTTTCGTTCCGCTCTCTGAATCACCTCTCGAACCGAACAGTAGTCAGCTTTGTCGCAGGAACACTGATCGGCCAGACATTGAATCAGGTGATACGGTCCCTGAATCGCCTCGATTACGGTCCGGATGGGAAGTTGTGACGGGTCGCCGGTAAGGGTAAAACCACCCCTGACCCCGCGATGAGATCTGACAATACCCGTTTTGGTCAGATTCTGAAATATCTTGGCCAGGAATTTCTCCGGGACATCCTGGGCCGCGGCTATCTCCGCCAACGGGACCGCCCGATCATCGGTTTGCCGGGCCAGGTATATAACGCCGAATATGCCATACGCTTCGGCTTTGGTAATTTGCATACAGTCCGCCTCAGCCGGGTGATTATTGAGTTGTCAATTCTATTAAGGTCTATACATGTCCAGACAGAGAAGATAGAGCGGGTGGCGACCGATGTCAATAGGATTTTGTTATTGGTTTCACAATGCGGTCCGGTTTCCCGTTGTTGCTCTTACTCCTTTGACCGCCGGCAGAAAAAAGATATATTACACCTGACCGCAAAAAACCGTATAACAGGACAAACCCCCGTGGGGTAAGCCCCAAAATGGAGTCCGACCGTAAAACTTTTATGGATTTTCTCGATAGAGAACCGACCCGCATCGCTTATGCCTCCGATGCCTCCATGTATGCCATCAAGCCGCGCGCTGTCATCCCGATAAGATCGGCCCGGGACGTTGTCGAGGCCGTAACTCTGGCCCGCCGGGAGCATCTTTCGGTGGTTGCCCGGGGCGGCGGGACCGGCCTGACCGGTGGCGCGGTCGGCCGCGGTTATATCCTGGATTTCAGCCATTTCCGCGAGGTCCTGGAAATATCCCCGGAAACCCGCACGGTTCAAACCCGGGCCGGCATTATCTATGATGATCTTAACCGGGCCCTCGGGGAATACGGGCTGTTTTTCCCTCCCGACCCTTCGTCGGGCGATTCCTGCCAGATCGGCGGGATACTGTCGAATAATGCCTCCGGATCGCGTTCGGTCAAGTACGGTTTAACCGCCGATTTTGTCGAGGAACTGGAGATTGTCGATGCCCGCGGCGAAATTCTGGCTTTAAAGAAGTACCCGGTCGAAAGTGCGGAGTTAAAATGGTTTTACCGGGATAATCCGGCCTTTGAGCGGGTCTTTAATCTGATCGGAGAGGGCGCGGAGCTGATCAAACAGCGCTGGCCGCGCCTGAAAAAAAATTCGGCCGGATACAACCTGCATCGAATAGTCACCGATCTCGATCGGGGGATAGTCAATCTCCCGGCCCTGATGGTCGGCGCCGAGGGCACCCTCGGGCTTATTTTAACCGCCCGGTTGCGGTTGCTGCCTTGTCCGGTCGAACAACTGACGGCGCGGATCTATTTCAAGTCGCTGGTGACCGCCGGGGAAGCGGTTCCCGGAATTTTGAAGCTGGCCCCGTCGGGGCTGGAGATTGTCGATGGTTCCACGCTCGATCTGATCGGCCGCGAAAAGCACTGCATTCCTCCCGAAGCGGCGGCGCTGTTGCTGGTGGAGTTCGACGATGATCTTGAAAACCGCCGACGTGAATTCGAGCAGTTGACCGATCGCCTCGAGCTGGCCGCGCCGCCCGATTACGCCGCCGACCGGGAAAGCGCCGCCCCCCTGTGGAAGGCGCGCAAGGCAATTGTCCCCACTTTGTACCGTCACCATCCCACCCGGCGGCCGGTGTCGCTGGTTGAGGACGTATCGTTGCCGAGCGATGAGGTCCCCGGTTTTATCGAGTATATCACCGACCTGTTCGACGGTCACGGTCTCACCTACGGGATTTTCGGGCATATCGGCGACGGTAACCTGCATATCCGCCCGCTGTTCGATCTCAATGATCCCGACGAGTTTCGCCTGGCCCGCGATATATACAACCGTGTCTATGAACGCGTGATTGCCGTCGGCGGCGGTACCACCGCCGAACATGCCGACGGGCGGCTGCGGGCGCCGGTCCTGAAGAAAATGTACGGAGCCGGGATTTATGACCTGTTCGTGAACATAAAGAAGCTTCTCGACCCGGACGGGCTGTTCTCGCCCGGGACGATTCTGGGGACCACCACGTATACCGCCGATATCGATTATGAAAAAATAAAGCTGTACTGTGCCGCCTGCGGCAAGTGCAACGGTTACTGCCCGGCCTACGCTCTTTTCCGCCGCGAGGATTTTTCGCCGCGCGGCTGGTTGCGGATGATTCACCAGGTCCCGGACGACCGCCGGGAACTCGATGAGTACCTGTCGTACTGTCTCAACTGCAAAAACTGCACCGAGGTGTGCCCGGCCGGGGTGGATATTGCGTCCGAAATCATGCACTACCGATCGGAACATCCGTCGGCGCTGGCCGAAACGATCGCGTCACTGGCCGACAACGACGGCCTGCTGAGCCTGGGCCTGAAACTGGGGCGCTGGCTGGACCCGATTATAAACAGCAGCGCCGGACGCAAACTGAAAGGTCTGGTGGGCGATCTGACGCTGGGTTTCGACGGCGACCTGAAACCGCCGAAGGCCGCCGCCCGGAGTCTTCGCCGCCGCCATCCCGATCGGATCGCGGAGAAGGGGGAGGTGGCGTTTTTCCACGGCTGTGCCGACAACCTGTTCGAGTCCGCCGTGGGCGAGGCCCTGTTCCGGGTTTTCGACCACCTGGAGATTCCGCTCCTGATGCCCGAACAGAAATGCTGCGGGCTGCCCTACGAGGTCTACGGCCTGCGGGATAACCTGATCGAAAAGGCGCGCTTCAATATCGATCATCTCCGGGAATTCGAGGCCGTGGTCACCGGCTGCGCCTCCTGCCTGTTGCGCCTTAAGGAATACGCCGACCTGTTTGACCCCGATGATGACTACCACCGGCGGGCGCAGGAGCTGGCCGGGCGCTGTTTCGATATCAGCCAGTACCTGAATCGGCGGGAGATCGACTGGGGTTGTTTTAACGGTGGCGCTCCGTTGCGCGTGACCTATCATAATCCCTGTCACCTGCGGGCGGCGGGGCTTCACCGGGAACCGGAAAAGATGCTCGACCGGCTCGACGGCGTGGAGATTATTCACGCGGCCTATGCCGACCGCTGCTGCAGCCAGGCCGGTTCGTACGGCTACCTGCACCACCGGGAATCGAAGCTGATGTTTGCCGATAAAAGAAAGGCCTATGAGAAAATAGACGCCGATTACCTGATGACCTCGTGCCCGTCTTGCCAGATGAAAATACGGGCCGAAACCAACGGTCGTTTCCGGGTGGTGCACCCGGTCGAAATTTTGGCGGCGCGCCTGAACAAAAGTTAATCGATATAAATATCCCTGGGGGGAAATCCCATGACGGATGAAAAAAAGGACGAAAAAAAGGGTCTGCTGGTCGTGTATACCGGCGACGGCAAGGGTAAAACCACGGCCTCGCTGGGGATGACCGTCCGGGCGGTCGGCTACGACTGGAAAGTGGCTATCGTGCAGTTTATCAAGGGAAGCTGGAAGTACGGTGAACTCGACGGGATCAAGAAACTGGCGCCCAATGTCGAGCTGGAGGTGATGGGGGAAGGGTTTGTCGGGATTGTCGATGACGACAAATCGTTTGAACAGCACCGCGCTGCGGCCCTGAAAGCCCTGGCCGGTTCCCGGGAAAAAATCACCGGCGGGCGGTATCAACTGGTTATTCTCGATGAGCTGAATGTGGCCGTTACCCTCGGCCTGGTTACCCCGGAAGAACTCAGGGAACTGGTCGAAGCCAAGCCGGATGATCTTCACCTGGTCATAACCGGTCGCGGGGCCGGGAAGTGGCTGATCGACCGGGCCGACCTGGTCACCGAGATGAAGGAGATCAAGCATCCCTTCCGGAAAGGTATCCTGGCCCAGAAGGGGGTCGACTATTGAAGCTGGCTGTCACCGGAGCGTCCGGTTTTGTCGGCCGCAACCTGCTGGCCGCTCTGGCCGGCTCGGGGCATGATATCCGGGCCCTGGTGCACACCCGGCGCCCGGATAGTGCGGCCGGGGAGAGGCTGGAATACGTTCCGGCCGATGTGCACGACCTGCCGTCGCTTCGGAAGGCCCTGGCCGGGGTCGAGGTCGTTTATCACCTGGTCGGAATTATTGTCGAAACAAAAAAACTCACTTTCGAGCGAACGGTCGCGGAGGGAACCCGTAACGTGGTCCGGGCGGCGCGGGATTGCGGGGTAAAAAAAATCATATATGTTTCGGCCCTGGGGACATCGGCGACATCCGAGACGAAATATTTTCAAACCAAGTGGCTGGCCGAAGAGGCGATCAGGACTTCGGGGCTGGATCATGTTATCCTGCGGCCGTCGCTTATCTACGGCCCCGGCGATCAGTCGCTGAGCCGTTTGCACCGCCTGCTTAAATATTCGCCGCTGATGCCGATTGTCGGTGACGGCCGCTACCGGCTGCAGCCGATTTTTATCGACGACCTGGTACAGGTGCTGGTGCCGGCCCTGACCGAAACCGGGGCAAGCGGCCGGACAATAGAAATGGGCGGCCCCGAAGCCTTCGAATTCCGACAAATGACAGGGATCATGAAAAAAGTCTTTAATTACCGGCGGTTGAATATATATATTCCATTCAGCCTGGTGCGGGCAGTGGCCCGGGTCATGGAGACGTTTTTAAAACCGGCCCCGGTTACGGTCGACCAGCTGATGATGCTCCGGGCGGGGAACACCTGCGACAACAGCGAGTTATTGGATATATTCAAAATAGAATTAACGTCCTTCGAGGACGGCTTAAGAAAATGCCTGAGGTAGGAAGATGGCGGAAAAACAGTACGACATTATTATCGTGGGCGGCGGTCCCGGCGGTCTGACCGCGGGGCTGTACGGCGCCCGGGCCAATCGGAAAACGGTCTTGATCGAAAAGTATATGCCGGGAGGGCAGATAGCCAATACCCACGAGGTGGAGGATTACCCCGGTTTCGATCTTATTTCGGGGCCGGACCTGGCCATGAAAATGACCGAGCACGCCAAGCGTTTCGGCCTGGAAGTGGTCTCCGATGAGGTCACCGAAATCTATGCCGATGGCTCCGATCGCCTGGTGGTCACCGCCTCGGGCGACATTTACCGCGGCAAGGCGGTCATTCTTTCCACCGGCGGTACTCCTACCAAGCTCCATGTTCCCGGGGAGGACGAATTGGGAGGCCGGGGTGTTTCATACTGTGCCATCTGCGACGGCGCCTTTTTTAAGGATGAAATAATCGCCGTGGCCGGCGGCGGCGATGCCGCCGTGGAAGAAGGTATTTTCCTGACAAAATTCGGCCGCAAGGTGATCGTTATCCATCGCCGCGATCAGCTCCGGGCGCAAAAAATTATCCAGGAGCGGGCCTTCAAAAACGAGAAAATGGAATTCGTCTGGGATTCGGTGATCGAGTCGATCAATGGCGATGAAAGAGTGCGTTCACTGACGCTGAAGAATGTCAAAACCGGCGAGAAATCGGAGCTGGAGGTGGGCGCCATTTTCATTTTCATCGGTTTCAAACCGAACTCCAATCTTACCCGGGAACCGTTAAAACTCGATAATGGCGGCTATATCATTACCAACGAGCGGATGGAAACATCGATTCCGGGTATCTATGCTTGCGGCGATGTCCGCAGTCAACTGGTGCGCCAGATTACCAATGCGGTCGGCGATGCCACCACCGCCGCGGTGGCCGCCGAAAAGCGTATAGAAGAATTAGAAGGTTAATCCCCCGATACCGGCCCGGTTGGCGAAAAATCGGGTCGGTATTTTATTATAATCCGATCGAATTACTGTATAATGA
>Ga0272444_10006193_pt1 | contig 10250 bp, 9 predicted proteins | sample SSMForm13_FD_201033 | JGI IMG/M metagenome (GOLD analysis project Ga0272444, IMG submission 201033) | Marine sediment archaeal communities from Little Sippewissett salt marsh, Falmouth, MA, United States - SSM-Form-13 | ecosystem: Environmental > Aquatic > Marine > Wetlands > Sediment ...
TGGAACCTGCGCAGCCGGAACGCGAACAGCTGGGCCAGCGGACCCTGGGGGCCGCGGCCGCAGATGAATACCTTGCGAGCCTTCGTGATCAGACTCGCCGCTTCGTGGATGTCCTCGTCGCGGATCGTCTTCAGGGAGTCCTTCAAGTACAGCGTCTCCGTCTCGACGACCTGCTGGTAGAGACCATCCGTCCGGACCTCGGCCAGGGTCTTCCCGAGCTTCTCGCCGGGAGTGATCTCCTGTCGATACAGCTCCTGGAGTTCTCCGCGCAACTCGGTGTACCCATCATAGTCAAGGCTCTGCGCCAGACGGACGAGCGTCGACTTGTGAACGTCCAGCTGCTTCGCCGCTTCATCGACGGAGAGGAAGATGTACTCCTCGTAGTCCATGAGCATCTTCTGGATCAGATCCTTCTGGACGCGGGTGAGCACACCGAACTGAGCCTGGACATGATCTCGAAGGTTCGGCACGATTCCACCTCTTCAGCGGATCACTGCCATCGTAGCGGCCCTCCCGCACCCTGACAACAGATTGTGCAATCCAAACGGATCCGTCCTTTGAGGAACGGCCATTCCGGCGTACGGGACCTGCAACGTCGGCTGCCCCATGGTACACGATTCGCGAATCCGCAAGCACGGACCGGCTCGCGGGGACGCCGTCCGTCGGTGGGACCTTGAGGGACTAGATATAGAGTGATAGTCTATGACCTTCTATATACCGGAGGCGGGCTCATGTGGACACTCTTGGCCGGCGCCTTGATGGGCTGGTCCCTCGGCGCAAACGACGCCGCCAACATCTTCGGACCAATGGTCGGAAGCGGCGCGATCCGATTCTGGAGGGCGGCACTGCTCTCCTCCCTGTTCATCCTCCTCGGAGCTGTCCTGATCGGTGCCCGTGGCTTCGCAACCTACCAGGCGATCGGAACGCAAACCCTCCTGTCCGCCTTCCTGACGATGCTCGCGGCTGGTCTCACCGTCACCGTGATGACGCTTCTCGGTCTTCCCGTCTCCAGCACCCAGGCCGTCGTCGGGGCGATCATCGGCTCAGGCCTCGTCGCCGGTGGCGTGTCCTTCGCTCCCCTGGGCAAGATCTTCCTCTCGTGGGTGCTGACGCCGCTCGGCGGGCTGGTTGCGGCGTACGTGCCGTACTACTTCCTTTCGAAGTATCCGGACGCTCTTCCCACCCAGCTGATCACTCGATCCGGGTTTCTTCGGGCCGCGATGATGCTCGCCATGTGCTACAGCGCGTTTTCCCTGGGAGCGAACAACGTCGCCAACGTTACCGGCGTCTACGTAGGAGCCGGACTCCTCGCGCCGACGACCGCAGCCCTGTTCGGCGCAGCGGCGATCGGGCTCGGCATTCTGACATTCAGTCAGCGGGTCATCCAGACCGTCGGAAACCGGATCGTGTCGCTCGATCCGGTCAGTGCCCTCGTCGTCGTGCTCGCGGAGGCGGTCACGCTCAACGTCTTCGCGTTGATCGGCGTCCCCGTCTCCGCGTCCCAGGCCGTCGTCGGCGCGGTCCTCGGCATCGGACTGGTGAAGGGCGTGCAGACGGTCGACGGCCGTGTTCTCCGTCGCGTCCTGTTCGGCTGGGTCGGGACGCCGACGCTGGCCGCGGCCGTCTCCGCCGCGTTCTCACTGATCGCGAGCGCCGTTGGCTGACTCGCCGGCCTGAAGGCCATGATCACGGCGGAGAGGGCGTTCTAGCGATTCGAATCCATCCCGCCGTGATCACGGCTACCGCCTGTCCACACCGTTCGAGAGATGCCCCGTATCGTTCGACGACGACAGGATCCATTGTCCGTCCACGAAACGGAAGGCCGTGAGGCCGGCGTTGTCGACGCGCAAGCGGAATGCCGCTGCGTAGGAGCACTTCACGAGGTGCCACAGCACCGTCCGGATCACGATGCCGTGCGTCACGAGCGCCACGGACCGCCCCCCATGCCGTTCGCAGAGCTCCTCGAGGAGCGGGACCACACGATCCCGGATCTGCACCGCACTCTCGCCGCCGGGGATCGCCAGGTCCGGCACGGGAACCGTGCTCTCGACGAAGTAGGCAGGATACCGCGCCTGCGCCTCCTCGACGAGGAGCCCCTGGAAGGCCCCAGCGTGTCGTTCACGCAGCCGATGGTCGGGGACCGCTTCCAGGCCGCACGCCTCGGCGACGACCGTCGCCGTAGACTGCGCACGCCCGAGGTCGCTCGTGTAGAGGACGTCGACGCCCGTGCGGGCAAGACGCGCAGCGACGGCGGATGCCTGCCGAAGCCCATTCGCGGTCAGGGGGCTATCGAGATGCCCCATGTACCGGTCCTCGACGTTGGAGACCGTCTCGCCATGCCGAACGAAGAGGAGCCGAGTGCCTTCGGAACAGGCTCGGACCGCAGGATCCATGCCACGCATCTTGCTCGATACCAGGGGAATCGCGCAAGGATCAGACAGGAAGATCGATCTCGATCATCGCCTTGCAGACGCCATCTCCGAGCGAGGCGACCAGATCGAATGCCGTCCCCGCCTCCTCCAGCACGAACCGGTGGGTGATCAGGGACCGGAGGTCGACGGATCCGCGCTCGATCAGCGCAATCGCCTGCGGGTAAACCGCTTTCATCCGCCGCGACATGCGGATCGTCAGCCCCTTCCGACGCGCCTCGCCGGCGGTGAACGAGCAGACGTCTTCGCGTGGGATCCCAACCAATACGACGCGACCGGCCGGTCGAGCCATCCGCATCGCAACATCGACGGCCTCCGCCCCCCACGCCGCCTCGACCACAACGTCGACGCCGAGCCCATCCGTCCGATCGAGCAGCCACTCGGTCGGGTCCTCTGCACCTGGATCGCAAACCGCCGACGCGCCGAGTCGACCCGCGAAGGCGCGTCGCTCCGGGATCGGGTCGCACACATAGACGGCGCCGGCGGACCGGAGCGCGAGCTGCTCGACCAGGAGCCCGATCGGACCGGCTCCCAGAACCGCCACGGAGCCTCCTGGAGCGACCTTCGCCAATGCCGTCGCGTGGATCGCAACGCCCAGGGGCTCGAGCAGTGCGCCCTCCGCATGGGTCATCCCCTCGGGCAGCGGCACGCAGAGGTGCGCCGGATGGACGTACAGCTCGCTCAACGCGCCCTCCACCGGCGGTGTCGCAGCGAATCGAACGTCCGGGCAGCAGTTCGGGTTCCCCTCACGACAGGCGCCGCACGACCCGCAAGGGATCGCCGGGTCGACGGCGACACGCGTCCCGACCGGTGGCCCGTCGGCCCCGCGACCGAGCTCGACGATCTCGCCGGAGAACTCGTGGCCCAACGTGAACGGAATCGGCGCCACGGCATCGCCGATCCGGCCGTCGAGGTAGAAGTGGACGTCGGAGCCGCACACGCCGACTGCGCGGACACGGATCAGCGCATCGCCCGGACCCGGTGTCGGGTCCGCGACCTGGCCGAGCCTCATGTCGCGCGACCCATGCAGTCTCACCGCTCTCATCGTCGGTCGCCTTCCTCGCTCAACGCATCGAGGACCGCGCGCGTCGCACCGCGGACGTAGTCGACGCAGCGCGCGTGCTGGCCGATCTCGCGGTACCGCCGCTGCCCCGCGTCGATCCCCAGGTCGCAACCGGTCAGCCCGAGACAGGTCGTCGCGCCGTAGCGCTCCTCGAATTGAGCGAGCGCCACGCGGACGAGGGCGTAGGGCGGGCCGATCGGATGCTCCGCGCGGTCCCGGCCGGATGCGATGCCGAGCGCCAAGATCGCACCGGACAGGGCGCCGCACAATCCTCCGGTCCGCGCCAGGCCGCTGCAGAAGCCGGTCGCCATCCGCGGGATCAGCTCGCACTCCACGCCGAGTTCCTCGGTGACGGCGATCAGCACCGACTCGGCGCAGTACCACCCGGACTCGAACAGCTCCCCGCTTCGCCCTACGGCCGCCTCGATCATCGGCGTTTCCTCCTGGTGGAGCAGGATAGCGGATCCAGCGCTAGTGACGGAACTCGCGACGCCCAGTGAACACGAGGGTGACGCCGAGCTCGTCGGCAGCCGCGATGACCTCTTCGTCGCGTACCGAGCCCCCCGGTTCGATCGCCGCGCGGATTCCGGCCGCGGCGGCAAGGTCGATCGAGTCGCGGAACGGGAAGAAGGCATCGGAAGCGAGTACCGACCTCGCCGCGCGATCTCCCGCCTTCCGGATTGCCAGCTCGACCGCGTCGACCCGGCTCATCTGGCCTGCGCCGATCCCGGTGGTACACCGGTCGGCGGCGAGCAGGATCGCGTTCGACTTCACCCAACGCACCGCCCGCCACGCGAACAGCAGCTCCTCGATCTCCAGCTCCGTCGGCCGGCGGGAGCTGACGACGCGTAGCTCCTCCCGCGAGATCTCCCCCGTGCTCGGCGTCTGCGCAACGACGCCGAAGGCCGTGGCGTGCAGTTCCATCCGGAGCCGTCGGTCGAGGAGGTCGACGCCGGCTTCGAGGACGAGGAGCTTGCTCCGCCGCGCGAGGATCTCCAGCGCCTCGGGGGCGTACTCCGGCGCGATGACTGCGTCGAAGAAGTGGGCTGCGAGCAGCTCGGCCCCCTCTCTCGTCATCGGCCGATTGATGCCAACCAGTCCACCGAACGCCGACTTCGCGTCCGCCTGATGCGCGCGGTCGAGCGCCGTTTCGATCGTGTCGGCGGAGCAGAGGCCGCACGGATTCGTGTGCTTGATGAAGACCGCCGTCGGTTCGGCGAACGAGTGAGGAATCCGCAGCGCGGCGTCGAGGTCGAGGAGATTGTTGTACGACGGATCGCGCCCCTGATGCTGGATGACGCCGTCGGGTGCGCCGTATTGCGCCGCCACCTGATGCTTGTTTTCTCCCGCGCGTAGTGCCCGGGTCCGCGGGAGCGCCACGCTCAATTGCCTGGGGAGCGTCTCCTCGGCGAAGTAGTCGGCGATTGCCGTGTCGTAGCGGGTCACGTGATCGAACGCTTTCCGGGCCAGCTCGTGGGCCAGATCGTCGCGAACGCCGCCGTGCACCCGCACGTCTTCGAGCAACCGGCTGTAGTCGGCGGGATCGGTCAGTACAGCGACCCATCGGCGGTTCTTCGCCGCCGCGCGGATCAGCGAGACGCCGCCGACGTCGATCAGCTCGGTCGCCTCGTCGACCGGCGTCTCTTCCGAGACCGCCGACTCGAACGGGTAGAGGTTCACGACGACGAGATCGATCAACTTGACCTCGTGTGCGACGACGTCGGCGCGATCTCCCTCATCGTCGCGGCGGGCGAGGATGCCGGCGTAGACGAGCGGGTGGAGTGTCTTGACGCGGCCGCCCACCAGATGGGGCGTGCCGGTGTAGTCGCTGAGATCGATCACGTCGAGCGATGCCGCGCGCAGATGCCGCGCCGTCCCTCCGCCTGCTATCAGTTCCACACCGAGTTCGGCCAGTCCGTCGGCCAGCTCGACCAGGCCCGACTTGTCCGAAGCGCTGAAGAGCGCGCGCCCGATCATCAGCACGCACACCACCTCCCGAAAGGCCCGCCCGTCAGCAGGCGAGATGCCGACAGGATAGAAGGCAGGTCGAGAGGCTTCAACGTATCTACGAAAATCCGCCGATCAGATCTTCGTTTCACGCGTCGTGCCTCGGGCACCCGCTTGACACCGCGGCAGACCGCGCCTATTCTCCGGATATCCATTGCACGAAGGGGACGACGGGCATGATCGAGCAGAGCACGCGCTTCGAGATCGTCTCGCTCCGTTCCCGCAATGGGATCGACGTGCGTCATCATATCGTTCGGGCATAGGGCGTAGCCCGCCGATTCGGCGGACCCTACGACCTCGCCCGGTGCAAGCCAACGGTCGCTCGACCGTCGGCTTTTCTTTTGGGCCGGGCCAAACGTGTGGAGCCATGGGACAAGGGAGACGCGATGCGAATGAAGCGAGAGAGACCGACCGTGGCCGAGTCGGCTGTGCCGATGACGCCGCCCGGCACGGCGGATGTGCTGCTCGAGGATGCGGTCCGCATGTCGGCGATCGGTGCCGCCGTTCGGCGGTCGTTCGCCTCGTGGGGCTACGGCGAGGCAATCCCCCCGATCTTCGAACGCTTCGAGACCCTCCTCGCGGGCGGGATTCATCCGGACTGGATGATCCGGTTCGCCGATCCGAGCGGAAGCGCCCTCGCACTGCGGTCTGACTTCACGACCCAGATCGCCCGGATCGTCGCGACGCGTCTTCGCGATCAGCCGAAGCCGCTACGGCTCTTCTACGTCGGCCCGGTCGTTCGCCGCCCGAGGCCGTCGGTTGGGCGGCGCGCCGAGTTCGTGCAGGCGGGGATCGAGCTGCTCGGCTCTCGCGAGGCGGATGCCGACGCGGAGGTCGTCGCCGTTGCGATCGACGCGCTGCTCCGCCTCGGGATCGACGACGTGCTGATTCACCTCGGCCAGAGTGCGTTCTTCGGGGGGCTCGTGCAAGCAGCGTCGCTCTCGGAGCCCGACGCCGCCGGCCTGCGCGACCTACTCGACCGGCGGGACCGCGAAGCGCTTGCCCGGCGCGTCGCGGATCTCGGCCTGGACGAGGCGGTCGGCGAACGGATCCTCGAATGTCTCGAGTTGTGCGGCGGGCCGGAGATCCTCGATCGGGCAGACGCGGCGACCTCCAACCGCGAGTCGGCGAGCGCGCTACGGAACCTCGCCGACGTCTACGAAGCCGTCTGCGACCATGGGCACCAGGATCGGGTCGCGATCGATCTTGGAGAGGTTCGCGGACTCGGCTACTACACCGGCCTGATGATCGAAGGATTCAGTCGATCGCTCTCCGCGCCGATTCTCGAGGGCGGGCGATACGACGATCTGGTCGAGCGATTCGGCGATCCCTGTCCCGCCGTCGGATGCGCACTCGATGTGCCTCGGATCGCGTCAATCCTCGCAGGGCGCGACGCGCGAACGGCCCCGGTCGACGTGCTCGTCCACTACCAGGCCGCGGCGCGCCGGCAGGCGATCGGGCTTGCCGCATCGCTACGGGAAGAGGGGGCGCGCGTGGAGCTCGACGTCGCCGACCGGACTCTTGAGCAGACGGCGGCGTACGCGCGTGCGCGCGGAATCGCCGAACTGCGAGCCGTCGAGGCAAACCGCACGCGGATCCTCGACGTCACGTCCGGTGTCATCCGAGGAGGTGGAGCGTGAAGCGCCTGACGATCGCCGTTCCGAAGGGCCGGCTTCTCGAGCCGACGATCGACCTGTTCTCGCGGATCGGCCTCGCCGTGGAAGTCACGGAGGGATCGAGGGCTCTCGTCGTGTCATCCGTCGACGATCGAGCCCGCTTCCTGATCGCGAAGCCGATCGACGTCCCGACGTTCGTCGAGCACGGAACCGCCGACGTCGGCGTTGTAGGGTCCGACGTGCTGACCGAAGACGAACACGACGTCCTGCAGCCGCTCGACCTTCGGTTCGGGGCCTGCCGTCTGGTCCTCGCAGCGCCACGCGATGCAACGACCGACCCGCTGCCGCCGCACGCCGTGCACCGGGTCGCGACGAAGTACCCGAAGACGACCGCGCGGTACTTCGCGGGGCTCGGCCTGCAAGCCGAGACGATCCGCTTGTATGGCTCGGTGGAGCTTGCGCCGAGCACGGGCTTGTCGTCGCTGATCGTCGACCTGATCGAGACCGGGGCGACGCTACGCGAGAACGGCCTCGAGGTGATCGAGGAGATCGCGACGACCAGCGCACGGCTCATCGTGAACCGCACCGCCCAGAAGATCCGCTTCTCCGAGATCGATGCGTTGGTCCGCGCGCTGTCCGAGGAGGTCAGGACATGATACGAATCGTCCGCACGAGCGACCGGCAGGCCACACCCGTGATCCGCGGCCTCGTCGAGCGCGCTGCGATCGAACGGGACGTCGAACCCCAGGTCCGCGAGATCCTCGCCGCGGTAAGGGCACGCGGCGATGCGGCGTTGATCGCGTTCACTCGCCGGTTCGACGGGGTCGACTGCTCGTGCGATCGGCTGCGCGTCGCCGAGGATGAGATCGGTGCCGCGAAGGCCGGGGTCTCCCGGACGATACGGACCGCGCTGGCCGAAGCGGCGCACCGGATCGAGGCGTTCCACACGAACGAGATGCAGTCCTCATGGGAATCCGAGGCCGAGCCGGGCGTGCGGGTCGTCCAGATCGTTCGCCCGCTGGACTCCGTCGGTATCTACGTACCCGGCGGCGAGGCGGCCTACCTATCGACCGTCTTGATGAACGCGATCCCCGCCGCCGTCGCCGGCGTCCAGCGCGTTGTCCTCGCCACTCCACCCGGACCGGGCGGCCGGATCGACCCGCACGTGCTCTATGCCGCCGCCCGCTGCGGCGTCTCGGAAGTCTACCGGGTGGGCGGTGCCCAAGCGATCGGCGCGCTGGCGTACGGCACCGAAACGATCGCGCCCGTCGACAAGATCATCGGCCCAGGCAACGTCTACGTGAACGTCGCGAAGCGGCTCGTCTTCGGCGACGTCGGCATCGACGCCTTCGCGGGACCGAGCGAGGTCGTCGTGTTGGCCGATGGCACCGCCGACCCGGCGCTCGTCGCCGCCGACCTGCTGTCGCAGGCCGAACACGACCGGCTGGCGACCGCCATCCTTGTCACGCCGAGCGAGGAGCTGGCGGTCGCCGTCGCGGCCGAGACCGCCAGGCAGGTTCCTGCATTCGCGCGGTCCGACGTGATCGAATCGGCGTTGACGGACCGAGGGGCGATCGTGCTCGTCGACACGCTCGACGAGGGGATCGAACTCGTCAATCGACTGGCGCCGGAGCACCTCGAGGTGGTCGTCGAACAGCCGTCCAGGGTCCTTCCGGGGATTCGCCATGCCGGCGCGATCCTCGTCGGTCGAGACACGCCGGTCGCCTTCTGCGACTACGGCGCCGGTCCGACGCACGTCCTCCCGACTGGTGGGGCAGCGCGGTTCTCGTCACCGCTTGGCGTCACCGACTTCGTGGTGCGAACGAACGTGCTGACGGTGTCGCCGAGCGCCGGGGCGCGGCTCGCCGACGCCCTCACGCCGATCGCCGAGATCGAGCGGTTCGCCGCCCACGCGGCGGCGATGCGCCTTCGAAAGGAGCCCCGCGATGGCTGATCGAGCAACGGACCGGATTCGGCCGGCTGTGCGCGGAATCGCCGCGTATCGGGTCGCGATTCCTCCGCACCGGATCAAGCTGAACCAGAACGAATCGCCGATCGAGCTGCCGGCGGCGCTCAAGGCGGAGATCCTCGAGCGGCTGCGGGGGATCCCATGGGCGCGCTACCCGGAACAGCAGGAGACCGCGCTGCCGGCGGCGCTCAAGGCTTCGCTCGCTCTGCCCGAGGGCATCGACGTGATCACCGGCAACGGGTCGAACGAACTGATCCAGGCACTGCTGACCGCGATCCTCGAGCCGTGCGCGTCGATCGTGATTCCGGCGTCAACGTTCTCGCTGTACCGGCAGTTTGCTGCGATCCTCGGCGCGAAGATCGTCGCGGTTCCGCTCGAGGCGGACCTCGCCATCGACCCCGATCGGCTGGCGGCGGCCGCTCGCGACGCCGGGGCACAGGCGATCGTGTTCGCCCGCCCGAACAACCCCACCGGCACCGCGATACCGGTGGACGGAGTCGAGCGGCTGCTCGCACGAACCAGCTCCCTCGTCATCGTGGATGAGGCGTACGTGGAGTTCGCGCATGACTCGGTCGTCGACCTGCTCGGTGTCCACGACCGGCTGATCGTGCTTCGGACGTTCTCCAAGGCACTGCGCTGCGCCGGTCTACGGATCGGGTACATGGCCGCCGCCGCGGAACTCGTCGCCGAGGTTCGCAAGGTCGTTCCGCCGTTCAACACGTCGATCTTGGACCGCGAAACGGCCGCCGCGATCGTCCGCAACCTGGAGCTGCTTCGGCCGGGGATCGAGGCGACGATCGCCGAGCGGGAACGGATGGTCGGCGCGCTCGACGGGATCGACGGCGTCGCGCCGATCCCGTCCGAGGCGAACTTCATCTGCTTCCGGACCGACGTGCCCCCGCGCGTCGTGTTCGATCGACTGCTGGAGCGGGGGATTCTGGTGCGCGACGTCTCCGGGTACCCGCTGCTCAGCGACTTCCTGCGCGTGAGCATCGGGACGCCGGAGGAGAACGGCGCCTTTCTCGCGGCGCTACGCGAGATCATGGAGGACCGATGAGCGATCGAGAGGCAACCGTCCGGAGGACGACGAGCGAAACGGACGTCGAGTTGACCCTGAAGCTCGACGGGGTGGGCGAAGGAACGATCGCGACCGGCGTCGGCTTCCT
>Ga0272444_10006194_pt1 | contig 10248 bp, 8 predicted proteins | sample SSMForm13_FD_201033 | JGI IMG/M metagenome (GOLD analysis project Ga0272444, IMG submission 201033) | Marine sediment archaeal communities from Little Sippewissett salt marsh, Falmouth, MA, United States - SSM-Form-13 | ecosystem: Environmental > Aquatic > Marine > Wetlands > Sediment ...
TAAGTCCTCCTTTCCAAATTAAACCGTTTAATCTTTTTATGCAGGGTCACCCGGTTGATTTCCAGGGCTTTGGATGCCTGAGTCACATTCCAATCGTATTCTTCAAGGATCTGTTGAATATGCTGCTTTTCAACTTCTTTCAGGGACAGAGGCCTTGATAAGGGGACGAGAGAAGACCGAAGGAAAGCAAAATCCTTAATCCCGAGTGTCCGGGATTGGGAAAGCACCACAGCTCTTTCAACGGCATTTTCCAGCTCCCTGACGTTTCCCGGCCAGTCGTAGCGTTTTAAGAGTTCCATTGCATCACGGGTGACGCGATCGACATGCTTTGTGGTTTCATGGCCGTATTTTTCAAGAAAGTGCTGAATTAATAAGGGAATGTCCTCCTTTCTTTTCTTTAACGGAGGGATGTCAATCATGATTACGTTAATGCGGTAAAAAAAATCCTCTCTAAAAAAGCCGTCGGTAATTCCTTTCCCCAAATCTTGGCTGGTGGCTGAAATGAGTCGAAAATCTACATCAACAGGCTCTCGGCTCCCGATACTGGTTATCTTCTTTTCTTCCAAAACGCGCAGCAGATCGATCTGCATTTTTGGGCTGATCTCTCCAATTTCGTCAAGGAACAGGGTACCCCCTGAAACCACTTCTAAAAAACCCTTACGGGCATGGGTTGCTCCGGTGAAAACCCCTTTCTGATGTCCAAAAAGCTCACTTTCCAGCAGGGTATCCGCTAGCGCACCACAGTTGATGGCAATAAAAGGGAGATGGGCCCGCCGGCTTTTTGCATGTATGGCTTTTGCAACTAACTCTTTCCCGGTACCGGTTTCCCCGGTCAACAGAATAGAAGAGTCGCTCTGGGCAACTTCCGGAATCAGGCTGAAAATATCTTCCATTACAGGAGACTGCCCGATAATGTTATCAAACCGGGTAATTTCCTCCAAACGCCCTTTCAGATAGTCGTGTTCGAATAACAGTCTCTTTTGATGGGAGATCCTCTCCATTACAAGGGAAAGTTGATCCGGCTTGAAGGGCTTAAGCAGGTAGTCGCTGGCTCCAATTCGCATGGCTTTTACTGCCGATTCAATGGATCCATATGCTGTGATAATGACAACCATGGTATCAGGATATTCTGTCTTTACCTTTTCCAGCAGTTCTATGCCGTCCATTTCGGGCATCTTTATATCCACAAACAAGAGCTGAAAAGGGTAGTTTTCCAATTTATCCAAAGCCTCAAAGCCCGATGACGCAGCCTCCACCACATGGCCGTATTTTTTAAACCATTGGGAAAGGGATTCCCGGACGATTTCTTCATCATCCACAACCATGATGCTCATCTTTTCATCCATAGTCTGCCTCCATCACAGGACACAAGAGGTTAATGGGTGGGGAAATCCAAGACAAATGACGTCCCCTCCCCTACCTTGCTGGTTAGCCTGATATTACCCCCATGATTTTTTGTGATACCATAGACGATGGACAGTCCAAGTCCGGTGGCTTCCCCCCCTTCCTTTGTGGTGAAAAATGGATCAAAAATATGATCAAGGGTTTCTTCATGAATTCCATGTCCTGTGTCGCGAATTTCTATACAAACATTTTTTTTGTCACTGTCGAGTTTGGAAAGCACATGAAGCTCCCCTCCCCCGGGCATGGCAGCGATTGCATTAAAAATCAGGTTCAGAAAGCATTGCTGCAATTGGTTGGCATCTGCTTTTGCAAGTAAAGGTTTTGTAGATAGTTTAGCAATAACTTGAATATTTTTAAGTTTCATCTTGTGCTGCGTCAAGGTTAAAACTGCCTCGAGAACTTCGTTAAGATCTATAATATTGTATTCAATGGTGGATTCCCGGGAAAATGAAAGGAGGCCGGAAACAATATTTCCACAACGTTCCAATTCTTTGGACATGAGAGAAAGATATTTTTTAAATTGTTCCAGGTCCTCAGAACTCGGCTTACCTTCGCTCAGAATTTCCTGCATTAAATGGCTGAATGTCAATAACCCCTGAATAGGGTTGTTAATTTCATGAGCACAACTGGCCGCGAGTTTACCCAGCGAGACAATGCGATCTTCTTGAACCAGTTTTTGAAGGTCAGATTTTAATTCCTTCACCTTCTTGTCCCATCGGTGTGACAATTCTTCTGTGATATCCCTCCATACCTCGATGATACGAAAAATTTCACCGTTTTGATCCTTTAAAGGATAAGTGACGATATTGCAGTAGGTGGATTGACCTTCCGGGGAAAGATGCTCGTGAAGTACATGCGCAGACATACCGGTTCTTAGAGTTTCCACCATGGGGCATTCCACTTTGGGTTGTAAACTTGAACACGGTGCACTGAACCCATGGGAGATTTCGTAACAGTTTGCTCCAATAACCTCTTCTTTGGATTTGTTTACAGCCTTTAAGTATGCTTCATTTGTTTCAACAATCGTAAAATCCGTATTTAAAATCACAATCGCGGCCGTACTTTGCTGAATAAGAAAGTCTGAAAATGTTTTTTCAATAACCAATTGCCGTTCTGCTGATTCAAGGCTCTGATTAACGTCGAAGAGTCTTCTCATTAAACCGCCGATGTTGTGTTCCAGTACTCCCACCGCTTTAGGTCTGAAGCGTACGATTTCGAGCCACACTTCTCTGCTGCCGGTCAGATCCATAATGCTATTGAGATTTTTAATCTTGAAAAGGTCCTTAAAATTATGGGTGGTATATATTCCCAGTTTCTTGGCCAGAACGAAACCTTGAGCCTCCGGGTTGATGTCACAAACCCCCAATATATTAATTTTTAAATAAGGTAAGGGTTCACTCTGGAGAAGCCCTATGAAGAATTTACAGGCTCTGCCTCCGCCCACGATCGCCAGATTAATGGCATGGGCCATTCCATTGGATAAAAAAAGCGATTTTTCCGCACTATATTTGTTTGTTTTAACTTTTTCTTTCATGATTGTATCGTTTGATTTATATCGCTCATTTTCTAGCAGGTCAAGTCGAATCCAAATGACCCGTTATTTTAACGTTTCAAAATTTTATAAATTCTGTTTGTCTTTCGCCTGAGACCCGCAACAAGTAACACGGATAAGTTGCTTAAGCCTTCATACAACTATCTGAAAATATCAGTTTTTGTGGCGACAAAAATGTGAATACCCGGTTGACTTCCCATGGAGGATATGATTGATTGTAAAGGAGTTTGGCGAAATTTAATTTGGCAATTTACCGGTACCAGCCCATTGAGTTTTAGATGTGCTGAGATGGAGCCGTATATGGATAAAGATACACAGAAAGATTGTTTGCTCAAAGCAATCTTCGCTTTTAACAGAAGGTTCATGGTGATTTCGCCGGAATACAAAATCCTGGCCTCAAGCTCACCACTTGATGGCACAATCGACTCTGAAATTATCGGGCAACACTGCTACAAAGTATTATACGGCCGTTCTTTACCCTGTAATAATTGTTCGATAAAAGAGGCTAAGAAGAAAAGAAGACCCGCTTTAACGCCCAAACAGGAAAACTCTTTGGATCTGGACGAAATGCCGTGTTATTTTGCGTATCCCATCTTTTCGGGAGATGACATTGAAGCCTTTGTAAGCATGGATTTCGATCTTCCCACCAGAGGAGGACTTGAAGAAAAGTTGAACCGCTCAAATGCCTTTTTGCGCAATCTCATTTTCAGCTCCGTGGACTGCGTGATTGCCTCGGATAAAAAAGGTAAGATTCTTATTTTCAATGATCCGGCCAGTCAGGTTTTCGGATATACGGAAGATGAAGCACTCAATAGTCTCAATGTTCGAGATATTTACCCCGGCAAACAAGCGTTTGAGGTTATGCGAAACCTTAGAAGCGAGGAATATGGCGGAAAGGGAAAACTCAAATTATATCAGACAGATGTTATAAGTAAAACCGGTGAAATCATCCCCATCAAGCTCAATGCATCCATAATTTATGAAAAGGGCCGTGAAGTGGCAAGCATCGGTTTTTTTCACGATCTTCGTGAACAACTTCGGATGAAAGAAGAGTTGCAAAAAACCCAGCTTCAACTCCTGCAGGCGGAAAAGATGTCTTCTTTGGGAAAACTGGCCGCAGGCGTCGCCCATCAATTAAATAACCCCCTGGGGGGAATTACGCTCTTTGCCAAGCTCATCCAGGAAGAATATGACTTGGAAGACAGAGCCAAACAAGACTTAGACCGCATTCTCAAGGACGCCCAAAGATGCCGTGATACGGTGAAGGAACTCTTGGAGTTCACGCGACAGACCCGTCATTTAATGCGACCCCATGACGTGAACGAGGCGATTTCCCGCGCCCTGTTTTTACTCGAAAATCAGGCCCTGTTCCAGAATATAGATATCGTTAAAGATCTGGACGGCTTTCTTCCCCCGGTACAGGCTGATATTCAGCAACTGAACCATTTGTTTATGAATATCATTCTCAATGCCGCCCAGGCCATGGAAGGAAAAGGAAAACTCACGGTAAAAAGCAGTCTTTTGCCGGATGGAGACAGAATTTGTATCGAGATATCCGATACTGGTGTGGGCATACCTGAAGAGATTCTTCCTCACATTTTTGAGCAATTTTTCACCACCAAGGAAGAGGGAAAGGGAACCGGTCTGGGGCTCAGTCTGGCTTACAGTATCGTGAAAAATCACGGCGGCAATATCATGGCAAAAAGCACGCCGGGGCAAGGAGCGACATTTTTTATTGAACTTCCCGTTGCAGACAAGAACAATCAAGGAGAAGAGAGTGGAGATAACACCTGACGCCACAGTAATGGTTGTGGATGATGAAGCGGATATCCGGGATGCATCTGAACGAATCCTTACCCGAATCGGTTTTCAGGTTCTGAAGGCCTCTCGAGGGGATGAGGGGCTGGCGTTGCTGGAAAAGGAAAAAGCCTCCATTGTGCTTCTAGATTTGAAGATGCCGGGCATGGACGGACTGGAGGTTCTCAAACACATTCGTGTGATGGATGAAACAATTCAGGTCGTTGTGATCACCGGATATGCCACGGTAGAAACCGCCATTGAAGCCATGAAGCGGGGCGCTTACGATTTTATTTCCAAACCCTTTGAGCCGGATCAGTTACGTATTGTAGTGAATCGCGCCTGGGAAAAAATTAGCCTCAGGCGGGAAACTGAAAAACTGGAGGAGGAAAGAAGACGGACGCTGTCTGATCTGGATACAGAAAAAAGCCGGATCCATACTATTTTAAAATCTTTTCCCAGCGGTGTGGTTGTGACAAATTCCAGGGGACAGGTGGTCTTGATGAATCCGGCCTTCAGACAGCTTCTCGATCTTGACCCCGGCCTGAAAACCGGCAACCCCATACAAGACTATATGCCGGATAAAAAATTGTGTAAGCTTGTAACGGAAATCTCTCAGGGGAAGCATATAGACTACGATGATATTCCGGATTACGAATTTTCTCTTTCAGATGAAAAATATCTCATGGCAACCGGGCAGCCGGTCTTGGGTGAAAGAAAGGAATGCCTTGGCGCCGTTCTAAATGTTGTTGATATCACCACCCTGAAGCTTTTGGATCAGCTAAAATCGGAATTTGTGGCAAAGGTTTCCCATGAACTGAGATCACCGCTTTCAACGATCCACGAGCAGCTTGCGCTGGTCATCAGGGATATGGTCGGTGAAAACGTTGCACAAGACCAGCATATACTTTCCCGTGCCAAAGAAAAAACAAAAGGATTGATTGCGTTGATCGGAGATCTTCTGGATCTTTCCCGTATCGAGGAGGGAATTATCTGCCATGAGCCTCAACCGGTCCGGATCGAAGATCTTCTTGCAAACATCGTAGATTTTTTAAAAACCGGTGCAAAAAAAAAGAACCAGTCTATTTCGCTTGAACTCCCAAAAGAACCGATTCCCGAGCTCTCGGCCGATCCCATTGCTTTGGAAAGCATCTTTGGGAATCTTATCACCAATGCCATTAATTACACTCAGGACGGCGGAAAAATTCAAGTGGAAGTTGATATGGCCGGAATCAACGTACGCGTAAAAATTAAAGATAACGGGTTTGGTATATCAGATAAATATCTGGATAAGATTTTTGAAAGATTTTACCGGGTCAAAGACGAAAAGACCAGATACATTACAGGAACCGGCCTTGGGCTGCCCATCGTAAAGGGACTTATAGATTCAATGGGCGCCCTGATTAATGTGGAGAGCGTTCCCGGAAAGGGAACAGAATTTACGGTTCTTCTTCCGATTAAAGCCAAGCCCGCCAAATAAGCCGGAGAAAACCATTCCTTCCCAAAAACCGGGTTTGTACCAGGGGTTGAAGTAATTCCATTTTATAATTATTTATTTATGAGTCTGTTGATTAATGAGGATTTTTGTTCGAGCTCAAGGCATGCAAAAAAAATAACCACAGGCATATATTTGATATTCCGAGGATTATTTTTTGAGCATAACGCAGAGATTGGGCAAAAAGTCCATTAATCAACAGACTCATCAATGGCTTTCAGGAATTCCTCCGGGGGTACCTGAATACCCGTCCAGAGGGCCAGTGTGCGTCTGGACTGGTATGCAAGGGTGGAGAGACCATCCATAAACTGTGCCCGGTTGCGCCGGGCCAGCTCCCGCCAAATATTTTCACTTCGGCCATAGTTAAGATCCAGCACCAATTCACAACCGTTTACCTTGAATCTTCCAAGCAATGAAGCCATCTCCGGCGACTCATCAGGACTTGAAACAGAGGTGGTATTCACCACGATGTTTACGGCCAACGGCTTGTTCTCAAGATCATACAGCGGTATGGCGTTCCCGCCAAAACAATCGACAATGTTTCCGGTTTTTTCCGGGTTACGGCCGGCAACCAAAACAGAGCTCGTTCGCAGCCAGTTTAAAATAAATACAATTGCCCTGGCTGCTCCGCCCGTACCCAAAACAAGGGCCGACTTGCCCTCCACATCATACCGCACATCATTTAAAGCGTCCATAAAACCAATGGCAACGGTGTTGTAGCCTTTAAGAATATCTCCATTACGCACAACCGTGTTAACCGCACCGATAATATTCGCTCCTTCTGAAAGGATATCTAAATGGGGTATAACTTCTTCTTTATAAGGAATCGCAACATTCGCACCGGAAATGTTCAGAACCTTAATGCTTTTCAGTGCCTGACCGATCTGGCCGGGAGCAATGTTAAACGGCACATATTTCCCTTTTATCCCGAGCTGCTCAAGTACAGCCGAAAATATTGTGGGAGATTTTGAACGCATAACCCGTTCATCACCGAATACGCAATAAACCTGCATGTGAAAATTGATTTGTCAATGGTATGATTTAAACTCGTTAGCTGCAAAATGCGCCTTCTACATCTCGGTCTCCGGATGAAAAATCATAATTTCCTTGAGATCGTCTCCAAGGTACTCCCGTTCATTGGGTCCAAGAATCCCTAAAGAAAGACAGATTAAGGTCCATAAATGAGTCGTCTGGTATTTCCCGCCATAATGTTCATGCAAATCGTGAATCTGCGCGTGGCAGTTATGGCAGGGCGTAATACAGTAATCCGCTCCTGTAGTCATGATCTGTTCATATTTGCGTCTGCCGTATTCGCGTCTGGCTTCAGGAAATCCAGACTGAAGAAATCCGCCGCCGCCGCCACAGCAGTAGTTGTTAGACTTGTTGGGAGCCATCTCTACAAAATTTTCCTCGCCGACAACAGCCTTAACAACATACCGAAGTTCCTCTGCCACCGGGTCGCCCAAACTCTTGCGAACCAATTGGCAGGGGTCCTGTACCGTAAATTTTACTTTCAGATCTTTGTTCCAGTCGGAATTAACTTTCAGTTTTCCTTCCCTGATCCACTGGGCATAATACTGGATAATGCTCTTGCACTCAAAATTGTGCTCAATGTTGAATTTTTTCAGTCCGACCCGGACTGCAAAAAACTCGTGCCCTCATTCCGTATTGAGCCAGACCTTGCACTTGAGATCATCTACAGCTTTGGCCTTGACCTTTATAATATGCTCCCAACTCTCGTTATCCGCCAGAAACATGCAGTAGTTTTCCGCTGCCCATCCCTTGGTGCCGTAAGTCCAGTCGGCCCCTACTAAGTGTAGAATTTTCCAGAGAGGGACCATCTCGTCCGGTTCGGTCACCGGCTCTCTGGAGTTCTGGTTCAAAAAGAACTCAGCCCCCTCCTTGTTGATGGGCGCCTGCATATCCTTGAATTCAGGCTGCGCTTCCTGGTATTCTTCAAGCACGTCCTCGACTACAAACCTGAAATCGTCCTCAGGTGTCCCCATGGCACTACAGGTGTCATTCTTCAATGCCATGTCACAAGACCCCATAATCCCTTTGGGTCGTTCTTCCCTGGGCCAGCTGTTCCGGGCGTTAAAGACCAGTTGCGGAATATCGATTTTCATGGGACATACATAAATGCAGCGGGTGCACATGGTGCACATCCAGACCCAAGGCGTACTCATAACTTCTTCATCCATGCCCAGGGCGGCCATGCGCAAAAACTTTCTGGGATCCATATCTTCCAGTCCCGTGGCGGGACACCCTGAAGAACAGGCGCCGCAGGTCAGGCAAAGATTGAGATTTCCTCCTTCCGGAAGAAGCTCCTTTACCTTATCCAGAAAAATGCTTTTTTTGCTTCCTTTAATCTCAATAGGTTGAGATGACATTATTCCCTCCTTTAAATTGAAGATTGACGGTTGAAAACTTAAGATAATCTGTTGTCAATCTTCAATTTAAAATTATAAATTACGGGCTTCGGATAACCCATGGTTTCTTGCTAATCGAGAAGCCGCTTAATACTCGCCGAGATTTCCTCTGCTGAAGCCGGTTTGGCGATATAGTCATCCGCTTCGGTACTCATACCTTCCCGGTGGGTATAGCGGGTTGATGTCACGTGGGATGCAACAGCCGTCAGCAGAACCACGGGAATGTCAACACATTTCTCATCCCCTTTGAGCTTCCTGCAGACCTCGTATCCGTCCATCTCCGGCATCATGACATCCAGAACAATGGCGTCCGGCGGATTGGCATGTACTTTTTCCAACCCTTCGATGCCGTTGTAAGCGATCTCGACATCGAAGCCCTCTTTTTCCAATTGGCCTTGGACAATCGCGCAGAAATCGGGCTCATCATCCACCACAAGTATTCTCTTTTTTTCACTCATAATATACCTCCTTTATAATTATCATTTGTCATTGCTCATACACCCTCTCACCTTCTCATTTTCTCACCTTCTCATCTTCTATCTCTTTGCTATCTAACAGCCAACCACCGGTGAAAAACTATTCCACACTCGGCCGGGGATATAGGCCGGATTTTTCCACAATCCCGGGAACCATTTCTTCCCATTCAATTGCCATGATATGAAATCCATGAACCCCTTCCACTTCTTTTAAGCGCTGAATCTGCTCAATGCAGATTTTGATCCCTTCCTCGGGTTGTTTTTCTTTGGGTGTATCTGACATTCTTTTCACCAAATCGTCCGGCACTTCTATGCCCGGAACCCGATTCTTCATGTATTTGGCCATACCTGCCGATTTAAAGGGGGTCACGCCGGCCAGAATATAGACTTTTTCAAGTAATCCACGGTCACCGGCCATCTTCAACCAGAGCTCGAATTTCTCCATGTTGTATATACACTGGGTTTGTATAAACTCCACGCCGGCGGCAATTTTTTTGGCCAATCGGGGAACGCGTATTTCAAAGGGATCGGCAAAAGGATTGGCCGCGGCCCCCACAAACATCTTGGGTGGGCGCTTAATATCGTCTCCACCGAGGAACTTGCCTTGGTCCCGCATAAGCCTCACGGTTTGAATGAGCTGCATGGAATCAATATCATGAACATTTTGACCCGTGGGACAGTCTCCAAAGCTTTGGTGGTCTCCGGAAAGACAGAGGATATTGTGTATATCAAACGCCGCCGCTCCAAGGATATCACTCTGCAAGGCAATTCGGTTTCGATCACGGGTCACCATCTGAAGCACCGGCTCCAGCCCCATGAGTCTAAGTTGAATACAGGCGGCCAGACTGCTCATGCGGGTTACGGATGTCTGATTGTCGGTGATATTTATGGCATCCACATAATCTTTTATCAGGTTTGCCTTTTCTTTAATCACCTCAGGATCGCTGCCCCTGGGGGGACCACACTCCGACGTAACCCCCAGATGACCGGCGGCCAGAATTTTTTCCAGTTTGCTTGGTGTTTTTGCTTTCATTCCTGTACGTCCTCCCTGACAACTTTTCTGGGTCCCCCGGCCCTGTCGGTGGACCAGTCTTT
>Ga0272444_10006195_pt1 | contig 10248 bp, 10 predicted proteins | sample SSMForm13_FD_201033 | JGI IMG/M metagenome (GOLD analysis project Ga0272444, IMG submission 201033) | Marine sediment archaeal communities from Little Sippewissett salt marsh, Falmouth, MA, United States - SSM-Form-13 | ecosystem: Environmental > Aquatic > Marine > Wetlands > Sediment ...
GACCCGAGGATATCCGAAGCCGATGGCTACGTGATAAAGAGCATGTTTCTGGGCAAATTGAAGCGGAAGATAGCATATCACCTGAGACGTGAGCGGATTTCGGAGATGGTGGCAAAGGCACGGCCCCCCGTGGAAAACATTGCCGGCGTGCAAGGGCTCTGAATCGGCTGGCTGGGCACTGTCTCAGCCGCTTTGTGGGGCCGGGGAAGAGGCGATGTAGTCTTTTTCCTTGTCCCTGGCATCAGATGGGAACAAAGGGGTGGGTGTTCATAGGTATAGACATATGCTGGCAAAGACCCTCTGGGCCATTCTCACTTTCAATGTAAAAAGGACCGGTATCTCTTCCGGGCCGTGGCCCAGGGATGACGACCAAACAACGGTCACGATCTTTATGGGAGGGGATGATGATTAGAGAGTATGAAAACCCCGATGGTACTGTCACTCTGGAGTATTGTTGTGATTTCTGCAGTTACTGCACAAGGCACAATAAGAGCAATAAGGGCATTACCCCCATTATGGAATGCGATGCTTGCGGTAGGCTGATGTGCAGTGGACACAGGCGGTTTCACAAAGAACCGTGGGTGGATTCACACAAGGGGATGTATTGCCTGGAGTGCTGGGAGCTTGGCAAGAAGTATAGGGACGAGATGGTCAGCACCCAGAACCGGGCATGGGAAAAGGAAAATGACCTGAGACTGAAATGGCACAAAGAGGGAATAAAGGAAAAACAACGCAAGATGGGAACGGCGAAACATTCTGAGACAAGGGTCACAGCGGAATAATGGGAAGAACCAATTCTTCGCGCCGAACCCAACACCGGCTGCCTTGAGAAAGGCAACAAGTCTTGTTCGCTGTAGGGGGCCCGCCAGTAGGGAGGAGTCTCTGTGATGGCGTAGTCCCCCCTGTAAATCAAACCAAAGACAGGAGGGGTGGTCATGGCGACAAATTTCAGAGTCTCACCTCGTCGAAAGAACGGCCATTTGGAGCTTAGACTTGCAGGTGATTTCGATGGCACTTCGGCCTGTGAACTGCTCAACGTTCTTAAAGAAAAATGCAACGGCTCAGAGAAAGTCTTTATCCACACCACTGGGCTAAGGCATATCTATCCCTTCGGCCAGGATACCTTTCAGAATAACGTCTATGCGCTAAAGGGCAAGGGCGTGAACTTGGTATTCACAGGCAAGAATGCCACACAGATAGAACTACAACGCAAGAAGACCTTTCTCACGGTCGCTGTGCCCTGAGCGTCCACACCCTTAGCTGGACGACAATCCCCCATCTGTAAAGCAGTCCGTTTTACACCCTGTAAAAAATGCTGACATGATTCCTTCCTCACCCCCCTGTGAGTAGTCCCGAAAGGCCCCATAATAGATATTGTTCTAAGGAAGTTAGCCACACCCAGCACCGTCGCCTATGTTGGCATGCCCCTTGCCATCCTTCTCCCATAGCTGTCTTACAGCAGGGCACCTTAACACACCATTGAGAAAGGAGAGAGAAAATGAATAGTCTCACACCATGGAGTTCGCGAGGAGAAATGACGAGCTTTAGACGAGAGATGGACCGGCTTTTTGACCGGTTCTTTGAGGGATGGCCATTTAGGGCCCTTGTTGATGAGGGCCAGTGGACGCCCTCTGTCGATGTCTCTGAAAGCGGGAAAGAAGTCATCGTAAGGGCGGAAATTCCGGGGATAGATCCCAAGGCGATCGACGTATCCGTGCAAGGCGATATCTTGACGCTCAAGGGAGAACGCAAGAACGAACACGAAGAGAAGGGCGAAGATTTCCATCGAGTAGAGCGGAGCTATGGGGCATTCTCTCGATTGATCCGACTCCCTGCCGAGGTGGATGCCACTAAGGTGAAGGCCACCTATAAGGATGGCGTGCTAAAAATCAATCTGCCCAAGACCAAAGAGGCTGAAGCAAAGAAGATCCAGGTTAAGGCTGAATAGCCCTATTCTGGCAGCCATGCTCAGCAAGTATACTGCCCGGGCTTCTCGGGTCCATAGCAGCTTGGACCCGTGTGAGCGGGCAAGGATGTTTCTTGGAAAAGGGGGGCGGTTTTAAACCTCTCCCTTTTTCTTTAGTGTGCAAGAACATCAAGCATAACGGTGTCGCAAAGAGCTATGTGTAATCAATGAAGTACGCCGTGGCGAAGGGAAAAAGCATTTGGAAGGGCTCTGTATCTGGAACTGCAACGTTTAGGAAAATCCCATGACAGACATCCAGGTTGGCCAGCTTCTATTGGATTTGGCCTTCTTCTTCGCTTCCACCTATCTGCTGGCGGGAGTCCTGGAGCGGAGACGCATCCCCGGCATTCTTGCGGCCTTGTTCGTGGCTATGGCGGTGCGTTATGTGCCCCTCGGGGAGCGTCTGCTCTCCCCGGCCCTCCACGGGCCTCTCTCGTTTTTGGCTGATCTTGGCGTGCTGTTTCTCCTTTTTTTTATTGGGCTTCAGATCGACTTGAAAGAGATGCGGGATCAGAGTGGAGACATCATCTGGCTCACCGTATTGAACACCACGGTACCATTCCTCATGGGCATGGCGGTCATGCTCCTGCTGGGTTACGGATGGCTTCTCGCTTTTATTATCGGCCTGACGCGTATGCCAACGGCTGAGGCGGTCATCGTTCCTATTTTGGACGAATTTGAACTCATTCGCACCCGTGTGGGCGAGTTTATCATCGGCGCCGGCGTGCTGGATGATGTCATCGAAGTCTTTCTGGTTGCCCTTGTATCGGTCTGGATCGGTGAAAAGGCAGGTGATGTGGGGGGAAACATCGCCGGAATGCTTGTGGGAGCCCTGGTATTCGCCCTCCTTGCCTGGCTCGGTTACCGCTGGCTTGTCGCTCTCCTTGCCGCCTGGCTGCCCCGCCGGCCCCGCAACCTGATGCTGCTTTCCATGGTTCTGCTCCTTGGTTTTGGGGGTCTATCGGAACAGGGCAATCTCGGCATGGTCGTGGGAGCCATCACTGCCGGGGTGTTGATGCGTCCGGCATTCAATGACATGGGCATGGTGGGTGAGGAAGTCATGCAGACCATACAATCGGTAAGCTATGGTTTTCTGGGACCTCTCTTTTTTTTCTGGGTGGGACTGAATGCCGACCTGGAAGGTTTGTTGAGAGAACCTGCCCTGGCTGTCCTCTTGTATCTTGCAGGGACCATAGGCAAACTTGGTGGCGTCTTGCTCATGGTACCCATGAAGCGGCTCACGGCCAAGGAGGCCTGGGCCATCGGCATTGGTCTTGATGCCCGTCTCACCACGGAAATCATTGTCGCCCAGTTGCTCTTCCATGCCCACCTGATCAATGGACACCTCTTCACCGCTCTCGTATCGGCAGCGTCATTCACGGCGATTACCGTCCCCATGGCCTTTACCCTCCTTGTGCGCCTTTGGGGCAAAGACCTAAGAACACCACAAGGCACAACCCCATTAGGAGTGATGCCCCATGTCAGCTAAAAGACACCCCATGCTGTTGTGCCTGGACCTTGACGAAGGTTCCGAGGCCCTGGCCGGCTATGTGGCCGTCCGCGCTGCCTGCTACAAACAAGCTGTGCATGTGCTCCATGTTTGCCCGAAAGGGGCAACCACGTCGGCAATCGAAGAGGCCCGAGCCCGCCTGGAGGGGCTGGTAACCGCTTTTTTTGAGCAGGTTGCCGTTGAGGCGGTAGCAATACGTGCTGGCTTACCCGAGGAGACGATTGCCGCCTATGTGAAAGAATATCCGGTGGACCCTATTGTCTTGGGCCGAAGAAAGCGCTCGATGGTGGAGCGCATGCAAGTTGGCAGTACCACCAGTGCCGTCATTTCACTAGCGTGCTGCCCGGTCTTGGTCGTACCGCTGGACTTTTCGGAAGAGTCCTCGTGAAAGCACAGGAAAGGTCGCCCACAGAGAAGACCGAGACGCCAGTTTGGCACAGCTTGGATGCCGAAGCGGTCGTCTTGCGGCTGAACAGCAGTGTTCGATGTGGCTTGAGCTCCCAGGAAGCTGCCTACCGCCTTCAGCAGTGTGGCCCCAACACCCTGGAAACGAGAGGCAAGGCTTCCTGGTATGCTGTGCTGGCCCGTCAGTTCTGGGATGTGCTGATCTTCATTTTGCTGGCAGCAGCTCTCCTCTCTGTGGCAGTAGGCGAGATGGCCGATGCCGTCACCATCATGGTCATCGTGTTGCTGAACGGCGTTTTGGGCTTTGTCCAGGAATGGAAGGCAGAGCGGGCCATCGAAGCCCTTCAGCGGATGCTGTCTCCCCACTGCAAGGTGGTGCGCAATGGCCACGAGGAAACCGTGGACGCCAAGGAACTGGTACCTGGCGATATGGTCGTCCTAAAAATCGGCGACCGTGTTCCTGGCGACCTTCGGCTGGTCGAGGCCCTCGATCTCAGGCTGGATGAATCGTCCCTGACTGGCGAATCAGAATCGGTCAGCAAGGGCGTTCATCCAGTCGGCAAAGACGCACCCCTTGCCGAGCGTTCGTCCCTGGTCTGGATGGGCACGGCAGTCACCAACGGCCGGGCCCGCGGTGTGGTAACAGCAACGGGCATGACCACTGAGTTCGGGCGCATTGCGCGGTTGACCCAGACTGTAGGCCGGGAAGTCACGCCCCTGCAACGCAAGCTCGCTGTGCTGGGAAAGCAGTTGGGCATATTCTCAGTCGCCATTTCCGTAGTGGTGGCGGTCAGCGGCTGGCTCCTCGGCAAACCCTTGGTGGAAATGTTCATGACCGGTGTCTCGCTGGCTGTGGCGGTGGTGCCCGAGGGTCTGCCGGCAGTGGTAACGATCACGCTGGCCCTGGGCGTACGAGCCATGGTTCGACGGCGTGCCTTACTGCGGCGCCTGCAGGCAGCAGAGACCCTTGGGGCGGCTACCGTCATCTGTACGGACAAGACCGGCACCCTGACCCAAAACGAGATGACCGTGACACACATTTGGCTTCCCTCTGGAGAGCTGGCAGTCACGGGCATCGGCTACGACCCGAAAGGCCATTTTGAGGAAAAGGGGCATAAGGTCGATTACCGCCAGCGGCCGGATCTATTGGCGCTGCTTGAGACGGGGCTGCGTTGCAATCACGCACGCATTGTCAAGGATGAAGGGGGCTGGCATGAAATCGGTGAGCCAACGGAGGCAGCCCTAGTCGTGGCTTCTTACAAGGCCTTGCTACACCCGGAGGAAGGGGCCCACACGGTGAGCGAATTCTCTTTCAATTCCCGCCGCAAACGCATGACGGTCATAGAACATCTCTCGGAGACTATCATCGCCCATGTCAAGGGCGCCCCAGAGGTGATCCTGGAGCGCTGCTCGCGCATTTCCGAAAAGGTTGGGGAACGGGAGATGACCGATAGGGACCGACAGGCCGCCATGGCTGCCTATGAGGCCCTGGCCGAGCAGGGCTTGCGTACGCTGGCACTGGCTCGTCGCAGCCTGCCTGAGGGTATTGCCCTGGATGAAGATCACATAGAACGAGACCTCACATTGCTCGGCATTATGGGCATCATCGACCCGCCCCATGTGGAGGTCCCCGCAGCCATTCGACTGGCACGCAGCGCAGGCATAAGGAGTATCATGATCACTGGTGACGCCCCGGCCACGGCCCTGTCTATCGCCCGGTCCATCGGCCTGGACTCGACAAGAGCTGTAAGCGGCAAGGAACTGCAACATATGGACGACACCGGTCTACGCCATCTCCTAAAAGAAGCCGTGCTCTTTGCACGCACGACGCCAGAAGACAAACTGCGCATCGTGCGTGTCCTCAAGGAAATGGGCCAGGTGGTGGCCATGACCGGGGACGGCGTCAATGACGCCCCGGCCCTGAAAAAGGCGGACATCGGCATCGCCATGGGCCTACGCGGGACCGATGTAGCCAAAGGGGCATCAGACATGATCCTTACGGACGACAACTTTGCCTCGATCATCAGTGCCGTCGAGGAGGGACGCCGCCAGTACGATAACATCCAGAAATTTGTGCGCTATCTCCTATCGTCCAACATGGGCGAGGTGGTGGCCATCTTTGTCAACATCCTCTTGGGCGGACCACTCATTCTGCTTCCTGTGCAGATTCTGTGGATGAACCTGGTCACCGACGGCATGACTGCCGTGGCCCTGGGCCTTGAACCTGTTGAAAAAGGGATCATGCAGCGCCCACCGCGGGCAGTCCAAGAACCGATTCTGGATCGGGAGGGCATCGTCATGGTATTGCTCTTGGGCGGATACATCGGTGGAGCCGCCCTGTGGTTGTTCCATCATTATCTTGCCTGCGGCCGGGCAAACCCGGTGCTGTTGGCCCAAACAGTAGCCTTTACCGGCATCATCGTGCTGGAAAAGATGAACGTATTCAACTACCGCGCCCTCCGTGTGCCGCTCTCAACGATCGGCTTTTTCTCCAATCCATGGGTATTGCTCGCCTGGACCGTTACCATAGGCCTGCAGGTATGCGCAGTCTATGTCCCCTTTTTCCAAAAGGCCCTCCACACGGTGCCACTGGGTTGGAGTGACTGGGGCTTGATTGTTGTGGTCGCTCTCCCCATCTTTCTCCTGGCCGAGGGGTGTAAATGGTTACGCTGGCAAAAGAAGACGTTATGAAAGGGGAGATCAAGGGGCCCTTTACACTCTGTAAAGAATGCTGACACAGATTTCCACATGGCTCTGGGAGGAGCCCACCGGCCCCGCAGTAATTTCGTTGAGTTTCAATAGGTTATCTGGCTAACTGCGGGGTGTCGATCTTGGCATAGCCGTTGCTTTTGTATCTTATCACATAAGGAGTCTTTTACAGCCATGAAACGATTCTGTATCTTGATAGCCGACCGGAACCGACACGTCCGAGAGTTTCTTCGCCGCGAGCTGATGTTGGCCGGTTATCTGGTCCAAGTGGCAAAGGACGGTCGAGAGGTCCGGAAGATGACCTGCGATGGTCATCTTCCGGATCTCCTGATCCTTGACCTAGACCTTCCCTATGTCAACGGGCTGACCATACTGGAAGAGCTGCAGACCAGGGACAAGCCTCTGCCGGTCATCGTCCACACATTCCATCTGGAGTGGAAAAAGCACCCGGCAGTGCAGAGGGCTGCCGGCTTTTGGGAAAAGCGGGGCAACAACATTCAAGGCTTCAAGGCAATGGTGGCAGAGGTGTTAGAAAAATGGTATCCCCGCCGGGCTCCTTCCAGCCTCTCGGCGTCACAACAGGGGGCGGAACAGAGCCTTGGCAGGGGATAAGTATGGTGGGGAGGGGGTGAGAGGCGTCGGCCATGGCCGCAGAGGTCAAAGAAGCGGGTTTCAGTCTCTATTGCGATGGAGTCCAAGGGTAAGGAGGGCTCGGTTTTAATCATAAGCTGTATGCCGAAGACAGCGACATGCAGGCAACACGGGAGGTAGATGCAATGGCAGAAATAAAGAAGGTACTCTTTCCGTACGATTTGTCAGAAAGTGGAGCAGAGCTCACCCCTTATGTGCTTTCGGTAGCTGAAGCTTACAACAGTGAAATATACCTACTTCATGTAGTTGACGATCTAGGAAAATGGGGCAAGGCTTACATTCCCCATACTTCTATGGACGCCTTTCAAGGGGAGGCCTTAAAGGCGGCGGAGAAGGCCGTGGATAAGATTTGCGAGGAACAGTTGAAGGGGTATTCTAACCTTGAAAGAAAACTGGTGTCCGGGGATCCGATCACGGAAATTTTAAAAACCATTGAATCGGAAGATATTGATCTTGTCATTATGGGGACCCACGGCAGAAGGGGGTTGGAACACATGCTTATGGGAAGCGTGGCAGAAAATGTCGTAAAAAAATCCAGTGTTCCCGTTATGACTATTCATTCGAGGAGTGCAACATAGCCTCTTGCATCAATAGCAGGCCCGGACGTCCGCAGCTTTGACAGATTTTGTCTCTGGAGACGAGGTCATGGTGAAATGGCGGGGCACCGGTCAAGAGCATATCATTGACGATATCGTTTACGAGTAAATCAAAAGAAAAAAAGGAGGGTGCCATGCAGACATTTAAGAACATACTCTTTCCCATAGACTTTTCAGAGTGTTCTGAAAAGGTTTTTCCACAGGCTCTTGACATGGCCAAGAAATTCAATGCGCGCCTTCATCTGCTCTTCGTGGCACGGGACATCTCTTATCTCACCACAGTGAGTGTTCCAAAGGATTCGCTCATGAATACGGTGGCTGAAATCGCCCGCGGAGCCGAGGAGGAGATGGAGGTTTTTTGCAAGAAACAACTGAGCGATTTTTCCGATTACGAGGCCAAGGTCCTCATCGGGAACCCCGGAGAAGACATTTTGAAATACGCCCAAGAACAGTCTATTGACCTCATCATCATGGGCACACACGGCAGGAAGGGCCTGGAACGGACACTGATGGGCAGCGTTGCAGACCTGGTCGTCAGAAGCGCCTCAGTGCCGGTAATGACCGTCAATCCTTTTAGGACCAAGGTGAAGTATGTCCACACCTAAAAGAAAAAGGGGGACTCTATGTTAGTCAAAGGCTGGATGACCAACGATGTCATCACAGTGAACGAGGATACCCCCATGATGAAGGCCTCCATCATCATGAAGGAGAGGAACATCCGGTCGCTGCCCGTCTTAAACAAGAAGGGCAAGCTCGCAGGGATCGTCTCTGATAGGGATTTGAAAGACGCCTCTCCATCAAAGGCAACCTCCTTGGATGTCTATGAACTCAACTATCTCATTTCAACCGTGAGCGTCAAGAGCATCATGACCAAGAATCCGGTGTGCGTGGGGCCCAACGAGACGGTGGAATTTGCTGCCATTCTCATGCTGGAGAATAGAATCTCATCGCTTCCGGTCATGAATAATCGAGACGCCCTCATCGGCATGATCACCCAAACCGACATTTTTAAGGTGCTGATCAACATTATGGGCGTCTACACCGCTGGGATTCAGATTGCCCTGAGCCTGGAAGACCGCCCAGGCTCCATCCAGGAGGCCAGTGATCTGATCCGTTCCTATGGTGGGCGTATCGATAGCATTCTCTCCACCCGGGAAATGGCTGAACAAGGGCGCCGGAACGTGTACATCCGTATCGGGATCTTGGCAGAGGACCAGGCCAGGGCCCTGGTGAAGGCCCTGGAAGAGGGGTACGTGGTCCTATACACGGTCAGGGACTTGCTTGAAGAGGTTGAAAGGCGGCGCATCCGGATCCCAGGATAGTAGGCCCCTTCTTGCAGTACCGCTCAATATCTGGCCCACATGTGCCAAAGAGCTTTATCCCGAACTTCATATGGAACAGATGGATGGTTTGTAGGCCTGACATGGGAAACACAGGATGTTAGTTGACAAGAAGTACATATCCGTTCGATTTAGCCAAAGCAAGCTCAAAGCAAGGCACAAGGAGCTTGCTGTCCTCCACGACATTGCCAGTGACCTGACAAGCTCGCTTAGCCTTACGGAAATCTTGGATCGAGCCATCATCAAGGTCCGCGAGCATTTTCACGTAGATGCCGTCAGGATCTACCTCATGGACGACAGAGGCGAGAACTTAGAACTCGTTGCCTATAAAGGAATCTCCAAAAAACAGGTGGAGGGACTGCGCCACATGCCAATAGGCAAAGGGTTTTCCGGCAAAGCCGCCAGGACCAAAAGCTTTGTCGCTCAGAAGGTGTCGGACCTGGAAAACGGGGAGAGGTCGGCATTCCTAGCCAGCAAGGGGTTTAAGGTCATCATCTGCGTGCCCCTCATCGTAAAAGACAGGGTCGTGGGGGTGATGAATCTGGCCGCGAAACACCTGGTTTCCCTCAACCAAAGAAAGATCGATCTGCTCGTAGCCATAGGAAGCCAGATTGCCATTGCCACCAACGTGGCCAAGCTGCACCATGACTTGTGGAAGAAGGCAGAAGAGATCCGAGAAAAAAAGGAGGCGATGGAGTTCTTTGCCTACACCATTGCCCACGATTTGAAGAACCCGGCAGTAGGCATCTCTGGCTTTGCCAGACTGCTGGCAAACAAATATGAAGATCGCCTGGATGAAAATGGAAAGAAGTACTGCAAGCAGATCAGGCAGGCGGCCCAACGGATTGAGACATTCACCAGGGACATTAATGAATACATAAGGTCTAACAGGTTCCCCTTTGAAATAAGACGGACCAACATCAAAAGGATTCTCGCCCATATCCGAAGTGACGTGGCACCTGTCTTAAAAGAGCGAAATATCGCGTGGTCAGAGCCTCAAACCATTCCGGAGATCATGGCGGACGAGATGGCCATCACCCGGATCTTCAGAAACCTCATCGACAACGCCTT
>Ga0272444_10006196_pt1 | contig 10246 bp, 10 predicted proteins | sample SSMForm13_FD_201033 | JGI IMG/M metagenome (GOLD analysis project Ga0272444, IMG submission 201033) | Marine sediment archaeal communities from Little Sippewissett salt marsh, Falmouth, MA, United States - SSM-Form-13 | ecosystem: Environmental > Aquatic > Marine > Wetlands > Sediment ...
GCAAAATGCCGATGATCACGCCGACCGCGATACTGAGCGCCAGCAGAATGATGCGGGACATCACGAGATCCCAGAACAGAACTCGGACGGAGACAACCTCCGTATTCTGGACGATGACCACGAGCGACAACAGAACAAGCAGCAGGATGATTACGGTCCGCACTCGTATCTTCATGGCCGGTTACTCCTCCTTGACGGGCAACTGCGCACGAAGGGTTGCCTTGCCTTCCTCGGTCTGGCGGAAGATCCGCGACGTCTTGTAGGCGAAGTCGATGCGCGGCTCCGCAGCGAACGCCTCGAGGATCGCCTCGCCGATCGACTCCGTGCTCTTTCGCCGCGATCTTGCCTCGCAGATGTAGCGAAGGCCCAGTTCGACTCCGTCCTGCACGATGCGTGTATACACCACGGGTTGGACGTTCGCGGATCGAATGAGGAACTTCCTGGATGCATCGCGGATGAAGCGGGACGCTTCTTCACTCACCGACACGACACGCTCCCTGAGGATCCCCTCGAGGATCTGTTTCGCCCGACGCCAGTCGGACTCAAACGTGACGGTGATCGGGATCTCGTTCCAGATGTAGTTGAACCCTTGGGTCACGTTTGTCAGCGGGTCGACGAACACCTTCCCGTTCGGAACATGCACGATGCGCCCCGTCGTTTGCTCGCCGAGTTCCGGAGGGGCGACCTCGAGAATCGAGAAGGTCGAAACCCCGATGTCAACCACGTCTCCGGAGAGCGGACCGATCTGGATGCGGTCGCCGACGGTAAAGGGTCGCCGCCAGCCGATGAACATCCATCCGAACCAATTGACGATCGGATCTCGAAGAGCGATCGCGATTCCGGCGGAGACGAGCCCCAAGTAGGTCACGAGTGATTGAATCCCTTCGAGCCAGATTCGCCCGACCAGGATCAGCCCGACGATCGAGAGCACGTAGGTTGCCGTCTTCCGCCACCGATAGCGGACCCGCGGGTCCTCGGACCGGCGATTGAGAAGCGCGATCAGGATCCAGCGGACCAAGGTCAAGACGGCGACGACCGCGATCGTCAGCAGGAGCTTGCCGACGACCTCGGAGCCAACCCCCATGATCTGACCGAGCCAATCGAGTGCTTGCTGCATTCCCGTCTCACCGTCCACGGACGTTCGCATCGAGCGAACATCGCTTCACCCCGCGGCCGGCGGAGATCGCCAAGCCGGTCGCGCATCTGTCCGACTGCAGCCCGGGGGCGTCTGTCACAGCCACCTCTTCCGGCGGAAGTAGACCAGCATGCCGACGCCCACCGCAGCCATCACGCCGAGAATCGCGAAGTATCCGTAGCGCCATTGCAGTTCCGGCATGTAGCCGAAGTTCATGCCGTACACACCCGCGATGAAGGACAACGGAATGAAGATCGTCGCGATGATCGTCAGAACCTTCATGACCTCGTTCATCCGATTGCTGATGCTCGAGAGATAGACGTCCATCAGTCCCGAAACCATGTCGCGGAATGTCTCGACGGTGTCGATAATCTGAATCGTGTGGTCGTAGAGATCGCGCAGGTAGGGCCGGGTCGACTCGTCGACGAGGCGGCTCTCGTCTCGCTGAATCGCGCCCAGGATCTCCCGTAGCGGCCAGACGGACTTCCGCATGAACAGCAGCTCCCTCTTCAGATGACGAATCGATGCCAAGTGTTCCTGGCGTGGATCGTCCGTCAGGTCCTCCCCGAGCGCCTCGATCTGCTCGCCGAGGATCTCGAGGATCGTGAAGTAGTGATCGACCACGGCGTCGATCAGAGTGTAAGCCATGTAGTCGGAACCGGCCCCGCGAAGTCGGCCGCGATTCGATTCGAGTCGCTCGCGGACATGATCGAAGACGTCGCCCTTCCTCTCCTGGAATGAGAGCAGCCATGTGTCGCCGAGAACCAGGCTGACCTGTTCGTCGTCCACCTGCCGTGCCTTGTCATCCCACTGAAGCATGCGCACTACGATGAACAGATGGTTCCCATAGTCCTCGATCTTGGGACGCTGGCCGGTGTGTGTGATGTCCTCAATCGCGAGTGGGTGGAGCGCGAACCCCCGACCCAGCTGTTGAATCTTCTCGACATCGTGGACGCCGTCGACGTTGATCCAGGAGTTCTTGCCGGAGGAAAGGGCCGTTGCCGCTTCGTCGACATGAGAGACCGTCTCCCGGACCGTCGAGTCGGCATCGTATTCGAACCGTGTGATCTCAACGGGTTCTTCCCTGGGCTTCCCGACATAGAACGCGGTGCCCGGGGTCTGCCCGACCTTGTTCGAGGACTTCTGGAAGAATCTCGGCATGGGTCACCTCACGGAGAACGTAGGGCGTGACCGAGCGTCCGTCAAGTGTCGCCGAGGATCGCTCTGATGCGGCCCCGAAGAGCGGATGCCCCGAGGGCTTCCTGTCACTCAAAACCGCGAGGTTCAGGCCGGAGACCCTCGCGGACTGTGACAAGCAGATCGCGTTCCCTCCCCAAATCGGCACCGTCATGAATCCCCCGGAATGCTGAGCTGCCGAGCGTATGGAGCTTCGTCTTCGATTGGTGAGACAGGCAGGTCGAGGACAAGCCCCCTCGAGGATCCGGAGGTGACATCGCCGTGGCGTGATGATGCCGGCAAGTCCGTATAATCTGGTCGTTCGAGGAGATCTCGCGACTCGAACGGAGAAGGTGAGGCATGGGAACGACGGTTGCGTTCATCGTCATTGCGGTTCTTGTCGCGGGTCTGTTTGTCGCGCTTCTGGCGCTCTTCCGGAGCCGCAGAAACCGGCGCGACATCACGATCCACTCGTCGATTCAGCATATGCGGTCGATCGGGCATCTCTCCGTGTTCAAGGTCTTCACGAAGGAGATCGTGACCCAGATGGATCACACGTGGGGCGAGTTCGGGACGAAGTACCTGAGCTGGGCCATCTCGGGCCGGAAGATGGCGATGATCTTCGAGTTCGAGATCGACTTCCGCTATGACTTGCGTCGTCCGGAATTCCAGATCAAGGAGCTGCCCGCAGGAGGCTACGCGATCTCGCTGCCGCCGTGTCTTCACGAGGTGCACATCCGTGACATCCGCTTCTACGATGAGCAGCGGTCTCGATTCCTTCCGTGGCTACTGCCAGATCTTGTCTCCGGGTTCCTCGGAGGCCGATTCACCGAGGCCGACAAGAACCGCCTCGTCGCTGCGGCGCGAGACCATGCGGAGCAGCAGGCCTCAGAGCTGATCGGGAATCTCCAATCGGAGGTCCAGAACTCGGCCAAGGCCACGCTGCAGTCGATCAGCAAGGCTTTCGGCGCCGAGAACGTCACGTTCGAGTTCCAAACCGAGGGGCGTCTCGACCTGACCGTCGATGTGGCCGAGAAGGTCCTTGCCGGCGAGAAGGCTTCCACAAGCTGACTTCCTCTTTTGCTGGGAGCCGCGAGGGCTGAATCCAGTGCGCGTTCGTGAGTTTTCGCTTGGCGAAGTGCCCCGATGGCCCCGGCTAGTCGCCGAACAGAGCAAGTGCTGCGACGGCTCCGAGCAGTGCGAGTACGGCAGCGGTTTGAAGCCAGGGAAATGACCTCCATCTCTCGATCCGATCGAGGTGTGTCTCGTGGATCTCTCGGACTTTCTGTACCAGGGGATCCGGGAAGAGACTGCGGATGCGAACGCGCATCGGTCCGCGAGCCAGCTCATCCTCCAGGTCAAGGATCAGAGGCCGATCGAACTGGAACCAGTAGTAGAGCGTGATCTGCCTCGTCTGCAGGTCGAAAACGTTCGAGTACACGGTGTTGAGGAGCACGCCGTCCCGTAGATAGACAGCCTCCTGGTGGGCTGCGTCGAGGATCCCTGCGAACGCATCGGTCGAGATCCGGCCCGCGTCCATCGAGTCTTCCAGCATTCGGTCGATGGTCCGGTATCGCCGACAGACCGGAAGGAGGCTCTCCCTGGCCCGATTGATGTTGGTCGAGATCAGATAGCCGTCGCCGGGCGGCTTCCACGTGAAGGAAAGGTCCCCATCGGCTCCGGCGCTTATGACCACCGCATCACCGGTGGCATCGGCGAAAAACCACTGATTGCGCAGCGCCTCACCCCATGAGTACCTACGCGCGATATCGAGAGCCTCTTCGACGGTAGCCGTCGTCCGCAACATCTCGGTCACGATCCCGATGGGGCCTTCCGGATGGGTGGGCAGATCCGGCCGTGGCTTCAATGGAGCGCGGGGAACGGCATTCGTGTCGAAGGCCAGCCCTGCTTCGTTGAGCCCCCCTTGGGGTTGGTTGAACCCCAGCGTGATGAAGCCGTAGTCGTCTAGTCCGCCGGCCGGGACGATCTCGTAGAAGGTGTTGGGATTGCCGTCGTCGACGTTGTTGCCGAACAAGACGTGGCCGTCGAGTGACGCCATGAAGATCGAGCACCCGAAGACAGGGCTTGTCGCGAAGAGGCATACGAGCACCATGACGCTCGAACGGTTTGGCGTACGCGTCATCGCAGGGCCTCCCCCTGTACTGCACCTGAGAGCCGCCATTCTAGGCATACGCACGGCGTTGCGCCAAGCCCGACATCGGCTCACAGCGAAGACTGGGTGACAGAGCGCGGACAGTGTTCGTGCGGGCTGCGCTAGGGGGGCACTCTGGAGCTTTCATCGATCGCGGCTTGGACTGTCTTGATGAAGTCGGCCGAATGGTTTCGCAGCCCGGTGACGGCTGCTTCCTCGTCGTGATTTCGAATCGCTTCGGCAATGGCCGCGAATTGCTCAGGCATCCGCTCGATGTGTGTTTCATCGTTGGGAACGAAAGCCCAGAGACGACGGACATGGTAGTCGAGCTTCTCTACTGTGCGGAAGAGCATCTGGTTACCGGAGCACTTCATCAGCGCATTGTGAAACTGAAGATCCAGCAGGATGCGGCGACTGCGGCTCTTGGTCTTCTTTGTCGCGTCTGCGATGCGCTGTAAGGCTCTTATCTCGTTACGCTCTGCACGACGTGCGGCGAGGCGAGCTGTCAGATCCAGCATGTGGTTGCGTATCTCGATGAGATCGCGAAGGTCTTGAAACCCGATGTTGCTGACGTGAATGCCTCTGTGCGGATGGCGGTCGACCAGGCCTTCCATCTCAAGACGAAGCAGAGCCTCCCTTACCGGTGTTAGGCTGACGCCGAATTCCGCAGCAAGCTCACGCGTGGCAAGGACTTGCCCCGGCTCGTACTTCAGGAGTACGATTCGCTTCCGTAGTACCTCATATACTCTGTCTGACATGGCGTTCTACCTAACATAGGGCAGCACTGCACTCGGTCTGTGCCGATACTGCCCGTGGAGCCGATGCATGTCAACCAACAGCCATGGAAGCCAATACACGGCCTCCGATGCAGGGACCCGTGTGCAGGCAGACTCGCTCCTCGCACGCGCGGCGACGTTCTAGACTGATGTTCCAATTGCACCTGCGAGGCCCTTCTTCATGGCTTGAAGGAGCAGAAACGCAGACGTAGCTCCCGGGTCCTGATGGCCGACCGATCGTGCGCCGAGGTAGCTTGCCCGTCCCTTCTTGGCTTCCATCTCACGCGTTCCTGCCATTCCGTTCTCTCCAGCCAAGACCGCAATGGAGAGGATCTCACGGAGTGTTCGGCCCTCTCTCTCTGCGATACGGGCGGCTTCAAGCGCGGGGGCCAGCGTGTCCAACATGGTCTTGTCTCCAGGCTGGGCTTTCCCGAGCCGCTGGAGGGCGCCGACGCCTTCACCGAGCATCGACATAAACCGAGAGCCCGGCTTCTCGTCGGAAGACGAAGCAGATGCTGTCTTCGCCATGGCGCCGAAGAAGCTGGAGTAGAGCGCGCCAGCCGCTCCTCCTGCGCAGCGCGATAGGGTTGCGCCGATCGCCCCCAGCACGAGTGCCTCCGACTCCAGATCGTTGGGGGTGTCATGGAGAGCCTCTTGGACTGCTCGAAAGGAGCGAAGCATCGTTGCTCCGTGTTCCCCATCGCCGATGGCTGCGTCCAGTCCGTCGAGATACGTTGCCTGAAGGCTGAGTCCCTCGACGAATTCGTCGATTACGTGCACCCAGTCTGTTGGCCTCACGTCGTTTGCTCCTTTGCGTGCGTTACCTGTCACGGCATCCCTGACGAAACGCGGCTCTTTGCGAGGACGGTTGCTGGCGCGTTAGGTCCGGGAAGGCTGTTGCGTGGTGCTCCGCGCGCAGCAGCTCCTCGAGTTCGTCATCGAGGAGCAGGATCGTGCTGGAGAAGCCGGCCATGTTCAGGGAAGTCATGAAATTCCCGACCAATCCGATGGCGACGGTTGCTCCCACCCCGGAGGCAAGGCGATGGATCTCGGCAAAGACGAGATACAGCTCCAATGAGGGTGTCCCTCCCATGCCGTTGACGAGAAGGAGGATCCGGCTGCTACGAAGGGACGGGAGCTGTTCTCGAAGTGCTGCAAAGACCAGTTCGCACATTTGCCCTGCCCGTTGCAGCGGTACCGTAGCGGTCCCCCGTTCGCCATGGATCCCGATTCCTAGTTCCATTTCGTCGTCTGCAAGCTCGAAGGAGGGCCCCTTCGCTCCGGGGAGTACGCAAGGTGATGTCGCAATTCCATAGCTAGCCATGTTGCGGACCGCCCTGGTGGCGGTCCGCTTGACCTCAACTAGAGGAGCCCCACGGATCGCCATCGCGCCGGCGATCTTGTGCACCAACACGGCTCCTGCGACACCTCGCCGGCTACTTGGATCCGAGATACTCACATCGTCGTTGACCGTGACGACCGCGATGGGAACGCCCTCGTTGCGTGCTGTCTCTGCGGCCATGCCGAAGTTCATGACGTCGCCGGCGAAGTTCTTGACCACCAGAAGTACTCCGGCGTGGTCGTTCCGTCTGTCCAGAACGTGTATCGCGTCAAGAATCTGCTCAACAGGGGGCGACGTGAACACCTGGCCGGCGCACGCTGCGTCGAGCATCCCCTTCCCGACGTACCCCCAGTGTGCTGGCTCATGGCCGCTTCCTCCACCGCTTACGATCGCAACGCGCTCGAGAGGGCTCTCAGTTGTCGCGATGGTCGCGTATTCCCCGAGCTGCTGAAGGTGAGGATGGGCAAGAGTTACTCCGGTAGCCATATCGAAGACCACGCTTGACGGATCGTTCAGTAGTTGCCCCATCTGGATCCTCTTTTCACGCCCTTAAACCTGCCGGCGCGGCATCACTTGAATTGGGTCTTCAGAACCCGCGTTTCGATCACGCGTCCCAGCTGGCCTAGCGTCAGCGTGACAGCGAAGTAGAACAACGCGAGAATCGTGTACAACTCGAAAGAGCGAAACGTCTGCGAGGCCAGATACTTCGTGTATCCGGTGATTTCGGGTACGGCAATGATCGAGAAGATCGACGTGTCTTTCATGACCTGAATCATCAAACTCAGATAGGCAGGGAACACAACGCGAACACCTTGCGGGATGATGATGCGCCGGAAGACCTGGATTCGCGTCATCCCCAGTGCGAGTCCAGCGGCCATCTGTGTCTGCGGAACGGATTGGATGCCGGCTCTGAAGACCTCTGACGCATACGCGCTGGCATTCAAGCTCAACGTGAGTACCGCCGCGGCAATCGGCGTGATCCGAAAGGGTACGATAAGGGGCAGAGCGAGGTAGGCGAACAGGAGCTGGACCATGAACGGTGTCAAGCGGAACGCTTCCACGTAGACAGTGCACACGCCGCGCAGGATTCGGCTTCGGGATGCGCGCAACGCCCCGACCAGAAGGCCCAAGAGAGTCCCGATGCCGATGCAGAGACCTGCCACGGTCAGAGTGACGCGGCCTGCATGCAGAAAGGGAAGAAGGTACCTGTCGATCACTTCGAAGTGGAAGTGGTATGCCATGGGTCCTCTCCTATTGCCCCGTCAAGGCATCGACACGCAACGCCTTTTCCAGGAGCTTTCCCGTTCGAGAGATCACGAAGAGCAGCACGAAGTACACAAGTGCCGCAGCCAGGTAGATCTCAAGGGGTCTGAAGGTCGAGACAACCGCCATCTCCGCCCGTTTCGTGATTTCCACGACACCGACGACGCTGACGAGGGCGGAGTACTTCACGGTCACGACGAACTGGCTGATGAATGGAGGCAGAATCCGGCGGGCTGTCTGCGGTAGGACAACCCGCCATGCGACCTGCAGCGGCGTCATCCCAAGGGAGTAGCCGGCGTAATGCTGTGTGTCTTCAATGGACTGGATACCTCCTCGGAAGATCTCTGTGACGTGAGCGCCCGACCACAAACCCAAAGCCAATACGGCTGCGAGTTCGGCGGAAATGGTTACACCGAGCACGAGAGGAATTCCGAAGTACAGCCAGAGCAGCTGCACCAGCAGCGGAGTTCCTCGCCAGAACTCTGTGTAGACGATTCCGATGGCGCGGACCACCCTCCATTTCGAAAGCTTCGCGGTTGCAACGAGGAGGCCAACCCCGGATGCCAGGGCAATCGCAGCGACAGCGACCCAGAGGGTCGCCCCCGCGGCTGCCCAGAGCTTCGGCACGTACTTCCAGAAGATGGCGGCGTTGAAATCGTAGCCCATGGTTTCAGCCTGCAATCATCTGCCGAATCTCCTCTACGGTTCGTCCCGCCAGCCCCATTCGCTCGGCGCCCGTCCCGATGGACCAGTAGTCGACATCTTGGAGGGCGCAAGCCACATCGATTAGCCCGTCAATCGTTGGAGTGTCCACAGATAGGAGATCCCCAAGTCTTGAGAGAGGGACAAGTCCGAATGGGACGTCCTCGTCGATGTAGCGCAGGACGAACGGGTAGTCCCATTCAATCTGAGAGTAAGCCGAGTTCGAGCGGATCACCTCATACGTGTTCTGGCCCGACGCGCCGTATCGGCCGTAGAAGCGCTTCATCCACTCCACTAGAGGCACGACGTTCGGTACGCCGAGAGCGTGAGCGATCGCCAATCTCTCACGATCGACCGCATCGATGCATGCTCCAACCTTGCTGCCAACGCCGGCGAAGTAGAATGAGAAGTCCGTTTTCTTCATCTCGATGTGGCCGATGTTCAAGATGGCAATCGCAGGATGGAGCATGGGGTTTGGGGAGTTGAGGGACGTCTCGAATGTGCTGCTGGCTGCCTTCATCTGCGGGTAGATCTCCGTGAGACATTTGAGAACCGCGGGTGTCATGGATGGATCGAATGCAGCAACAGGGATCTCGTCCTTGACTCCGTCGATGAAAATCTCGGTCGGGCCAACGCGACGACTGGCATAGACAAAGATCGCGTTCTCGGAGAGGATGGCCCCCTTCGAAGCCACGGCCGCTCCATACTTCAGGCCCGCCCAGTACCCAGTGCAGACAACAACATGTTGGCCCTCGCTCAGCGTGGGAACAAGTTCCGAAAGCGCTCTATCGTGGGCAAAAGCCGGGAGGACAACGAAGATCACGTCGGCACCTTCGGTGGCCTCGGCCATGGTGTGAGTGATCAACGGCAGCGGAGCGAAGCCGGTCGGCTCCACCTCCTGACCCGTGATGTTGACGCCGCCTGCTGCGCGAACAGGAGCGATGCTCTCCGCGAACTCGGGAAACTCAAAAAGCTTGACATCATGCCCCTGCAAGCTTAGCTCACCGGCGATCGCCAGACCGCCGTATCCGCCCCCGACAACTGTCAGCGCCTTCTTCGCCTTGTCAGTCATGATGTACCGGATCACTCCTTCTCTTGTCCGTTCCCCGCGCTGCTGCTCCGTGTCAGCAGAGACGAAAGGAACGACCTCGTTCGTTCATCCTTCGGTGCACTGAAGATGACTTGCGGCGTCCCATCCTCCACGATGACGCCCTCGGCCATGAACACGACGCGATCTGCAATCTCGCGCGCAAATCCCAGTTCGTGTGTGACAATCATCATGGTCATACCGCGCGTTCCGAGTTCCAGCATCAGGTCGAGAACACTCTGCACCAGCTGCGGATCCAGGGCGGATGTGACCTCGTCGAAGAGCATCAGTTCCGGATCCATTGCGAGGGCACGGATGATGGCTACACGCTGCTGCTGGCCGCCGGAAAGCTCGGATGGGTAGGACGACGCCTTGTCCTCCAGGCCGATCTGCGCGAGAAGCTCTCTCGCCCGAAGGATCGCAGAGCCTCGCTTCTCGTGATTGACGTGCATCGGGGCCTCAATAATGTTCTTGAGAACGGTCATGTGTGGGAAGAGATTGAACTGCTGAAACACCATCCCGAGGCGTTTCCGCACAGCTGCCGTCTCGCCCATCCTGCGATGGACGTAGTGCCCCCGCCTCTTCTTTACGTTGGCAAGAACACCGTCGATAT
>Ga0272444_10006197_pt1 | contig 10246 bp, 6 predicted proteins | sample SSMForm13_FD_201033 | JGI IMG/M metagenome (GOLD analysis project Ga0272444, IMG submission 201033) | Marine sediment archaeal communities from Little Sippewissett salt marsh, Falmouth, MA, United States - SSM-Form-13 | ecosystem: Environmental > Aquatic > Marine > Wetlands > Sediment ...
GTTCAGGCGCCCGCTCAGCAAGGCGCGAAGACAAAGAAATATCAGGCATATTCCGTGTTTTCGCAACGCCGCTGAGCGGGATGGATGGGCGCTGAAAATGTGAAGTTATTTTTGCGCGAGCCCTTAGTTGACCGATCCCTGAATATTTGCCAAACTGAGTTTATTTGTGACAAAGTGCATTCTTTAAGGATTCGCCGCGATGATGAAAAGTGAGATAATCGGCCTGTTGACCATTTGTTTAAGCTGGCTGCCCGTCATCGGTTGCCAGGAGACCCCATCCACTGCCCCGCCCCCCAAAACGGTAAAAATTGGCGCGATCTATCCGCTCAGTGGTGAAAGTGCCTCTACCGGAGAAGATATTAAGGCGGCCTTGGAACTGGCCACCCAGATCATCAATCAGTCCGTTGATCTGCCGATTCCCTTGGCCCAGGGCAAAGGCCTGACCACCCATGGCGGTGTGACGATCGACGTCATTTATCAAGACTCTGAAAATAACGAGTCCATTGCCGCTAAACAGGTTGAGCGGTTGATCCAGAAAGACCATGTTCTATCCTTGATGGGATGCTACAACAGCGTTGTCACCGCAGCGGCCAGTGAGCAGGCTGAGATTTTAAAGACGCCATTTCTCAACACCGGTTCAACCGCACCGATTCTCACGCAACGGGGACTTGACTGGTTTTTTCGCACAACCCCGGATGACAGTATTTTTGCTCAGAACTTCTTTACTTTTTTTTCAGATTTAAGCGCTCAGTTGGGAATCCGGATCCCCAAACGCCTGGTCCTGGTCTATGAGAATCGATTATGGGGGACAAGCGTGTCACGGGCTCAAAGAAAACTGGCGCTGAAATACGACTATGAGATCGTGGGAGACATCCCTTATGATGCCACCCAAACGGATTTTGGCAAAGAACTCGATGCGGTCAAGGCAGGCATGCCGGGGGTGATTCTTCAATCTTCCTATGACGCCGACGCGATTGCATTCATGCGGGGGTATAAAAAAGAAGAGATCACGCCTGTGGCCATCATGGCCATGGACGCCGGTTTTGTTAGCACCTCTTTTATGGAATCAATGGGAAAAGACAGTGAGTATATTCTCAGCCGTGAGGCCTGGGCGCTGGATATCGGACGTAAAAAACCATTGGTGCACGCCGTCAACGACCGATTCAAGGAAAAAACAGGCAGAGACATGACCGGCCATTCAGCCAGGGCCTTCACCGGCCTGATCGTGTTGGCCGACGCAATGAACCGCGCCGCCGTGCTCACGCCGGAAGCCATTCGTGCGGCGCTGCTGGCAACCGATTTTTCCAGTGAGCAGTTGATCATGCCTTGGGATGGGGTGCGCTTTGATCCTGAAACAGGGCAGAATATTCTGGGGCGGGGCATTATTGTTCAGGTGCAAGGTGGCGAATACCGTACGGTCTGGCCACTAGAACTGTCAGCCAACATCGTGGTCTGGCCGTTTCCGGCCTGGCCTGATAACAATAGCGGGACAAGGCGATGACACCCCCCATCAATCAATTGGGTCGTAGCGGCATCACACGCAAAATCATCATGTTGGTGATGATTTCCGGTTTTCTGCCCCTTCTGGTGTTGGCGACGATCTTTTTTGTGTTTGCCTATAAAAGTGAAAAGCAGTTTGTTTATGATATTCAAAAAGAGATGTGCAATCGGGTGGCGGTGAGCATTTCCGCTCATCTGAACACCACTTTTGGCCAAATCAAGCTGTTTGCCAATTCGCTTAATCTCAGTGGTTCCCAAAACTCGGAGATCAGGGCGGCGGGTTACCGGCTTTTGGATCAAGTGATTGAGTTTGATCAAATTACCGTTGTTGATCCAGCCGGGCAGGAGATCAGCAAGGTTTCCCGTTACTACACCTACAGGCCTTTCGAGCTGAATAATGTTACCGACCAAAAGGCGTTTCAAACGGCCCGGCTGGGCCGCTTTCGTATCGGCCGTGTTCAGGTTCCGGAACATAGCCGATTCCCCCAGGTGCCCATCAGCGTTCCCATTACGGATGCGCGCGATCAGCTGACCGGTGTACTGATTGTGGACGTGAACGTCCTAAAAATATGGGATTACATCTCCGGGTACAGTGTTGGGCGCGATCGGCATGCCTATATCGTTGATGGTGAAGGATTCTTGATTGCATCCCAGGATCGCAGCTCGGTGCTTCAAAAACAGGATTTGCGCCACATTCATAGTGTGCACCATTTGCTGGCCAGAAAAAGCGGCGTCTGGGAATACGACGGATTGGCCGGAAAGCGAGTCATTGGCGCCAGCGCCTTGATTCCGCCAAGCGGTTGGGGCGTGGTCGTCGAAGTGCCGGTGAGCGATGCCTACCAACAGCTGACCACGTTGACGGTGTTTTTCGCAACGGTCTTTGTATTTACCCTCTTACTGGCCGCGTTGCTTGGATGGCGGTTTAGTTTCCGCGGCATTATCGAACCCATCGGCCTGCTGCAAAAAAACGCCCAGGAAATTGCGCGGGGGGATTTTGATTGTCAGATTGCCCTGCATAGCCATGATGAACTGGGACAACTGGCCGCCACTTTTAATTCGATGGCGACCCATTTAAAGGAAACCACGGTTTCCCGGGATATTCTGCTCAAGGAAATCAATGAGCATAAAAAAACCGAAGCGGCGCTGAAAAGAAGCGAAGAAGCCCTGGAAAAACGGATTATCGCCCTAACATTGCCCTTGGCGGATACCGAACCCCTAAACTTTGAAGACCTGTTCAACTTAAAGGACATTCAGCAGATACAGGACGAGTTTGCCCATGCCACCGGGGTGGCATCCATTATCACCCATCCGGATGGTCGGCCCATCACCAGGCCCAGTCGATTCTGCCGGTTGTGTAAAGACATCATCCGCAAAACAGACAAAGGCCGGGCCAGTTGTTATCAGTCGGATGCCACCATTGGTCGCTTTTCATCCGAGGGACCAAGGGTGCAGGTTTGCATGAGCGGCGGGTTGTGGGATGCCGGTGCGGCCATTTCCGTTGGTGGCCAGCATCTTGCCAACTGGCTGATCGGCCAGGTTCGCGATGAATTCCAGTCCGAGCAAAAAATTCGTCAATACGCTCGAGAAATCGGTGCCGATGAAGATGATGCGGCTGAGGCGTTTTACGAGGTTCCGGCCATGTCGCGGGATCGGTTTGAACAGATCGCCAAGGCGCTTTTCACCATTGCCAATCAGTTGTCCACGATTGCCTATCAGAATGTGCAGCAGGCGCGTTTTATCACTGATCGCCAGCGGGCCGAGGCGGAAAAGGAAGGCCTGGAAAAGCAAATGCATCAGGCTCAAAAACTTGAGTCCATCGGCCGTCTGGCCGGCGGTGTGGCCCATGACCTGAACAATATGCTCTCACCCATCATTGGATACGGCGAGCTGTTGATGGAAGACATCAAGGACGACTTGCAAAAACACGAACGCCTGCAACAGATTGTGCAGGCCGGCTACCGCGCCCGCGATCTGGTTGGGCATTTGCTGGCATTCAGCCGCAGGCAGACGCTTGCCTATGCAAGGCTGAATCTCAACCAGGCCCTCGAGCGGTTTGAAAAGCTGTTGCGACGGACCATTCGCGAAGATATCGAACTGATCATCACTTCTGCAGATGATATTCAAACCATCAACGGCGATGTGGGACAGATCGAGCAAGTGATCATGAATTTGTGTGTCAATGCCCAGGACGCCATGCCCGATGGGGGTAAGCTGACCATCGAGACCGCCAACGTTGAGCTGGATGGAAGCTACCTGACCGAGCATCCCAGTGTCCAGGAAGGACGCTACGTCATGCTGGCGGTCAGTGACACGGGGGTGGGAATGGATGCCGATACGCAGAGCCAGATTTTCGAGCCTTTTTTTTCAACCAAAGGAGAGCAGGGGACCGGCCTCGGCCTGGCCACGGTGTACGGGATTGTCAAGCAGCATGGTGGAAATATCTGGGTGTACAGCGAACCAGGAGAGGGGACGACATTCAAGGTTTATCTGCCGGTGGCCCAGGGTCTTCCGGATGAGAAAACTGTCCGCCAAAAACCGATCCGTAATCTGAAAGGAACAGAAACGATCCTGCTGGCTGAGGACAATACGTTGGTGAGGGAGCTTGCAGGCGATATTCTCAGACGCCAGGGGTATCATCTGATGGTGGCCAAAAATGGATCGGAAGCCCTTGAGATGCTGGACGCTCATCACGGACCACTTGATCTTTTGCTTACCGATGTGGTCATGCCCGATATCAACGGCAAAGAACTGTTTACCCGCCTTTGCGACCAATTTCCGGATTTGCGGGTGCTTTACATGTCCGGGTACACCAACGATGTGATCGCTCACAAAGGCGTTTTGGATGAAGGCATCCATTTTATTCAAAAACCATTCACTGTTCACGGATTGGCTGACAAAGTGCGTGAAGTATTGACCTGGAACAAAATAGAAAATTGATGGTTTTAAAATGAGAAAGACGATTATATTGCCCGGTTTGGGCGCCGATTCCGGCATGTATCCCCAAACGCTTTACCACCACCTATCCGGGGTGGATTTCCTGGATTGGCCCCCCTACCAGGGAGAGACAACCCTCACGGCAGTTGCCCGGCGGATGATCGACGAATACGGTATTACTTCCGGTTGGGGTGTCGGTGGCGCTTCGCTGGGCGGAATGGTCGCTGTTGAGATTGCCAGGCTGTTGAATATCGACCGGGTGATTCTGATTGGCAGCACAACCCATCGCAGCGCCATTCATCCCGCCCTGATGCGGCTGAGCGGCTTTGCCCATCTGGCGCATGTCGCCCAGCTGCAGTGGCTTGCCGGCAAGATCAACCGCAGCGGCGACAACCTGTTTCTTTCCATGTTTGAAAAAGCGGACGCTGATTTTATGAAGGCCATGGCCCAGGCGATTTTCCATTGGCGCGGGATGGGTGGACATCGCTGCCGTGTCCACCATATCCACGGCGCAAGGGACAGGGTCATTCTTCCCCCTTCCCGGGGGGCGACCATCATCCCCGATGCCGGTCACCTTTTGCCCATGACGCATGCCGGTGTTGTGGCCCGATTTATTGCGGCGCACACTGCGGCATTGTAATTAAGCACCATGCCGCAAGGCGATCTTTTTAAACATCATAACCAGGCCTTCATTCAGTGTATAGATGGATTCAATGTCAAGATTATCATCAGATGCGGAATCAAAATAGATGTGAAGACTGGACTCCAGACCATCTTCCGGTTCCCAGTAGCAAACCATGATAGGCAGAAGCGGCAACGGATATAAAACAATTGAAACATCTGAATCAATATGACTGACAATTTGTTTGCCATCGAAAATTTCCAGCATGTCTTTAAAAAGATCCGTATAGGAATCGGCAACCCGTGTTAATGGCTTTTCACAACATTGTTGAAAATGCGCATATCGGGAAGGCCCACCATTCAACTCCCGGAATGTGATCCAATTCCCGCTGGGAGATTTTCCCGAGCCGTTCAAGATATAATTCAATACGGGCACGGCCATGTACGCATTGATATGAATTTCAGATGATATATTGCCCTTGGTATCGACACTGAAATCCTTACCCAATATTTTTATGGTCAGTTTATTGTTTGAAAACTGGGCTCCCAGTCGTTTCGCAGCGTCGGAAAGATCAATCAAGGATATCTTTTGTTTTAGTCGTTCAATGGCTTCTGCTTTATATTCATCGATGGTATTGGGCTTTTCAATTTCCCCCCCATACCGGTCAACGACCGCTTTATCCAAATAAGGACACGCATGGATCGGTTTTTTCTCCTTAAACACGGCCACTGCAAATGCAAGGCAGGTTTTTTCATTACATTCTCTACAGTTAGAACCGTTCAACAGTTTATAGATTTCCATGGGATTATTGATATGTGACATTGAAAAAAAGTCCTTGGTTTAGATTTCAGCAAATTGAATCAATGCGGCACAGTAACAATTCTCAAACCCCATTTCAACAGTCACGTCTTTCGGGTCCAGGCAGACGCCGCAGCTTAAGAGCCTGTTTGGTAAATCCGTCTAAGGCCCGCTAACGGCGTTGGCAATCCGATCGTCCACATGGGCCTGCCCCCGATCGGTTTGTACATAGACCGCCTGGCCGTCGGTGATTTGGATATACCTCCTTAAACACAACGTCATTGTTGACAATCTTGCCTGAGATCGGATTGGTGGTCTTGATCAAGCCCAGTTGAGCCAAAGGATAGCCCTTGCCTGATGGGGTTTGAAGTGGCATATATGACAATTGTCAAGGTGAATAACGTCAAACCGGCCGGCTTTGTGTGCCCGATGGTTGGAGGATGCGCATCCCTCATAGATGTGGTTTATTTTTGTGCCGCCGCATTGCTTGGCGGAATTCGCACGCCTTGATTTTGAATGTGTGTGAGAATTTTGTTGACGTCTATTTGCTTGTGTATAGTTGAGACAAGGCCCAGGTTGTTGATTGTACGGAGACTGAAGGATGACGCATTGGTTGCTGCCAGTATTGGGGCTGGTTTTGATGTTCATGGGACGGCGGCTGTTCTGGTTGTTTGTCGGTGTGGCTGGTTTTGCCGCCGGGCTGCAGGCCGCACCGATGCTCTTTGGTCCGCAGCCCTTTTGGGTGTTATGGGTTGTGGGCTTCGCCTGCGGTGTTATCGGTGCGCTGCTGTCCCTTATTTTTCAGAAAATGTCCATTGTTGTGGGTGGATTTCTGGCCGGGGTCACGCTTGCCCTGCATGTATTGCCCGTGGCCACCGCCAATGCAGTGATGCTGATCAGCTTTGCCTTCGGGATTGGCGGGGCGGTGGCCTTGTATATGTTTTTCGACTGGGTTCTGATCTTTTTTTCGGCGATGATCGGTGCCAGCCTGATCGTCGACAGTATCGGTGGGTATTTACCCTGGACCGTCCTTTCCTATGTGCTGCTGGTGGCATTTGGTGTGGCCGTTCAGGTCCGGTGGATGCAGGCGCGCCGTGCAATGACGCGTTGACCAACTGTTCTATCGCCATCTTCAAACAAATGCCCACCAGCAATGCAGCAAATTAGGATGTCTATACCCGCTATCAGAAGGGTTCCTTTATCGTGACAACGCGACAATAGAAAATTCAATACCTTACGAATTTTACGGCGTCGGCGCAGGTACTTGACGGCCCGGGTTGTGACATAATCGTGACGTCATAGCTTTGCCCTGCGGTGAATGCGAAGGTATCAATCACATTCCACATGCCGCCTCCCGTTTGCTGGTTAATACTTGTGGTGGTTACACCTTGGTCATGCTGGATGGTAACGGGAACACTATTACTCCTGGATGACCATTCGGTCCACCACATAGAGAGTTGGTAAGACCCGGATGTGGATGGTGTAAATGTCCATGTATAGGTGGTTCCGTCTCTGCTATACAATGAAACCGCGTTTGGATCGGCCGGGTCCCAGGGATTCGAGCCGCCGGAAGTGCTCCATGTCCCAGTGAATGTGGTTTCCGGATCACCGTTATCGATAATGATGGTCTCTTCGGTAACACTGATGGTGAAATGCTGGTCATCAGAACCGTGGATATTGCTTGCCCGGACGGTTACAGCAAAACTTTCCCCTGTCTGTTGTGAATCCGGTACCCAACTTATTTCGCCGGAAACTTCATTGATTGTCATGCCGTCCGGTGCGGATATGAGACTGAAAACAGGGGCGGGATTGCCAAGCGCCGCCACAGAATAGGAATACTCAACGCCCGTTGCAAGGGCTTCAACCGGTGTGGTGAAAATAAAGGGTGTAAATTCAGAACATTCCGGCACCAGTGCGGGCAGTTCATCCATCCACGGCCCAGCCATTTTCACATATCCCTGATTGTTTGGATGCAACTGATCAGCCATTTCGGTGTCGTAGTCCAGTACACTTTCCTGATCTACAATGATAATCTTATCACCTGCGGCAATTCTTGATTGGGCCATGGCTTGTACATTGTTGTTAAAAATCGTGGTGTCCGCATGAAATGGTTGACGATTGATAATCCTTGCCAAAATAACGGCAACGGCATTCCCGGAATTGGTTTCGTATCGATCTATTTCATTCAGGATTTCCTCCACAGCAGAGGGATCGGTTGTGAAGTTGTTGGTTCCGATATGCAAAAGAACGACCTCAGGTGGTGTGGCCATCAGCCAATTGTACACGTTATCAGCCACAGAATTGGCGGATATGCCGCCGATACCTTGATGGTCTATATCATAGGCTGGCACCACTAAAAGGCCGTCAGATCGGTTACCGACAAAATCAATATTGAATCCGTCCGCCACCAGTGCTTGATGCAGTGGAGACCGGTAACCGGTCATCAGATCTGGGTTCAGCGCTTCACCATAACCGAGGGTAATCGAATCTCCCAGCGGCATGATGGCCACCGGTCGATCACAATCCCTGACGGTAACCAGTGCCGTGTCACTATCCGACCAGACGCCTTGATCATCCTGAACGCTAAAAAAAATGGTATGAATGCCCTCCTGCAGACCGGTGGTGCTGAATGACTCTTGGTCGCTGATTGTACCATCGAGATCCGATTCCCATTTGTACGCCGATATACTGCCCTCATTATCGATTCCGGTCCCCATGAAGGTCATCGCTGTTCCCGGTACAGCCGCCGGTGGCGTAATCGCATCGATGGTCGCAACAGGCGGCAGGTTGATGGCATCACCAGTGTAGACAAATTTTACTGCATCGGCGCAGGTGCTCGAGGGGGCAGGTTGAGAGGTAATGGTCACGGCATACGTGTCACCAGCGGAAAAAGGATATTCACCCAGTTCATTCCACATGGCGGATCCAACCTGCTGATTGACGAAAACGGTATCTGTGCCACCGGAATGGTCTATGGTCACTGGAATGTTCTCACTGCGCGAAGACCAAGTTGTCCACCACATGGAGACTTGAAACGTACCGGTAACAACGGGTGTGAATTGGTATGTGTATGTTGATCCGTCTCGGCTATAAAGGGAAACTGCATTTGAATCGGCTGGATCCCATGGGGCCGCGCCTCCTGAGACGCGCCAGGTCCCTGTATAGGATGTTTCCGGATCACCATTGTCAATGACCCATTCGGTTGTGGATTCTTGTACAATTAATTTTTGGCTGGCAGCCGCCGATGTTTGGCCTTCATTGTCGTAAACGTTGAGCGAAATGGTGTGGGTTCCCATGGATAATGGCATCGTCGTCGTAAAGCTCGCGAGATCACTCAGGTGGCCATCGATGTCAGATTCCCAGCTGAATCCTGCAATGGATCCATCTGGATCGTCTCCATGACCGGTAAAGGTTACAAGGTCACTCGCCAGGGCGGGATTCGGCGCAATTGAATCGATGACGGCAACGGGGGCCAGGTTTCCCTGACTGTCAGCATAGCTTATTTTTACTGCATCGGCACAGGTGCTGGATGGTCTGGGTTGGGACGTGATGGTGATGGAATAGGGCGTGCCGGCAATTAAGGCGTAGGTGCCCAACAAGTTCCATGCGCCTCCATTGACCTGTTGGTTAATGGAAACGATGTCTGTTCCGTCCGCATGGCGAATGGTGACCGGTATGGAATCGCTACGCGATGAATAATTGGTCCACCACATCGAGATGTCATGATAGCCTGAATCGGTTGGTGTAAATGTCCAGGTGTAGGTGGCGCCGTCCCGACTGTAGAGGGAAACCGCGCTTGAATCGTCGGGGTCCCAAGCATCCACTCCCCCGGAGACACGCCAGGTTCCGGTATAAGACGTTTCAGCATCACCATTATCGATGATGATGTCGGCAAATGCGTATGAAATTTGAAAACAGAATACCAGGATTAAAAACAGAAAAGGGGTGGAAAGTCTTTTTATGTATTTTTGCATTGGATACTCTCCTGAAAATTGGAACGTCCAGATCGGTTGGTGCGACAAATAATATACTATAGCTGGCCAAACATCAATCTATTGTCGTCGATTGATATTGGCTGCTACCGGATCATTTTGGGTGTTATCATCAATCTGTAACTATAACCTTTTTGACAGCGACGCCAACTATGTGCTCAAAATGAATTATCCAGAAAAACAAAGCCACGAGGCCCCTAATGAACAAATTCCAGGCCATGGCACATATAATGGCGATCCTGTGTGAAGATGGCAGTTTCCGAAAAGGAAGTCATAGATACAAGCTTGCCCGTAAGCTTATCGGCGCAAAGATCAATACAATGGGGCCGGACGCTGCTTATGCTCAGGCCAAATGGGCTAAATATCAGCTTATAGTGGAAATTGAAGAATTGGAAAAGGC
>Ga0272444_10006198_pt1 | contig 10245 bp, 10 predicted proteins | sample SSMForm13_FD_201033 | JGI IMG/M metagenome (GOLD analysis project Ga0272444, IMG submission 201033) | Marine sediment archaeal communities from Little Sippewissett salt marsh, Falmouth, MA, United States - SSM-Form-13 | ecosystem: Environmental > Aquatic > Marine > Wetlands > Sediment ...
GCCCTTCCCAGTTCGGTCTTGTAGGTTTCGACGTCCTCGTTCTCCAGACCGGTCTTGCTCTGCAGGTCCGCGATGTTCTGGCGTAGCATGGCGGTCTTGAAGTAGCCGGTTGCTACGTTGTTGAGGTAGTTGTGCAGATAGGAGCGCTGGCTGAGCCATCCGTAGAGAGGGATGGCATTCAGGCGGTTCCGCATTCTGATCGCCGGAACGTACTCGGTCGAGTTGAGCTCGAGCCCGCCGTCCTCCAGCCTGAACAGGTTGGCCTTCAGGTTGCCCTCCAGGTCGTTCCAGTAGAACCCGATGATCACGATATCGGGCTCGTACTCAACCCCCTCGTGTTCGTAGAAGACCAGCTCCTCCGCCGTGCTGCTGCCCGACATCCCGGCGTTGAGGACCTGAACGTCCAGGCCCTCTCTCCGCAGGTAGCGCTCCAGCACCGCGCAATAGGTCTCTTCCTGCTCAAGCTCGTACCCTATCGTGAACGAATTTGCGAAAACCAGGATCCTGTAGGTCCCCGGCGGCTTCTCGTACTCGAAGTCGGCGTCATTGCGGAACCCGTTCTCGTTGATCCGACACTCCCATGTCCCGTCAATGCTCTTGTGGCGGTAGCGAGACCCAGGCACGTTTCCCCTGATATGGAATTCGCCGTACCAGACGTCGGTCACGTATCTGGGGTAGAGCACGATCCTGTCCCGATAGAGGGTTAGACCAACGCCCCGGCGACCAGGAGCGCGACGACGATGGACACCACCAGCGTAATGAGCGACGACAGGCATCCCTTCGCTCTCGGGGCTCGCGATGGCTCGGCTACAGGCTCGGACATAGCTCCCTCTTCAAGGTGAAGGCCCTTGTCGCAGTGCGCCAGGCTCACCCGCGTGGGCGCGGACGTGGCGCGGAGGCGTGGTCCAGCGGTGTTCCCCCATCGGGCGGTCATCGTCAAGGATGAGGCTGGCCCGGACGCGGGCTGCTCCTCGCGGCGGTGACCGGCGGTTCGGTGAGCCCTGGGCCGCAGGACCGGGGCGTGGGGACGAGAGCCTCGGGGTGAATCGTGTTGACATATCTCCGCATGTCACGTAAGCTTAGAGGTTCGGACAGAGCCCAATCCAAGGGGTCTTTCGCGGCCGCGGCGCCGAGGTGGCGTGGCGCGGCGCGGGCTCTGCGGACGATGGAGAGGTCTGCCTTGGAGGCTTCGTGAGCGCCCAGAAGACCATTCTGCTGTCGGGGGGGACGATAGTCACCGGAGGCACTCGTCCGTCGGTGATCCGCGACGGCCGAATGAGGATCCGTGCGGGGCGGGTGGAGGAGCTCGGGACGCGGGATGGGCCGGACCGCCCGGACGCCGGGACCGAGGTCATCGACACTTCCGGCAAGCTCGTGATGCCGGGCATGGTGAACACACACACACACCTCTACAGCTCTCTCGCAAGAGGGCTGACCGCCGAAATCGAGCCCTCGGGCAACTTCGTCGAGATACTCGAACATCTGTGGTGGCGTCTAGACAGGGCGTTGACCCCGGACGACATGCGCCTCTCCGCGGCCGCGGGCGCGATAGACCTCATCCGAAACGGAACCACGACGATCGTGGACCATCACGCCAGCCAGAAGACCATCGCGGGCAGTCTCGACGCGGTGGCGGTGGCGCTGGAGGATGTCGGGCTCCGCGCGAACCTGTGCTTCGAGGTTTCCGACAGGGACGGAGCGGAGGCGCGTGACGCCGGGCTCGCCGAGAACGAACGGTTCGCCGGGAGGATGGCCGTGAGTCGCGTCCATGGCGAGGTTCCGATGCTCACGGCGAGCGTCGGGCTGCACGCAAGCTTCACACTGGATGATGATACGCTCGATCGGGCGGCGGACGTCGCGGCGAGGACGGGATCCGGTTGCCACGTTCACGCGGCCGAGGACCTGGCGGACGTTGATGACAGCCTGAGGCGGAGCGGCCGGCGCGTCGTCGAGAGGCTCGAGTCACACGGTATCCTGGGGCCGAAAACCGTGGCGGCGCACTGCATACACGTAGACGGACACGAGATAGGCATATTGCGCGACACGGGGACGATGGTCGTCCACAACCCGCAGTCGAATATGAACAATGCCGTGGGCTGCGCCGACGTGGGCTCGATGCTCGCAGAGAGCGTCCTGATCGGGCTCGGCACGGACGGGTTCACGGCGAGCATGTTCGACGAGATGAAGGTGGCGAATCTGATCCACCGCCACCGGGCCGGTGACCCAAGGGTCGGGCACGATTACGCCGGCAGGCTCTGTCTGGACGGCAACCCTCTCATGGCCGAGAGGCTGTTCGGGGAGCGCCTGGGGATGCTCGAGGTCGGCGGACCGGCGGACGTCATCGTGTTGGACTACGACCCCCCGACGCCGCTGCTCGATTCCAACTTCGGCGGGCACCTCATCTTCGGGCTGACCGGCTGGATGGTAGAGACCGTGATCGTGAACGGCCGGACGGTGATGCGGGACAGAGAGGTGCTCACGGTCGACGCGGAGGAAGTGATGGCGTCGGCCCGTGAGCGGGCGGCCGAGCTCTGGAGGAGCATGTGATAGCCCGGCGGGCGTACGGGCGAGGGGCCGCGGCGGTCAAGAGTACTCGGAGGAGAGATTGGCGCCAGATAGGGGAGCTGCGGTCAGCGGGTTCGTCTGCCTGAAGTGCGGGCGGGAGTACGGGGCGGCGGGCGCGAGCTACACGTGCGAGGACTGCGGCACCGAGGGCATCCTCGACGTTACCTACGATTACTCGGCAGTTGCCGGCCGCGTCAGCCGCGAGAGCTTCAGGGCGACAGGAGTAGCCTCGATGTGGCGCTATCTGCCGTTGCTGCCGGTAGGGTCGGCGGCCTCGGCGTCGCCGCTTCGCACCGGGTGGACTCCGCTCTACGACGCCCACGGCCTCCTGGGCCTGGAGCGGCTCTACATAAAGGACGACAGCCGGAACCCGACCGCGTCGCTGAAGGACCGGGCCACCGCCGTCGCGATGGCCAGGGCGGTCGAGGAAGGCGTGTCGGCCGTAGCGGCGGCGTCGACCGGCAACGCCGGATGCTCGCTCGCCGGTTTCGCCGCGGCCCAGGGATTGCCGTGCTACATATTCGTCCCGGCGTCTGCGCCGAGGCCGAAGGTGGCTCAGCTGCTGGTGTACGGAGCGACGGTCTTCGCGGTCGACGGCAGCTACGACGACGCGTTCGACGTCGCGATGAAGGCGATCGAGAGGTTCGGCTGGTACAACCGATGCTGCGCTGTCAATCCGTTTCTGGTCGAGGGGAAGAAGACGGTCGCGTTCGAAGTGGCCGAGCAGCTGGGATTCGAGGCGCCGGACAAGATCTTCGTCTCGGTTGGCGACGGCTGCATAGCCAGCGGTGTGGCCAAGGGCTTCCGCGAGTTCGTCGAGCTCGGTCTGATAGACCGGATGCCGACCATCGTGGGCGTACAGGCAGAGGGGTGTTCACCGATGGTGTCCGCCTTCGAATCGGAAGAGGAGCTCAGGCCGGTAGAGGCGTGTACCTGCGCGGACTCCATCGCTGTGGGTCATCCCAGGAACTGGAGAAAGGCGCTCAAGGGGATCCGCGCCAGCGAGGGCGCCATGATGACGGTGTCGGACGAAGAGATCCTCGCCGCCATCCCGTACCTGGCGCGGGGCACTGGCGTCTTCGGAGAGCCGGCCGGCGTGACGGCTTTCGCGGGACTGCAGAAGGCGGTTCGCGACGGGAGCGTGGATACCGAGGAAACAGTGGTAGTGCTTATGACCGGGAGCGGCCTGAAGGACACGGAGAGCGCCATGCGGTCGGCGGGCAAGCCGATCCGGGTAGGCGCGGACGTCGATGAGGTTGAGAGAATGTTGGGCCGGCGGGACGCGCGCGAGGACTGAGCAAGCTACTCCTTGCGGAGGTTGGGATTGGAGATCAGGCTCAAGGTCAACGGCGAGGCGAGGGTCGCTGACGTCCCATCGTCCGCCACGCTCGTCGAACTCCTGAGAGAAGGCCTCGGGCTCACTGGCACCAAGGTCGGGTGCGGTCGCGGCGAATGCGGCGCGTGTACCGTCCTTCTCGACGGAAGGCCCGTCAATTCGTGTCTGGTGTACGCCGCCCAGTGTCAAGGTTGCGAGGTCCTCACCATCGAGGGGCTGGCCGACGATGACGCGCTGGACAGGGTTCAGCGGGCCTTCGCGGAGGCCGGGGCGGTCCAGTGCGGCTTCTGCACGCCGGGGATGATTATGTCGGCGCACGCTCTGCTGCGGGAGAACCCCCACCCGACGCGGGAAGAGATCGAGGAAGCGATATCCGGGAACCTCTGCAGATGCACGGGGTACGTGAAGATAGTAGACGCCATAGAGCGCTCCGCTGAAAGCGCGGAGTAGCGCTATTCCGGCGAAGAGGAGCCAGTGTCAAATGGAATACAGAGACAGCGAGGACCTGATCTTCGTTAGACTGCATCACGAGGAAGACCTTCTGGAGTCCCTGAAGAAGGTATGTGAGGAATGCAAGCTCGTGACCGGCGTCGTCGTGTCGGGCGTGGGAATGCTCAAGCAGGCGGAGCTTGCCTACTTCGTCTCCTCCGGCAGGTACTCACCGGCCCTGTTTCCTGAGCCGCTGGAGCTTGTTTCCCTGACGGGCAACATCATCTCCAAGGACGGCGACTACCACCTGCATCTGCACGCCGTGCTCTCGGACGAGTCGAAGAGCACGGTGGCGGGCCATCTTTCCAAGGGGAAGGTCAACGTAACGAACGAGTTGGTGGTTCTGAAGACGTCGATCAAGGCGACGCGCAAGCTCGACCCCCACACCGGGCTTATGGCGCTGACCTTCGAATAGGGAGGGACGCATGAGCCCGACACCGATCGAGCTTCAGGAGATCGCCAAGGTCATTCGCAGGGACGTTCTCACGATGGTGCTCGAGTCCGGCTCCGGCCACCTCGGCGGCTCCCTGTCGGCGGTCGAGATACTGGTGACGCTCTACTGGGACGTGATGAAGGTCAAGCCCGACCGACCCGTGTGGGATGACCGGGACCGGCTGGTCCTGTCGAAGGCTCACGCGGCGCCGGCCCTGTACGCGGTCCTGGCTCGGCGCGGATACTACGACGTGAAGGATCTCCTGACGTTCCGGAAGCTGAAGTCGAGGCTGCAGGGATTCCCCGACATGCACACCACGATAGGCATAGACGCGTCGGTCGGCTCGCCCGGGCAGGGGCTCTCGATCGCGAACGGGATCGCCATGGCGGCGAGGATGGACCGGAAGGACTTCCGGGTCTACTGCCTGGTGGGCGACGGTGAGGCGCACGAGGGCCAGATATGGGAGGCCGCCATGACGGCGGCGCACCACAAGCTGGACAATGTGTGCGCGATCATCGACAGGAATATGATGATGGGCGACGGTAGCACCGAGGACATCGTTGCCCTCTCCCCGCTGGAAGACAAGTGGAGGACGTTCAACTGGCACGTCATCGAGGTGGACGGGCACGACTTCGAGCGCCTGAGGGCGGCCTTCTCTGAGGCCGCGTCCGTGAAGGGTCAGCCGACGCTCATCCACGCCAGAACGAAGAAGGGCAAGGGCGTTCCCTTCATGGAGGGGAAGCCCGAGTGGCACGACAAGAGGCTCACCGAGGAGCTCTACGAAGAGGCGATGAAGGCGCTGGGCTAGAGGGCGGCGCCGGCCGGGCGAATCAGCACGGGAGACTCCCAAATGGCCGAAATGGGACTCGTCGACATCAGACACAGCGTCATCGAGACCGAGGCGACCAACAGGGGCTACGAGCGGGGTCTGATAGAGCTCGCCGAGCGAGGGTTCGACGTCATGGTGATGGACGCCGACCTCGCGGGCGCAAGCGGGACCTCGGAGTTCCGCAAGATGTTCCCCGACCGCTTCCTCGATATCGGGCTGTGCGAGCAGGATATGATCGGTACCGCGGCGGGACTGGCGCTGGCGGGGAAGTGCGTCTTCGTGACCACCCACGGCATGCTCGCCGCGGGGAAGGCATGGGACATCATCCGATCCACGATATGCTACGGTTCGTTGAACGTGAACATCTGCGGCGCCGACTCCGGGCTCTCCGCCGGCGGCGCCGGCGGGTCGCGGCAGTCTCTCGAGGACGTGGCCGTGATGCGCACGCTCCCCGGCATGACGGTCGTGGTCCCGGCCGACGCCGTCGAGGCCAGGAAGGCGACGGTGGCGGCCGCCAGGATACCCGGCCCCGTCTACCTGCGATTCGCGTCGGCGCGGGTTCCGATCGTGACGACCGACATCACGCCGTTCACCGTGGGCCAGGCCGCCGTGTACAAGCAGGGAGGGGATGCCACCGTGCTCGCGTGCGGGGTGATGATCTATGAGGCGCTGAAGGCGGCGCGGGCGATGGAGGACGAGGGGCTTGGTGTTCGCGTCGTCAACGCCCACACGATCAAGCCTCTCGACAGGGCCATCGTCAACAGAGCGGCCGTCGAGACGGGCGCTCTCGTGACCGCGGAGGAGGGCTCCACGATCGGGGGTCTGGGCGGCGCGGTGGCCGAAGCGCTCGCCCAGAGCGTCCGACCGACGCCGATCAAGATCGTGGGCATCGAGGATCGCTTCGGAGAGTCCGGCGAGCATGAGCAGCTTCTGTCTCACTTCGGCCTGACGGCGCGTGAGATCGCGGCCGCGGTTCGAGAGGTCTACTCGCGGAAGCGCGGGTCTCAGACGGAATTCAGGGAATAGCGGGGAAGCGGCGGTGCTCGCGTGCGGGAGGATGATCTGCGAGACCCCGACGGCGGCGCGGGCGCCGCTCGATAGCGCGATAGGCGACCCCATACGAGCACCCGAACCGACGTGATCACGGAAGAGTGAGGGTGATGCACCCAGGCGACGCGCTGGAGTGTCGCGAGAGGAGGAGTAGGGGATGTTCGCGGAACGAATGAGCAGGCTTGGAACCGAGACCGCGTTTGAGGTCCTGGCGAAGGCGCGCGCTCTCGAGGCGCAGGGCAGAGATATCGTTCACCTGGAGATCGGCGAGCCCGATTTCGACACGCCTGACAACATCAGAAAGGCGCTCGAGAAGGCGGTGTGGGACGGCCAGACGCACTACGGACCGTCCGCCGGCCTCATGGTGGCCCGCGAGGCGATATGCGAGTACTTCGAGAAGGATCGGGGCCTCAAGTACACTCCCGACCAGATCGTCCTCACGCCGGGCGGCAAGCCCATAATCTTCCTGCCGATACTCGCGCTCGTCGACCACGGTGACGAGGTCATCTACCCGAATCCGGGCTACCCGATCTACGAGTCTGCGATCGAGTTCGCGGGCGGTAAGGCCGTTCCTCTGGAGTACAAGGAGGAACGCGACTTCAGGTTCGACATATCGGAACTCGAGTCGAAGATCAACCCGAACACCAAGATGCTCATCATCAACTCGCCCCAGAATCCGACCGGCGGCGTCCTCGAGCCAAGCGACCTCGAGCGCATAGCGGAGCTGGCCATCAAGAACGACGTTATCGTCCTCTCGGACGAGGTCTACAGCAAGATCATCTACGAGGGCAGGCATCACACCGTCGCGGCGCTTCCGGGAATGCAGGAGCGGACGATACTCATGGACGCCCACTCCAAGACGTACGCGATGACGGGGTGGAGGCTCGGGTACGCCGCGATGCCTGCGGCGATAGCCGAGAAGTTCACGAAGCTCAACACGAACATCTATTCGCACGCTACCACGTTCGTGCAGCTCGCCGGCATCGAGGCGCTGCAGGGCCCGCAGGACGAGGTAGAGAAGATGGTCGGCATCTTCAGGAAGCGTCGAGACGCGATCGTGGATGGACTGAACTCGATCAAGGGCTTCTCGTGCCTGAGGCCGAAGGGCGCGTTCTACGTCTTCCCCAACATCAAGGCCACGGGACTCAAGTCGCAGGAGCTGGCGGACCGAATTCTGAACGAGGCCGGCGTCGCGTGCCTGTCAGGCACCTGCTTCGGCAAGTTCGGAGAGGGCTATTTGAGATTCAGCTACGCGAACTCGCTGGAGAATATCGAGAAGGCGCTCGATCGCATCGGAGAGATGGCCGACAAGCTGTAGCGTTCGGTGTCACGGCGGTACGGGTCCGCCGGCCGACCGGTGTCTCAATGAGAGGGATCTATGGTATCAGCGGTTGTACTCGCTGCGGGCGAGTCGAAGCGCATGGGGCGGAAGAAGGAAGTCCTCCCCGTGAACGGCGAACCGATGATCCGAAGCGTGGTCACGAAGCTCCTCGCCTCGAGGAAGGTCGATGAGGTGATCGTCGTACTCGGGCACCAGGCTGACGATGTGGGGGGCGCTCTCTCCGGCGTCACGGACGAGCGGATCGAGCTCGTGGGGAACAGGCGCTACACGGAGGGCATGGGCACGTCTCTGGCGCACGGTGTCTCCTCCTGCTCGTGGGGCTCCAACGCGTTCCTCGTCGTCCTGGCCGACGCCCCGTACTTCCGAACTGAGGACGTAGACGGGTTGGTCGACGCGCACGCGGCAGGCGGTGCTATCGCCGTGCCTGTCAACCGGGGTAGGCGTGGGCATCCCGTGCTTCTAGACCGGCGATTCCGCGATGAGCTGGAAGCCCTTCACGGGGACGCCGGGGCACGGAACATCCTCGATCGGAACGCCGCGGACGTCGTTGAGGTCGAGATCGATCACGAGGGGTTCCTGGTCGATATCGACGCCCCGGAGGACTACGAGGCGATGAAGGACGGCATCACGCCGCGCTAGTCGCGGACCTGTACGTCGGGCGCGCCGGCGGCTCACGCGACGGACCTCGCACTCCGGGGTCCGTCGGCGTCTCCGGCCGGCCCCGTCCGTGCGGCGCCTGGAGGGCGTGGATGGCACTAAGGCTCAGAGACCTGTTTGACGAGATCGCGCGGATGCACAGAGAGGGCATCCCGGGCACAGTCGCCACTGTGATCTCGGTCGGCGGCTCCACGCCGCGCGGAGTCGGGGCGAAGATGATCGTCTACGAGGACGGTCGGTCGCTCGGTTCGGTCGGCGGAGGGGAGGTCGAGAGCTCGGTGATCGAGCGCGCGAGGCGACTGGCGGGGGGCTCGCAGGCGGAGCTCCTCTCGTTTGATCTTGATGACGACTCCGGAATGGCGTGCGGCGGTCGGATGGACGTTCTGTTGGAGCCGATCGCTGCGGGACCCGCCGTGCTGGTCGTGGGAGGAGGTCACGTCGGGCAGGCCGTCGCGTCGGTTGCCAGGGGGGCGGGGTTCCGCGTCACGGTCGTCGATGACCGGGCGGACATGGTGACCGAGCAGCGGTTCCCGGGTGTCGAGAGAAGGCTGGTTGGCGGGGTAGAACTTCTCGACGGAGAACTCGCTGTCGAGGGCTCCACGTTCGTTGTTGTGGTCACCCGGGGGCACCGGTTTGACCGCGAGTGGGTCAAGGCGCTGTTGCCCCACCCACTCGGATACCTGGGCATGATAGGCAGCGAGAAGAAGGTGGCGCTCACGTACGATGCGCTTCGGCGCGATGGCGTCAGCGAGGACGCGCTCAGGTCGATACACGCTCCGATCGGTCTTGACATAGGGGCGGAGACACCAGACGAGATCGCTGTGAGCGTCGTCGCCGAGATCATAGCCGTGCGGCACGGCGTTTCCGACACGGCGATGCTGAAGGACAAGCCTGGCGACAAGGGACGGGATCGCGGATGAGAGCGGCGTCGATGATGCGGGAGCGCGTATGAAGACCGGAGGGTTGGTGGTGGTCAGGGGTGGTGGGGACCTGGGAACCGGCGTCGTTCACAGGCTGTTCCGCGCCGGGTACAGGGTGCTGATCCTCGAGGCGGAGACGCCGTCCGTCGTTCGTCGCACCGTCGCCTTCGCTCAGGCTGTCTTCGACGGGACGGTCGTCGTAGAGGGCGTGGAGGCGCGAGCGCTGAGTGCGAAGGAGGCCCTGGCCGTCGCGGGGGGCGAGGGTCCGCCGGGCTGGATCCCACTGGTGGTCGACCCGGAGGGAAAGCTGCTGTCGGCGCTCCGGCCGCGTGCGGTCGTCGACGCCAGGATGGCCAAGCGGAACCTGGGGACGTCCCGTGGCGACGCCGAGGTCACGATCGGTCTGGGACCGGGCTTCACCGCAGGCGAGGATGTCGATTACGTGGTCGAGACCAGGAGAGGCCACACGTTGGGCCGGCTTATCCTGGAGGGGCGCGCCGAGCCGGACACGGGTGTTCCGGGTGTTGTCGCGGGCGTGGGAGCCGACCGCCTGTTGAGGTCGCCTGCCGCCGGGCGGTTCAGAAGCCACGCATCGATAGGGGACACCGTCTCCGAGGGGGAGGC
>Ga0272444_10006199_pt1 | contig 10245 bp, 10 predicted proteins | sample SSMForm13_FD_201033 | JGI IMG/M metagenome (GOLD analysis project Ga0272444, IMG submission 201033) | Marine sediment archaeal communities from Little Sippewissett salt marsh, Falmouth, MA, United States - SSM-Form-13 | ecosystem: Environmental > Aquatic > Marine > Wetlands > Sediment ...
ACCAACTCGGGCGTCTTTTTGTAGCGTTCTCCCTCCAGCTCGCCGGGGATGCCGCACGACAGAAAATACTTGAAAGTAGGCCGCAGTTCTTGGGCAAAGCCCAGGTAGCGCTTTCCGCCGCCGCAGCGAACGCTCTCCAGGTCGAAACGGAGAGGGGTCCCCTTCCGGACGGGGGCCAAGGCGCAGATGAAGCAGTGCGGGCCGTCCAGTGGGGCCGGCTCGGCCCGGCCGGCCTCGTCGGTGTAGTAGAACACCAGCGGCAGCTCGGCACCGGGGAAATACTTCTGCCAGAGGGCGGTGAATCGGGATTGAATCTGTATATCCATTCGCGGGGAACCTCCGATGTGATTGCTACACCCAGGCCATTCCATCCGGTGTCTTTCCCGGCTGGATCTCCGCCGCAACGCTCCACGTCGCCAGGTCGAGCACCGATACCGTGTCGGCCTCCGTATTAGCAACATAAGCGCGTTTGCCCTCCGGTTCGATCAAGATGCCGATCGGTGCCGCGCCGATCTCGATCCGGCGCACTTCCTCTCGCCTGGCCACGTTCCACACGGCGACCTGGTTGGCGGTAGCACACGAAACCAGGGCATGCTGGCCGTCGGGCGTGAATTGGGCGCGGATCGGAAAGCCTTTGCACGGCAGCGTCTGCACCACGGTGTCGGTGGCGATGTCGATCACGGCCAGCGTATCGGCGGCGCGGTTTGTCGTCCAGACGCGCTGGCCATTGGGGGCCAGGGCGATGCCTTCGCAGCCGGCCCCGGTGGGGATCTGGGCCACGATCTGGCCACTTTCCAGATCGATGGCTGTGGCGGAGCCACTGCGGATGTTGGCGGTGTAAAGCTTGCGCTCATCGCCTGTCAGCGTCAGCATATGGGAGATATCGGCTTCCGTGGGCAGGGCGCGCACGATAGTTTCAGTGGCCAGATCGATCTCGACCACGGCCTGGCTGCGCTCGCAAGTGACATAAAGGGTCCGCCCGTTGCGGGCGATCGCCATGCCGTGCGGTCCACGGTAGGAGTCGAGCGAGATCCGGCGCACTTCGCGCCGTTCCGTGATGTCGACGACCGAGAGGCTGTCTCCCGGCCCCTCATAGTTGGCCACGTAGGCCACCCGGCCGTCGCGGGAAGCAGCGACCTCGTGCGGCCCCCGACCGGTGGGCACGGTGCCCAGGACCTCCAGGGTCTCGGGGTCCACGAACGAGAGGGTATCATCGGACTTGTTTCCTATAAGAATTAGGCCTTGCATCGCATCAACCTCCTCTACAACCGTTCTCGGGAAAAGTTAAAGCCGTCACGTCTGCTTTACCACGCCTCGTCCAGTAGATCGAGTTCCTCCTCCCCACTCAACGGGACAATGTAATCGTAGCCCCCCGGCTCCACTGCCTGCTCTAGTTTGGCGATGACAGCTCGCGCGTTGTCGTATGGGCCGGCCACGAAAAAGGGCTTGCCCGTGCCGTCTCCCAGAGGGATGGGCGTTTTGCAGGCGTCGGGATCAGCGTCGGCCAAAAACTGCATGCCCCGGCGTGTGTCTGGGTGGGGTGCAAAGCCGAGCGACTGGGCATAGGCGATGGCCTCCTGGATCACTTTGGCTACCAGGTTCAGGTCGGATTTAGCCATCTTCTGGCGTTCCCTGATTTCGTTCCGCAGTTGGCGGTATTCCTTTTGGGAAGAAAAGAGGCGGGTGAATCCGTTCTTCAGCCCCAGGCAGCCCAGGTCGATCAGGAAGACAGCGGCGGCAATCTGGCCCTCTGGCGACTGTCGGGCGATTACGGCCTGTACGATCTCGTGCGGATCCTGCCAGTTTTTGGACAGCAGGCACTCGCGCAGCGGCCACTCGGGGGCCTGGCGCAGCAGTGCACCTCGGCTTTGGGGTCTGGTGGAGGATTTTGGTATGCCTTTGGTCGGGCGCCGGACGATTCGCCGCTGTTTCTTTCTGGTGCCTCTGGTTTTGCTCATGGGGCCTCCAGTTGCATCAACACCAACCGCGCCGCCTGGCCGGCCCGGCCGCGATGGCTCAGCCGGTTCTTTTCCTCCGGGGCCAGCTCTGCCATCGTCAGGCCCAGCTCGGGAAGGTAAAAGACGGGGTCGTAGCCAAACCCGCCTTTCCCCCGCGGTGCAGAAATGATGATTCCAGGGCAGATGCCCTCGCAGCTGTGCGTCTCCTCTGCCGGCGTGGCGATAACGATGACGCAGCGAAAGCGCGCCGTGCGCTTCTCGGCAGGGATGCCCTGCAGTTGCTCGAGGAGAAAACGGTAGCGGTCGGCGTCGCTGCCCTGGGCGTAGCGGCGTGAGTGCACGCCGGGTGCCCCGCCCAGGGCGTCGACCTCCAGCCCCGAGTCGTCGGCCAGCGTCACGAGCCCGCTGGCCTCGGCGAACGACTCGGCCTTGAGGCGCGCGTTCTCCTCGTAGGTCGCGCCGGTCTCCTCGACCTCTAGGTCGATTCCGATGTCGGCGGGAAAGACGAGCTCCAGCTGCAGGTCGCCCAGGATGTCGCGGTATTCGCGGACCTTGCCGCGGTTGTTGGTGGCGATGAGCAGTTGCATTTTCCTATTCCTCTCCAGGCGGCTCCCATTCCAGCATGCGCAGATAGGCCTTGTCTTCGGGGGAAAGCTGCGCACTGGCCAAAAGCTCCGGTCGGCGCAGCAAGGTGCGGCGCAGCGATTCCTGCCGGCGGAAGCGTTCGATCTCGGCGTGGTGACCGGAGAGCAGCGTCGGCGGGATGTTCAGCCCGCCATACTCGGCCGGCCGTGTGTAGTGGGGATACTCCAGCAGGCCCTGATGGTGCGATTCCTGGAGCAGCGACGCGTTGTCCAGCACGTTGGGCAACAGGCGCACGACGGCGTCGACCACCACCATGGCCGCCAGTTCCCCGCCGGTGAGCACATAGTCGCCGATGGAGACCTCTTCATCCACATGCAGTAGGCGCACTCGTTCGTCGAGGCCTTCATAGTGGCCGCAGACGAGGAGCAGGCGTGGCCGTTTAGCCATTTTCACCACCTGCGGCTGCCGGAGGACCTGCCCTTGGGGCGTGAGCAGTGTGACCGGGGCCCGCTCGCTCAGCGACTGCACTGCTTCGATGGCCGGCCCAAGGACGTCGGCTTTCATGACCATTCCGGCGCCGCCGCCGTAGGGGGCGTCGTCCACCGTCCGATGCCGGTCGCGCGACCAGTCACGGATGTTGTGCAGGTACAGCTGCACCTGTCCGTTTTCCACCGCGCGTCCTACGATGCTCTCCCCCAATGGGCCGGCAAACATGCCGGGGAAGAGGGTCAAGATGTCGATGCGCATTTTGCCTGCTCCTCGCCAATCGTCAATCGCCAATCGTCAATTGTAAATCGTCACCCCCCACTTCCCACACCTGCAGCCCTCGCAGATCGAAATTGAACGCTACAACCTGCCCCCCTACCTCCTCCAGCGCCTGGGCGATGTGGTGCCGTCGCTCGAACGGGCAGAGAAAGAGCAGGTATCCGCCGCCGCCGGCCCCCAGGAGTTTGCCGCCGATTGCTCCGGCATCTCGGCCGGCCGCATAGAGCGATTCGATGTGTTCGTTGGAAATCCCCGGCGCCAATCGCTGTTTGTGCAGCCACCCTTGGTGCAGGAGCTGCCCAAAATCATCCAGGCGGGCCTGGAGCAGGGCATTTTTCATCGCCAGGGTGAGTGCTTTGAGTTCGTCCAGGGCGGCCATGACGTCTTCCTCGTTGCGCTCGTAGGCGGCGATCTGCCGGTCCAGGATGCGCCCGGAGAGTCGCGTTTTCCCCGTGTAGCAAAGCAGCAGGCGGTACTGCAGCTCGTTCAGCGTCGCCCGCTTGATGCGCAGCGGGTTGACCACGATGTCACTGCCCAGGAACTCGATCAGGTTGAACCCCCCAAAGGTGGCCGCGAATTGGTCCTGCCAGCCGCCGGCTACACCCAGCTCCACCCGCTCGACGCGATAGGCGAGCCGGGCGATGGTATAGTCGTCCAGCGATTTGCCCAGCCAGCGTAAAAAGGCCCCCAATAGGGCGACGACCATCGCCGAGGAGGAGCCCAGACCCGAGCCGGGCGGGGCGTCGGTGTGGAGAAAGAGCGCTAACCCATTCCCAGCGCCGAGGGTGCGCACGACAGCTTTGACCAGGTCCAGTTCCCCGTCGTAGGGCAGTTTCTCAGAGGCATCGTACTTGGCGACAATGTCATAGTCAAGTGACTCGACGCGGATCTGACCATCCTGGCGAGGGACGAGCGTAGCGTAGGCATACTTGTCGATCGTGGCAGAGAGGACGACCCCGCCGCGCTGTTGCGGATAGGGTTCGACGTCGGTTCCTCCGCCGGCAAAGCTGATGCGGAGCGGGGCGCGGCTGCGGATGACCAAGACAACCTCCTGTTGGCTGCTGTGCTTCGACTGCATAGTGCGGTCCTATTATATCATAGAAGTGTCCGGTTTACAGCTTTCAGTTACCAGTTCACAGTCATCAGTTTGCAGCTGACAGTTCGCAGTTCGGCGCCCAGTTTCGTATCAAACCAGGCGAGAGCTGCACACTGTGTACTGCATACTACGCACTGACAACTGGTAACTGAAAACTGAACACTGTAAACTGATCACTGTGAACTGATGACCGACTTGCCAACTCGCTCCTTCCCCCATATAATGCTTCCAGGAGGTGCCCCATTATGCTACGTGCCGTCACCTTTGACTATTGGGGAACGCTGTACCAGGGCGACTTTGTTCGTCCGTACCGCCTGGCCTTGCTGGGGGATGCCCTGCGCCAGGCTGGTCAACCCCGCACGCCGGAGGAGCTCCAGTCCGCTTATGCCCACTGCTGGCAGGTATTTGACCGGGTTTGGAAACAGGAGCAGCGCTCGATGCCGATTGAGGAGTGGCTGCGGGAGATCCTCTCCTTCCTAAAAGCATATATTCCCGAGGACACGCAGGCCAGACTACATCGCTCCGTCCAGGAGGCCTTGCTGGAGCACCCCCCGAAACTCATCCCTGGTGTGGCCGAGGTGCTTCCCCGCCTGGCGCAGCACTACCGTCTGGGCGTGATCTCGGACGTCGGTCTCACCCCAGGGCGTGTCCTGCGTGAATTGCTGCGCCGAGACGGATTGGCAAGATTCTTCTCGACGATGACCTTTTCCGACGAGGTCGGGGCGACGAAACCGCGACCCGAGGTCTTTGAACGCACGCTGGGCGCTTTGGACGCAGCGCCCGCCGAGGCGGCCCACGTCGGCGACCTACCGGAGACGGATCTGGTTGGTGCGCGGGCCGTGGGGATGAAAGCGGTCCTTTTTTTGGGGGTGAGCGGTCGAGAGGATGGGCGGGAGCTGGCGGACGGGGTGTTTTCGGACTATCGAGAGTTGGAGGAGATACTGAATGCGCTGAGTGGTGCTTCCGGGCTTGGTGGTATGATCACCGCGGGGTCGGCAGCGTAGAGCCTCGGCGACCTTGGCGAACTCTGCGGTTCAATCTTTTTCGCTCCGACGTTGTTGGCCAATTTCCTGAGCGAGGGATAAGTTACCAGCCCAGCAGGGCCGCGTCAAAGTCGGACCGTAGGCGGGCTACTAACCAAAGGGCATACTCTGACCACGAAACATACGAAACACACGAAAAACGAGGATTCCCTGTTGGTGTATTTCGTGTGTTTTGTGGTTCGTTATTGACCGCACATGACGTGGTCCTGCCAGTCCAGCAACTTTGTTGTCATCCCTCCGTATATGTGGTAGAATAGAGGTGCGACCTTGACGGAGGAATTGATCATGAAGAGCAAGTTTCGCCTGCTGTTACGACTTGGGCCGCTGGTCCTCGTCCTGCTGGCCGGTCTCATGCTTCCCTTTCAGGCCCAGGCGCAGGTCCAGGATGGCCACGTGGATGTCATCGCCGTGGATGGCATTATCTCCCCGGTGAGCGCCCGCTACATCGCCTGGGGCATTCAGAAGGCCCAGACGGACGGTGCCAACTGCCTCATTCTGGTGCTCGACACGCCGGGTGGGCTCTCTGCCTCTACCGAAGAGATCGTGCGCGATATTCTCAATGCCGATATTCCGGTCATCGTTTACGTCTATCCGCGCGGCGCCCGCGCGGCGTCGGCCGGGGTCTATATTACCTATGCCTCTCACGTGGCGGCAATGGCTCCCAATACCCATCTCGGGGCGGCGACACCCGTCGCCATTGGCGAAGGCGGCGAGGCCATCGAAGTGCCGGACGAGATGCAGCGCAAGTTGGAAGAGGATGCCCTTGCCGGCCTCCGGGCCTCGGCCCAGGAGCGTGGCCGCAACGCCGATTGGGGTGAGCGCGCCATTCGCGAAGGGGCCTCAGCGACGGCCAACGAGGCCCTAGAGCTGAACGTCGTCGAGATTCTGGCCAACGATCTGGACGATCTGCTGCGCCAGCTGGATGGCCGCGTCGTTCAACTTGCTTGCGGCCGTGAGGTGACGCTGCAGACGGCCGGCTCGGCGGTGCAGAACCGACCGATGTCTTTACTCAGCCGCTTTTTGATGATTATTACCGAGCCGGCCGTGGCGTACTTGCTGCTCGGGGCCGGTATGCTGGGGCTGTGGGTCGAGATTTCGAACCCCGGTATCCAGTTGCCCGGTGTCCTTGGTGGCGTGTGTATCATCCTGGGCCTCTACGCGCTGGGTACCCTGGCAGTAAATTGGGCAGGAGTTATCCTGATTGTCTTTTCCTTTATCCTCTTTACCGTTGATATCTTTGCCCCGACCCATTTTGTGCTGACCACAGGAGGAATTGTGGCCTTTGTCGTTGGATCACTGCTGCTTTTCAGCTCTTCGGCACCGGATCTGAGAATCGAAGTCTGGGCCATTGTCGTGATGGCTGCGGTCTTGGCGCTGGTAGCAATTCTGGGACTGGTCCTGGCCATTTTGCGGCGGCGCCGCGGCGCCTTCTCGGGGCAGGAAGCTCTGGTCGGCATGGTCGGCGTGGTTCGCCAGCGGCTGGACCCGGCCGGCCAGGTCTTTGTTGACGGCGCGCTCTGGCGCGCCCAATGCGATCAAGGCCCGTTGGAGGTGGACACACCGGTCGAAATCGTCGCTGTGGACGGATTGCTTCTGCATGTCCGCCGCAGACCATCGTAACATTAGCGACCTTGTACCTTGTATCCTGTGAAGACTGTATCTTGTGCGTATTGTTTAGCGAACAAAGGAGAAACCTCATGAGTGTGGGAATCATCGTTCTTATCGTCGTCGGCGTCATCGTGTTATGGTTGGCCTTGAGCGCATTGCGTATTTCGAAAGAGTACGAACGCCTGGTGGTCTTTTTCTGGGGCCGCTTCTCGGGTGTCCGAGGCCCCGGCCTGGTCTTTATGATCCCGTTCTTTGAGCGGATCGAGCGCCGGGTGGATATGCGCATCCTGACCATGGACGTGCCGTCCCAGGAAGTCATCACCCAGGACAATGTGACCATCAAGGTCAATGCCGTCCTCTACTTCAAGGTCGTCGATCCCAAGCGGGCAGTTATCAATGTGGCGAACTATGTTGCCGCCTGCTTGCAAATTGCCCAGACTACTCTGCGTGACGTCGTTGGTCAGTCGGAGCTTGACGAACTGCTGGCCCACCGGGACATGATCAATGCCAAGCTGCAAGAGATCATTGACGAGCTGACCGAGGCCTGGGGGATCAAGGTGACGATTGTCGCCATTAAGGATGTGGAGCTGCCGGTTACGATGCAGCGGGCGATGGCCCGGCAGGCCGAGGCCGAGCGCGAGAAGCGGGCCAAGATCATCCACGCTGAGGGCGAGTTCCAGGCTGCCCAGCAGTTGACGAATGCGGCGGAGGTCATTGCTAGCCATCCATCGGCACTGCAGTTGCGCTACTTGCAGACCCTGACCGAGATTTCGGTCGAGAAGAATTCGACCATTATCTTCCCCTTGCCCCTTGACATGGTCAAGCCGTTCTTGAAGCTAGCCCAGGCAGCGGAGGAATCGGAGGTCTAGCGTGTCCTTCGCCGGCCAGGGCGATCCAGCGCCCTTTGAGGAGTGGCACGGCGGCGATATCGGCTGCCTTCTGTTGCACGGTTTTCCTGGTTCTCCGGCCGAAATGCGCGAGTTGGGTGCGTACTTGGGGCAGCAAGGGGTCAGTGTCGTGGCCCCTTGCCTGCCCGGTTTCGGTCAGCGCCCCGAGGCCCTTCAAGGCCGCTGTTGGGAAGATTGGCTGCGCGCAGCGGCGGCCGATCTGCGCCGCTTGCAGGAGCGCTGCGCTTGGGTCTTTGCCGCCGGCCTCTCGATGGGAGCCGCCCTGGCCCTCTACTTGGCTGCCCAGGTACCCATCGCTGGGGTGGCGGCAATCGCTCCGCCGGAAAAATTGCGTAATCCACTGGCGCCCCTGATCCCGCTGGCCCGCTATCTGCTCCGCTGGCACGAGTTGGGACCTGACCAGGATCTGGTCGACCCCACTGCTGTGGAGCGACACTGGTACTATACCCGTGTCCCGACCGCGGCAATCGCCGAGATGTACAAGCTGCTGCGAGTATCACGGCGCGTGGCTCCATCCGTGTGTGTTCCCGTGCTGTTGATCCAGAGCCGCCAGGATGGGTCGCTGCGGCCCGAGGCCGCGCCCAATTTGCTGAACCGGCTTGGCACGAACGACAAACACCTCTTTTGGCTTGAACGCTCGGGCCACAACGTCTTGGTGGACGTGGAACGCGAGCGGGTGTTTGAAAAAGTGTACAGGTTCATTGAGCAGCACGTTACGGATACCTAGAGAAACCTGCGGTGGGGAGCTTTACCGCACCCAGATACTACTCGCTGGAGACTCACGAGGAGTATGCCCGTGCCCATCATAGAGCGCGGCAATCCCGCTTCTTTTACCTTTCCCCGTGGCCCCATCGGCTGTTTGCTGCTACACGGTTTCCCCGGGGCCCCCGCCGAGATGCGCCCGCTCGGCGAATACCTGGCCGAGCGAGGCATTACTGTGCATGCCCCCGTGCTGCCCGGTATGGGTACGGTGCCCGAAGACCTGCGCGGAGTACGCTGGTCCGACTGGGTCACTGCAGCTGAAAAAGGTCTGCACCTGTTGGCCGCGGATTGTACGCATTCATTTATCTGCGGACTCTCAATGGGTGGAGCCCTGACGCTGTACCTGGCTGCACAGCACACCCTCGCCGGCATTGCTGTGTTAGCCCCGGCCATTCGTCCCCGAGATCCCCTTTTTCAATGGGTGCCTTTACTGTACTGGCTGCAACCTTGGATTGGCCCGAGTAAGGGACCGGATGACCTGGCCGACCCCCAGGCCCGTGCCTTGACCTGGCACTACCAGCGTTATCCCTCGGTGGCTGCACTCCAGGTCTACCGGCTGATTCACCAGGCCCGGCATAGTTTGTCGCAGATCCAGTGCCCGGTGCTGATCGTCCAGGGTCCGCGCGATTCGCTTTTAGACCCCGAGGGGGCTCGCTGGGCTTATGAGCAAATCCCCGCCGCCGACAAGACGCTGGTCTGGCTCGAGCGTTCCGGTCACAATATTGCTGTGGACGCAGAGCGAGAAGAGGTCTTTGCGCAAGTTTACCGCTTAATCGTCCGCTTGACCCTATGATTGGCAAACTGGGCAAAAGTGGCTGCTCCGGCCGGCGATGATCTGGCGGACAATGGGGGTGCCGCAGGTAGGACAGGGTTCTCCGGCCCGCCCGTACACGCAGAGCCGTTCGGCGAACTGTCCAGGTTGTTCTTCACCAAAGAGGTAGCCGCTGTCGCTGAGGGTTGTGCCCTCGGCGGTGATGGCCTCGGTGAGAATCTGGCGGATGGCGTGGTACAGACGGCTGATCTCTTCAGGGTCGAGATCGTCGGCCGGCCGCAGGGGGTGCAGGCCAGCCCGGAAGAGCGTTTCATCGGTATAGATATTGCCCAGGCCGGCCAGAAAGTGTTGGTCCAGGAGAAGTGCCTTGAGCCGTGCTCGGCGGGCTTGCAGTCGGCTGGCCAGTTCGTCGACAGTAAAGCTCGCGGCAAGCGGTTCGGGACCTAAGCGAGCGTCCAGCGAGGCATATTCTGCGGCTGTCAGGAGACGCATCCGCCCAAACTTGCGCGGGACGCGCATGTGCACAGCGCGTCCATCGTTCAGATCGAGCACTGCATGGACGTGAGGGGCTAGTGGTTCGGTGCTGGCAGTTATATAGAGCCTTCCGCTCATGCGCAGGTGCACAGACAGGATCTCGTCGTTGTCCAGGTGCAGCAGGATGAACTTGGCCCGTCGGCCGACGGCGAGGATCTGCCGGCCGACGACTCTCTGGGCAAAGTCCTCGGGGGGTAGGGGTTCGACCAGGGGG
>Ga0272444_10006200_pt1 | contig 10245 bp, 15 predicted proteins | sample SSMForm13_FD_201033 | JGI IMG/M metagenome (GOLD analysis project Ga0272444, IMG submission 201033) | Marine sediment archaeal communities from Little Sippewissett salt marsh, Falmouth, MA, United States - SSM-Form-13 | ecosystem: Environmental > Aquatic > Marine > Wetlands > Sediment ...
CGATATTCTCTTACAAAGGAGGACAAATGACCAAAACTGAATTAATTGAAAAAATTTCGAAAGACGCGGGTATTCCAAAAGCCACGGCAAAAGTGGCCTTTGAATCCACACTTGATGGCATTAAGAAAGGCCTTAAAAAAAGGAACAGCAAGGTCACCTTGGTGGGATTTGGCACGTTTAAAAATGTTTATCGAAAAACACGCATGGGACGTAATCCCCAGACAGGTGAATCCATCAAGATCAAAGGACGCAATGCGATTACCTTCAAACCGAGCAAGACACTCCCTTAACCGTCGATTTCCGTCCGATTTGTGGAGCATCAGTGGAACCAATGAAGGTGGCCACCACTTATGCTCCATAAACAACTCATGCTTGCGCCTGATTCATTCTCTGCATTCATGTCAATGCAAAACAGGTTCTTCGGACGTGGAGTGAGGGGAGATCTGCGGTATCAGCTTGCCATAATAGGCATTGTTTTTTTCAACCAAACACACCTTACGGCCGCATACATGACAAACAAATTGGTCGCCGGGTGAGGACTTTCTTGAAATCGGGACAGCACTGCTGCAAAACGGACAGACAATACTCTTTTCGTTTTTTGTATGATAATTTTGAAGATGCCGATGAATAAGTCCGGCTCGGTAAGCCCTTAACAGCGCTTTGACGCAATCCGGATCGAATTGGGAACCGACACCTCTTTTGAGTTCCGCCAACGCCACCTCAAGTTTCATTCCTTTGCGATACGGTCGGTTACTGGTCATGGCATCCAAGGTGTCAGCAACGGCAATAATTCGGCCTTCAATTGGGATCTTGTCTCTAGCAAGGCCAAACGGGTACCCACGGCCATCGTATCGCTCGTGATGGTAAAGACAAAAAGGAATCAGTGGATGGAGGAACTCGACGTCTTGTAAAAGATCTTGTCCTCTTTGTGGGTGCACTTTTATTTTGGCATATTCTTGCGGTGTAAGGCTACTGGGTTTACTCAAGATAGCATTGTCTACGGCAATTTTTCCGACATCGTGCAGCAATCCTCCCATACGCACCTGTTTTAGCCGATTCCCGGTCCAGCCCAGTTCGCGTGCGATCTCGACGGAAAAATTGGTCACGCGGGCAGTGTGCCCCACCGTATAATGGTCTCGTAATTCAATGGCATTGGCAATGACCACCAATGTGTTTTCATAGGATTTCTCAATTTCACGGACGTACTGCGCGTTCCGAATAGAGATCGCGGCAGGGCCGGCCAATGCCGCCAATAGCTTTAGATCGCGTTCATCAAATGCGTTCGTCCTGCCGTGCGTATCCACGTATACAATTCCAAGCCGAATATTTTTGTGTGACAAGGGGACACACATCGTTGATGCAATATTCTGGATGATAATACTGTCGCTGGAACAAAAACGCGCGTCAGCTGCCGCATTAGACGTCAAAATCGCTTCACCTTTTTCATACGCACGATTGACGATGGTTGAACTGACGGTGATCTTTTTTTGGGATAGTCTGTTTTGCGCATGCTCTTGCACCCATTCACCCGTGGCCTGATCCATAAGCAGAATGACCCCGTTATCAACGGGCAGCAGGGCGAAGATTTGATCCATCAAGCATTTAAAAATACTGTTCAAGTCACAATCACTGGCGATGATTTGATTGGCTGTGAATACTGCTTTGAGACGCTTTTGAAGATACTGCAATTGATACTCGAAAGTCTCTGCCGGAGGCGTTTCAAACAAGGTGTCAGACACGTCTGTAACATCCATGGTTTTTATATTCGAGATCACTGTCTCAGAAAAGCGTGCAGTACTCCTTTCATCCTCACGGTTGGTGTTACGCTTCGGTGTTGCAATGACACTTGGTGACGGTTTGGTTGTCACTTGAAAGCAGAGCTCATGCCTGCCGATACGTATAACGTCCCCTATGTTAAGGCGACATTCAATTATGCGTTTTCCACCGATATAGGTGCCATTACAACTGCCCAGATCACGCAAAATAATATCGTTTCCAACACGCTGGATCACTGCGTGCTGGCGGGATACCTGAATGTCGTCCAACTGTATGGTATTATTTGGACTTCTGCCAATACTCATCCGTTCTTGAATGGCAAACGATTTTCCCTTCATGGGGCCAATTTGTATTACCAGCCTTTCGATAGCCATCCAAACACACCCTTTTTTGTTAAAGACGCATGACGCCTAATCTTGCCGATTAGGGATGCCCGATTAATGAATCAGGCGGCCGGCTGTCTGTCGCCATGCTTTTCCCACTCCTGGATTTCACCTTCCTCTACTTGCTCCCAACCCGTGATCATGGCCCGCATATGGGAAGTGATCGTATGGCCGGTGGTGGTCATATAAACGTGAACGATAACGAAGATAAGGATGGCGAACGCGCCGGCCGTATGGACAAAGGCGACCCCATCTAGGGTCAGCCAGGTCAGTCCCCATTGGGTCCAGTCGTTATATCCCCAGTACAAAAATCCGGAGAACATCTACCGGGATGTTCACCGCAGTCTTCAGACTGCCCTTTTTATACTCATCGGCATCCCGGACATCCACCAGATAGATCGATTCGGGGGAATCGTTCATGATGCGGTGGAATTCAGCGTGATCGATGCTGCCCTCTTCAGTGCCTGCCTTGATGGCCGTGGACGCAACCGCATGGGTTGATTCCTTGCCGGCATAAGCCACCCACGCCGGATATCCCTCGGCAAACACCTTCACATTGGTGTAGCCCAAAGCAACGGCTTTGGCGGCGCTTTTGTGGCTTAGTTTGCAGTGCAGGCCGCCGCAATAGAACACGATGAGCTGGTTATTATCCTCAGGCAACTGGTCTGTAAACTTGTCAAACTGCATGTCGGGAATGCTGATGGCCGTAGGAATATGGCCTTTGTCGTACTTGGCGCGTTTGGGGCGCGATCCACCAGCGTCATCTTATTGTCCCCATCGATCTGGCTTTTTACCCATTCAGCGGATACTGCCGGGTAATCGGACTTTTCGGATATCCACTTGGGATAGCCTTCGGCAAAGACTTTAACGTTCGTGTACCCCAGTTGCTCCGCTTTGGCTGCGGACTTATGACTTAACTTGCATTTTAGCCCGCCACAGTAAAAGATCAAGAGACTATTTTTATCCGCGGGCAATTTATCGGTCATTTTGTCAAACTGGCTGTTGGGACTGCTGATGGCCATGGGGATGAGGCCCTTTATGTACTTGGGCTTGTAAGGCCGGGCATCAATGAGCATCACGCCGTCTTGCATGGGAATGGACAGATGCTGCTCCACAAAAGCCATATCCACGACATTGTGAAAGGGCTTAAACGCACGTTCACCAGCGGTGTTTGCCGTTACTCCTGTCTGTTGGCTGGCACATCCGGACAGCGTGATGACGAGAAAAAGGACCGACAGTCCTGAACGTATCTGACGTGAATAATTCATGTATACCTCCGTTGGGCTGAAGTATTTTGCGACCAAGGTGTTAAGGATCGGAAATCTTAAAAACACAGCGGTCTCAAATTGCATGGGAGGGCGACGGGTCTCACCGGTCGCCCTCCCATAAGAATCACTTTATTTGCCTCATCCATTTTGACGATTTCATGATGCAGAACGAACATCTGCACCTGGGTGTCTTCCAGGAGAAGTCCCAGGCTGGTGCGGAGTCCCTCGTATTGCTGCTCGGGATCCCTGATGATGACGGCTGCCTTTTTCATAATCTGTTCTCCTGTCCTAATTTTTCTGGATATAGTAACGGGTGACGCCTTTTTCGCCATCCACCATGCCCAGGAATGCGTTGCCTTTTTTTTTTGCGCCGAAATCGGGGATATCGTTTTTTGATCCGGGATCGGTGCCCAGGATTTCCAGAATCTGCCCTGACTTCAACCCCTTGAGAGCCTTTTTGGTTTTGAGCAGTGGCATGGGGCAGGAGAGCCCACACGTGTCGATGGTTTGGTCGGGGGTGATGTTGGTAAGGTCCATGCTCGATCTCCTTTGAGTCGGTTAAATAATGATCCGTTGCTTGGGTTTTTTCCATTTTGCACCGCTTGTATCGCGACCGGCTAATAACGGAAGGTCAATGACAGATAGGCATCCCAAACTTCGTCAACAACCGGATTAAGGGCATCCAGAGAAGTAAGCTCGTCAATGCTCACGGGTTCGCCGATGGGACTGCTGCTACCGGTGTACTCATAATCGTAGTAGCGCGCGCCAAGGGGGACAAAGAAGTTGTCTCGATAAATGGGTTGATGCCCATACCCATCACCTGATAATAAGGGTTCTGAGAGGTCTGGGAGGGAGAGGTGTGGCTCCAGGAACCGGACAAAAACAGAGCGATGTCCATATCCAGGCTTTCGATGAGGTTGGTGCGCAGCAACAGTGAAAGGGCATCCCAGTCACCGATCTCGGTGGTGGGTTCCAACCGGGTGATATATCCGCCGGTATTGGGGGTAAACGAATACTGCCCGCCGGATTCGCTGACGATAAAGGGCATCACGGTCAGACCGGTAAATCCGTCGGTGATATCCCAGGCATGGGCATAATTCAGTACCGCGCTGGTAAGGTCATTGTCGAAAAGCGTGGCGATCACGCCGCCGAAGTGAACGTCATCCACAGCGGATTGCTGGTTGCTCAGGGCATAGGTGTTGCCCCCGTCGCCGGGAATGCCGGTTACCTCCTTCAACCCCAGGTTGTAGGATGCGCCGTCAAACTGCCAGTTGATGATCGTGGCCAGGGGGGAGCCACCCTCCAGGCTGTAGTTCATGTATTCCAACGGCGGGCCATCGGTGCCTGGCCGGCGTCCCACAGAGAAGTTGGTGGAGACCGGTCCCCAGGCTTTTTTGTAGTTGAAATAGGCCCGATCCAGCCGGATGACATCACCGTGGGGCAGGCTGTAAACATTGCCATCCAGCGTCACATCACCCAGATTGCCCTGGTTGACTTTGACCCCGGAGCTGTCACTGAAGACCTTATAGGCCGCCAGACGTCCGGCGAAACTGAGCTGATCATTGACCTTGGCCTTCATGTTCAGTCGGAATGTATTGGTCAGGATGATATCATTGTCGGCATCGTATTTTTCTGTTGGAGGAATCATGCCGTTTTGAACCATATTGGCCATGGCGGCCTGGGCCTGGGAGAGGGTGGCACCGTTGAACCCGTTTGGATAGTCGGCAAAGAACATATTGGTGAGGGTGGCCGGTGCCATCTGAATCTTTATGTCAGATCGGCGGGATCGGTGCTCAGCACCTGCCCCACAAGATCGTTAACGGCAGCGTCGATGATTCCCAGCCGACATGTGACCTGGATACTGATTGCACAAGACAGCGGGAAAAGCTGATCGATGTACTTCGCAAGGCGGGCGGCAATCAGTCCGAAGCGGCACGGATGTTGGGCGTCAGCCGGGTGACGGTTTGGAAGCGAATGAAAAAGATGGGAATTGATATCAGGCAGGATGTGCGCTGATCAGCGTTCTTTAACGAGTTCGTCGGCGGCTTGTTCGATGTCGATGATACGCGTCAGGGCGTCATGGGGCTTGGTTCGATAGGCGGTGACCCGCATCAGTCTTCCCGTGATTTTTCCCATCCGGTCCGCCTGCTGCTTGATTTTATGAATGTAGGTGCTCAACGGGTCGTTTTCATCGGTTTTCATCATTATCAATTCGGCAAAGCCGCTGATGGTCTGAATGGGCTGGTTGAGTTCATGGCAGACCGCACCGGCCATTTCCACGACACCCTGTAGTCTCTGCTTTTCCGTTCGTTCATTTTCGGCTTGGTTCAGTTCATCGATGGTCGTGCGCAGTTGCCGGATTAGCAATGATCTTTCCAGATGCACACGCAACCGTGCCAAAAGCTCCTCTTCAACAAATGGTTTGACCAGGTAATCCGTGGCACCGGCCTGAAACACCTTTAACCGTTGTTGCTGATCCGTCATCGAGGTAAGAAAGATGATGGGCAGCTCATCAAGGTGAATCTTTTTGCGTATATTCCGGCAAATGGTGATGCCGTCCATTTCGGGCATTTCAATGTCTAATGTAATCAAGTCCGGCCTGTTGTCTGAAAAGACACAGTCCAGGGCCTGGGCACCGTTTTCCGCCTCCACAACGATGTACCCATCGGGCTCCAAGGCTTTTTTAATCAAATGGCGCATGGTGGCGCTGTCATCCACAACCAGTATGGTTCCTTTTTTGTTCTGCATTTTGTCCCCTCCAAAAGCAATGTGGCCCAATGAAGCGTTACGCTTTTCCTGACGGATGACAGCCTGCCGACACCTCGCTTCGCTTTGTCCGATTGCTTTGACTGGCGACGCGAAATGGTAGGATTTTAATATTATCGGTCGAAACAGGTGGGGGCTTAACTTTCAATGAGAGATCTGCTGGATAGAAGAAAAAAACGTTGACATGTGTACCACGACGTGGCAGTAAGAACCTGCTTGTGATCTTTTGCCCGAAATGGAACCAGAGCCATGAACAACAAGCAGTTTAGCGCACTCAGGAAGAGATTGGAAAAGACTCAAAAACAGATGGCTCAACTTCTTGGTGTCTCCATCAAAGCCATCCATAGCTACGAACAGGGCTGGCGGTCCATTCCGATGCACGTGGAACGTCAGCTCTATTTTTTGCTTTATCGAAAATTTTTTGGGAAAAATGGCGTCGACCCCTGTTGGACCATCCGCGCATGCCCCAAATCGCTGCGGGAAAAGTGTCCGGCGTGGGAGTTTCATACCGGCGATCTATGCTGGTTTATCAACGGCACCATTTGTGACGGCGTTGTACATACCTCCTGGACTGAGAAAATGAAGTTGTGTCGTACCTGTGACGTATTCAAGCAAACCCTGGCTAAAATCGACCCATGAGTGAGTATATCCAGCACGGCCAAACCGGACAATCCGTCGGGCAGGTGGAAAAACAATGTTTTACTTTTGCCCGGCCCCCGGCTGGTTTGACCCTGGCCTGCGGTGCTGCCATTGGACCGGTTCGTATTGCTTATGAAACCTGCGGTCGGCTGAACCGGAACCGGTCCAACGCGATATTGGTACTGCATGCCCTTTCCGGCGATGCCCATGTTGCTGGAACCTACACGGCCGACGATGAAAAGCCGGGGTGGTGGGATTTCATGGTGGGGCCGGGAAAGGGCATTGATACGGATCACTATTTCGTGATCTGTTCCAACATCCTGGGCAGCTGTATGGGAACGACCGGCCCCGCATCCATCGACCCGGACACCGGCAAACCCTATGGGCTGAGCTTTCCGATGGTCACCATCGGCGATATGGTTGTGGCCCAGAAAGCCTTGATGGACCATTTGGGAATCACGCGGCTGCATGCCGTGATTGGTGGATCCGTCGGGGGTATGCAGGCCCTGGAATGGAGTGTTCGCTATCCAGAAATGGTTGACTCCGCTGTTCTTCTGGCCACCACCACACGGCACAGTGCGCTGGCCATTGCTTTCAACGAGGTCGCCAGACAATCCATCATGGTTGATCCAAACTGGAACCATGGAAATTACTACGACAGCCAAAAGCCGGATATGGGACTGGCCGTGGCCCGTATGATCGGGCACATTACCTATCTTTCCGATGAATCCATGCGTCTAAAATTCGGCCGGCGTCTCCAGGATAAAGCGGATTTTTCTTTTAACTTTGATGCGGATTTTCAGGTGGAGAGCTATTTGCGTTATCAGGGCCGCAAGTTTGTGGATCGCTTTGACGCCAATGCGTTTCTTTATATTACCAAAGCAGCGGACTATTTTGACCTGGAGCGTCATTATGGCCAGGGATCCGCCGTAGCCGCCTTTGCCAATGCAAGGTCCCGTTTTCTGGTGGTCTCTTTTACTTCGGATTGGCTTTATCCGACCTACCAGTCAAAAGCCATGGTCAAGGCCATGAAAAAGAACGCGCTCGATGTGAGCTCTTGTGAGATTGAGGCAAAGTGGGGTCATGATGCATTCCTGCTTCCCAGCCAGCGTCTTTCCAGTATCATGAAAGGATTTTTGGATGGTGACAGCGGCACCTGACGGTATTCGTTACGATCTCCGATTGGTGGCCTCCTGGATTCCCAGGGGCGCGACGGTACTGGGGCTGGGGTGTGGGGACGGTGCACTGCTGCAGTATCTAAAGGCCCAGAAACAGGCCCATTGCACGGGGATCGACATTGATGAAAGCTGTGTGGCGCACTGTATTCAGCGGGGATTGACTGTCCTGCAGGGCGATATCAGCGAAGAGATCAAGGATTACCCGGACAGTGCCTTTGATTATGTGGTCCTGGCCCAAACCCTTCAGCAGATTTACGATCCGGCGCCCTTGATACGGGAGATGCTGCGTGTGGGGAAAAAGGGGGTGGTGAGTTTCCCCAATTTCAGTCACTGGCGCGTACGCCTGATGCTATTGCTTACCGGCCATGCCCCGGTAACGCCGCAGCTTCCCTATCAGTGGCATGATACCCCCAATATTCGCGTCATCACCCTGTCTGATTTCAGACGTTATGCCAAACAAGTGGGGTTTCGTATTCTTAACGAGGTGGCCATCAATACCGACCGTCGAGACCGATCCGGTCGAATCGTGCGTTTTGGGCCGGATCTGTTGGCCACCTATGGGCTTTTTTTAATTGCCGAAGCATAAAGTTATAAAGAAAAGAAAATTACCACAATGTGGTAATTTTTATCTTGACAGCAGTCAGGTCGGCGATTAACTTAATACTCAACACCCCATATGTATTACTCAATCCCTCTACTCTCGGCGGTTCTGCCATCCTACCCCACAACGGCAGAACCGCCCTTCCTTTTTTAAGGCGCCATTTCCTTGAAACGGATATTTCAATGCGATCAACCATTGTGAGATGAAGGTTAATTTGTTAATAGGAGCCGAAAAGAAAACCAAGGTCAGGGAATAGGAAGGACGAAATTGCACCATGAAATCGTTTGAAGCACTGTTTGCCGAGCTGAAAGAAAAAGCCGCCCGCCGTGATCCTGATTCAGGGACTGTGCGGCAATTGGACAGAGGCATTCACGCCATCGGCAAAAAGGTGATCGAGGAAGCCTGTGAAGTGTGGATGGCTGCCGAACATGAAGGGCGTGATCGAACCGCCGAAGAAATCTCCCAATTGCTTTACCATGTTCAGGTGATGATGATCGCCTGTGACCTGGATTTGGAGGATGTCTATCGTTACCTATAGTTTGGCATACCAAAAAATGCATTCGCCTAATCGCTGTGGGTTTTATTCAATCAGAGACTAATAAACGGCTAACAAATCTTTTTTATCCTGCCCACTTTGGCACCAACACCCAAGAAACGAAACGATCATGCTGAAAATTGCCATTCCCAACAAGGGGTCACTTTCCGAGGACGCTGTGCAACTGATTCGCGAAGCCGGCTACCACTGCAAGCGCTACAGTCGTGAATTGATTGTGTTTGACAACCGTAACCAGTTGGAATTTGTTTTTCTGCGTCCTCGGGACATTGCCGTTTATGTCAGTCATGGTATCCTGGACCTGGGCGTTACGGGCCGGGACCTTGCCCAGGACAGTGGTGCCGATGTCGTGGAACTGTTATCCCTCGGGTTCGGAAAATCTGATTTTTGTTACGCCGTTCCAGCCGAATCGAATTTGCTTCCGGATCAATTTGACGGGTTGCGCATTGCCACCTCTTATCCCCGATTGGTGTCACAGGACTTGAGCCGCCGGGGACAAAAAGCGGAAATCGTTCGTTTGGACGGGGCGGTGGAGATTTCCATCCGTCTGGGGGTGGCCGATGCGATCGCTGACGTGGTGCAGACCGGCCGCACCTTAAGTGCCGCCGGTCTTCAGGTGGTTGGACAACCGCTACTGCAAAGCGAGGCGATATTGGTGGCCCGCACCCGCGACGTCGAAAAGAGCGCGACTGTGCAGACCTTCTTGGATCGCATCTGCGGCATTGTTGTGGCCCGGGAATACGTCATGGTCGAGTACGACATCCCCGATGCCATGCTGGAAATGGCCTGTGTGGTTACCCCGGGAATAGAATCGCCTACCATATCTCCACTCAGCAAAAAAGGGTGGGTGGCGGTGAAGTCCATGTGCAGACAGCAGGAGGTGAATCCGATCATGGATAGTCTCAGCAAAATCGGCGCCAAGGGCATCATCGTCACTGATATTCGTACGTGCCGCATCTAATATAGAACCTTAAATAGAAAAAGAGTACCTGCCTGCTACGCCTATCGGTTGGGATATCCGATGCATCCGGGCCGATGGTCAGCTCTGTTTTTTTCATTTGGTCATCTCCCATTTGTAAAA
>Ga0272444_10006201_pt1 | contig 10245 bp, 9 predicted proteins | sample SSMForm13_FD_201033 | JGI IMG/M metagenome (GOLD analysis project Ga0272444, IMG submission 201033) | Marine sediment archaeal communities from Little Sippewissett salt marsh, Falmouth, MA, United States - SSM-Form-13 | ecosystem: Environmental > Aquatic > Marine > Wetlands > Sediment ...
CCATAAAAACCACCCGGTCAGCCACACGAGCGATGCGCTGGTTCAGCCGCCCGGCGAGATCCCTGAAGACCCGGGCAAGACGGTGCTCGGGAACGATACTCAGCCCGACCTCATTGGACACGAGAATGACAGGTGTTCCTGTACCCTCGAGGCAACCGACAAGGTCATGAACACGGGATTCGATCTTCTCCTGATCGTCCCCATGAGCCATGATCAGGTTGGACAGCCACAGGGTCAGGCAATCGATCAGGATGACGTCGTGGCCCTTTTGCCCGTCTCTGACGGCTGTGGTGATCTCTGTCGGCTCTTCCAGCGTTTCCCAGAGGCTTCCCCGCTCCCGCTTGTGATTCTCGATCCTTTGTGTCATCTCATCGTCGAGGGCCTGCGCCGTTGCCACAAAAAGCCGCCTCCCATCAAAAGTCTCTCCAAGGAGACGCGCATACCGGCTCTTGCCGCTTCGGGCACCCCCCAGAACAAGAACGACACGAGGACCTTTCCGGACGGCTCGATTTTCCTTCATGCGCCTTTACCAACCCTCTGCCAGACCGTTTATCAGTCGGACAACGGCCGTCCCCTGAAAGTAGTCGATGATGTTGAGGCAACCGTTGGCCTGGGTGATCCGGAAAAACGACTCAAACCCAAGCCGGAGGGCCTCGCAGAGAATGACCATGTTCATGCCGCCGTGACCGACCAGAGCAATGGCCCGGCCCCGATTCCGGCTGATGAGCCCCCCAAGCTTCGGGATGACCCGCTCCTGCAAATCCATGAGATTCTCACCCTCGGGAACCCGATAGTGGATGAAGTCCGCGAATTTCTCCTTGACCTCCTCCGGGTATCGCTCTCGGATCTCATCGAATGTCAACCCCTCCCAGATCCCCATCTTCATCTCCCGAAATTCCACACAGGGTTCGGGCGTCAGGCCATGGTGGTGTCCAATGGCCTCGGCACCTCTCCGGGATCGCTTCAGATCGCTGCAGTACACGGCGGCAAGGGGTTTATCCCTGAGATACCGGGCCACCCGTTCGACCTGCCGAGCACCCCTGGGTGAAACATCCACATCCACATGGCCGTTGTAGCGTAAGACACCGTCCGTCACATTGGCGGCCTCGCCATGGCGGACCAGATAAAGGCGACAGCTTTCGCTCAGGTCCAGATCGAGTAGCTTATCTCTCACACTGGCAGAATCCATGATTTCAACCTCTCGTCCCCGATCGATTTCAAACCGGTCGATCCTCCACCCCCACCGTCCTAACCGCGGAGGCGCGCCTGTATCCCTCTGAGGACGGCCTCCTTCACCGTGCGACCGATCAGGGAACCGATGGGCGTGTGTTTCCCCACGTATCGTTCCCCGCCTCGTCTCAACCGCGAGGTGATCACAATGCAGTCCGTCCCTGTTCCCGTCGCATCCCTCCCGCTGCAGGTGCTCTTCAAGCCGGTCTCCATGAACGCTGCCGTCCGTGCCTCGGTCGCAAGGGACAGCGCCTCGACCATGGCTCCCCGGGAGAGGGGAACATCGATGTGGCACAGAAGATTGACCGTTCCGGCGCCATCTTCAGCGGTTGGAGGGTCCCCGATGGCCAGCGCATTGGAGAGACCCACCGTGGCAATGGACCGGACGACGATCCGTCCGTCGGACGCCTCGACATCTTCATACCCGTCGAGATAGGTGGCGGTCATCAGCCCGACTGCTCCGGAGAGACCTGCCTCTCTCAGGCGTGTTCTCATGAGATAGGCTGCGTCCCTGGCCGGCCCCAGTTCTTCGTATCGGACATGGAACCATGCGACCAGACGGGTATGGCAAAAACCACCCCCCGTGATGGCCCAACTCAAACCCCGCATGGTTTCACCAAACCGAACGATCAGAAACCGCCCGCTCCGCTCCACCACCATGCCCACACAACCCTCCTCTCATAAGGGGTCACCGCCGGCCGTTCATCGGATTCCAGCGCGGGGGGGTTATGGAATACCCGCCGGTATCATAACAAAAGGGAGAGCACGGCGCGAGTCAGCACCACCCCCGTCGCCATGGCCATGGACACACCGATCATGATCTGAACACTCTCTCTTGCTTTTGCCACCGAAAGCGGCTCGTGAGTCTCTCCCAGATGGGGTTTCTCATAAACCCTGCCAAAATGGATGGACGGACCTCCAAGACGAATCCGGAGCGCTCCTGCCACCGCGGCCTCAGGAAATCCGGCATTGGGGCTCTCATGCCGCCCGGCGTCCCTCCTGACCGTTCTCAACGCCCCTCTCCAGTCCTTTCCAAGCATAAAAGCCGTACCCACCATGAGAAGGGCCGTGATTCTCGCAGGTATGAGATTCGCAGCATCATCAAGTCTGGCCGCCGCCCAGCCAAAATGAAGATACCGTTCGTTTCGATAGCCGATCATCGAATCCAGCGTATTGATCGCCTTGTAAACCAGAGCCAGAGCCGGACCACCCAAGCCCAGATAGAACAGGGGAGCCACGATACCGTCTGACGTGTTTTCCGCCACCGTCTCGATCAGAGCCCGGCAGATCTCATCGTCCTTCAGATGCCGGGTCTCCCGACTCACCAGACCGGCCAATCGTTTTCGGGCTCCGACGCTGTCGTGCTCTGCAAGCCGGACGATCACAGCGTCTGCCTCCCTGTAAAGGCTCCGGGTGGCGAGGGTGGTATAGGCCAAAAAAACGGACGCCATCGCTCCCCATATCCACCCCGCGTGTTGTGTCAGGCGAAGCAGACTCTCGGCCAGGATCCATGTCCCGCCGACAAGAACCACTGTGAGAACCACCCCAGCGAGCCTCTGCCGCCTCGCCGTTCCCCCGGCTCGCCGGAGACATCCTTCCATGGCGGTGATGGCCTTTCCCATCAGCACGACAGGGTGAGGCAGCCACCGAGGGTCCCCCAGCAGCAGGTCGAGAAGATAGGCGATGGTAATGTGGGTCGTCATTCCCTCTTCTTGCTGACACCGGCCTCGTCAAAGGTCGCCATTTCATTGTAGATTCTCACGGCCGCCTCCACCAGCTGGATGCCCAGGGCCGCGCCCGTGCCCTCCCCCAGTCTCAGGGAGAGATCGAGGACCGAGGCAATACCTATCCGTTCGAGCATCGCACCATGTCCGATTTCCACGGATCGGTGCGAGGGGAAGACATAGGCCCTGATCAGCGGGTTCATCTCGGTTGCGATCAGGATCCCTGCCGTGGATATGAGACCATCGGCAACGATGGGGATCCGATGGGCAGCACCACCGATGGTCACGCCTGTGATACCCGCAATCTCAAATCCTCCGAGTTTGGTCAGAACATCGAGGGGATCCCTTGAATCCGGCCGATTGACCCGGAGGGCCGTCTCGACGGCCTCCACCTTCTTCTCCAGACCCTGATCGTCCAGACCCGTCCCTCTCCCGGTCACCTCTTTTGCCGGGATCTGGGAAATGGCTGCGATCATGGCGCTGCTCGGTGTGGTGTTACCGATACCCATGTCCCCCACAGCGATGATGTCCGCGCCGTCCTGAAAGGCCTTCTCAACCACGTCGATGCCCGCCATGATCGCCCGAAGCGCCTCATCCCTGCTCATGGCCGGGCCCTTGGTGATATTTTTGGTCCCTCTCGCAACCTTCTTGATGATCAGCCCCTCCATCGGTTCAAAGTCGTGGTCCACCCCCATATCGACCACCCAGATGCGGGCGCCGATAAAGCGCGCAAGGACGCTGATGGCGGCCTTCTGACGGAGGATGGTATAGACCATCTGGGGTGTCACCTCTCTGGGATAGAGACTCACCGGGTCTTCCGTGACGCCGTGATCCCCGGCAAAGGTGATGATCATCTTGCGGTCCATCATGGGACGGAGGTTCTCCTTGATGGCCACATACCGCCTGGCGAACTCCTCGAGGTTCCCCAGACTCCCCTGAGGTTTTGTCAGGTTGTCGAGACGCTGCTGAGCCTTATCGAGGAATTCAGCCTTTAACGGTTCAACCCGCTTCAGATAACGCTCAAGCTCCCTGTCCAAAGTCATGGGATGCTCCTTTTTCGATGGCGCTCAATCTGCTCAACCCCGACACATCGAGTCGCCATGGACACCTTTCCATCCGACGCCCTGCGGTCTCCAAACAAATAAAGGCTTCGACGGATCGGATCTCGTCCCGTCGGAGCCCCCTGGCATCAACCGGCGATCAAAATTGGCATCTTTCATGGTACGGTGTCGGTTCGGCCATGTCAAGGCCAAATCCCTGATTGATGGCACGGTCAGGCGGTCTCGGGGGATCGGCTTGACAGCCTTTTCCGGGGTGGTTTATTCTTCTTCACGAAAACGTGGACAATCAGTCCGGAAGGTGTCCCCACCGTTGATGCAAGAAAGGGTGAACCTGAAGAAGCTGCACACGACCAAAGGATGTTCCATTGCCTTATTCTTGACCCTTTTGCTGATCGGCTTATCGATCAGGCCGGACTGTGCCCAGGGGGACCCGCGAACACTGACCGATGCCGTGGGCAGGCAGGTGACGGTCCCCGAATCCCCGAGAAGAATCGTCTCCCTGGCCCCTGACATCACGGAAACCCTGTTTGCCCTCGGCCTTTCCGAGGAAATCGCCGGTGTCACCCAATTCAGCGATTTTCCGCCGGCCGCAACCATGAAACCCAAGGTCGGGTCCTATGCGGATCTCAACATCGAGGCCATCATCGATCTCAACCCGGATCTCATCCTGGCAACCGGCGCCGGAACATCGCCTGTGCTGGTGAAGCGCCTGGAACGTATGGGGTTTCCCGTTTTTGTTGTCTACCCCAAGAATCTGGACGATGTCCTGGCCGCCATTCAGCAGATCGCCGGCGTGGTTGGAAGAGGCTGGAAAGGTCGAGCCATCGTGGAGAACATGAAGCACAGAATCGACCGGGTATCCCGCCGGGTTGCTGGCCGGGGAGAACCACGGGTGTTTCTCCAGATCGGCCGGGATCCCATCTACACCGTCTCCGAGGGAAGCTTTGCCGATCATCTGATCGCCACTGCAGGAGGTGATAACATCGCTAAAAACGCACGCATCCCCTACCCGAGCTACTCGCTCGAAAAAATCCTTCTCCAGGCACCCGAGGTGATCATCGTCAGCTCGATGTACCTCGACGCAAATCATCAAAACTGGATCGAAGAATGGAAAAAATGGAAGGTCCTCCCTGCCGTGAAGAACAACCGGCTCTACACCATCGATTCGGATATTATTGACCGGCCTTCACCACGGATTGTTCACGGTCTGGAAAGAATCGCACAGATGATCCATCCGGAGGTATTTTCCCCTGGATCTTCCCGCGGAGAATGACGTCCGGACCCACAGGAAGAAAGCCCCTCAGGTCTTCATCCGGTGCATTCAAAAACGCAGCGTCACACCCCCGGCAACTCCGGAAAAAATTCCTTGACATATTCAAAGCCTTTGCTACGATGGGGGTGGTCGGGTCTTCCCGCTATCCGAGCGGAGCGCGGTGAAGGGAGATTCAGAAACACCGGCGGGAAAAGCGACCAAAGATCCCAGGACGGAAAGGAGGTGAATCATTTCCGGCGATCTGCCAATCTTCTTCCCATGTAATCCCATGTCGTTAGGAGGTGGCATATGAAAAGAGTGACAATGTCTTCCATTTTGATGGTAGCCTTTGTTTCTTTATTTCTTGTGTGTGGAGCCTCTTTGCCCGCAAGGGCCGCAGACGTGGTGGTCATTGGGAACATCCTTCCTTTGAGCGGTCCGGTGGCACCTATTGGAAAGGTCGGTCGAGAAATCCGGGAGATGGCTGTCGAGGAGATCAACGGTGCCGGTGGCATCAAGGCCCTGGGTGGTGCCAAACTGGAGATGATCTATGCCGACAGTCGCGGCGATCCCAAGGTGGCCATGACCGAGGCCGAGCGTCTCATCAATGTGGAAAAAGTGTGCTGCATCACCGGGGCGTATCAGAGTGCCGTCACGTACCCGAGCACCGAGGTGGCTGAACGGTACAAGATCCCTTACATCGTTCCCGTTTCTGTTCGGGATGCAATCACCGAGAGAGGTTTCAAGTACACCTTCCGGGTTGCGGCCAAGGCTTCCTGGTATGCCAGAGACCAGATCAATTTCATCAAGGCCCTGGGAGAGCGAACCGGGTTGATGCCCAAGAAACTGGCCTTTGTGTTTGAGAACACGGATTGGGGAACATCGACGGCCGAGGGATGGAGGGAGCTTGCCAAGGAACACGGTTTTGAAGTCGTCCTCGATGAACCCTACCCGGCCAATGCTCCGGATCTGACGCCTGTGGTGCTCAAGATCAAGCGAGCCAAGCCTGATTTCGTCCTGCTCGTCTCGTACGTCGCTGATGCCACCCTGTTGATGAACACCATGGCCGAACACGAGGTCGATGTGCTGGGCATCATCAGCAGTGGTGGAGGACACTCTGATCCGATGTTCATTCCCAATACGGGCAAGAATTCTCTCTACCATTTTGACGCTGTCGAATGGGAAGCAGACCTCGACCGGCCGGGGTTGAAAGAGACGAACCAGAAGTTCAAGGACCGCTATGGGTACAACCTCAGCGCAGAGGCTGCCAACGTCTATGCCTCCATGTATGTGCTGAAGGATGCCCTGGAAAAGGCGGGTTCGTCCGATCCTGAGAAGCTCCGCGACGCTCTGGCCAAGACCAATTACACCGAAGGGCAGGGTCTCATCGTCCCCTATGAGAAGATCAGCTTTGACAAGTCCGGCCAGAACCCGCAGGCCCAGCTCGTGATCGCCCAGATTCGTCAGATGCCCGATGGAAGCATCGAACGATGCACCATCTATCCTTGGGCGGTCGGACGACCAGGCTACGAACCTATCTATCCCATCCCTGCATGGAAGTGGCGAAAGGCTCACGATCGCGCCGAATGAGAGAGTTCGAGGGCTCCCTCGAAGGGGAGCCCTCGGATCACACCCGGAGCACGACCCGTTTTTCGTGACAGGCAATAGGCAATAGGGCGCGAAGAGAGGTGAACCGTGGACATCACACTGGCGACCATCATCAATGGTGTTCTGATGGGCTGTGTCTACGGCCTGACGGCTATGGGCCTGACACTCATTTTTGGGGTCATGAAGGTGATCAACTTTGCGCACGGATCCTTCCTGATGGCGGCCATGTTCGCCACGTACTACTTCTTTCGGTTGACTGGACTCGACCCCTATCTCGGCATGGTGGTCACCGTGCCCCTGCTCTTCGCTTTTGGCTATTTCATTCAGCACTTCCTGATTCGACCGGTCTTCAAGATCGAACGCGACGTCCGCGAGCCGATCAGTGTTCTCATGCTCACGGCAGGGCTCTGGATCTTTATGGATGCCTTTGCACTCGCCCTGTTCGGTGCTTTCTACAAAACGATCAAAACCTCCTATAGGGGAGCCGTGTATCACTTCGGCGATGTGACCGTGAGCGTCTCACGATTCTACGCCTTCTTGACCACCGTGATCCTGACCGTTCTCCTCTATTTTTTTCTCAAAAAGACACGGATCGGAAAAGCCATCCGGGCCACGGGTCAGGACCGGGACGCTGCCCGGTTGATGGGCATCAACATCGATCGTATCTACGACGTGGCATTTGGGCTCGGCATCGCTATTGTCGGCGTGGCCGGAGCCGTGTTGATGCCCTTTTACTATGCTCACCCCACGGTGGGTGTGGTTTTTGACATCCGGGCGTTTATCATCGTCGTCCTCGGTGGTCTCGGAAGCATTCCTGGCGCCCTTCTCGGCGGGGTGATCATCGGTGTGGTTGAGTCGGTTGGTGCACAGTTCATGACGGCCACGTGGACCGAGGGTATCATCTACGCGATCTTCATCGCTGTTCTCTTCTTGAGACCCGAGGGGCTATTCGGGTTCAAAGCGGAGTGGTAAGGGAGGGACCGTGAAAAAGGAAACCGGACCTGGAAGACGATTAAGAATCGAGGGCAAGACATGGCTGATCGTGATCGTCATCGTGACCCTCCTTGCCCTTCCCCTCTTTATCCGAAGTGTCACGTTTTTCCAGTTCATGATTCTCATCCTGTGGTATGCCTATCTCACAACAAGCTGGAACCTCGTCGGGGGATTCGCCGGTGTTCTTCCGCTCGGGCATGCGGCCTTCGCCGGGATCGGCGCCTATACGTCCTCTGTCCTTTTTATCCACTATGGCCTCACGCCGTGGGCTGGCATGGTGGTCGGGGGCCTCCTCGCGGCCATCGTGGGCGTGATCATCGGCGCTCCAACCTTCAAACTCAGAGGCGCCTACTTTGCTCTCGCAACCATCGCGATCTCCGAGGGGCTGAGAGTCATTTTGGAGAACATCCAAAAAATCGGTGGTTTTGAGATCAACGGTGCCCGCGGCATTCTTCTGCCCTTGAAAGGACACTCACCCATCGATTTCCAGTTCCTGGACAAGAGGTATTACTACTATGTCATTCTGGCCATGCTGGCGGTTATCTTTATCATCACCTATCGGATCGCCCGGTCCAAATTGGGGTACTATCTCACGGCAGGTGGGGAGGAGAAAGAGGGGGCCGAGGCCCTGGGCGTCAATGTGGCGAAGTGTAAACTCATCGCCATGGCCATCAGCACATTCTTCACGGCCATGGGAGGCACCTTCTACATGCAGCTTGTTCATTACATCTACCCGCGCGGCATCCTGAGCCTTGATCTCTCCTTTGAAATCGCCTTCATCGCCATCATCGGCGGTCGAGGCACACTGATAGGGCCCATCATCGGAGCGGTCCTTCTGGTTCCCGCCGCCGAACTGACGCGGACCTATCTGGGGGGAAGCTACGAGGGTGTCCATCTCATGCTCTATGGCGCCGTTCTGATGGCTGTGATGCTCTTCCGACCCAGAGGTCTCATGGAGCCTTTGGAGGCCTTCTACCGGTGGGGGATTCAGAAGCTGGCACCGGAACAATCCGTGGCAACAGACGAGGTCAAGTGATGAGTCTTCTCGAACTCAAGGGACTGACAAAGAGTTTTGGCGGGTTGATGGCCGTGAAAGATCTTGATTTGACGATATCCGGCGGGGAGATCGTCGGGCTGATTGGCCCCAATGGCGCCGGCAAAACCACCGTCTTCAACCTGATCATGGGGTTTCACACCGCGGACCACGGGGATGTCTACTTCGATGGCGACAGAACCACTCGCCTCAAGCCCTACGATCTCTGCCTCAAAGGGATGGGCAGGACCTTCCAGATCGTCAAACCCTTTGGGACCAGGAGCGTCCTTCGAAACGCCATGGTGGGCGCCTTCTGCCGCGTCAGGACAGCTCAGGAGGCCGAGCAGGTCGCCATTGAAGTGCTTGATTTTACAGGTCTTATTTCCAAAAAAGATCTCCTTGCCAAAAGCCTGACCATTGCAGAACGTAAGCGGCTTGAGCTGGCCAAGGCCCTGGCCACCCGGCCCAAGCTGCTCCTTCTCGATGAGGTCATGGCAGGTTTGAATCCGACGGAGACCGAGGAGGTCATCTCGCTGGTGAGAAAGATCCACGGCCAGGGAATCACCCTGTTTCTCATCGAACACGTGATGCAGGCCGTGATGAAGCTCTCCGAGCGGGTGGTTCTCCTCCATCACGGTGAGAAAATCGTGGAAGGCACCCCTGAGGAGATGGCTTCTGACAAGAGAGTGATCAAGGCCTATTTGGGAGATGAATATGTCATTGCTCGAGCTTGAGAACCTCAACGTCTTCTATGGGGACATGCAGGCGCTATGGGACGTTTCATTACACGTGGACGAAGGGGAAACTGTCTGTATCATCGGTGCCAATGGTGCGGGGAAAAGCACCACACTGAACACGATTTCCGGGCTCCTCCAACCTGAACAGGGCTCCATCCGGTTCAACGGCATCGAGATCGCCCAAGCGCCCACGCAGAACATTGTGGAGATGGGAGTCATCCAGATCCCGGAGGCCCGCCGTCTCTTTCCTTTCATGACGGTTCAAGAAAATCTCGAGATCGGGGCCTACAACAGGCGAGCCCAGACGGTCCAGAGCCAAACCATGCAGGATGTGTTCGATCTTCTTCCTGTTCTGAACGAAAGAAGAACCCAACTCGCCCGTACGCTCAGCGGAGGGGAACAGCAGATGCTCGCCGTGGGCCGCGGGCTGATGGCAAAACCGGTTCTGCTCATGCTGGATGAACCATCGCTCGGGCTGGCTCCCATGCTCGTCCGGTCCGTTTTTGATGCGATCCGGAGAATCAACGAGGCGGGAACAACGGTCCTCCTCGTTGAACAGGACGTCCACCATTCGCTCCAACTGAGCCACCGAGGCTATGTCCTTGAG
>Ga0272444_10006202_pt1 | contig 10245 bp, 9 predicted proteins | sample SSMForm13_FD_201033 | JGI IMG/M metagenome (GOLD analysis project Ga0272444, IMG submission 201033) | Marine sediment archaeal communities from Little Sippewissett salt marsh, Falmouth, MA, United States - SSM-Form-13 | ecosystem: Environmental > Aquatic > Marine > Wetlands > Sediment ...
CTTTTGAAGGGGATTTCCCGGGGATCCACGGCCACGGAGCGGTAGGGCTTGAGCACGATGTTGCGCACGCCCAGGGGGGTGTCGTTTACTACCGTATAGCGGGGAATGCCGGCGCGGGTTTTGATGTATTGCACCATGCGGCCGTCGCTGAGGATACCCGTGCCTTCTATTTTAAGGCGCTGGTAGAAGGCGCTGTCCACTGCTTTAATCACCTTGCCTTTTGTGTCAAAGATGGGGCGCTTGTAGCGGGAGGTGCGTTTCATTTTTTCCCGGGCAATGGAATAAAAGGTTATTTTGACATAAATGGGCTGGCGGGGAGAGAAGACACTGGAAAGGAAAAACCAGGCAAAAACCAAAAACAGGGTCTTGGCTATCCCTTTCATTACCATGAGTATACATAAGTTTTGACAATAACGCAATGTTTTTTTGCTGAAGCTATTAAAAAGTCGTTAGAGTGTCCAGCAGGTGCTGGTGGCTGGGGAAAAGGCATTCCGTGGGAAAGGGGATATCCTGGTTGTAGCGGTTGCGGATGGCGCAGACCCGGAGGCCGGCGGCCTGGGCGGCCTGTACGCCTTTTAAGGTGTCTTCCAGCACCAGGCAGTCTTCAGGCGGATGGTCTATCTCCTGCAGGGCCTGGAGGAAGACGTCCGGCGCGGGTTTGGAACGCGTGCCGGGGTAGCGGCCGCATATTTTTGAGAAATAGGCTGTGAGATTGTGCTGGTCCAAGATGGCGCGTATCCAGTCCGGGTGGGTGTTGGACACGATGTGCAGCTCCTTGCCCAATTCCCGGCAGGTTTGCAGAATAGGCGGGATTTGCGGGTATATGGGGATGCTGCCGGATGAGATAAAGGATAAGTAGTTCTGTTTGGTACGGGCGGCTAAGGTTGTGACCTCCGCGTCGCTCAGGTTGAGCAGGCGCTGCTCACGGCGCAGACCGCCGCCCTGGTTGGTCCAGTAGTGGTAGTACTCCTGTTCTTGGATGTCTTTGATGCCCGCGAAGGCCTGTTTGGCGGCCTGGTAGTAGTAGTACTCGCTGTCTACAATCACACCGTCAAAGTCAAAGAGCAGGCAGGGGGCGAAGAGCATGGTCAGGCGCTTGGTTGGTTCTGCTGGAAACGGGTAAAGCGCTTGATGTAATCCAGGATCCGCTCGAATTCAGAAAATTGTAGGCTGTTGGCGCCGTCGGATAGGGCCTGGGTGGGTTCGGGGTGTACCTCGAAGAACAGAGCGTCCACGCCGACCGCCAGGGCCGCGCGGGTGAGGGGGAAGACGAATTCCCGATCTCCGCCGGACGCCGTGCCCTGCGCGCCGGGGCGCTGCACGGAGTGGGTGGCGTCAAAGCAAATCCATGGCGCGTACTGCTTCATTACAGCCAGGGAGCGCATGTCCACCACCAGATTGTTGTAGCCGAATGAGGTGCCGCGCTCGGTAAAGATATACTGGCCGTTGCCCGTGGATTCTATCTTGGCGGCAATGTTTTGCATCTCCTGGGGGGAGAGGAACTGGCCTTTTTTAACATTCAGTATTTTGCCGGTAAAGGCAGCGTGCAGCAGCAGGTCCGTCTGGCGGCAGAGAAAGGCCGGTACCTGCAGGATGTCCACCACCTCGGCGGCTTCACTGACCTGGTAGGTTTCGTGGATATCGGTGGTGACCGGTAAGTCTAACTGAGTGCGCACGTTATTGAGTATCGACAAGCCCTTTTCCAGGCCCGGTCCGCGGTAAGAGTCGATAGAAGAGCGATTGGCCTTGTCGAAGCTGGCTTTGAAAATAAAGTCCAGATTATAGGACGCGGCATAGCCTTTTAAGCGCTCCGCAATGGCCATGACCAGGCTTTCGTTTTCAATCACGCAGGGCCCGGCGATAATAAAGGGCTTGGACAGGGTGCTCAGGTTCAGGGGTTTCATGTTATAATCCCGCCTTTACCAGGTCGTGCAGGCGGATTAAGCCCGTGACTTCCTGGTTCTGGTTTACTACCGGCAGCACGCTTATCTGGGAGGGCCGGTTCTCCATGATGTCCATGGCCTTGACGGCCAACTCGTCTTCGCAGATGGTGATGGGCGAGCGGGTCATAATGTCGCAGGCTTGTTTTTCCAGGATGTCGGCGTATTTCATCAACGCGCGGCGGATGTCGCCGTCCGTAATTAAGCCCACTAAGTGCTGGTGCTGATCAATAATGGTGATGCCGCCTAATGGGTTGGCGGTCAGTACGGCCAGGATGTCGCGGATGCGGGCGTGCTGGTCCGCGACGGGGTTGTCATCACCGCCGTGCATGAGGTCTCTGACGCGCAGGGTCAGGCGCTTACCCAATTGGCCGCCGGGGTGGAACAGAGCGAAATCTTCGGGCCGGATCCCCTTGAGCAGAGACACGCACACGGCCAGGGCGTCGCCCATAACCAGGGCGGCGGTGGTGGACGTGGTGGGCGCTAAGTTGTTGGGGCAGGCCTCGCGCTCCACGTGCACGTCCAGGGTGGTATCCGCCAGCTTGGCCAGGGTGGAAGCTGTGTTGCCCGTAATGGCGATTACGTGTACGCCCAGCTTGCGCATGGCCGGCAGGATGGCGTTCAGCTCATCCGTTTCACCGCTTTTGCCTAAGGCGATAACCAGGTCCTGGGACAGGATCATGCCCAAATCGCCGTGCATGGCCTCGCTGGGATGGATGTAGAAGGAGGGGGTGCCCAGGCTGGACAGGGTGGCGGAAATCTTGCGGGCAATAATGCCGCTTTTACCCATGCCGGTTAAAATAATGCGGCCCCGGCAACTGCTCACCAGCTTAACGGCCTGGGAGAATTCCGGGCCGATGCGCTCGCTGATGCGCTGCAGGGCTTGTATTTCAGTGGCGAACACACGCTTGGCTTCAGCAACGATATCCATGAATATCTCCTTTATGCAGAAGCCTATTATAGCCCAAGTCATTTTAGCAGTAAAAGGAAAAACACCCGCAGGGGAAATATCTTTACTTACCCTGGCGCTATGCATATAAGTGGATTTAAAGGGCAAGGTGTATTTTCATGCACTCGTATTCCAGAGGTTTATTGGTTATCGGCCTGGATGCGGCCGATCCCCGCTGGATTTTCAACCAGTGGCGCGGCAAACTGCCCGCATTCTCCTATATCATGGAAAAGGGCTGCTATGGGGCCTTGGAGAGCACCGTCCCGCCTACCACCATTCCGGCATGGCTCAGCCTGGTCACGGGACGCGACCCTGGGGAACTGGGCGTATACGGTCGGCGCAACCGCAGGGATTACGGATACGCCGATTTCGCCGCCACGCCCTTTGACAGCCTGCGCATCAAGACCATTTGGGACTATCTGGACCTGTATCACAAGCGCTCCTTAGTGGTAGGAGTGCCTGCCACTTTTCCGCCGCGCAAGGTAAACGGCATCGTCATATCCGGCAACCAGACCCCGTCCGCGGAAGCCGCGTGTACCTATCCCCCGGGATTCAAGCAGGAGATTGCCCACCGCATTGAAGAGAATTTTTTTGATGTGCCGGACTTTCGCAGCCAGGGGCCCGAGCGTTTACATCTGCTGGTCAAGCAAATGACGCGTAAGCGGCTGCGCTTGGTGCACGACATACTCAAGCGATTTCGCTTTGATTTCACCATGGCCGTGCTGCTCGGTACGGACCGCATCCATCACGGCTACTGGCGCTATATGGACAAAGGACACCCGGAATATACGCCGGACAGCCCCTTTGGGCACGTGATAATGGACTACTACACCTGGCTGGACAAGCAGGTGGGCAAATGCATAGACAGGTATTTCGCTGACCACGACATCATGGTGGTGTCCGACCACGGTGTACGGACCTGCCTGGGCTGCTTTGCCGTTAATCAGTGGTTGGAGGAAAAGGGCTATTTGCGGCGCAAGCAGACCGGCGGCAGTGCCTTTGATTCCAGGGACATAGACTGGAGCCAAACCCGCGCCTGGGCCACGGGCGGATTCTGCGGCCGTATTTATTTTAACCTGCAAGGCCGAGAGCCCCAGGGTATCGTGCCTGCCTCTCAGCGCCAGGCGCTGCAGGAAGAGCTGCGGCGGGAGCTGGAGAACGTGACGGACCTCCAGGGACAACCTTTGGGAAACCGCTGTTTTTTGCCCAAGCGCGTTTTTCGCAAAACCAACGGCATCGCCCCGGACTTGCTGCTCTACGCGGCAAACCTGGCCTATCGCTGCAGCGCAGATTTTAGCGAGCACTGGTTTTCCGCGCCCGAGGAATTGGCCGCGAACGATGGCGCCAGCCACAGCCAGGACGGTATATTCATGCTGCTGCAAAAGGAGCCGCGAGCGCTGGGCGACATGGGTAAGTGGTCGATTTACGATATCACGCCCACCATTATGGACCATTTCATGATGCCCAAAGGCAGGTTGAAGGGGCGGAGCATCCTGTCGTTTCCGGAATCCACCCGGGTGGTATTTAGATAAAAAAAATATGCCGAGGGACGGAATCGGACCGCCGACACAGGGATTTTCAGTCCCCCGCTCTACCGACTGAGCTACCTCGGCATATAATATGCTTGCTTATACTTATGGGCGGCGCGCTGTCAATATAAAAATCAGATACCCGCCCGGCTGGCCATCATGTCTTTTATCTTGAGCAAACGCGTAAGGTTGGAGCGCTCCCGCTCGTCCAGCTTGAAACTGATAAAGCGGATAGTGTCCTCGATGTTGGGGATCAGGGTGTACTCCAGGGCGTTCACCCGGCGGCGGGTGCTCTCAATTTCATAAGACAGCATGGTGAGTTTCTTTTCGATCTGGGTCAGGTGCACCAGTTCCTTGAACAGGCGGTTTAGGGCCATCATGGACAAATCGAAATCACTGTTCGTGTCGCGCAGACTGTAAGAGTGTATGTCGCCCAGGGTTTCGATGTCCAGGTCATAGGTTTTCAAATTCAGGATATAGCCCATGGTTTCTTTCACTTCCATGCTGCCCTGGACAAAGGACAGGGCCATGTCGATGTTCTTTTTATACATGGTCATGTATGCCAGCAGAAAACGGGACAACACGTCCTTGAGCAGGTGTTTCACTGCCTTGCGCTTCTGCTTGGCGTCTTCCACCAACTCCATGAAACGCCGCATCAGCTCGTCCTGCTTGTCCTTGAGCAGCTTGTGCCCCTTGGTGGCTGTGACCAGGCGCTTGCGCAGGGACAGCAGGTTCATGCGCGTGGGGGAAATGCCTTCAATAATCATGCGTTGTTTTAGCCTTTATGTTTTTTAAGGTACTTGTCGATATACTGCGGCCGGATGCGCTTGAGCTCCGTCTGCGGCAGGGTGGCAAACAGGTCCCAGGCAATGTCGAGCGTTTCCTCGATGGTGCGGTCCTGGTATTGATCCTGGCGGATAAAACGGTCTTCAAAGGCGCGGGTAAAAGCAAGAAATTGCTTGTCTATTTCTGTCAGGGCCGCTTCGCCTAATATAACTTCCAGCTCCTGGGCCTCCAGGCCCCGGGCATAGGCGGCGGACAGCTGGTTGTAGACATCCGCGTGATCTTCCCGTGTTTTGCCCTCGCCGATTCCCTTGTCCTTGAGGCGCGATAAGGACTGCATCAGGTCAATGGGCGGGTAAATGCCCTTTTTGTGCAGTTCCCGGGACAGGATGATCTGGCCTTCAGTGATATAGCCCGTTAAGTCCGGCACGGGATGGGTTTTGTCGTTTTCCGGCATGGTCAGGATGGGAAACTGGGTAATGGAGCCGGATTTGCCCTTTACGCGGCCGGCCCGCTCGTAGATGGTGGACAAGTCGGTATACATATAGCCGGGATAGCCCCTGCGGCCGGGCACTTCTTTCCTGGCCGCGGAAATTTCGCGCAGTGCGTTGCAGTAGTTGGTCATGTCCGTTAAAATGACCAGTACGTGCATGTCGCGCGTGTAGGCCAGGTATTCGGCGGTGGTGAGCGCCATGCGCGGTGTGGCGATACGCTCGATGGTGGGGTCGTCCGCCAGGTTGATGTACAGAACGGTCCTGCCGATAGCTCCGGTTTCCTTGAAGTTGGTAATAAAGTACTGGGCCTCTTCATAGGTAATGCCCATGGCCGCGAACACGATGGCAAAGGCCTCGCCCTTGCCCTTTACCTTGGCCTGGCGCACCAGCTGGGCGGCCACCTTGGAGTGGGGCAGGCCGGAAGCGGAAAAGATGGGCAGCTTCTGGCCGCGCACCAGGGTGTTCATGCCGTCGATGCCGGAGATGCCGGTTTGGATGAATTCCGAGGGATAGTCACGGGCATAGGGGTTTAAGGGCAGGCCGTTGATGTCGCGCATCTCTTGGGGGATGATCTCCGCGCCGTCGTCAATGGGCCGTCCCAGGCCGTCGAACACGCGGCCCAGAATATCAGGAGCCAGAGCCACTTCCAGGCCCTTGCCCAGGAATTTGACCTTGGAGTTGAACACATTCACGCCCGACGTACCGGCAAACAGCTGGATAAGGGCCGTGTCGTCGTGCACCTCCAGTACTTTGCCCAGGCGGATCTCGCCGGTGGGCGTCGTCAGCTCCACCAGTTCATCGTAGTCCACGTCATGCACTTGATCCACGAGCACCAAGGGGCCGACAACTTCTTTTATGGTTGTATACTCTTTTTTCAAAGCCACGTTACTTCTCCCCTGTGATATTTTTAGCAAGGTCGGCGAGCTGCTTGTCGATGTGCGCGCGTATGTCGCCGAATTTGCCGGTTTCTTCGTCCGCAATCAGCCGGGCCTTGGGAATTTCTTCCCTGGCCTTGATGGCCAGGATGTCGTCTATTTCCACACCCTTTGCCAACACGTCCTTGGCCTGGTGGTAGTAGTCCATGATGATTTTTAAGATTTCTTTCTGCTTGTCGATCAGGCAGTAGGTGTCAATGGGATGAAAGGCGTTTTGGTACAAAAAGTCTTCGCGGATGGACTTGGCCACTTCCAGCAGCAGGCGGTCCTGCGCTTTTAAGGCGTCCATGCCCACCAGGCGCACGATTTCCTGCAGCTTGTCCTCTTCCTGCAGGATGGCCATGGCCTCATCGCGCATGTCAATCCACTCTTGGCCTAAGTGTTCCACCAGGTAGTCGGCAATGCCGTCGTAGTAGAGGGAATAGCTGTCTAACCAGGATATGGCCGGGAAGTGGCGCTGGTAGGCCAACTTGTCCTTTAAGGCCCAGAACACTTTGACCACCTTCAGGGTCGCTTGAACCACCGGGTCCGACAGGTCGCCGCCAGGGGGCGATACGGCGCCGATAATGGTGAGCGCGCCGACAGTCTGCTCCTTGCCCTGGTTTTGCACTTTGCCGGAGCGCTCGTAGAACTCGGCAATGCGCGTACCCAAGTAGGCGGGATAGCCTTCCTCGCCCGGCATTTCTTCCAGGCGACCGGAAATTTCACGCATGGCCTCGGCCCAGCGCGAAGTGGAGTCCGCCATGATGGCCACGCTGTAGCCCATGTCGCGGAAATATTCGCCAATGGTGACGCCCGTGTAGATGGAGGCTTCCCGGGCGGCCACCGGCATGTTGGAGGTGTTGGCAATGAGCACGGTGCGGCGCATCAGCGGTTCACCGCTCTTGGGATCCTTAAGCTCCGGGAACTCCTGCAGCACGTCGGTCATTTCGTTGCCGCGCTCGCCACAGCCGATGTACACCACGATTTCCGCGTCCGCCCACTTGGCCAACTGGTGCTGCACAACGGTCTTGCCCGAGCCGAAGGGGCCGGGAATACAGGCCGTACCGCCCTTAGCCACCGGGAAGAAGGCGTCAATGACCCGGGTGCCGGTTACCAAGGGTTCCGCCGGGGGTATCTTGTCCAAATAGGGGCGGGCTTTGCGCACGGGCCAGCGCTGCAACATGGTCAGCTCTTGCTTGCCTGCCTGTGTCTTAAGCACGCATACGGTATCGGTTACGCTAAATTCGCCGTCACCGATTTTTTCGATTTTGCCGGCCATGCCGGGAGGTACCTGTATTTTATGCTTCACCAGGCTGGATTCCTGCACTTCGCCGAGTACATCACCGGCGGACACGTCGTCACCTTTCTTGCGCAGGGCTTTGAATTGCCACTTCTTGTCCCTGGGCAGGCCCGGCACATCGATGCCGCGGGTCAGGTAGTCGCCGCCCTGCTTGCGAATGGTGTCCAGGGGCCGCTGGATGCCGTCATAAATGGACTCAATCAGACCGGGGCCCAGCTCAACGCTCAGGGGTTCGCCCGTCGCCTCTACCGGGTCGCCCACACCCAGGCCGGCCGTTTCCTCATAAACCTGGATGGACGCCCTGTCGCCGCGCAATTCAATGATTTCGCCCACCAGGCGTTCCTTGCCCACGCGGACCACGTCGTACATCTTGGATTTTTTTATGCCTTCGGCCACAACCAGGGGGCCGGAAACTTTCACGATTTTACCATGTTCGAATGCCATATGTTCTACCTCTACTCTTCAGATATTGTATCCGCGCCGACCGCCCGGATGATCATGGTGCGCAGCAGTTTTTGCGAAAGACCGGTGTCCCCCATGCTGTCCGGTATCAGGGTGACCGATACGGAGGGCACGGTGTCGTACTCGCTGATGGTTTCCATGATGGGCTGCGCCAGGCGCTCGGTTATATAGATAATCCGGTAACCCTTGGCCACTATGTCGCTGAAAACCGCCTCAGTCATCTCTGCGGGCGTATGGGCGTAGGTGTCAACGCCAAAGGCCTTAAAGGGCATGATGGAAATGCTGTCGCCGATAGCGGCTATTTTAGCTGACATAGGAGTCTCCCAGACGGGTGTCGATTTCTGTTTCCGGCAGACCGTACTGCCGGGCGATAAGCATAATCTTTACATTCAAAACTTCGTAGCGCTTGGCATATATCAGGCCCACAAGGGGTTCAAAGCCAAAGAGGTGGTTGGACAGGTCCTTGGCCTGGTGCAGCAGGAAGTTGCGCTGGAAACGCTCCAGGGAAGCAATGCTCTGCTTTTCCTTGAATTCGGCGACGCCCTCCTGGATGCCGGGAAAAAAGTCCGTGTGTTTCACCTGTTCGGCAAAAGCATCCACAGTAGCGTCAAAAAAATCGGTAAACAGGTGTTTGGGTAAAGAGCCGCCGTCCAGCAGGATGGCGGACAGGTATGCCAAGTCAAATTCCATATTCTTGGCGCGGAAATAGAAGGTGCAGTTGCTTAAGTCGATATCGCTGCGGAAAAAGTCGCTGAGAAAAGGGCTGTGTAACCGTTCCGCCAGCAGCAGCTTGATCTGGTACTGCTTTTTGTCCAAAAACAGCAGGCATTTCTGGATGCTGCGGTCACGCTCGAACAGCTCGATGGCCTCTACAATGGCCTCTGCTATCAACTCCGGCAGGTCACTGAAATCTGCTTCAAAAATACAGTTCTTAAGCACGTGGGCATCGAGATAACCAGGGGCCACGTTATTGTCCGGCAAAGGTTTGGCGGTTAAGTGGGAACTTAAAAACAGCTTGATGTTGTGGAAGTCATAATCCACCATGAACACTTTTTTCAGGTTATCATCTGCCACCAGGTCGAGCAAACCGGCTTCAAACTGGAACAAGCGGGTCTGGAGCTGCTCCTCAAAGGAGAGGATGTCCCCGGCCGCGGGCACAAGGTCGGCGTACACCGTTTCCGACAGCACGGCCAGAAGGTCGCTCACTTCCTTTGCCTGGCGCATACGCTCCAGTTGGGCCGTGGTAATGAGCATGTTTTCCATGCTCTTGACCACGCCGGAGAGAAACAGGTAGCCGGGCCGGTGCTCATACAAGGTGCTTGTGTTCATAGGGCCTCACCAAAGAGAACGCGGTTAACGGCAACCGCGTGATCCTCCCGCACCGTGTTAAGCAGGGCTTCAAAGGTGCATGCCGTTTGCACGGTAGCGGTCTTTAAGATAAAGCCCCCGCTGAAATCGCCCGTTTGAGGGCTGATTTTTAAGCGGGTTTTGTGTTTCTTGTTATAGCCCTGCAAGAACGCCTCGGTGAGGTACTTGTCCTTGGGCGACAGGACAAGCTCTTCCGTGCCGGTGGTGACGTTTTCGCCAAGCAGCTTCTCTACCAGCGAGAGATAGGTCTTCTTTGGCAGGCCCTGCAGCTTGGTCAGGCTTTTCTGAAACGCCAGGGAGAGCAGATTCTGCTTCTTGGCCAGCAGGCGCTTTTTAATGTCCAGCCTGGTGTTGTCAATGATGCGGTTTTTTTCCAGGCTTGCTTTTTTACTGTATTCCCGCTGTATGTTTTCCGTTATGTCTTCGGCGTCCTGGCCGGCCTGTTTGAGGATGGCTTGGGCCTGTTTTTCCGCATCCGCCAGCGTGTCCTTGGCCTTGTCCCG
>Ga0272444_10006203_pt1 | contig 10244 bp, 5 predicted proteins | sample SSMForm13_FD_201033 | JGI IMG/M metagenome (GOLD analysis project Ga0272444, IMG submission 201033) | Marine sediment archaeal communities from Little Sippewissett salt marsh, Falmouth, MA, United States - SSM-Form-13 | ecosystem: Environmental > Aquatic > Marine > Wetlands > Sediment ...
TCAATTTGCCCGGGCCATGTCGAAAAACAATACTTTTCCAAAGTTCATATTTCTTCACGACCTGCAACGGCAGCTTTTCAACAACCTTATTTAATTTGTAATGTTCCTGTATATGCCACATTATTAATACTAATAACTTATTAAATCTGATAAGTCAAGATGGTTTTATAGATATAGTAATTAAACTCAGCAACAGCTACAAAGTGCCCACCGTAGTAATTTGTTAGCATTGAATATCTTCCTTGGAGATGTTCAACTCTTCCAAAGAGTATCTTTCTTGTAGAAATGGGGATGAAGCACTTCTTCCTGAAAGAGATGAAATCAAGTGTGAAGAAAAAGTAGAAGATTTCTTTCCGCATTCATTAACGTTGCTACTCTCCGGCGTGAGGAACGAGCGTCCGGAGCAGTGACTGGTTATGGTCAGGTTTAAATAAATGTACATTCAACATACTAAAGCTTAGGAACCGGAATTTGATCAATCGATAAATTTCTATCTTTATGCTGATAGCAGCCCTTATCGGTAATTTCGTTGATAAGAGCTGTCGATTTTTTATCACACTCTCTCACTATATAACTCAGCAAATTTTCACTTGAACCATCGCCTCTTCCATACATTAATTGAAAATTATCTGGCAGATAAAAATCACCATAAATTGGTTTTTGTTTTTTATTGTATGGGATGTGATTGTCCAATTCGTGATCAGTAATTATGGCAAATCGTAGATCCCTATTCCTAGGGTTGCCGTTAATTCTATTTATTTCTGTAATCCATCCAAATTTTTCAGGATGTAATTCTGCTGGGCAGTTACGGAACAAGATTGCCCCATTCCATGGGAAATCCGCATGATAGCTATTAGGGTCTGATTTTGTTAGAACGCAATGGATAATTCCTGAAACCGAAAGTATTTCCGTTCCGATTGTTTTAGAATTTGTATCAATGCCAATTAATACGTCAAATGAAGATGACAAATGCCTAAAAAGATCTGGTTGGTGTGGCACAACTTTATCATGGATACGAGAGATAACCCTTTCTTTCCCTGAATTCGCCATGTAATGAGTTTGGCTAAAAGTTACATCAGTTTCGATTATGCGGCCATCGTGGGTTATCCCTTTGAACTCCATTTTTTCTTTATCATAGTGCACACCGCGTAGCGGTTCTGGTGAACCCACCACCACAACTTGCTTTCGAGGCTTCTTGTTTATACAGCACTTTTTAAATTTTTTTCCACTTCCACATGGGCACGGATCGTTTCTTCCGGGAGTAGCCATCGGTATCGACCAACTTTTAATTTGTATACGGCAAAAATTTTGACCATAACGTTACAAATCACCGGCAGTAAAAAGCAGAGCCAGGAACGAGCGGCGCTTTTTACTGTCCGAGTCCATTTGCCTTGTTATGCGCTTGTGGAAAGATTCGTTTTGCTCATATCTCGATTCCCATTTCGCCAAGGAACCTGGAAGGCTGCTTCGCCCATCCTAAAACCTCGGCCGAGAAAGTCAAGGTCAGGCTTTCCTGAGCGCGCGTAATAGCGACAAAACAGTTCCGTCGCTCTTCCTGCATCTCAAGGGATTTGTCACCCTTCTTGGTGGCCCAATAGCTGGGAAGCTGATCTTCCACCATACCCATGAGGTAGACATGGCCAAATTCCATACCCTTCGATGCGTGGATGGTGAAACAGGGAACCGCTTCCGATGGTTTGGGCGGTGTTTTGGATGTGAGGTCGAGTTCATGAAGCAACTGATGAAGGTTCACATCCTCTCCTTCGAATTTCTTGGTGATTTCCGAAACAAGTATTTTCCAGACCTCGCATTCCTCTTCGAATTCATTGAAGGCGTTTTCATCCGGCCTCGATGATTGCTGACAGGCTTCCGACCATTTCAGCAGTTTGTCTGCGAAGTCTCGGTAATTTAACGAGTTTAGAAGCGGCTTTATGCCGGTTTCGAGCAGCCGCCGCGTTTCTTCTTCCAGAGCGTCACGCCGCTTCACCTCGTCAAGCCAGGCACGTAGCAAGTCCTTGCCGTCGGCAGATGCGCGGGAAAGCACGGGGGCCAGCTCGATACTGATGCCTTCGAGCTCGTAAAACGCCTTGGAAAGACGCGCGAGTGATTGCTTGTCATCCGTTGCGTTCACCAAGCGGAGGATAGAGTGCAGCATCCTCAAGGGAGCGCTTTTGAATTCATCCTTGCGGGCGGCGTAATAGACTGGAACCCCGGCCTCCTCAAGTTTTCGTCCGGCCAAGTCTAAAAGCTTTTTAGTCCGGGCGAGAACAGCGCAGTTTTTCCGCCCCTCAGGATTTCTTTGCGATATGTCTTGCGCGATCCACCCGGCTTCCTCGTCCATGGTGTTGAAATGGAACACCCGTACGACATCTCCGCTTTCACCCTGCTTGACAGCCTTCAACGGTTTTTTCCCGGCAGAACGGTTCAGGTTCTTTTCAATAAGCGCGTTGGCCAGTTCGATGACCAGCGGCGGGCAGCGGTAGTTTTCCGGAAGCTGCAACTCGGAGACTCCGAAATCGTCCCGCAACGCCTGAATCCTTTTGGGACTCGCGCCGTTCCATTGGTAAATGATCTGATCGTCATCGGCCACGACGAAAAGCGTGGTTGGGTCTGGCTGGGCGATAAGCGAAAGAATCCGGTATTGGGTGTGGTTGGTGTCCTGGAATTCATCGAGAAGAATATGCTTATAAACCTTGCGTATATGCTTCACCAGGAAGGGGTATTGGGTCAGAAGGTCAAGCGACTCCGCGATCAGGCTTGGAAAATCGAGGGCGTTTGTTTTGCGCAGTGCTTCCCGGTAGGCGGCGTAGACACGGGCCAGCGGTATGGCGTTCTCTAAGTTAGCTTGCTGGAGCAGAACTTCCGCCCGATCCGCAGGAACGCATTGTTCGAGAAGCCGGGTAACCGCCGGGAGGAGTTGGGCGGCCTTGAAATGGCCGGGGAGGGAGAATGCCAAATCCTTGCGAATCCGGCCGATAACATCGTCCAGTAGGGCTTCCCGGTCGGCGTCGTTCGAGAGGATCTGGAAATCGGGACGGAAGCTGAGATGGTTGCCATGCTGCTGGAGAAGCTCGGCGGCGTAAGAATGAAACGTGGTGAGCCGAACCCGGCCAAGTTCGCCGGGAACCAGTTCCTCGACCCTGCCGCGCATCTCGGCGGCGGCCTTGTTAGTGAAAGTCAGCGCCAGAATCCGAAAATGCTGCCCGGCAGATTGTTCCAGAATCCGGGCGATCCGGCAGGTCAGCACCCTTGTCTTACCAGAACCGGGGCCGGCCAAAACGAGAAGAGGCCCATTGTCCCACAATACAGCCTCACGCTGGTTTTCGTTCAGTGATGATAAATCGATCATGTTTTTCAACCTCCGGCCAATTGGACAACACGGGCGATGATGTCCTGAATTGTCTGCGGGATAGAGCCGACTCCACGTTGCTGAACCTCATTCACCATGGCTTGAGCGAAAGCCGGTTTCCCCCCCGCTTGCTTGATGGCCGCCTTGATCAGCAGTTTCGTTTTTTTGACGTCGTCGCCCGCAGCCTCAGTTGCGATTTGGCCCTTGCGTGTATTGGTCACCATGTTTTCGATAAAGCCGGCATAACCATTACGCCAGAACTCATGCTCAATGTCGGCATGAGTTAATGTCCGAGCACGGTCCGCGAGGTTTTCACCTGTTGGGAGGTGGTTGTTTGCGCGGTTCACATAATCGTTTCCGGCATCATCTCCGTCCACCATCAAAAACCACTGAATGCCCAGCGCTTTGGCGAATTTTATAAGCGGTTCGCCCTTGTCGATAACTTGGCTTACTTCCAGAACGGAGAAGCTGACTTGATCCTGCGAGTGCCCTATTAATTCGAAAAGCAGCGGCATGAGGTGGAAATCCGATTCGCCTTCCACTAACAGCCAGCAGCGGGAAAACAGATAATGACCCCTAGCGAGGCGTATGCTGTAGTCGATGGCCTGCAATTCCCGATCCGTGAAGACGCCGCTCTCCACCCGGCCTATTTTCGTTTCTCCAGTGTGTTTGTACAGTCTGCGCAGCGCCATGACCGGGACCCGCGAGACCAGATCACCGGAATGGCTCGAAACAAGAATCTGTCCGGTCATCGTTTCCAGAAACGATCCAAGAGAACGGATCGCTGATGGGTGAAGATGCGCCTCGGGTTCTTCCAACGCCAGAATCGGTATGGATTCCGGGGCATAGGCTTCGGCCAGGTTGGCGGCGGCGAAGGCCTGAAAGAGCATCAGCACGGCAAGACTCTGTGTTCCTTCGCCATGACAGTGCAGGGGAAGTTTCGCGCCTTGGCTCGACTTCAGATGCACCTGGATTTTTCCGACTATGTCGAAGACTCGGGTCGGGATCGCTTCCAGCGCCACGGGATCGGTGACATCCAGCGGGACAAGCCGCCCGGCGTCAGCGATCTTTTTCGTGACCTCGGTCAGCCCGGCGTTCGCCCCGATGACCGACGTGTTGACCTCCTGGAGCATTTCCTCGATCTTTTCCCGCTGGTCGTCGGGAAGCTGGATAGATTTCAGGAAACCGCTCCAGAACTGGCCGCGTTGCCCGAATTCCTGGGAGGCGTCGCGTAGCGCAGAAAGGAAGAAGATCGGCACGAACCGGGAAATCAGATTGAGCGGCGTTGCATTCTTGAGAACCAGTTCCGCGCCGTCGGAATTGAGAAAGGCCCATTTGGTTTCAAATGACGCCGATTCCGCCTGGAAAGAGCCCTTGGCCTGCAACCAGATATGGTTCAATCCGGCTGTCATATCCAACTGAATCACTTCGCTCATCTGCTGGACGACAGCATCAGGCCATTCCCCCTCCTGTTCCTCGGCGAAATGTAGGGTGATTGAAATCGGCTCCGCTGTCTGCGGCGTGGCGGTCGCGTCCTTCAGGTGAAAGTCGTATTCGGTGAACTGCCCGCCGCGCCGCATACCGAAACCGCGCGTCAAAACCAGCCGGATAGCCTCCAGAACTGTTGATTTACCGGTGTTGTTCTCGCCGATCAGGACTGTTAAACCATCCAGGAGCAGATGCAGTGAGCGGACGCCGCGAAAGTTTTCTATTTTAACTTCAACAAGTCTCATCTGTTCAGTTTCCTGTTACATTCTTGCGCATAACGGCGAATTGAGCGACTTTGTACGAGGGTGGCAAACTTGTTTGCCAAGTCTCGTGAGAAGTGCGCTCGAATGATTTGTTCTGGCGTGCGAATCAGCGCGCATCGGGACAAATCAGGCGAAAGCGCTAGCTCAATTCGCCGTTCCGGCGCGCGTAGCGTGCCGGAACAATTAATATACCTACTCGGTATTTCTTGATAATAAAGACCAAAAACCAATGTCGGTAAAATATGGAAAAAATGGCAATCGTAGTTTACTTCACAAAAAACAAAAGCCCTATTCCTCATTTTGAGAAACAGAGCTTTGATGTCCGAACCATAATCCCCCCTCTTGGGTACAAGCGTCCACAAGCAAATAAAAATATAAAGACCAAATCTGCTAACTTGGTTAACTCTAAGACAATGTATTGTCAAGGAATTTTATGTCGAGACTTTCAAACGATAATAAACAACTTTTTTCTGAAACAACCTTAAGGACTCGTAGGTGTAAGGTTGACAAAAAATTTAGTCGTCGATTGGTTTTAACAAGATCGACTCTAATTATAGGGCTACTTATTTGGTTGAATAAGTCATTCAGGGGCTTGATTCGCCTCACTGCATCGGCAGTATCTTGAAGTCTTCCCGGTGCAGGCCGCTGTCTGTTTCCACCAGGATTTTTCTTTCCAGTTTCTTTTCAAGGTTTTTTAGCGCGTTGCCCTTGTTTTCGAGAATGAATGTTGCCATTTCCGGATGGACAAGCGCGCAGAGTGTTTCAGTGAGATCGTAGGCTGCCTCTCGTTCCAGTTCTCTGAATATTTCATAGGATATACTTGTTCTGGTCTTGACCGTTCCCTTGCCTCCGCAGCAGGGGCAGGGCATGCACATTGTCGCTTTAAGGCTCTTCCGCCTTCTCTGGCGGGTCATCTCGACCAGGCCGATCTCCGATATCTCCTGAATGCTGATCCTGTTTCTGTCCTTTTTCATTTCCTCTTTGAGCGCGTTAAATACGCTCTCACGGTTCGCGTCGATCTCCATATCGATAAAATCGATGATGATAATGCCGCCTATGTTTCGCATGCGGAGCTGATAGGCGATCTCCCTGGCGGCTTCCAGGTTTGTTTTAAGGATGGTTTCCTCCATGTTTTTCCTGCCGACGTATTTGCCGGTGTTGACATCTATCGCGCACAGGGTTTCGGTCTCCTCTATAATGATATACCCTCCCGATTTCAGCCAGACCTTCCTGTCGAGCAGTTTGCGGATGTCCGGTTCAATGCCGAACATATCAAAGATGGGCATGGTATCTTTATAAAAGTCGATAGAGGCTTTCATGCACGGCATGAAACTGTTCATAAAATCGATTAATTCACGGTGTTCTTCCGCCGAATCCACAACGATCCGTTCGACATCCTGCGTATACAGGTCGCGGAGCAGGCGCAGCGTCATGTCCAATTCACGGTGAATAAGTCCGGGGGGTCTTGTGCGCCGGCTTTTTTCACTGATGGCGCTCCACAGTTTCGAGAGATAGTCGAAATCACTTCCCAGTTCATCTTCCCCCTTTCCCTCGCTTGCCGTTCGCGCGATAAAGCCGTATTGTTCCGGCCGCGACTTTTGTATGATTTCCCACAGCCGATAGCGTTCCTCCTCGTCGGCAATCTTTCGTGATATCGCGATATGGCGTGATTTCGGCATGGCGACAAGGTTTCTGCCCGCGAGCGATATATGCGTGGTGATTCTGGCGCCCTTGTTTCCCAGCGGCTCTTTCGATACCTGGACAAGGATCTCCTGCCCCTCTTTTAACAGTTTCTCTATGGGCTTGCTCTGCTGTTCCTGAGGTCTCCCCTCTTCATAGGGTATAAAATCGGTATCTCCGTTGACACGAAGGTTAATCCCTGATCTTTCCTCCTGTATATCAGCCACGTACAGAAACGCGCTGCGGTCGAGTCCGATATCGACAAAGGCGGCCTGTATACCGGGAATCACGCGGGTCACCTTTCCCTTGTATATGTTCCCGGCTATGGATCGTTCATCGATCCTCTCCACATAAAAAGCCGTAAGCACCCGGTCTTCCAGGACGGCTACCCTTGTTTCATGTTCCGTGCAGTTAAAAATGATCTCTTTCGACATTGGGTCTTCTCTTCTATTTATCGGTTTCGCGTTTCGGGCTGCCCGGCGCAGTCGATCGCTGTTTTTATGATCGTTGCTCGTTTCGCGTACTCGTCGTCGAATCCGGCAACCTGTGTCAGTATCTCCATCGGTTTCACCCCTCCGCTCGGGTCGAAACGCACCGACAGGGAGAGGAGAGCGTTCTCCATGTCGATGGAGAGTGAATTTACCAGCGGCCGTATATCCTTTTCAACAACTGTTTCCTTCCGGTATCTGGATATCATGAATCTGTCCGACGTGAGGAATGTTTCTATCCGTTCAGCCGCGGCAGGGCCGACGGATGAAGCGGGTGAGGGGGGGAGGTGAATTTCGTAATGAAACCCCTTGATGTAATTGGACAGCGATACGGTATGGGGAGCAATTATCTCGGCGCCTGTAATCTCTATCCCCGACGGCATACAGCGGTTTACCCTGCGGATGAAGATTTCCGGGGGATCATTGAGGCCACGAAGCTGGATATCGGCGTATTCGCACAGGCTTTCTATCCCGACCGGCAGGGCATAAGGGAACGATATCTTTGGATGGGGATGGAATCCCTGCGAAAAGAGAAAGGTGAATCCGCTTATGTTTATCGCCCGTACGATGGCGGCGGAAAGCTCCAGGTGCGACAGCATATATGCCTTTCCCCGCTTGGCGAAGCGTATCCGGAGGCGCGTGATTTCATCTTCACGGGGAGGGGCGGCATCCCTCCGGGAAGGAAGGGCGCGCGGCTCTTCGGCCTCGACAATCCTGATATCCCCCGTGCATACCCCGCACCCGTAACATCCACCGGAGCGGCAATCTTCCGTGAGTTCACCGCGTAGAGATTTTTCATGCTCTTGTCTGAGAAACTCTTTTGTTACGCCGCAATCGATATTATCCCACGGGAGGGGTCGTTCCACGTCTCTCTCCCCGAGGTAATCGCCTGTCTCGATCTTGAGATCGTCTATCGCGCGCCCCCATTCATCGAAGCGGAACTGGTCGCTCCATCCGTCGAAACGACAGCCGGAATAAAAGACCCGCGCCACGAGTTCGCTTATTCGCGTGTCTCCGCGCGCTATCAGCCCCTCCAGAAAGCTCATCTCCCTGTCATGCCATTTGAGTTTCAGATTCTTGTGCCGGATGTGTTTCTTGAAGAAATCATGTTTCTCTCTCGTTTCGTCGATGGTTATCTGCCGCTCCCATTGAAAGGGAGTAAAGGGTTTCGGCACGAATGTGGAGATGCTTACCGTCACCTGCCGTTTGTTGTTGCCTTCCCTGAGCACTTTATAGGCGAGATCGACAATCCCTTCGAGATCTTCCCGCGTTTCCGAGGGCAGGCCGATCATGAAATAGAGCTTGATTGATTTCCATCCGGCGTCGAACACCTTTCGGGCCGTGGCGAGGAGCGCTTCCTCGGTATTCCCCTTGTTTATAACATCGCGAAGCCTCTGTGTCCCGGCCTCCGGAGCGAGCGTGAAGCTTGTCTTGCGGACCTTCTTTATCTGCTCGATCAATTCCCCGGTGAGGGTCTCCACCCTCATGGAGGGGAGTGCCAGTGCCACCTTCTTTTCATAATACTCATTCATGAGCGATGTGAGCAGGTGTTCTATATGGGAATAATCGCCGGAACTGAGCGAGAGGAGAGAAATCTCGTTATGTCCCGTCGAGGAGAGCGTCTTCTCCGCTAAGGTTTCCAGTGTCTCAACAGACCGTTCCCTGACCGGCCTCCAGACCATTCCCGGCTGGCAGAAGCGGCATCCGCGGGTGCATCCCCTCGCTATCTCCATGGTTACCCTGTCGTGTACCGTCTTGACGAGGGGGACGATGGGTTTCGACGGCAGGCGGCAGTTTTCAAGGTCGGTCACGACCCGTTTCGTTATCGTCTTCTCCGTGCCGTGCAGGGAGGGGACCCAGATTCCGTCAATCTCCGCAAGAATCTCAAGGAGGCCTGAACGGCTATATCCCTTCTCCTTGCCGTCGATCATCGCGCGGGCGATCTCCAGCACTATCTCTTCCCCCTCTCCCACGACAAACGCGTCAAAAAAGGGGGATACCGGGTGCGGGTTAAAGACACAGGGGCCGCCGGCAATGATGATGGGCGTATCTTCGCCCCTGTCGCGCGAATATATCGGGACGCCGCCCAGGTCCAGCATGTTCAGGACATTGGTATAGGAGAGCTCGTACTGCAGTGAAAACCCCGCGATATCGAAGTCCGAAAGGGGGGTGGAGGAGTCGAGCGAGGCCAGGGGGATCGCGTTTTTCCTCATCAGCGATTCCATATCCGGCCAGGGGGCATAGAATCTCTCGGCGACTATATCCGGTTCGTTGTTCAGACGGGAATAAAAGACCTGCAAACCGAGATGCGACATGCCTATTTCGTACGTGTCCGGAAAGGCAAGGGCAAAGGACAAGCGACATTTTCCCCGGTCTTTTTTTACGGAATTTAACTCCCCGCCTATGTACCTGCCCGGTTTCTGGACAAAGGGAAGCAATTCCTCGATAGATGAATAGGTCATCAGATATCTAGATTCTCGAATGTTTCCCGGACCGCGTTGGCGGACCGCTGCAATCCCTGCATTTCTTTATCGGAAAGGTCTATTTCGTATATCTCTTCGATTCCGGCCATGCCCAGCTTTACCGGAACGCCGATATGTATATTGTCGATCCCGTACTGCCCTGTCAGATATGCCGAAACGGGAAAAATCTTTTTGCTGTCGTCCAGTATGGCCTCTACCATGGCGACGGCGGACGATGAAGGGGCATGCCAGGCGCTGCCGGATTTGAGAAGGTTCACAATCTCGGCGCCGCCGTTCTTTGTCCGCTCGATGATGGCGTCAAGCCGGTCCCGCGCGATAAGTCGGGTAACGGGGATGCCCCCCGCGGTGGTATGGGTGTCTACCGGCACCATGGTATCCCCGTGACTTCCAAGCACCATGGCTTCTATGTTTCCGGTCGATACATTCAGCTCACGGGCCAGAAACGCCCTGTATCTCGCGCTGTCGAGTATGCCCCCCATTCCCATGACCCTTT
>Ga0272444_10006204_pt1 | contig 10244 bp, 9 predicted proteins | sample SSMForm13_FD_201033 | JGI IMG/M metagenome (GOLD analysis project Ga0272444, IMG submission 201033) | Marine sediment archaeal communities from Little Sippewissett salt marsh, Falmouth, MA, United States - SSM-Form-13 | ecosystem: Environmental > Aquatic > Marine > Wetlands > Sediment ...
TTATTATATTGTCAATAAACTATCATCATTATGAAGCTGAGCCTATGCTGTAAGTAATTACCGCATCGCACCAGGGCGGGCCTTGAACCCTTGGCCCCTTGAATCCTGAAAAAGATACGTGAGAATGCCCGCGAACGCGGAACAGGAAGACAACCCCACCATTAATATTCATCGGGCATATCGTCATAATGTTTCCATTCAAACCATGTAGTCAATCCAAGGTGTTCTGCCCACGTGTTTATCATTGCTCTGTCACCTTCATGGTTATCGATATACTCACCCGTGGTGAGTCGTGCCAGGTTACTGCCTTCGAAGATAAAAATGGTGCGGTGGTATGGAGCGACAAAATCTAAATGAAAGTGATCTTCCAAGGTTTTAAAGAAAGCAAAATTCATAATATTTGATACATGATATATTTTCTTCGGGGTCATTTTTCTCAGATCTTTTGAAATACCTTGAAGTGCGTTTTTCAGTTGCGTTTTGATGCACGTCAATTGTATTGGCCTCAACTCCGGATATTCGTCATAAAGCCATTTATCAATTTGAAGATCAGGGGGCATCTTTGTTAATTGAAAAACCACACCTTGATACCAGAGGGGAATTAATTGTTTGATCTTGTCCTTTCCGAAGAAAGAGGACAAACGATGGATGTCATCTTCTGCTTCCATCATAAAACACATCATGGTTTTTCTATTTGCAATCGGGAAGAATCTTTTGTTCGCACCGGCTTCGAGGAATCGAAATATGTGACCGCATTGATTGGCAATAACGTAGTTGATTAATTCGTCATGATCTTTCTTATACAGGAGCCGATGGACCGTTGAATCTTTCCGTGCCATTTTGATCCTGGCCGATACATCAAGATCATTTTTCTCAATATACTTGATCTTTTTTTGTGTCTTTTTTTCTATTTGCTCCAGGATCATATGTACAGGATCTATCAATGAAAGGCTCATAAGTTCCTACATCATTTATCACGTTTGATGGATAACGATTTAAAATATCATTCACAATTCAGCCGGTTTTTGTGATTTCTGTATTGAAAATTTATAACACTATCACAATAAATTGTGTAGGTAATTTTATCCGAATCTTCCATAGTGATTATTGCATCTTCGACATCAACGCATCTGGATAGGAGAGATTGAACCGGGAATAGCAAACGCTCTCCACGTCCCGATTTATCATCGGTGCGGCAGAGAGCTTCAACTGAGGGATCAAACAATCAACAGGTATACAATTCCTCCCTGTGCTCTTCTCTCAGGAGATCGATGATTGTCTTGACAGGATTAAAGGTGATAATAGGGACCTCGACAAAGACGGTATTCCATTGCGCCATCGATCCGTTCCATAAACCTGGATATTCGAGGGCTTTAAGATCTCTCCCTTCCATTGATTTCTGTGAAATGAAGTATGAATTTTCGTCAACAAACCGATCGAGGTCGAATTTTTGTCCTTTGTAATCTTTTACACCGCACACAAGGTCGACCGGGTTGAAATGCGTTGACGATGACCATATACGTTTTTGCTCTTCCGAAGAAAGGTCGATCTGGGTCTGCTCAATGATTTGTAATGATTGTAGTCCCTCTTTTTCCACCCAGAAAGGTCCCCCGCCCGGTTCACCTTCATTTTTCACCATGCCGCATACGCGAAGAGGCCGGTTGAGTTTATCTGTAATAAGAGTGATCTTCTGCCATACCGGGAGGTCTTCAAAGTCTGAAGGAAGCCCGATGAAAAGTTTCTCTCTGCAGAAACGTATGATTTCGGAAAGCACGGCCTCATCCACCAGCCCCTCGCTCAGACGGCGAAGATATGCATGGGACTTCTCCTGAAGTTTAACGAGATACCCGCCGAGGATTTGTTTGTACGTTATCGTTTCCTGCTTGAGCCGATCAGGAATAACGTTGTCGATATTTTTCAGAAATATAATATGGTAATCGAGTTCATTCAGATTTTTAAGAAGGGCGCCATGCCCTCCCGGACGAAATACCAACTCTCCTTTTTTGTCTCGAAAGGGTGTGTTGTCCATAGCAACAGCAATTGTGTTGGTTGAGGGAAGTTGTATGGACAGGGAAAGGTCATAGGTAACACTATATGTGGTCTCGTAATATTTCTTGACATGAGTAATAAGCTCCTCAACCTCCGATGTATGTTCGTCCGATATGGAAAAATGGATCCGACAGATGCTGTCTGCATCCTGTACATAGAAAGCCGCTTCAACAAGGTGTTCTTCAAGCGATGTTCGAGTATGGTCCGGATAGGTGTGAAATTGCAGTAACGCTTTCGGAAGGTGTGCATAATTGAGCCCTTTCGGCGTGAGAATATATTCGAGTATATCCTTATACTGCCTGTTTGTTATGAGATCTGTAATATCCCGGCCGTTTTGCGCGACGGTGTCTTTTAAATCCTCATAAAATGCAAACTTGATGAGATCTTTACTGAAATTTTTTCCCTCCCGGCTTCTATCAAAAGTGTCCATATCAGCGTATTGAAACCACGTCCTGAACATACGACTGGCAGCGCCCGAGGCCGGCACAAATTTTATCATCATTCCCTGCTGGGCGATTTTTTGATGATAATGCAAGAGTGACTCTTTTTCAGAATCGGAAATCACAACGATTCCATCCCCGACAGTACACGGTCGATGAAGTTTTACCGGCGGAATACCTCGTCTAAAGATTTCCAGTTGTTTGACAATGTCTTCCTCTGTTAATCCCTCATGATGAATTCTTTTGAGGTCATGATTCGCGAGTGAGTCTGTTATCATAATGAAATTCTCCATAATGTATGATGTCGGATTGTATCATTGGTTCAGACCTTCTGTTGAAAGATTTCTTATACCTTGACAATTATCTTGTTTTTTCACTATACTGGCCCGAAAAAACGAGGTTTCATAATCTTTATTCTATCAGTAAAACGGGCTTTCAGCAAACATCTTTCATAGTAACATGGCGAAAATCAAGGTTATAGAACATCCGGTTTAGAAAAAGAAAGAAGGAGACGTAGAATGGCAAAGATAGATGCCTTTTTCCAACTCATGCATGAACAGGGAGCATCGGACCTTCACCTCGTTGCCGGCCAGCAACCAGTGGTCAGGATTGACGGAGAGATGGAGCGGATAAAGTATCACGTTCTGGAAAATGATGAATTAAGGGCAATGCTGTATGAAATCACCCCGGAACACAAGGTAAAACTGTTTGAAGAGACAGGCGATATTGATTTTGCATACGAAATTCCGGATCTCGCACGATACCGGGCAAATTATTTTCAGCAAAAATACGGATTGGGAGCCGTCTTTAGAGAGATTCCCAGTGTGGTTCAGACGGCCGATCAATTGGGGCTCCCTCCGATAATCTCAAAGCTGGCCTCGCTTCCTCGGGGGCTGGTTCTCGTTACGGGACCAACGGGAAGTGGAAAATCTACGACCCTTGCCGCCATCATTGACGAAGCAAATCGCCTTCGAAAAGATCACATTATTACTATCGAAGATCCGATTGAATTTGTTCATGAGAGCAAAGGTTGTATCGTAAATCACAGAGAAGTGGGAATTCACACACAGTCTTTCTCATCCGCTCTGCGCGGTGCTTTGCGAGAAGATCCTGATATCATCCTCGTCGGCGAGATGCGGGATCTCGAGACGATATCTTTGGCCGTGGAAGCAGCATCGACGGGACATCTTGTTTTTGCTACCCTTCATACCACCAGCGCTCCCAAAACGATTGACCGTATAATCGAGGTTTTCCCGGCAAATGAACAAATGCAAATCAGATCGACATTGGCTGATGGAATTCGGGCTATTGTCGGCCAAGTTCTCTTTAAGAGGATTGATAAGCCGGGACGTTGTGTAGCTCTTGAAATTTTGATTGCAACGCCGGCGGCCAGAAATCTTATCAGGGAAGCCAAAACATATCAGATTCCTTCCACCATCCAAACAGGGAAGAAGTACGGAATGCAACTTTTGGACGATGCTATTCTGGATCTTCTTAATAAAGGATGGATAAGTGCCGATGAAGCATATACGAAGTCCAATGACAAATCACGGTTCAGACCGTTTTTAAAAAAACCACCTACCGATTTTACGGAAGTGTAAAGCTCTGTGTCAGTTGTCGTGTCCGGTTTATGGAATGAGAAACGTGAATACCCCGTTTTGTAAATGGAGATGTAACGTTTATCTGCAAAAGGCGGGTATAAATTATTGATAAATGTTCCGTACGATGCCACGCTTTATAGACGAGGTGATGCACGGAATCGAAATGATAATAATGACGTCCGGGATGGTGACACTGAAAACGGTGGAAAATCGAACATTCAAACGTTCAGATAATAGATCAACACCGGGGATTGGATGAAGAGTAGAAATAACCTGAATGGTTAATGTTGGTACGTATCCTCGAATTTCTATAGTATCCCTGGGATGCACTATTCAATATACGATTTACGGGCTCAAAGGAGAACATGTTATGAGAAAGCAGGAGATCGATTTTATATTGGATAAGATGGTTGATTCACATGATAACGTCTCAGATTTGAACATAACAGTCGGGAAGCCGTTTCAGGTAGAAACGTCCGGCCAGCTTTTCAGTGTTCTCAACCCACCATTCCCCGAGATCACCCCGTTTCAATCAGAAATTTTCGCTCTCAATATTATTAATCACGATCGTCGTTTGATGGAGAACCTTCTCAATGAGGGGTCGTGTGACACGTCATATGAGCTTCCTGAAAAGGCCCGATTCAGGGTCAATGTTTTTTCCCAGAGAGGAAATTACTCTATCGCGTTGAGAAAGCTCGAGACAGACATTCCGACTATTGATGGAATGAGTTTGCCCACGGTTTTCTATGATTTTGCAAAAGAAAAAAATGGGATTATCCTGTTTACCGGTGCAACGGGCAGCGGAAAAACAACCTCATTGGCGGCCATATTGGACGTTATCAATGAGAATCACTCTGTGCATGTTATCACCCTTGAAGATCCCATAGAATTCCAACACACCCATAAGAAGGCGACGTTTAATCAGCGTGAGTTGGGGAGAGACTTTGATACATTTGCAAATGGCCTCCGCGCAGCACTGAGACAGGCCCCCAAGGTGATCCTTGTCGGTGAGATGAGGGACAGGGAGTCAGTGGAAATCGCCTTAACTGCTGCTGAAACAGGACATCTTGTTTTGAGCACACTCCATACCATCGATGCCGGCTCGACGATCAACCGGATCATCGGAATGTTCAGTTCAGAAGAAGAAAACCAGATACGAATTCGTATGGCCGATTCAGTCCGATATATTGTCTGTCAAAGATTGCTGACGAAGATCGGTGGCGGCAGGGTCGCGGCATTTGAGATAATGGGATCTAATATCAGGGTCAAGGATACAATTCTTCACGGTGAATCCGAGGGAAAAATGTTCCACGACATTATAGAAGCGGGTAGCGCCTTCGGTATGACAACGTTTGATAATTATATCATTAGTTTATATAAAGATGGTCTGGTCACGGAGGAAACGGCCTTGGCATATGCTTCAACAAAGGGAGTTGTCAGTCGCGGTATTGATTCTATCAGGACAGTCAGAGGGGAAGCAACGACAGAAATAGAAGGGCTACAGGTTGATCGAGATTACAGAAGAGAGAAAAACAAAATGTGAAAAAAGATACAAGGGGTGAATGGTATGAATGAGGCAAAAGAACATTTCCGTGAAAATTCAAACGGAAGCTATGATGCTTCCGATAGACCATTCGATTTTATTGAGGAAGGTACGGAAACTGCCATGATATGCGAATCAGACCCTTCCATCCGTTTAAAAATAATCGATTTTCTTCAGAAGGAAGGTGTACGTATTACTGAACCGGCTTCGGCGCAGGAAGCGTTGAAAAATATGCGGTTCCATGTATATCAGTTAATTGTAATTGACGAGCATTATGAAATCGATGATGATCGGAACAATATTATACTCCGATATCTCAACGGTCTCTCCATGGATATACGAAGGAATATCTTCGTAGTGATGATAACGAGAAAATTTCGAACCATGGATAAAATGGCAGCTTTTAACAAGAGTGTCAATGTCGTCGTTAGTGTAAACGACATTAATCAGTTTGGTGCCATTGTGAAAAAAGGTGTAGCCGAACATGAAGCATTCTATCATGTTTTTAAGGAAACCTTGAGAAAGACCGGCAAGATTTGAGCCTGTAATCTTACGGCTTTCATGTACTCCCGGTGCCGAAAGATGACGACCTACTGTAAACCTTAACCCTACCCTTTGTTCGAGGCCGCGAGGTAACCCTTTGCGAGACTGGTATTTACGTGAACAACGCTCTTGTTCAAACTCTTCATCGGATAATCGTCCGTTATGTGCGGAAGATTGTCTGCATCTTCCTGATTGTTTATGACAGATCCGGCGGGAACGTACCGATAATCGGGTACGGTGACCCCCATGAGAATAACGCCCGGTTCTACGACACACTTTTCCCCCACATATGATTTGAAAACCAATACTTTCATACCGACAAAGGTGTTATCCTGTATAACCGCCGGGCCATGAACATGAACTTGGTGGGCAAGAGACACTTTTTCCCCGATATAGACGGCGTATTTTTTGCCGTTAATTTCATAGGCGTTTGCTTCAATCGACTTTCCGTCGATTTCCGTTTCAAGTGCATGAATGATAACACCATCTTGAACGTTTGAATTGTTACCAACATGTAACGGTTGTCCCTCATCTCCCCGTATTGACGCCATGGGTGAGACCATGATATTTTCCCCCAGAGTCACATTGCCAATCACTACTGCCAGGGGGTGGACATATGTGGAAGGATGAATTACCGGTTCCGATACGGTGGAACTGAAGTCAGTTATTACATTTTTTTCTATCATGCTCTACCTCCAGAATTTTATAGAGAAATAAGAAATCAGACAACGGACACAAAGAGTGAGAATAAAAATATTTTTTGTGATCATCTTCTACTCATTGTTAATGCAGCCTTCTGATTTCTTTATCCCAACACTGTTTTTATGAAATGAGAAACGTGAATAATCCGTTTTGTAAACGGGGGTGAAACATTTACCTGCCGAAGGCAGGTAAAAACTGTTGCTACATAGTCCTTACGATGCCCCGCCTTGGAGGCTGGGTGATTCATTGTTACCGTATATAGTAATATCAACCGGTTCAATTGTCGTATGTTAAATGTTTCGCTTCTCCTTTTCTTGCTCGAGCAGTTTTTCCCATATATTGCTGACGATCTTCTTTGTCTCTTCCACGGATCCTTCGTTACGTATGATAAAATTTGCGAATGGTACTTTCTCGTCTATGGGCATCTGGGAGTTAAGCCTGTCCATCGCTTCATGACGGGAATAGCCGTTCCGTTTCATGATTCGTTTGATTTGCTCTTCGGGAGAAATATAGACGAGAATCACGATATCGACGTACTCATGCCATCGTACTTCTATCAGAAGGGGAATATCGGAAATAATGATTGCACTTTCTTTCTTAAGGCGAATTGCTTCAACCCTCTGTTCCCATTCATCAAAGACAGAGGGATGAACGATGCTGTTCAGCTTTTCTAACTTTTTGCTGTCACGAAAGACGATAGTTCCCAACCGCTCCCGGTTTATTGTGTCGTCATCGTTGAGAATTTCCCGTCCGAAGTATGTAACAATTTCCTTCCATGCCATACTACCCGGTGCTTCTATTGCATGGGCAAGGGTATCAAAATCGATGATATATGCACCCTTTTCCCGGAAGAGCCTGTCCACAGTCGACTTTCCGCTTCCTATTCCACCTGTTAATCCGATATTCAACATGGATCGTTTCTACCACAAGGAATATTTTGCATCAACAGAAAATGCTGTAACTTGACATTATGGGGAAAAAAGGTATGTAAGAAATAGTTCTTATTCTCATCGTCGAGAAGCCGGCTTGTGTGACCATTGCTTTCTTTAGCAGAACGTGCATAGTAAAGAGCGGTGGGAATGAAATTCCAATGGACCATTGGGAGGGGCTGACTGTTCCACCGGTGTTACGCTGACGAAATAACATAATTGATTGTGATTATGAAAGGAGAGGCGATCATGCCGATTCAGGATTTGTTTGAGAAAAAAGGAAAATTTGAGATTGATATTTATAAAAAACCTCCCGATTTTATAGCGAATCACGTGTCTTTTACGGGCATGCCGGAAAAACACCCTTACGATACTGAAAAAATTGTTTTAATTGTGGATCCCCTCAGTACGAACATATCGTATTACGAATTCGCTACGGCTGATGTTGAAGGCGTAGAGGAGCTGCCGAGTCAGGTAACCGTGGATGGAACGTCGATTAGGATAGTGCGGATATGGGTAAGAAAAGGGAGTATCGGTGTACGATCCACCCCGTTTGTGGTGGAAGACACCATTAAGCGTTGAAAACGCTCAATAACAAATGTCAAAGTTCGAATGCCAAATAAATCTCGAATTTCGACGATAAACAATTATAACATATGAAATGTCAAACGGACTTACTTTGACATTGGGATTTTGACATTGGGGCTTTTATTATACGCCGTACTGTTCCTCAATCCAAGATTGATATTCGCCGCTCTTGATCCGTTCAACCCAGTTTTTGTTGTCCAGGTACCACTGTATGGTTTTTCTCAAGCCCGACTCAAATGATTCTTTGGGAAACCAGCTCAGTTTTTTCTGCAGTTTGGTAAAATCTATGGCGTATCGTCTGTCATGGCCGGGTCTGTCAGTAACGTAGGTAATGAGGTCTCTTCGTGAACCGTCTCTGTCAGTGTCGCAGAGTTCATCCACAAGGTCGCAGATCATTTCGACGATCACAATGTTTTCCATTTCCATGTTCCCACCGATATTGTATGTCTCTCCTTTTTTCCCGCGATTTATGATAGTCCAGATTGCTTCACAGTGGTCTTCCACGTAGAGCCAGTCTCTGACATTTTTACCGTCACCGTAAACGGGAAGGGCCTTTCCCTCCATTGCGTTGAGTGCCATTAACGGAATCAGTTTTTCAGGAAACTGATAGGGACCGTAATTATTTGAACAATTCGAAATGGTCGTCGGCAGTCCGAAGGTTTTATTATATGCCCTCACAAGATGATCCGATGAAGCCTTGGACGCAGAGTAGGGGCTGCTCGGTCGATAGGGGGTTGTTTCGCGGAAAAGTCCCCTTTTGCCGAGACTTCCGTATACCTCATCGGTGCTAATGTGGTGGAAGATACGGAAACGTTCCAGATTAGTCCGTGCCAGTTCAAGAAGATTATAGGTTCCGATAATATTGGTGTATATAAATTCCCCCGGTCGTTTGATTGACCGATCGACATGCGATTCGGCAGCAAAATGAGAGATTGCATCAACCTCATATCGGGAGAAAAGATCATCCATGGCGTCAAAATCACAGATGTCGACCCGTTCGAAACAGTATCTGTCAGGATAGCTTTTTTTTACTTCACTCAGATTTTCAGGATTGCCCGCATAGGTCAACGTGTCCACATTGATAATCCTTCCACCGAAATCCGTTTTGTTGAATAGATAGTGGATAAAATTGCTTCCGATAAAGCCGCTACCACCGGTTACCATCAGGTTCTGTATTTTCATCAATCTTTCTACCTCCGTTATAGACCGTTTAATCTCATATCCTCATGCATGTATGTTGTCAATGAAATAATAGAGTACCTGAAATCTTGACACATCATGCTTTTTTTCATAATGATGAGAAGGAGTGTTTTAAAAACGATTATGGAGAGCATCAATGCCATTCGAGAATCTGATTCGCCGCTATTCCGCCGCTGAGAAACCGGTACCGACCGGTTTCCGGGAAAGCGGAAGGATAACAGGAGTGATTAAGGCCGTATTGTTTGATGTGTACGGCACTTTGTTTACCAGCAAGGCGGGAGATATCAGCACGGCAGAAAAGGAAGCGGCGAAAAATATCATCGGGATAGAACGGTTATTGAAAAAATATCGTATCGACAGAGATGCAGCTCTCTTCTATCAGGAATTCATTGATAAGATTGAAAGAGAGATGGAACAAAAAAAAGAGGAGGGAATCGACTATCCTGAGGTCGTGATCGAGAGAATATGGAAAAACATAGTGCCGTTTGATGATGACGATCTCATTACAGAATTTGCCGTTGAATATGAAATGGTCGTTAATCCCGTTTACCCCATGCCCCATGCACAGGAACTGTTGTCGAGAATAAGAAAAAAAAATGTATTAATGGGCATCATTTCAAACGCTCAATTTTATACGCCATATCTTTTC
>Ga0272444_10006206_pt1 | contig 10241 bp, 10 predicted proteins | sample SSMForm13_FD_201033 | JGI IMG/M metagenome (GOLD analysis project Ga0272444, IMG submission 201033) | Marine sediment archaeal communities from Little Sippewissett salt marsh, Falmouth, MA, United States - SSM-Form-13 | ecosystem: Environmental > Aquatic > Marine > Wetlands > Sediment ...
TAGACTTCATCCAGTTCGCCTCGTGCAAGTTCGCCGGCGATTCGTTCGCCGAGGCTGAGCATCGCTGCAGACATCGCCGCAACCCGGTCCTCTTCAACATTTGCGGGCAGCGCCGCAGCGATGGTCAGGCCATCAATACTGACAACCGCCGAGGCTTCCACGTCCGGGGTTACCGCCTGCAATTCAACAAGGCGATCTACGATGAGATCTGTTCCACTTTTTTCCATGCTGGCCTTCTTCACGAGTTCCAGGAACGCTGGCGAGTTTACCATAGGGCCTGAAGCGGAGCAAGCAGCGGGAAGCCGAGATGCCGCCAAGCCGCAGGAGTACGCAGCCGATCGTCGCTATCGCAAGCCGGGAAGCAGTTCAACAAGCATTTCGCCCGCCTCAATGTCCACGGATTTGATGACGGATTTGATCGCAGGGATGAGAATTTCTTCTCCATCCGCGTCCTGTACGACATACACATCATTCGCACCCGTTTCGATGATGTCCACCACTTCCCCGAGGTATTCTCCCTCATCGGTTCGCACCTTAAGCTTGAGGACTTGCCAATAGTAATATTCACCTTCGGCAAGGGGAGCGAGGTCATCGACTGCGATATAGATCTCCATCCCGCGCCACGCCTCAGCCTCATCACGGTCCTGACAACCTTCCAGGCTCATCAGGCAGCGCTTCTTATGGATGCGGACATCGGTGACGGTCTGCCTGGTTTTCGCTTCACCCAGGTAGACCATCGATCCGGGTGTGAGGTTTCGAAACTGATGGGAATCAGAATCCACGACCATCACGCCGCGGATGCCATGTGGACGCGAAACGCGCCCGACGGAAAAATAATCATTCTCCTGTCGGGCGCGCTGTTCTTTCTTGCTCATCCGTTTTGAATGATGTCGAGCGTGGTGCGTAGACCTTTCCGGGCAGCTGCCACACGCATCAGGGCGCGCATCGCATTGGCGACTCGCCCTCTTCGCCCGATCACCCGCCCCATATCCTCTTCCGCAACTTTCAGAGAAACATGAACATCCCGGCCATAGGTGCGTTCAGTGACTTCCACCTCGGTGGGGACGTCGACGAGTGACTTCGCCACAAACTCAATCAAAGATTTCATCAGGACTTTCTCCTGCAATGGTACCCATTGCGGGCGGCTCATCCGCCATGGATGAATGGCCGGAAAGCCGTCGTCTATTCTTCCTTGTCGGCTGCTTCTTCCTCCGCCTCGGATTCTTCCTCGGCTTCGGTCTCATCCTCAGCAGGAGCCTCTTCCTCAGGCTCTTCAGCGGCAGGAGTCTCTTCCTCAGGCGTCTCTTCTTCAGACGCTTCTTCCTCGGCAGGAGCTTCTTCTACCGCCTCTTCTTCCTCAGCAGCCGGCTCCTCGTCGGGAGCAGTTTCTTCTGCGGCTGCTTCCGCCTCGGGTTCCTCACCTGCGGGTTTGGCAGCCTTCTTGCGCACGCTGACCAGATCGTCACGGCGGGTGCGGGGGTCGACATCCACACGCGCTTCCTCGGCCTCGGCAAGCAGTTTCTCAAGTGACTCGCCTGCTTTGAAGCGCTCCCAACGTTCCTGGGCGCCGGATGTACGCATCAACTTCGCTACAGCATCGGAAGGTTGTGCGCCATTCTTGAGCCAATGGAACAACCGGTCTTCCTTGATGACAATGGTAGCCGGTTCTGTGCGTGGGTTGTAATTGCCGATGATTTCAAGGAAACGCCCGTCTCGAGGGCTTTCCTTCTCGGCAGCGACGATACGATAACTTGGTTGGTGCCTCGCGCCAACACGGCGCAGTCGTATTCGAACCATGGTTGTTTCTATCTCCTTAAGACGTGCTTCGTTCTGGCGCCAGGAGGGGGGATCCTGGAAAGGAGGTTCAGGAAACCCTGGAACCAGGTTTACACTATCGCAACCCGTGAATTATACCGCTTAATCCTCGACCTCCAAGCCTTTTCAGCATTTTCTGCATTTCCCGGAACTGACGCAGAAGTTGATTCACCTCCTGCACCTCTGTCCCGGAGCCAGCCGCGATGCGCCGCTTCCGGCTCGCGTTCAGGATGCGAGGGTTTCTCCGCTCTGCAGGCGTCATCGAACGGATGATGGCCTGCGTACGCCGCATCTGGCGATCCAGGTCCGGAGGTGATTCCTGCGGTCGCCTTCCACCCATGCCGGGAAGCAGATCCAGCACTTTTTCCATTGGACCCATCCGCTGCATCTGCTCCAATTGTCCGGCGAAGTCTTCGAGCGTGTATGTGCCGGACAGCATGCGCTCCGCCTGTGCAGCAGCCTCCTGCTCTTCGAACGCCTGCTCCGCTTTCTCGATCAGGGATAGGACATCGCCCATCCCGAGGATGCGCGATGCTAGCCGGGCAGGGTCAAACGTCTCCAGGGCATCCCGGCTCTCCCCCGTTCCAAGGAATTTGATCGGGATTCCCGTGACAGACCGAATGGAAATCGCCGCTCCGCCACGCGCATCCCCATCCATCTTGGTGAGGATAAGCCCCGTGATATCCAACTGCTCGTGGAAACCCTGCGCGATATTCACCGCCTCCTGCCCGGTCATAGCATCGGCAACCAGCAAGATTTCCACAGGATGAATTTCATCACGAATCGCCCGCAGTTCCGCCATGAGCTCATCATCAAGCTGCGACCGGCCGGCGGTATCCAAAAGCAGCACACTTACACCCGCTGCAGACGCCTGTTTCCATGCCCGTGCACATGCATCCGGCGGCGCAGCGCCCTTTTCAGCATAGACGGGCACGTCTTCTTCGCGTCCCAGAATCTGGAGCTGCTCAATCGCTGCCGGGCGGTAGGGATCCGCGGCAACCATGGCGACGCGTTCGCCATTCCTGCGGAGCATCCTTGCGAGCTTCGCCGCTGTCGTGGTTTTCCCCGACCCTTGAAGGCCGACCAGCATGATCACACGCGGTTTTTCGCCCTTCAATTGCAGACGCTCTGGCTCGCCGAGGGTCTGGATTAATTCGTCGTTGATAATGCCAATGACCTGCTGGGTGGGATTGAGGGCTCTCGAGACCTCCTCGCCCAGCGCCCGGTCTCGGACCCGCGACAGCAGCGCCTTGGCCACCTGATAATGGACATCCGCTTCAAGCAGCGCCATGCGGATAGCGCGCATGGCTTGATCAACATCTTCCGGCCGCAGCTTGCCACGTTTCCCCAGCGTGCGGAAGACCTCTTGAAGCCGCGACGTCAGTGATTGGAACATCCTTTCACCATTCCCATTCATTGAAAGCGCCGGTCGTTGTTCGCGTGTCGACCGGCGAACTGCTTGTCCTTTGATTCTAGCGAGCGGCTACAGACTGGTCAAGGAAGCTCATCCGCCAGGCCGCCCAGCAGCGCCACGCCAACCGATCTCGCTTCAGCGGGCGTGCTGTTCTCCAACACAATGACAACGACCCGACGGGGTTCATGCTGATCGAAGCCGAGGAACCAAGCCACTGTTTCTCCTGATTCGCCGCTGATGGCGCGTGCCGCATACCCCTGAATGCCATTGCTCAGTGTCGGGAAGAACGCGGGGACCTGCGATGCGATCCCGGCCTCAAGGACGGTTCGCGGCGCATCGATGGGGGTCTGCAGGATCCATCCACCGTGCGGGCCTCCCAGCGCCTCCACCAGGCGCACCCCCGGGAGGATTCCTTCCCCGGCCAGGACGCTCCAGGCTCGAGCAAGCTGTAGTGGACTGACCTGCAACAGACCCTGTCCATAGGCTTCTTCCTCCGGGACGATGTCTTCCAGGGGAGTGATCGCAATCTGCGGTAGTTGAAGGGAAGGTGCCCGGTCCAGCCCGAACGCCGTGAGCATTTCCCTCAGCCCTTCCTCACCGAGTTCTTCCGCTAACGCAGCGACGGGGGCGGGACAACCAGCCAGAATGGCATCCAGATACGTGACGTCCTCTTCCCCGGGATCGGTCAGGCATTCGAGGTACAAACCATTCACCTGCACGGGTTGGTCAGGGTCATCCGGAGTATCCTCGGCCCGGACAACGCCCTGTTGCAGTGCCCAGATATAGGTCATTGGGGCAAGCGACATGCCAGGCTGGTAAACACCCTGCGTGGTCCGGTTGATCAGCGGGGAATCGAGCTGTGCGATGAGTTGCGGCCAATCCTCGTCAAGCGTAGACGAACGAAACGCAGGCACGGATGCCAGGGCAAGGATATCGCCTGTCTGGGCTTCCATAATCACGGCAGCACCCGTCCGCTCTCCCAGCGCTCCTACAGCCGCCTGCTGAATGTCCGCATCCACGGTGAGACGAACATCCAGCCCCTCAGGGGGAAACCCATACAGCTTGTAGGACCACCAGACGAGCAAGGGGTCATGAAGATCCACGCCGCGCAGGACATCATCCATGGACTGCTCAACCCCGCTGTGTCCATACATAACCGAGTCGTATCCCACTACGACGGAAGCACTATCCACCGGATAGCTTCGTATATAGTCGCCGCGCGCTCCAGATGATTCGGCAAGGACGACATCATCCCGATCCAGGATTCTCCCTCGCAGGGAGTAGCGGGACTCGAGTGCACGTCGCGGGTTATCCGTTCGGGCGACCAGCACAGGTGCGCGGTAGATGGTCCACCAACCAACAACGAGCGCCAACGCGGTCCATCCCGCCATGAAGATCCAGGAGAAATCGCGAACCGGTGACGCATATTCCTGAGAATCGACTTGATCAGCAGACAGAATGGCAAGGAGTCCGACAAGGAGATAACTGGATACCAGTGAGGACCCCCCATAGGAGACAAACGGCAGTGTGATCCCGGCAAGGGGAACCAACCGCAGCACACCTCCGAGGATGTACAACACCTGGAACCCCAGCGAAATACTCAGACCAGCGCAAAGCAGAACACGGAACGTGTTTCCCTGATGGAGCGTAATCCGCAAGCCCCGTTCAACCAGAATGGCGAAAAGAGCAATCATCGCCAATCCGCCCACGGCTCCCATTTCCTCAAGGACCGCTGCGAAGATGAAGTCGGTGTGCACAGCAGGGATGAAGCCCGGTGAGCCAAGTCCGGGACCCTGCCCGAGAATCCCTCCTGATGCAATGCCGATCAGCGATTGAATCATCTGGTAGCCACCGGCAATCGGGTCAGACCATGGATTGAGCCAGGTATCCACCCGTATCTGGACGACATCCGATAGCAGATATCCCGTTCCCCCGGCCAGCAGCGTGAAGAGGAGGGCAGCAACAAAAACCACACGGCGGCCAGATGCGAAGTAAAGTAATCCTGCCAGGATAGCCAACACCAGAGTCGCGGTGCCCAGGTCGCGCTGCACGAGCAGCAAGCCGACCGAAAGCCCCCACATGGCCAGCAGCGGTGCGAGACTCGGAAGCCACATACCCTTGCGCACATCCTTGAACGGCAGCGCTTCCGAGAAATAGGATGCCAGGTAGGCAATGAGAAGCAGGCGTAGCGGCTCGGATGGTTGAATGTAGATGCCCATAATCCGCAGCCATAAACGCTGGTCCCCACCCGATGGATGCGTGCCAAAGAACAACGTCAACACCGTGAGGAGCAAGCCGCCCATCAGCCATAGGATTCGGTAGCGGCGAAGCCCTTCCAGGATGGTCGGGCGTCCGAGAACGAGGCCGAGAAAACCCGATGCCACGAGGAACCACATGAGCTGCCTGACGCCAAACGCCGGAGCCACGCGCCACACCAGCAATACGCCCCACCCTGAAAGCAGGTAAACGATCGGCAGGAGATAGGGCTCTCGTTCCGGATGCTGACGTTTCGCCATCCACCGCACCCACAAGACGGATGCCAGCCAGCACGGGAGAATCAGAAGGAATGAGAGCCGGTCCGCAACAGAAGACCAGCTTCCGGTGCGGACTACTGGGGCCATAATCAGCACCACCGTGAGCAGAAGCACAAAGAGGAACGCGAGGCCGAATAAACGGACCTCGCGCTGTGCAGCGGAGTGTCGACGATCAGTCAAGGATCTCATCCAGAATGAGCCCCAATCGGTCTCGCTCTGATTCGGGGATTGCCGCAGCATCCGTAATCAACGCGTCCTTCATGGACTGCGAACACGCGCAGGCACGCTCTGCAGGAAGGGTTGCTACCAGGCTGCGGATGGATTGTTCCGCCAACGCGGTATTCTCCTTCAGCGTACGGATGACCAGTTCCACCGATACAGGCTCCTCTGACACACGCCAGACATCGTAGTCGGTGACATGAGCCATGACGGCATAGCACATACTCGCCTCGCGTGCGAGGAACGCCTCGGGAGAGGTAGTCATGCCAATGATGGACATCCCCCAGGCGCGGAACGCATTCGACTCAGCCCGTGTTGAAAAAGCCGGACCCTCGATGGTGATGTACGTCCCGGATCGATGGACGGTGCCACCTGCCGATTCAACGGCATCTGCAGCAAGACCAGCCAGTTCGGGACAGAAGGGATCTGCCATTCCTGCATGGACAACAATGCCCTTTCCAAAAAAGCTTCGTACGCGCTGGCGTGTATTGTCGAAAAGCTGATCGGGAATCACAATATCGCCCGGCTCAAAGTCCTCGCGCAATGACCCACACGCGCTTACGGCGAGCACCCGTTCCACACCAAGCGACTTCAAGGCGTAGATATTCGCCCGAAAATTGATCTCGGAGGGCATGATGGTATGTCCCTCACCGTGTCTTGCGAGAAATGCAATGGTTCGGTCATGCAATTGACCGATCACGACCGGAGAACTTGGCGTTCCAAAAGGAGTGGCTACAACCTTCCGGCTCTGGACATCCAGCCCCTCCATGGCGTACAGCCCCGATCCACCAATAATTCCAAGCACCGGTTTGATGTCCATTCTGCCTCCACTTTCGTTCCCGACAACTCCATGTCGTCCGGCTGCCGAGGCCTGACCGCCCCCTGCGATTGGACGCCAGCGGTCATTCTGCAACAGCCTCGGTTTCACTCTTTCCGCTTGAAGGATGGAGCGCGAATGTCAGCAGAACGCTCCCCACCTCGATAATGTCGCCGTCTGCCAGCACCAGTGCCCCTTCCACAAGAACGCCGTTCAGATGGGTCCCATTTTTCGATCCGACATCTTCCAGGATCCACTGCCCATGCTGATGGGACAAACGTGCATGATATGCCGAGACAGTTTCATTCTGCAGGTGAAGCATGTTATCTGCTGCCCGGCCGATGCTCGTTTCCGCTGCCAATGCAATGGGCTCCTCCTGATCGGATAGAAGCAGCCAACCCTCCGGAACGCTGACCTCCCGGGAAAAGACCCTGTGAAGGTCTTTCCAGAGGTAGTACAGAATCAATCCAAGAAATGCGTAGAGAAGAAGCGCGAGGAGCACTCGAAGAGAGAATAGAAGCACGGCTGAGGTCATTATGGATCTGTCGCGTCCTTGGGGATCGTGTGTGTGCGCTGGTCACCGGACGGCCGCGGGGGAAATGGATGCGCATACGGAGGTGTCTTATCGGGGATCTCGCCCGGATCCTCTCCGTAGATAAGACTGATATTGGCAATCCGGATGACATCACCTGCCCGTAAAACCTGCTGCTTGATAGGCCGATCATTCACTGTCGTGCCCGCCGTCGAGCCCAGGTCGAAGACAACATAGCGGCCGTCACGCGCACGTAGTTGTGCATGCGTGCGTGAGATATGCGGATCATCGAGAATAAGCTGATTGTCGAGTCGCCGACCGATATTCACCACAGGGCGATCCAGCGGGAAATGCTGGTCACCTCCGATGATGAGGAAGGCACCCTTCGGGATTCGTCCGGGTTGGGTTTTCGGCTCACGCGGCATCGCCTGTGTAAATTCCAGCGGATTGGAACTGTGCCAGGCGATGACCCGAACCTGCCCCTGATTCAACGTTGGATCTGCTGCGAACGTAATCTGTGGCTCGCGCAGGAGATGAAAACTGCTTCCGCGTGCGGCTTCCAGGAGCCCGTTGGCAAGCTGCTCCTGCATCTCCTCAGCAACGTCGAGCAGGCGATCCGCATCGAGCGGATGGAAGCTCAACGCGAACTGGTCAGGCGCATACCGGCGACCGTCCTCGCCATGCCGCAGACTATCCATCATGGCGTGCGCCATCTGCGATGAGAGCGTTTCCACAGAAATCTGGTAGCCGACCAGTCTCTTGAGGCTGCCCTCTACAAGCTCTTCAATGCGCTGTTCCAATCGATCGAGTAGGTCACTCATCGCCTGTGATTATACGGTGATCCTTCCACTTCACCAAGGTCTGCAGTTCTGTCGGGAAGCAGGTTCAGTCTTTGGGGAATTGAACGTCGTGGAAGACACTCGTATCCATGTCTCTCAACGACTTAAGACCGAGTGGCGTCTCATCATCGCGTGGGCTTCTGGGGGTGCTGGAAGGTTGATACGGTGGTGTTTCTGTAGGTGGCCCGAGCGGGTCTTCCCCGTAGATGATTTCGATGCTGGCGAACTGCAGAACATCACCGGGTTCCAGCCTGTGCTCCTTGATCAGTTTCTTATTAACACGTGTTCCTGCTTTGGAATTCAAATCACGCAGCAGATAAAACCCTTTGACCGCGATTAATTCTGCATGTTCACGTGACACATGAGGATCATCAAGAACCAGATCATTGTCCAGGCGTCGTCCGATACTCACCCGTCGCTTCGTTAGAGGGAAGTGCCGCTTCCCGTTCACAATCATGAACGCTCCCCTGGGGGGTGTCGACGTTTCCGGTTCGACATAGTCCATCATCTGGGCATGTAGCTGCAGCGGATCCCGACTGTGCCACGCGATAATCCGCACCTCGCCATCTTTCAGGGTCGGATCGGATGCAAACGTGATATGAACCGGGTGCGTGAGCTGGTAGCCAGCCGTTGCCAGCGCCTCTTCCAGTTGAAGGGATATCTGGCTCTGCAGGAGACCAAGTCCCCGGCGGAGATCACCGGACGACTGTGGGCTGGTGGTTAACGTGAACTGGTCAGGCGCGTAGGTATTCTCCTCAGCATCCTGCCGGGAGCTGTCAAGGATTTCATTCGCCAGATTGGTGATGATGTACGAGACATCAATGCCAATCAGTGGCAGCGCTTCCAGGCTCTGCTGAAGATAACGCGTGATGGTCGCTTCAAGCTCGGTAGTCAGCGGTTTCATATCAGCCCTATTATAACGAGAACGCATACGTTCTACATCAACCACTTCGTACTATACTGATTATATGGATAAAAGCCGCTTTAAGGAACTCGAACACACCGCAGATCTGGCGGTTCAACTTAACGCCCCGGGCATGCCGGAGCTGCTTGGCATCGCCACGGCTGCGCTCCACGCTGTTCAACAACTCGAGTTTTCACCCAGCTCACAGCATCCCATCTCCCTTTCACTGCAGGCGCCGGATCGGGAGACGCTGCTTGTCCAATGGCTTGAGGAGGAACTTTATTCGCTTGAAACCGCTGGGCGCGCCTGGCTCTCCTGGAGCATCACCATGACTGGAGGCTCTTCCCTGCACGCAGACATCCAGACAGCGCCTGTAGCCTCCTTCCGACTGGACATCAAAGCTGTTACCTTTCACAATCTTCACATCCTCGAGTCGGTCAGCGGCCTGGAAACGGTGGTTGTGTTTGATGTGTAGGAGGTGATGCATGATCCGCAGACAGGATTTTATCCGGAAGTCGCCTTTCGTCTGGGAACTCCCTCCCACATTCCAGCAGGGCATGCGAGTCCCCGTGCGCCTTTTTGCCGATGACGCTATTCTGGAAAGCGCCTTGAAAGACAAGTCCATGACCCAGGCGGTCAACGCCAGCATGCTGCCCGGTTTGGCCGGGCCTGTCATGGTCATGCCGGACGTCCACCAGGGATACGGCTTTCCCATCGGGGGTGTCGCAGCAAGCCGCTACCCGGACGGCATCATATCGCCCGGCGCCATCGGCTACGACATTAACTGTGGTGTTCGCATGCTCGCGACCTGCATCGACATTGAGGATGCAGAACCCCATCTCGACGAGTTGGCCAGTGCGCTGAATCGCAATTGCCCATCGGGCGTCGGCGTGGGCGGTCACTTGCATCTGAAGGAAAAAAACCTCAAGCAGGTCTGCCGGATGGGATCGCAGTGGGCGCTTAACAATGGATTCGCACGCCCGGAAGATGTGGAACATACCGAACAGCAGGGGCGCATCGAACACGCGGATCCCTCCGCTATCAGCGCAAGAGCGTTAAAGCGCGGAAGGGATCAACTGGGAACCCTGGGGGCAGGAAATCACTTCATCGAAGTCGATGTCGTGGATGCCATCTTCGATCGCGAGGCTGCGGACGCCATGAATCTTG
>Ga0272444_10006207_pt1 | contig 10240 bp, 11 predicted proteins | sample SSMForm13_FD_201033 | JGI IMG/M metagenome (GOLD analysis project Ga0272444, IMG submission 201033) | Marine sediment archaeal communities from Little Sippewissett salt marsh, Falmouth, MA, United States - SSM-Form-13 | ecosystem: Environmental > Aquatic > Marine > Wetlands > Sediment ...
GATGGGCCTCGAAGGCCCCGGCGATGGTCATGGTCTTGGACACGAACCCGTTGAAGAACGGCATGCCCGAGATGGAGACCGCCGCCACCATGTAGCAGATCATGACCAGGGGCAGTCGCGAGGCCAGGCCGCCGAGCTCGGTGAGCTTGGCCGTGCCCGCCGCGTAGAGCAGGCAGCCCGCGCCCATGAAGAGCAGGCCCTTGTACAGGATGTGGGCATAGGCATGGGCGCAGGACCCGTTGAGGGTCATGGCCGTGCCGATGCCCACGCCCGCGACCATGTATCCCACCTGAGAGACGATGTGGTAGGAGAGGATGCGCCGGGCGTTGTTCTCGATGGTAGCGTAACAGACGCCGTAGACGGCCATGATGGTGCCCATGATGGCCAGGATCTCCCAGCCGGCGAAGCCGCGGGCCAGGACGTAGACGGCGGTCTTGGTGGTGAAGGCGCTCATGAACACCGAGCCGGTGACGGAGCCTTCGGGGTAGGCGTCGGGCAGCCAGGCGTGCAGCGGCACCACCGCGGCGTTGACGCACACGCCGATGCACATCAGCCAGTCGTAGTAGTGGGCGTGGCCCCAAGCGATGTGCTCAAAGGCGAAGTTGCCCACGTCGGCGTAGCGCAGCAGCAGGCCGGCCAGCAGGAACAGGCCGCCCAGGGTGTGGAACATGAAGTACCTGAAACCCGCCCGGGTGGAGGTCGGATTGTCATTCAGCCAGACCAGGAACACGGATCCCACGCTCATGAGTTCCCAGAAGACGAACAGGGTCAGCAGGTCGCCCGCGAACACGCAGCCGAAGCCGCCGGCCACGTAGAGGGCGGCGGCGATGTGCTGGTAACGCTCCTTGAGATGCAGGGCGTAGGTGAACCCGATGAGCGAGACGATGGCGAAGACGTGCGCGAAGATCACGGACAGCTTGTCCACGCGGCCCATGGTCAGGTCGACCCCGAGGTACTTGAACTGCATGTACGTGCCCGGCTCCATGTTCATCACCGAGAAGATGGCGATGATTGGCGGGGCCAGCACGAGCCATCGCCAGCCCTTGGCCTGCCACATGGGCAGAAGCAGGGCCACGGCGATGAAGGCCAGGGACGGATGGATGAAGCTACTTGTCAGGGTCATACAAGTCCTCGGACCGGCTTATGATGGGGAAGACGATCTTCTTCAGGACGACGGTCATCAGCACCGAGACCCCGAACCCGAACAGGGCCCAGAATCCCCAGTACGTCTCCAGCTGAAAGTGGGGGTGGTGCGGATGGAGGAAGATATTCGCCACCAACAGCCCCCCAAGGGCGATGAACAAGGCCCACTTGTAGCTGGCGGCCTTCTGCCTCTGCCAGGACAGCCAGTTGCCGATACGATCCCGGAGCATGGCCTACAACCCCTTTAAGACGTTGATGATGTTCAGGAATGTTTGGGGATACAGGCCCAGGTACACGCTGACCACCGCCGTGAAGCACAGCGGCACCACCATGAACTTGGACGCCTCGGCCACTTCTCCCACATTGGACCCCTCGTCCGGCTTGTAGAAGAAGGCCCGCAGAATGATGGGCACGAAGTATCCGGCGTTGAGAATGGTGCTGGCCAAAAGCGCACAGAGCAGGATCGTGCGGTTGATGTCCACGGCGCCGTTGACCAGGTACCATTTGGACACGAACCCGCATACCGGCGGCACGCCGATCATGGACAGCGAGGCGATGGCGAAGGCCCCGTAGGTCCAGGGCATCTTCCAGCCGTAGCCGTTCATGGCCTTGATGCTCTTGGTGTGGCTGGCCACATAGATGGCGCCGGCGCACATAAACAGGGTGATCTTGGAAAAGGCGTGGTGGGCGATGTGCATGAGCCCGCCCTGCACGGCCAGGGGCGTGAGCATGGTCACGCCGATGATGACGTAGGACAGCTGCGACACCGTGGAATAGGCCAGCCGCGCCTTGAGGTCGTCCTTGGTCAGGGCGATGAGCGAGGCGGCCACGATGGTGAAGGCGGCCAGGTAGGCCGTGGGGATGCCCAGGAAGAGCTGGTCCATGGTCTGCACGCCGAAGCCCGAGAGCACCACGCGGGCCACGCAGAACACGCCCGCCTTAACAACGGCCACCGCGTGCAGCAGGGCCGAGACCGGGGTGGGCGCGACCATGGCCGAGGGCAGCCAGTTGTGGAAGGGCATGAGCGCGGCCTTGGCCAGGCCCGCGATGTACAGGATATAGGTCAACGTGACCAGGCCCGGATGCTCGGCCACCACGTGGGCCGGGAACATGCCGTTGACCACGTCGGTCAGGTTGAAGTCCAGGTTGCCGCACAGCACGTAGGTCAGGATCATGGCCGGCAGCAGGAAAAGCTTGGACGTGCCCATGAGGTAGACCAGGTACTTGCGGGCTCCGCTCCAGGCCTCGTCGTCCTGATGGTGTGCGACCAGGGGATACGTGAAGACCGTGATCACCTCGTAGAACAGGTACAGGGTAAAGACGTTGGCGCTCATGGCCACGCCCACGGCTCCGAAGATGGCCACGGCGAAGCAGAAGTAGTAGCGCGTCTGGGCGTGTTCGTTGAGCCCGCGCATGTAGCCGATGTTGTAGCTGGTCACCCATCCCCAGAGGAAAGTGGACACCAGGCCGAAGATGAGGGCCAGGCCGTCCACGCAGAACTTGACCTCGATGCCGGGCAGGATGGTGAACAGTTTCAGCATCCAGACCTTGCCGTTGAGGACCTCGGGCACCATGCTGGCGATGGACAGGAAGGCGATGGCGGCGCCCACGAAGGACACGGCCTCGCGCTTGTTCTCGTCATGGCGCAGCAGCCAGATGGCGAAGGGCGCCAACATGGTGGCCAACAGCGGAATGAGCAGGCGCAGGCTGATGATGGTCTCCGGCATGGCTATCCTCCAAGCTCCGAGATTTCCTGGCTCTCGTCATGGCCGAAGCGCTTGGTGACCACCAGGATGATGGCCAGCACCAGGGTCGCCTCGGCGGCGGCCAGGCCCATGACCAAGAGGGTGATGAGTTGCCCGAAGCTGTCCCCGGCCGGGGTGAGCATGGCCGCGCTGACGATGGACAGACCCGCGCCGTTGAGCATCAGCTCGACGCAGATGAGCATGCCCACCAGCGACTTGCGCCAGAGGATGCCGAACAGGCCCAGGCCCAACAGGCCCAGGGCCACCAGCTGGAACATAACGAGCGGCGTCATTTTGCTTTCTTCCTCCTCTCCCAGCCGAGAAGCACTGCGCCGGCCATGGCGATGAGCAGCACCACCGAGATCAGCTCGAAGGCCAGCACGAGGTTGGTCACCAGTTGACCGCCCAGGACACTAATGGGCACCACCTTGGGCAGGCCCGTGGTCACCTGGGGGCTCTTCATGCAGATCAGCGCCAGCATCACGGCCGGGCCGATACCCGCGGCGAATGCCAAAAAGCCCTGGCGGATGAGCCGGGGCTTTCTCTCCTCGTTGCCCGCAGGGGCCGAGGTGAGCATGATGGCGAAAAAGATCAGGATGGTCACGGCGCCCACGTAGATCAAAAGCTGCATGAGCGCGATGAAGGGCGCGGCCATCAAGAGATACATCCCGGCCACGCCGAACATGGTCAGGACCAGTCCGACCATGGCCCGCACCAGGCCCCTGGCCAGCACGGCCACGAGGCCGCCGCCCAGGATCACCAGGCAGTACAGGGCGAACAGGATCTTGGCTATCAACGGATAATACTGTTCCATGTCGCTCTCCGATCCTTAGGCGTCCTTTTCAGCGGTTGCGGCCTGGCCGGCCTGCTCCCGCAGCAGGGCCAGGCAATCGATGGCGTCGAAATCCTTGCGGCTGTAACCGGCCTGGTTCACCTGCTTCGAATAGGTGATGGACTTCACCGGGCAGACCTCGGCGCACGTGCCGCACTGCGAGCACATGGTGTAGTTGACCACCCACTTGCCGGGCTCCTTGGGGGCCTTGCCCTTGGGAGGCTTGGGAGCTTCCTGGCCCTCGGCCTCGGCCTTGGCCTTGGCCTCCTCATAGGCCTTCATCTCCTCTTCGGACGGCGCGGGCGCCTTGGCCTTGACCACCTTGATGCATCCCGACGGACACGAGGTCACGCACAGCATGCAGGCGATGCACTTGGGCTTGGTGGGGTCCTTGGGCTTGGCCACCAGCATGGGATGACCGCGGAAGCCTTCCCAATCCAGGCCTTCGGTCTTGCGCGGATAGTGGACCGTGAACTGGGGCCGGACAAAATTCTGGCCCGTGACACGCATGCCCACCACCAGGCTCCACATCCCGGTGACGACTTCCTTGACCTTGCAGATTGCGTTCATTGTCCTGTCCGTCGGTTTGGGTCCCTTACTATCTCCACAACGGAATCAGCACGGCCGTGATCAGCAAGTTGATCAGGGCCAGCGGGATGAGCCATTTCCAGGCGATATTCAGCAGCTGGTCGAAACGGACCCTGGGGAAGGTCCAGCGGAACCACATCATGACGAAGATGAGGAACACGACCTTGGCCATGAACCAGAGCACCCCCACGGCGCCGCCCAGCAGATCGCTGCCCGGGCCGTGCCAGGCGCCCAGAAAGAGCGTGGTGGCCACGGCGGAAACCACGACCATGTTGGCGTATTCCGCCAGGAAGAACAGGCCGAAGCCCATGCCCGAGTACTCGGTGTGGAAACCGGCCGTGAGCTCCGACTCGCCCTCGGGCAGGTCGAAGGGGGCGCGGTTGGTCTCGGCCACGGCGCAGACGAAATAGATGAAGAAGGCCAGGGGCTGCCGGACCACCAGCCAGTCCCAGGGCCAGGTGCCCTGCACCGAGGCCACCAGGGACAGGCTCAGGGAACCGGTCATGAACACGATGGGCAGCACGGACAGCAGCAGCGGAATCTCGTAGGCCACGGACTGGGACACGGCGCGGGCCGCGCCCAGCATGCCGTACTTGTTGTTGGAGCCCCAACCCGCCAGACACAGGGAGATGACGCCCATGCCCGAGAAGGCCAGGATGAGCAGCAGGCCCAGATCCACGTCCAGGGCCATGAGGGTCTCGCCCCAGGGGATGGGCAGCATGACCACGAAGACCGGCAGGAAGGCGATGAACGGGGCCGCCCAGTAGAGAATCTTGTCCGCGCCCCGGGGCGTGGCCAGCTGCTTGCCGATGAGCTTGGCCGCGTCGGCCACGGTCTGCAGCAGGCCGTGGGGGCCGACTTCAAAGGGGCCGGGGCGGCGCTGGAAATGGCCGGCCACCTTGCGCTCCATCCAGACCAGCAGCACGGCGGAGGCGCCCACCAGGGCCGCCAGGCAGATCAGCCCGACCACCAGCTGGATCAACTCCACGGGTAGGGACTTCAAGACTTCGCTCATCGGTCAATCTCCGGGATAACCAGGTCAATGGAACCAAGTATCTGCAGGGCGTCGGGCAGCAGCGTGCCCTTGGCCAGCTCCGCGTACAGGGACAAGTTGCAAAAGCTGGGCGAACGCAGCTTGACGCGGTAGGGATTCTTCTTGCCGTCGCTGGCCACGTAGACGCCGATCTTGCCCTTGGAGCCCTCCACGGCTTGGTAGGCCTCGCCGGCCGGGGCCTTGTAGTTGGGTTTGGGAGACTTGGGGGCGACGTGCTTGCCGTCGGACTTGTCGATCTGGTCCAGACACTGCTCCACGATGCGCAGGCTCTGCTCCATCTCCTCGAAACGGACCATGTACCGGGCCATGCCGCAGCCCGTGTCGTAGACGGGGATGTCGAAATCGAAGCGGTCGTAGATGGAATAGGGCTCGTTGCGGCGGGTGTCGTAGTTGATGCCCGAGCCGCGGCACACGGGACCGGTGGCGCCGTAGCGGCGGCACATGTCCTTGTCGATGACGCCGATGTCCTCGATGCGTTTTCTCAGGATATAGTTGCCCGTGACCAGATCGCGGTACATGGGGAAGCGCTTGCGCAGGTAGGGCACGAAGTCGCGGATGCCGGCCAGGGTGGCCGGGGTCATGTCCGCGTACACGCCGCCGAAGCGGAAATAGCAGTAGGTCAGGCGCTGGCCCGTGGGCTGCTGGAGCAGGTCCATGAGGATTTCGCGATCCTCGAAGGCGTACATGATGGGGGTGAAGGCCCCAAGGTCCAGCAGGTAGGCCCCCCACCACAGCAGGTGCGAGGAGATGCGGTTGAGCTCCACGGCGATGGTGCGCAGGTATTCGCCCCGCTCCGAGACCTGGATGCCGGCCAGCTTTTCCACCGCGCAGATGTAGGCCTGGTTCCAGGCCATGGCGTGCAGATAGTCCAGGCGGCCCATGTTGGGCATGAAGCCCCACCAGGACTTCACCTCGCCCATCTTCTCGTGCATGCGGTGGATGTACCCCAGCACCGGCTCGGCCCTGATGACGTACTCGCCGTCAAGCTCGGCCACGATGCGCAGCACGCCGTGGGTGGAGGGATGCTGGGGACCGAGGTTGATGACCAGGGTCTCGCTGTCGGCCCGGCGCTCGAAATGGCGACAGTAGGCGTCGCCCTCAAGCCGCTCGCTGATCTTCTCAATGAGTTGCATTCTCGCCTCGTTCCGTGTCTGATCCGGTGAAACCGGACCCGTGGGAAGCGTCCTGTGCCGTCCCCGCGCAAACCGCCGGGATGACTGGCCGCGCACGGCGCGGCCTGGGCCGTGTTATTCCTCGGCCTTCTCGCCCGCGGCGTCCTCGCCGCCCTCGGCGGCCTCGGCCTTGGCCTTTTCCTCGGCCTCGGCGGCCGCCTTGGCTTCCGCCTCGGCCTGGGCCTTGGCTTCCGCCTCCTTCATGGCCTCGAACTTCTCCTGAAGCGCCTCGGCCATGGAATGATCCGGTGCGCACTGCACCAGTTCATTGAAAACAAACATATCCAGCATGGGGACGCGGGCGTCCTCTTCCTTTTCCAGGGGCTTGTAGTCGGCGTCTTCGGGCAGCAACAGGCGCTCTGGATTGGGATTGTCCGTGAAGACCACGGAATAAAAATCCATGCTCTCGCGCTCGTGCCATTCCGCGCCCTGGAAGATGTCGGCGATGGACGGTATCTTGGGATCGTCGTGGGGGGCGAGCACCCGGAGCGTGACCCGGCCGGGCGACTCGAAGTGATCGAAGTGGTACAGGGCCTGGAAGCCCTCGGCCACATCGAGGACCGTGATGTCCTCAATGAAATATTTTTCCTTGTACAGTCTGCGCGCGGCGTCGCGCACATGCGCCGGCTCGACCAGGACCGAATGCTCGGAGCCGGTCTTGTCGAAATCGCTCACCGTGATGCAGGCACTCTTCAGTCCCTCGGCCCACTGCATGGCTTACTCCTTTTCCTTGCCGGCCACGGGCGCGGACTTCTTGGGCACGGGCATGTCGGCCACGGGCCACCAGCGGCGGCCGGTGATCTTTTCCTGGAGCTTGAACACGCCTTCCAGCAGGGCCTCGGGCCTGGGCGGGCAGCCCGGGACGTAGACGTCGACGGGCACCAGGTTGTCAACGCCCTCGATGATGCCGTACTGGCCCTTGAACTTGAAGGGGCCGCCGGAGATGGCGCAGTTGCCCATGGCGATGACGTACTTGGGAGCGGGCATCTGCTCGTAGAGCCGGATCAGGGCCGGGGCCAATTTCTTGGTCACGGTTCCGGCCACGATCATGAGGTCGGACTGACGCGGCGAGGGGCGGAAGACCTCGGCCCCGAACCGGGAGATATCGAAGCGGGCCATGCCCACGGCCATCATCTCGATGGCGCAGCAGGCCAGACCGAAGGTCATGGGCCACAGCGACATGGCCCGGCAGACGTCGAAAATCTTCTGGGGCAGCTGGAGCGGAATCAGGGCCGGCTCCTGCCCGGTGACTGCCTTTAATCCGTTGAGATCTTCCGCGGCCATTCGAACACCCCTTTCTTCCAGAAGTATACGCAGCCAAGGGCCAGCACGAACAGGAATATGAACACCTTGGCAAAGGTCCACCAGATGGCGCCGCTGCTCGGATAGTAGGCCGCGACGGGGAACAGGTAGAGCACATCCACGTCAAAGGCCAGGAACAACAACGCATAGAGATAGTAGTTGATCCCGAAGCGGACCCAAGAGGTGCCATGCGGCAGCATGCCGCATTCATATGGGTCGCTGAATTTGGTGCTTTTGTATCTTGGGGCGAGAAGGACAGCGCCGAGTACAGGGCCTCCGGCAAACGCGAGACCAAGCAGCAATCCTAAGACGATAGCCAGATTCAGCCAATCAAAGACCATCCCACCCTCCGACTTGGCGTTTGAACCCCTTCGTACCCGAAGAGGCGCTTCGGCTGTAAACTCGACTGGAAAGATCGGATGCTCACCGCGGTCATCAGTCCGTCGGCAGCTTGGGAAGTCCAATCATACTTCACCATTGTGTGTCAAGGCTCATTGTTACCCAAACAGGGTCCGACCCCCCATCCGAATCTCCCATAGCTCACCGCGCAAAAGCCTTGCGAGGCACCGCTTTTCCGGCATTCGGCAACATCACGGACACGTGGTTGGTAATTTTTTCACAACGGCTCGTCTTCACATCGCCCCCACGCCCCGACCGGCATTTTTCGCCTCATGCCCCCGGCCGAATCCAAACCTGACGCGTTCGCATCCTTGACACGGCGGTTGCGGAATCCGAAAATGACATCATCGGCGATCATGCGCCGCAACACCGGTCACGGACGAGACATGCGCATCCGAATCCTCATCCTTATGTTCGCCATGTCGCTGGCGCCGCTCCCGGCCCGGGGCCGGGAGGCCGCGGCCCCCTTCTGCCCGGGGGAGCGCCTGGAATTCAGCCTGCGCTGGCAAAACATTCCGGCAGGCCGGGCCAGCCTGGAAGTCATGCCCCCGGCGCTGGTGGAGGACGAGCCGGCCCTGCATCTGCGCATGACCGCGCAGACCAACTCCTTCGTGGACGTCTTCTACACGGTCCGCGACCAGGTGGACGCCTACGTGGCCCCGGACCTCTCGCGCGCCCTGCGTTACGAAAAGCGCCAGCGCGAAGGCAGCTACAAACGGGACATCACGGTGCGCTTCTTCTGGGACCGCTCCAGGGCCCAGTACTCCAACCAGGTCAACGGCCCCAAGGACCCGATCATCATTTTGCCCGGCACCCTGGACCCGTTGTCCGTGTTCTTCGGATTCCGGCTCGCGGACATCAAGGAGGGGGCCGCCTACACGGCCCCTGTCACCGACGGGGTGAAATGCGTCATCGGCTCGGCCACGGTGGTGGGCCGTGAGACCGTGTCCGTGCCGGCCGGAGATTTCGACGCCTACGTGGTGGAACCCGAGCTGCGGCACATCGGCGGCGTGTTCCGCAAGAGCCGCGACGCACGCATCCGGGTCTGGGTCACGGCCGACGACCGGCGCATGCCGGTCATGGTCTCGAGCAAGGTGGCCGTGGGCCGGTTCTACGCCGTGCTGACCGGATTCGAGCGGCCCCAGTGCGGCCCCGTGGCCGCGGGCGGCGGACCGGACGGACCCTGAAGCCGGGCCGTGGATGCCCCGCTGCCCGGCAAGACCTTCGCCTTCAAGTCACGGACCCACGGCCCGCGCGGGTTCCGGTTGCCTTGAAGGCGCAAGTTGTGCTATGATTTATTAAGGCCGTGACCAGAACGGCCGAAATTCCGGTCATGAACGTCCCGCCAAGGATGGCAGGCCGCTGGCAAAGCCTCCATCCGAGGAACAAGGACCATGGCTGACCACGCCTCCATCGAACCATCCCGGCGCCGCGACCGCCGCAACGATCCCCAGGCCCTGCTGGACGATCTGCTGGAGAACCCCGAGGTTCCCGGCGTGCATTGGTCCGTGACCTGGGCCGACCTGATGATGACCATGTTCATCCTGTTCACGGTCCTGTTCGTATACGCTTCCGCCAAGCGCGATTTCCTCCAGGCCTTCCGGGGCCACGTGCGGCACGAGCCCCTGATGGAGGCCTCCTCGGTGGTGGGTTCCCAGCGCGGCCCGGTGGCCGTGTACGACATGCCCACCCCCGGCGCCCTGCCCGACGTGGGGCCGCAGCAACTGTTCGAGATGACCAACGCGGCCATCAAGAACGAGGGGGTCAAGGACGTCACCGTGGAACTCGAGGGCGACACCGTGCGCATTTCCATGCACGGCCCCATGCTCTTCTCACGCACCAGCGCCGAGGTCAGCCCCGACGCCCGGCCGCTGCTGCGCACGGTGGCCCGCATCGTGGCCAAGGCCCGTTACGAGGTCCACGTGCACGGGCACACGGACAACTATCCCGTGGCCACGCCCGACTACCCCACAAACTGGGAGCTGTCCGCGGCGCGGGCCGTGAA
>Ga0272444_10006209_pt1 | contig 10237 bp, 11 predicted proteins | sample SSMForm13_FD_201033 | JGI IMG/M metagenome (GOLD analysis project Ga0272444, IMG submission 201033) | Marine sediment archaeal communities from Little Sippewissett salt marsh, Falmouth, MA, United States - SSM-Form-13 | ecosystem: Environmental > Aquatic > Marine > Wetlands > Sediment ...
GAATACTCTGTGCGAAAAGATATCGGGATGTGAGGAAAGCGGCTGTTGAACCGAGAGTGTCGGCAAATGAAGCGACAATAAGGGTTATCCAGAAGTTAAAGAATGCCAGACCAGCGACCATGATGATCATCGAGATGCCGGGGAGAGAAAGTGCCGACAAGAGAAAAACGAGAAAAAAGTAACTCGCAATTGCAAGGAACGGCCGTTCTGTTGCGTACTGATGTAGGTCTGTCTGCTGACTTTTCAGGTAATTCAGAGAGAGGTACTGGTCCAGGTCAAAGCCATAGAAGCTTCCGATGAGAACCATCAAGCTGAAGATAATAAACAGTTTGAATCGGTGTGCTTTCATCCCTGTATCCCTGGGTTGGAGCGACGGTTACCTGAAAGCTGTCGCTAACAACCTAACGCAAAAAAGAGAAGGATGAAACATAATATTCGAATATTAGAATTAATGATATTGTGGGCAGTTTGAATCCATCTTGTTTCAATAACCCTAGGTTTGGGTGAAGATACAGAAATAAACTAGCGTTCGAGAAAATCGCCTTAGCTTAGTTTGAGATTAAATACCGGGAGTTGATATCAGCGGTCTTTATCCAATGTACCATTCCATTCACGGCCTAATATCGCCATTTTTCGTTCTTTTCCCCAGCGGTAGCCGCCACTGTTCCCATCGTTGCGCAGGACTCTGTGGCACGGAATCAAATAACCGATAGGGTTGTGTCCAAGGGCTGTTCCGACAGCGCGGCTTGCCTTGGGTTGACCGATACGAACGGCCAGGTCTCCATAGGATGTCACGCATCCTGGTGGGATCTTCAGCAGGGCTTGCCATACTTTGAGCTGGAAGTTTGTGCCACGCAGCAGTAACGACAGTGGGATGGGTTTGAGCTCAGCCGGCGAGGGAAAGATCCGTTTAATGTGTTTTTGGGTCTGTGATGGGTCGAAAATAATATCGGCTTCAGGCCAGTTTTTGCGTAATGTCTGAATGTTTTCTCCCTCTGAGGGTGAATCGTAAAACTCCAATGAGCAGATTCCCCGACCCGTATGTGCCAGAAAGCAATCTCCGAAAGGGGTTGGGTGGCGTCCGTAAACAATACGCAGACCTGCTCCACCTGATTTTAATTCGCCCGGGGTGACGGCTTCAGTGTTGACGATAAGGTCGTGGAGTCGCCCGGGACTGCTGAGCCCGACTGCGAAGCTTGCATCGAGGATCGATTCTGACGCGAGCAGATGTTTTTTCGCCTCCTCACTTGTAAGGTGCTGTAGAAAACGTTTGGGGCTGACTCCAGCAAATCTTTTGAAGAGTCTCTGGACGTGATGTGGACTGAGCCCAATGTGACCGGCGATGGTATCCAGTGATGGTTGCTCGATGGCATTTGTTCTGATGAATCTGATTGCCTGTGCGATGCGCTGGTAATCTGTCATAAAAGCCTCCCGATCTTGTGCCTGTGTGAAATGCTAGCATTCAGGCCGTGGTGCGCCAACCCGATTCTTGCGCTGCGAAAACTATTTTTTGCTTGCAACTTATCTCGTTTTTCGGTACTAAATCTCACTCGCGCAACAGCGCATAGGAACGTTAAGTCCCTATCGTCTAGCCTGGCCCAGGACACCGCCCTTTCACGGCGGCGACGGGGGTTCGAATCCCCCTGGGGACGCCAATAAAGAAAATGCCCTTCCACGTAAGTGGGAGGGTTTTTCTTTTTACTATGTATGTATAGGGGATTCGAAGCGGAATGAGCGCTGACTTGATGTCAGAAAAGCGACCAGGGATGGGCGCGTCAGCGAATGAAGGGGAGCCGACGCAGGAGCCCGCCTGATGCGGGGGACGCAGTGGGCGAATCCCCCTGGGGACGCCAATAAAGAAAATGCCCTTCCACGTAAGTGGAAGGGCTTTTCTTTTTTTGTATCGGTAAGAATGGAGCAATGCAAAGAAAACTTTTTATACTGGACCTTTGCTCTATCAGGGAGAGAGCTGAATTCATCCTTTACATCGATGTTTATTGGGCCTGTTTATTAGAAAAGGGATTGTTTATGTTTGATCTTCGGCCATTTTGTGGCACTCTTAGCGCCTGTTATATCCAATTTTGAGGGTTGCGCCAATGGTACAAGAATTGAGATTTGTTGAAATTTTTTCTGATGGAGCCTGTTCCGGAAATCCCGGTCCCGGTGGCTATGGAACAATCCTTCGTTACGGTTCTCACGTTAAGGAACTTTCAGGTTATGATCCCGAGACAACAAATAATCGCATGGAACTGCTCGGGGCAATAAGCGGTCTGGAGGCTTTGAAAAACAGTTGTCGTGTGCGTTTAACGACCGATTCTCAATACCTGGTCAAGGGGATGACGGAATGGATTGACGGATGGCAGAAGAAACACTGGAAGAATTCTAAGAAAGAGGACGTGGCCAACCGTGACCTTTGGGAGCGTTTGCTGGCTCTGGCGAAGAAACATCAGATCGAGTGGGTGTGGGTCAAAGGCCATGCCGGACACCCGGAAAATGAACGCTGCGATGAATTGGCGCGACTGGCAATTCTTCAAGCTTCTGATAATCTTGGTTAAGAAGTTTTTTTAAAAAGATATCGACTTTTAAATTCTTGACCATTATGGTATTGTATCTCCGTTTTTTGATGAAGGTTTTGTAATGACTGTTGTTTTTGCCTTTATATGACTAGTCGTTACGGTGTTATTTTCCAATCACAGAAAAAATCAAACAGATCAGCGTCCATGCTTTCGGGCCGGCTGTGCTTTTTGTGGCACAGTGATTGAGATTGTTCATTTGATGATGTTGAAGGGCTTAAAATGTTCCAGATAAAAAAAGGACTTGATTTGCCATTGGCCGGTGCTCCGAAGATGGAAATCGAAGATGCTCCGGATGCCGGACGCGTTGCTCTCGTCGGTGGCGATTATCAGGGAATGAAACCGACATTGATGGTAGCTGAAGGGGATTCAGTGCAGTTGGGTCAGGCTCTTTTCAGCGATAAGAAAAGCCCGCGGATTCTCTATACATCCCCGGCATCCGGGAAGGTCGTTGCGATCAACCGAGGCGAACGGCGCGTTTTTCTTTCATTGGTTATTGAGCGTGAGGGTCATGAAGAGAAAACGTTTCCCCAGGCGAAAACTGAGCAGTTAGAGAATTTAGCCGCTGCCGATGTTGAACAGCGTTTGCTTGAATCGGGCTTATGGACAGCTTTTCGGACCCGGCCATACAGTAAGGTTCCGGAGCCGGGATCTCAGCCGGCCGCGATTTTTGTCACTGCCATCGATACCAATCCATTGGCGGCCGACCCGCAGGTTATTATTGAGGGCAAAGAGGCTGAATTCTCTGCCGGGTTGCAGCTGCTGCAGAAATTGACGTCGGGTAAAACCTACTTATGTAAAAAACCGGAAACGCGCATTGACGCTCCCGCTGGAATAACCGTGGAGGAGTTCACCGGCTGCCATCCGGCGGGACTGGTTGGCACCCATATCCATTTCCTGGAAAAAATTGATCAGCAGAGACATGTCTGGCACATCGGTTATCAGGATGTTATCGCTTGCGGTCATCTTTTCCTCAGCGGACGTTTGTTGACGGAGCGGGTTGTCTCTCTGGCAGGCCCGATGGTGAAACAACCCCGCCTGGTACGGACCCGTCTGGGAGCCTGTCTCTCCGAACTCGTCGCCGGTCAGCTTCAGGAAGGCGAATCGCGGGTTATTTCCGGCTCGGTCCTCAGTGGGCGAACGGCAACGGAAAGCCTCGATTTTCTTGGCCGTTACCACAACCAGGTTTCCGTGATTGCCGAGGACCGTGAACGGGTCATGCTGGGGTGGGCAATGCCGGGATTCAACAGCTTTTCATTGAAGCGGGTTTTTGCTTCGGCATTGATGCCCCGCAAGTCATTGGCGTTATCGTCCAGTACTTTTGGCAGTTCGCGGGCCATGGTGCCGATCGGTGCTTATGAGAAGGTATTGCCGTTAAACACCAAGGCGACCTGGTTGCTGAGATCTTTGATGACTCTCGATACGGATCTGGCTCAGGATCTCGGGTGTCTTGAATTGGATGAGGAAGACCTGGCACTGTGCAGCTTTGTCTGCTCCGGAAAAATTGACTATGGCTATCATTTACGCCAAACCCTGCAAAAAATAGAGAAAGAGGGCTGATGAAAGCGCTGCGAAACGTTATGGATAAGATTCACCCCCACTTTGTCAAAGGGGGGAAGTTTGAACGGCTTTATCCGCTGTATGAAGCAGCGGACAGTTTTATTTATACGCCGGGAGAAACGACTGACGGAGCCCCCCACGTACGAGACGCTATTGATTTGAAACGGGTGATGATCACTGTGGTGGTTGCTCTGCTCCCTTGTTTCTTCATGGCGATGTGGAACACGGGATACCAGGCTAACTCAGCGCTGCAGATGACGGGCGGCAGTGTCGAAGGCTGGCGCGGAGGACTGTTGAGCCTGCTCGGTTTTTCAGCTGATCCGAACAGTTTTATTGACAATATGTTGCTCGGGGCGGCCTGGTTTGTGCCGATTTATCTGGTGACCAATATCGTCGGAGGGCTTTGGGAGGCACTGTTCAGTATTGTTCGCGGTCATGAAATCAATGAAGGCTTTCTCGTGACCGGGTCTCTGTTTCCTTTGATCTGTCCGCCGACTCTGCCTTTGTGGCAGGCCGCCTTAGGCATCAGCTTCGGGGTGGTGATCGGTAAGGAGATTTTTGGCGGAACCGGAAAGAATTTTCTCAATCCGGCTTTGACGGGGCGGGCTTTTCTGTTTTTTGCCTACCCGGCACAAATTTCCGGCGGCACCAGTGTCTGGATTGCTGCAGATGGTTTGACCGGGGCAACAGCATTAAGTGCAGCAGCTGATGGTGGTGTGCAAGCGATGGCCACGATGCATAGCTGGTTTGATGCCTTCATCGGGGTCATCCCCGGATCCATGGGGGAAACTTCCACTCTGGCCTGCCTTTTTGGTGCCGCGATTCTGGTTTTTACCGGGATCGGGTCCTGGCGCATCATGCTGTCCGGATTGCTCGGAGCGGTATCATTGTCAGCACTGTTCTTACTTGTTGACAGCAGTACGAACCCGATGTTCGCCCTTGGTCCACTCTGGCATCTGGTTATAGGTGGGTTTGCTTTCGGCCTTGTGTTTATGGCTACAGATCCGGTCTCCGGAGCAATGACGGAGGAGGGCCAGTGGGTTTACGGTGCTTTGATCGGAATCATGTGTATTCTGATCAGGGTTGTGAACCCGGCGTTTCCGGAAGGGATGATGTTGGCAATTTTGTTTGCTAACGTCTTTGCGCCTTTAATTGATCAACTGGTTCTCAAATATCACATCAAGCGGAGGCTGCGTCATGTCGAGGGATAGTACGACGAGGGTTCTGAGCGTTGCCTTTCTCCTCTGCCTGGTTTGTTCGATTCTGGTTTCCGCTGCCGCGGTAGGGTTGAGTGAGCGCCAGGAACGTAACAAAATTGAAGAGAAACGTAAAAATATTCTCCAGGCGGCAGACTTGTATAGTGCTGAACGCTCCATCGAAGAACAGTATGCGCAAATTGAGCCTCGTATTGTCGATCTGAAGACAGCCTGGTTCAGTGAGGATGTCGATGCGGCCAATTTTGACAGCCGTGCTGCTGCGCGTGACCCGGAAATGAGTCACCAGATTCAGGGGAATCTGGATATTGCCGGGATCAAAAGCCGCTCCCGCTATCAGGATATATATCTTGTGCGTGATGGTGAGACTCTGCAACAGGTTATTTTGCCGGTCTATGGTAAAGGGCTCTGGTCGACGATGTATGGATTCATTTCTCTGGCCAGCGATTTGACTACGGTCAATGGGTTTGCTTTTTATGAACATGCTGAAACCCCGGGGTTGGGCGGTGAAATCGATAACCCGAACTGGAAAAAACAATGGCAGGGGAAAAAAGTCTATGATGAGTCCGGGAGTGTGCGTATCGAAGTGCTGAAGGGCGTAGTCGATAAAAAGTCACCGCAGGCGATGTATCAGGCGGACGGCCTGGCCGGTGCAACACTCACCGCGCGCGGAGTCGGCAATCTGCTTCAATATTGGATGGGTGACGATGGGTATAAACCGTTTCTTGAAAAGTTGAAACAGCAGGGAGTCAAGCTATGAGCAAGACCAGGGATGTCTTATTCGATCCGATTTTTAATAAAAATCCGATTGGCTTACAGATCCTTGGGATCTGTTCGGCGTTGGCGGTCACGTCCAAGTTGGAGACGGTTGTTGTTATGTGTCTGGCCGTCACTTTTGTTCTGGTGGGTTCCAATGTCTCTGTCAGTCTGATCCGCAAGCAGGTGCCTGACAGTATTCGTATTATTGTTGAGATCACCATTATTGCGACCCTGGTTATTATTGTCGACCAGTTCCTGAAAGCCTATGCTTTTGGGATCAGTAAGCAGTTATCGGTTTTTGTCGGCCTGATTATTACCAACTGTATTGTTCTCGGTCGAGCAGAAGCCTTCGCCATGAAAAACTCACCGGGCCTGAGTGCACTCGACGGCATCGGTAACGGTCTTGGTTACAGTGTTGTTCTGCTGATTGTTGCTTTTTTCCGTGAACTGCTCGGTGCGGGGAAATTACTCGGTTTTACATTGCTTCCGAGTACCAACGATGGGGGCTGGTATCTGCCGAATGGTCTGATGCTCCTCCCGCCCAGTGCATTTTTTATTATCGGTCTGTTGATCTGGGCTCTGCGGACCTGGAAAACTGACCAGGCTGAGGAGGAGAATTAACGATGGAACATTATCTAAGCCTCCTGGTGAAATCGATTTTCATCGAAAATATGGCCCTCGCCTTTTTTCTGGGAATGTGTACTTTCCTGGCGGTGTCGAAAAAGGTCGATACTGCCATCGGTCTCGGTGTCGCGGTGGTGGTGGTTCAGACAATCACTGTTCCGATCAATAACCTGATATACCAATATCTGCTTAAAGAGAATGCACTGTCCTGGCTGGGGGTGGAAGGCACTGATCTGACCTTTATTGGTCTGATCTGTTATATCGGCGTGATTGCCGCCATGGTTCAGGTTCTGGAGATGTTCCTGGATCGCCATGTCCCTGCGCTATATAATGCCTTGGGTATCTTTCTTCCCCTGATTACCGTCAACTGTGCCATTTTAGGAGGCTCCCTCTTTATGGTCGAGCGTGATTACGGCCTGGGTGAGAGTATTGTCTTCGGTTTTGGAAGCGGTGCCGGATGGGCTCTGGCATTGGTCGCACTGGCGGGTATTCGTGAGAAAATGAAGTATGCCGACGTGCCCAAGGGTCTGCGTGGCCTGGGACTGACATTTATGATAACGGGCTTGATGGCCATGGCGTTTATGGCCTTTTCCGGTATTCAACTGTAGCGGGATCGAAAATGACAGAAATCAGTTTAGGCGTTGTTATCTTTACCGGAATTGTGATTGTTCTCGTCGGCCTTATTCTGTTCGCGCGTTCGCGTCTGGTGCCGGCCGGCCAGGTGACAATCGGGATTAATAACGATGAAGAGAAGCAACTGGTCGTGGACCCGGGCGGAAAACTGCTGAATGTTCTGGGGAGTAATGAAGTTTTTATCCCTTCGGCCTGTGGTGGCGGCGGAACCTGCGCTCAGTGCAAGGTCAAGATCAAGTCGGGTGGCGGGGATATCCTGCCGACGGAAACCGCCCACATAACCAAACGCGAAGCGAAAGAAGGCTATCGCCTTTCCTGCCAGGTCAATGTGAAACAGGATATGGAACTGGATCTCCCAGCAGAGATTTTTTCCATCAACAAATGGAACTGCCGTGTGCGTTCAAACGAGAGCCGTTCCACTTATATCAAGGAACTGGTGCTGGAGCTGCCTGAAGGGGAAGTTCTTGATTTTCGTGCGGGGGGCTATATTCAGATTGAAGCCGAACCGCATGTCTGTGAATACAAGACGATGGAGGTGGCCGAACGCTTCAAAGACGATTGGGACAAATATGATCTCTGGCAGTACTGTTCAGATGTTAAAGAACCGATCATGCGTGCCTATTCGATGGCCAATTATCCTGAGGAAGAGGGGATCATCATGCTTAACGTGCGGGTCTGCCCTCCACCACCTCAGGTTCCGGATGCGCCTCCGGGGCAGATGTCATCATTCATCTTCAACCTGAAACCGGGTGATGTGGTCGAGGTCTCCGGTCCGTATGGAGAATTTTATGCCAAGGACACGGATGCGGAGATGGTGTTTATCGGTGGCGGTGCAGGTATGGCACCGATGCGCTCCCATATTTTTGATCAGCTGAAACGTCTGAATTCCAAACGCAAAATATCTTTCTGGTACGGCGCGCGCAGCCTGCGTGAAGCTTTTTATGTTGAGGAATTCAACGAATTGGCAGCCAAACATGATAATTTCGAGTGGCACCTGGTCCTGTCGGAACCGCTTCCTGAAGATAACTGGACAGGAGCCGTAGGTTTTGTTCACCAGTATCTGTACGATAATTATCTGGCCGATCATCCTGCTCCGGAAGATTGTGAATACTATATGTGCGGGCCGCCGATGATGAATAAGTCGGCCGGGGATATGCTTTATAATCTGGGTGTAGAAGAAGATAATATACTCTATGACGATTTTGGAATTTAAAATCGAGGAGCCGTGCTATGCGCTTTGAACAAACGCGAACCATTCTGCAGAAACTGGCTCCGGCCTATCATCGGCAGGTGAGTGATATTTTCCAGGAGCTTATGGAGTTGGAAGTCTCCCCGCGAGTCAGATTAATGCTTGACTATCTGGTCGATCATGAAGATCACAGGGCTCTGGCTCTCGGTGAATTCTGTCATGGAACGCCGCATAAAGTTCTGGAACATTGGTTGAAGGGGCTTGAGATCAATTTTCCACAGGTGCCTACTGGTATCATTGACGATAGCGCTCGTTTTGACCTTGATCAATTAATTAAAGCTGCCGTTGGTTTTAAGAAGGTGCTTATCGATTATTATTCTGAAGCGTCAACGCATTGTAGTGACAAAGAAACCTGTAATCTTTTTGAAAAGTTGAAAAGTCAGGAAGAAAAGGCCATGAAGAGGATGATTCGGCATGCACAGGGGCTTGCTGACCTGTAATATGTTGCGTCGCCTGAGTTTTGTATTTGCGTTATGTCTACTTTTGTCGGCTACTGCTTGTCGGCAGACAACTCCTGAGCCGACTTATCTGAATGGGGCGACCATGGGGACAACCTGGTCGGTCATTCTGCCGTCTGAGTTAAGCACACCAGAGTCCAAATCCCTGCAGGATAAACTTCAAGCACGCCTCGATCATATAAACCGCTTGATGTCCACTTATGATCCGGATTCTGAGTTGTCGAAATTCAATGACCAGGCCTCGACTGACTGGTTTCCGCTCTCCGGGGAAACGCTACAAGTCATCTTGCTCTCGCTGGAAATCAGTGATTTGAGTGGGGGGGCTTTCGATGTGAGTGTCGGTCCGCTGGTCGAGCTCTGGGGCTTTGGTGCTGCGCCCAGAGGTGAGCATATTCCTACCGACCAGGAGGTTGAGGAGACGCTCTCACGAGTAGGTTACCTGAATATCGAAGTGCGTTCCAATCCGCCCGCGGTCAGAAAAAAAGTTCCTCAATTGAAGATTGATCTTTCAGCGGTGGCGAAAGGCTATGCTGTCGATGCCTTGGCCGATATCCTGCGACAGAATAAGTTCAGCGATTTTCTGGTCGAGGTCGGGGGCGAATTAAGGGTTGCCGGCAAGCGGAACAAAGATAGCCTGTGGCGGATCGCAATTGAAAAACCGCTGGATGATTCACGTCAGGTTGAGACGGTTTTTCATCTTTCAAATATCGCCCTGGCCACTTCGGGAAATTACAGGAATTTTTATCTGGAGAATGGCCAGCGGTACGCTCATACAATCGATCCTGCCAGTGGCCGACCGATCCTTCATAAACTGGCTTCTGCCACCGTGCTTGATCGGAGCAGCGCCCGGGCTGATGCGCTGGCGACCGCCCTGATGGTGATGGGGGAGGAAAAAGCGCGTAAATTTTGTGAGGCTCAACAGATTGCGTCATATTTGCTGATCCATCATAATGAAGAAACAGTGTCCTATGTGAGTCCGGTTTTTCAACGGATGGTGGAAAAGGAAGCACAATGAAACTTTATTTATTCACTTTGGCGGCATTTCTCCTGGCCTTCAGTGGTCTTGGTGCAGGGTTGATTTTACGTCGTCGCGGCCTGCGGGGCGGCTGAGGATCCAGTCAGGGCAGCGACCGTGACTGTCGCTGTGAATCGCAAGGTGTAACAGAG
>Ga0272444_10006210_pt1 | contig 10235 bp, 8 predicted proteins | sample SSMForm13_FD_201033 | JGI IMG/M metagenome (GOLD analysis project Ga0272444, IMG submission 201033) | Marine sediment archaeal communities from Little Sippewissett salt marsh, Falmouth, MA, United States - SSM-Form-13 | ecosystem: Environmental > Aquatic > Marine > Wetlands > Sediment ...
GTTTCCAATACGGCCTTTATTACGCCGTCGCGGCCCACGGCCGGGGTGAGCAAAAAGACCTTGGACATGTTTTCGCTGCCCCCGCCCTTGGGCACCACCCACAGGTGGACCTGGTCTCCGGGCACCAGGCGCACATAGAGCATGGCCGGGGTGTTGTCTCCGGTGTTGGCCCGGCTGAAGGGGCCGCAGGCGCTTTTGCGCAGGTAGTAATCCTGGTACCCGCGGGCAACCCCTTGGTTGACCGCCTCGGTTAGATCGCCTCCGGTCAGGTGCACGTCCTGGCCCAAATCGATGAACACCAGAGCCAGGCCGCAGTCCTGGCAGATGGCCATCTTATCTTCGGCGGCTATGTCCGCGTTTTCCAGCAATCGCCCCAGCACCTCCTGGCCCACGGGCGACTCTTCCTCGCTCTGGGCCGTAATGAAGGCCTGGCGCACATCATCTGGCAGGTAAAGGTTGGCCTCGCCGCATAGGCGGGCCACGGTGTCGGCAATGGCCGACACCTCAAGGGTGCGTGGATCAGACAATTTTTTCTCCCATTTTTTATCCCGGGCAAAGCCCGCAAAACCTCAATCGAACTACAATTAATATCCATGTGCCCCCCCCAGTGTCAACCCCACGCGCTCGACAGTGAACCCAATCCAGATTGGAGAGGCGGGGGGGGGGAATTGCCTAGATGCGGTCGTAGAGACGGCGCAGCAGGGTCGGGGAAAAGCCGGCGTAAAAGGCGCCCACCACCAGAAAGTTGACCAGGGTGGTGGCCAAAACACCCTTTTTTTGCCAGCGCCGGGACGAGGTGACGGCCGGGGCCGGGGACAGGGCCAGGCGGCCCTGGGACCGGAGGCGGCGCACCATCTCGCAGTCCTCCATGATGGGCAGCTCGGGAAAGCCGCCCACCGCCTGGAAGGCGCGGCGGGTCATAAACAGGCCCTGGTCGCCATAGGGCATGGCCCCCAGCCGGCAGCGCAGGGCCACGCTCAGCTCGATGAAACGCAGGCCGGCCGGCCGGCGGTCCAGACGAAAGCTGAAAGCCCCGGCCGCCACCCCGGGCAGAGCCAGCAGGCGCGCCACCTCGCGCCACCACCCAGGCGGCAACAGGGTGTCGGCGTGCAGAAACAATAGCGTTTCGCCCCGGGCCGCGGTGGCCCCGGCGTTCATCTGACGGGCCCGGCCTTTGGAAGCGGATATGACCCGGGCCCCGGCCTCGCGGGCCCGCCGCATGGTGGCGTCGGAGCTGCCCCCGTCTACCACGAGCACCTCCGCCCCTGGCGCGGCCAGGGCGGCGGCCACGGTGGGGGCTATGGCCTCCTGCTCGTTGAGGGCCGGGATGATTACGCTGACGCCCGGCGCGGAGCGGTTGGGGCTCTGGGATGGGGATGATGGCGGCATGCTCATAACCGGGCGCTTGGCCGGGGGACGGCGAGCCGGCAGGCTCAGGCCCCGTTCTCGCGGGTCTCTTCGCCCAGCATCACCGGCTGGATGGTGTTGTGCAGGCCCACCTGGAAGCCGAAGAGCACCGGGTGCTCGCCCTTGAGGTGCTCCAGATAGGCCAGCCACAGGCTGGACAGGCGCACCAGGGCCTTGCCCGCGTCCGAGGCCAGGTGCTCCACCGCCCCCTGATTCAGGCTGTCCACCGGCCCCCGGAAGTGGGTCTCCTCGATGAGATGGAACAGGGCCAGCAGGCAGCGGTACAGGCTCTCGAACTCCAGCATCAGGGGGTTGCGGGTCATCTCGATGATGTCCTCTTCCCGCGAGGCAAGCAGGTCCAACAGGTTGGCCAGCTCGGCCCGGTCCGGCCGCATGACCAGCTTGGTGTGGGCCAGGTCGCGGCGGGCCCCCCGGAAGTGGCGCGCCTTCCAGGTCTTGTCCACCAGCAGGCGCTCCTCCAGCTCATCCCGGTTTTCCACCAGCAGCAGCATGTTGAGCATGAAGTCCAGGCCCATCTGGCGGAAGAAGATGCCCAAGAACATGTTCAGGCGCTTGCGCCGTTCGATCTTCTCGCGCATCTGGATTAACTCGTCCAGGATCAAACCCAGGACCAGGGCGTGGATGGGCAGAAAGGCCAGGTGGATATAGAAGTACTTGGAGATGTAGGCCAGTTCACCGGTGTAGAGCCAGAAGCCCACGTAGAAAAGGGCGGAGATGGCCAGCAGGCCCAAGGCGATGGTCCCCTTGTTGAAAAACTTCTTGTCCATCTGCATGTAGGGCAAGGGCGCTGCTCTCCGCTTGAGGGGCGGCCCGCCGAGGCCGCGACTGATTATTAATTAATAATGCTATCACACAGCTGGCAACGGGCAAAGGCACAGGGCATGCTAATTCCCCCGAACCGTCTTGGTCAAGCCGGGCTTGGGCCAGGACGCGGGCTCGTATAGAATGCTCCCAAGACCCTGGCAAGGGGGAAGGCATGTTTTTGGAGGTGTGCGAAATATTCCTGAGCCTGCAAGGCGAGAGCAGCTTCATGGGCCTGCCCTGCGTGTTCGTGCGCCTGTCAGGCTGCCCCCTTAGCTGCGCCTGGTGCGACACCGCCTATGCCAAGGCGCCGGGCGACAGGATGCCCTTGGCCGAGATCAGCGCCAGGGTGGGGAACTACGGCGTGGGCCTGGTGGAGCTCACCGGCGGCGAACCCCTGGTGCAGAACGCCGCTCCCGAGCTTATGACCAATCTGCTGGACCAGGGCTACACCGTGCTGCTGGAGACCAGCGGCGCCATCAGCATCGCGCCGGTGCCTGAGGCGGTTCATCTGGTCATGGACCTCAAGTGCCCCTCCTCGGGCATGGCCGATCGCATGCACTGGCCCAATTTGGACCTGCTGCGCGCCCACCACCAGGTCAAGTTCGTGGTCGCCAACCGCGAGGACTATGACTACGCCCGCCAGATTATACAGCGCCACCACCTGGCCGAGCGGGCCCAGGTGCTCATCTCCTGCGTGCACGGGGCCATTGATCCGGCCCAAGTGGCCGGGTGGATGCTGGCCGACCGTTTGGAGGCCCGCTTCCAGCTTCCCCTGCACAAGCAACTCTGGCCGGACCGGGACCGGGGCGTGTGAGCCGGGGAAGAATAAGAGATCAGGAAAAAGGGGAGGGGAGAGCGGCGGTGTAGCTGGCTCCGTATTGGCATCAGGACGCCCCGCCGGTATCGACGGGGCGCGTCGCATCTATAAGGCAGCCGTAGGGGCGGGGTTTATCCCCGCCCGAGAGCGCTACGCATTATTTAAGATGGTTGAGAATAAAAAATAGACTTCTTCTGCTGGCCCCGATAGCTCGGCTATCGGGGTCGCCGAGCATGGCGAGGCGACAAGAAAGGACTGGCATAAACCCGGCCACTACAAGGTCTCGCCAGGAAACCACTACTGCGCAAGTAGCTCTGGCCGGAGTGGAAAAGGGGCATGTGAGGCGGGGAAGAATTGAGAAGTAGGGAAAAAGGAAGACAGGGCCTGTGGCATAGTAGCCTTCGTGTCGCTCTTCTGATGGCCCGCTGTTCCGTCACCTCACATGCCGTCTTGCTGATCGGGTCCGCCCCCCCCTTGACCGCGCTCGATCTGTGACGCCTGCGGGATCAGCGATGGCACCGCCCAGAAGACGAGGGACTTCATCCCTTACCAACCATAAAAAACGCCCCGCCGATCCCGACGAGGCGCATCGTTTTTAAGAGCCCGCCTACTTCTTCTTATGCAGCTCCATCCAGTCGTGCATGTGCTCCACGGTCAGGCCCAGGTCCCAGCGGCCCTTGTCAAACACCCCCATGTCCGCGCCCATCATGGCCGAGGCGAACCGGGTGGAGTTGGCGTAGAACAGCCATTGCCGCACCCACACCCGCTCGATGTACTCGTTGAACGGGCTGTCGTTCTGCGCCAGGCCCTTGGCCAGGCCCTGGTCCCAGGCTCTCTGCATCAAACGGGTGGCGGCCAACACCATGGCGTCCGCCTCCTTGCGGCTCTGCTCCAAACGCGCGAACTGCCCTTGCACCCAGCCCTGGCTGTGGCAGGAGCCGCACACCTTGGCCATGCGCGCCTTGCGCTGGGCCTGCTCCTTGGCGTTGATCAAATACTTGGCCGCCGGCTGGCCGGTGAGGCTGGTGGCCAGGGACAGGCCGTCGGCGCTTTTGATCTTGGTGGTGTCCGGGTCCTTGGGCATGGGGTGGGAGTAGATCAGGCCCTGCAGCCGCACCCAAATGCGGTCGGTCATTTGGTGGCTGCGCGGCGCTATCTGGTTGCCCGCCGCGTCAACCAGCAGGCTGGCGTGGCACACGGCGCAGGTGGGCGCGGTGAAGTCCTTGCCCGGGGTCCAGGGCACCTTTGCCATGTCCCACTGTTTGCGCATGGCGTAGTAGATGTTGCCGTGCTTGGACACCTGATAGACCTTGTACACCGGCACGTCAGGGCCCTTGTGGCACTCGGAGCAGGTGGCCGGCGAGCGGGCCATCTCAATGGCGAACTGGTGGCGGGAGTGGCAGGCGCTGCACGAGCCCAGGCTGCCATCAGGGTTCTTGCGCCCCACCCCCCGGTTGGGCCATCCGCTGAGCTTGGGAAAATCCATCTCCCCGAAGTTGGGGTCCTCAAGGGTCACCTGACCCAGCACCTTGACCTCGGTGCCGTGGCAGAACAAGCAGGACTCAGCCTCGGTGGAGGCGGTGGGCTTGGCCAGGGCCACCTTGCCGCCCTTGACGCTCATCACCCCGTTCACCTGGTCGGCCAGGTTCATGTACACCGGGTTGTTGATCAGGTTGCCCCGGGCGTGGGCCATGAGGTTGTGGCCGTACTGCCGCTTTTCCTCTGGATGGCAGGTGGCGCAGTCGGTGGGCGTTACCACCACATGCACCCGTTCGTCGCCGTGCTCCCAGGTGTCGGCGTGCGCCTTGGGGTTCAGGGTGTGGCACTCGGCGCAGCCCACCGCCGTGTTCATCAGCCTGGGGGGTATCTTCTTGGCCGACACCCGGCGGCCGGCCTCCGGCTCCTTGAGCGCCTGGGCCGGGGTTTTCATGGCCATGCGCCCCCGTCGCCAGTCAGCCACTATCCCGGGCGTGGCGTCGATGTGACAATCCAGACAGCCCTGGGTGGCCTGGCTGATGGGCGCGGCGGGCTGGTCGGCGCCTGGGGCGGCCACGGGCAGCAACAGGATCAGGCAGGTCAGACAGAGCAACAAGGCACGCATGGCGGCTCCTCGGGGATGGGCTAGATGGTCAGCCAGATGGGCGGATTGAACACCCGGGCGGCCAGCTCGTTGTCCAGCATGAGGATGGTGCCCGGGTTGCCGGCGGCGTGCTTCATCTTGCCCACCATCTCGTCGGCCGAGGCCTCCTCTTCCACCTGCTCGTCAATGAACCACTGCAAAAAGCTGCTCGAGGCGTGGTCCCGAATCTCCAGGGCCAGGTCCATCAGCCCGTTGATCAGGCCGGTCACCTTGGCCTCGTGCTCGGCCACGGCCGAGAAAACGGCCAGGGGGCTGTCCCATTCGGTGGGCGGGCCGTCGATGGCCCCCAGGATCACCCTGCCGCCGCGCTCGTTCACGTACTTGTAGAACTTGAAGGCGTGGGACCATTCCTCCTGGGCCTGCACCCGCATCCAGTGGGAAATGCCCGGAAGCTGCTCGGCGTCGAGCCAGGTGGCCATGGACATGTACAGATAGGCCGAGTATATCTCCGCGTTGATCTGGCCGTTGATGGCGGCCTCCATCTTTTCATTGATCATGAAGGGCTCCTGGGTGGAGATTAGGGTTTGTCCGGCGCTCATTGTGAAGAACGCTTATCTAAAAATTACCTATTTCCCCGGCCCGGCACAAGCGGAGATAGTTCACAAAAAGCCTGCCGCCCCGGACGCGGGACGGCGGGCGGTTATGCCTAGCGGCAAAAACGGGGCCTAGTTGATGGTGACCGTGGGCTTCATGACCCGCTTGGGGTTTTTCTCCGCCGCCTGGAGCAGCTCGAGCACCTTGTCCTGGGGCAGCCAGCGCACCTTGCCATCGGCCAGGTCGTAGATGGCGCCCACGACCATTGCCTTCTTGGACGCCGCCATCTCGCGGGTGGCCGGGCTCATCACAAACAGGTCGCTGATGGCCTGCCAAACATTCTGCTCAATGGCAAAGGGCACGAGCTCCGCGCCCTTGGCGTGCGGGTGGGCCTTCATGGCCGCCTCCACCGCGGGGAAGATGGGCTTCACCAGGGGCGGGATATTGCGCTCCAGGGTCATGCGCTGGCCTTGGGCCGCGGCGGTCACCGCGCTCACCGCGCCGCAGCGGGTGTGGCCCAGCACCACCAGCACCGGGGTGTGCACGTGGGCCAGGCCGTACTCAATGGAGCCCGCCTCGTCGGTGCGCACCACGTTGCCCGCCACCCGCACCACGAACAGGTCCATGATGCCCGTGTCGAAGATCAACTCCACCGGCACCCGTGAGTCCGAGCAGCTCAGGATGGTGGCAAAGGCGTGCTCTCCCTGGTCGGCCGCGTTGGCCAGCTCAATACGGGCCTGGTCCTGGTTGATCCGGTGCAGCTTGCCCGCCGCAAAGCGGGCGTTGCCCTCCTGGAGCATCTGCAAGACCTTGGCCGGGGAAGGTTTGTCGTATTGGCCCTTGGCCAGGGCCGAGGCCGCCAACAGCAGAGCCAGCAAGGCGGTCAGGGCCAATAGGCCCATGTTTTTCGGGTTCATGTCACTTCCTTTGTTCTGGCGGTGGGTTCCGCAGGGTCTCCAAGCCGGGCTTGGCCTTATTTCCTATCTTAATTCTAGGCTCTTTGGGTCCCAGAGATACACCTTTTTGGATAGCGCCCCGCGCCCCGGTCCAGCGCAAAAAACCCGCCGCCCCATCTCCGGGACGGCGGGCTTTTTTTTTAGCCTAATCTAAGCAGCGGGCCTTACTTCTTGGCCGCCAACTGCTTCTTGCATTCTTCCAGGGCTTCGTCCTCGGCGGCCACGTCCTCCAGGGTCTTGGGCTCCATGGCCGCGGGCCGGGGCAGCACCCCGTGCTTGATCTTCACGAACTCGGTGCCGGTCTGGTCGTAGATGGCCGCAGTCATCACGTCGAACTTGTCCGCCTCCGGGATGTCGGCCACCCTCGCCTTGGCCGCGTCCATCTCCGGCTCCAGGATGTCTGCCGGCCGGGCGTCAAAGGGGTCCTTGCCGTACTTATAGCCCTTGAGAATCTTCTCCCTGAGTTCGGGGTCCACCGTGGTGGGGGTCTTGCCGTAAAGGCCGTAGGCCAGGCCCTTGGTCTCGTTGGTCACCATCTTGTACTTGCCGAACAACACGTTCAAGACCGCCTGCACGCCCACGATTTGGCTGGTGGGGGTGACCAGGGGAGGGGTGCCCAGCTCGTCGCGGGTGTGGGCCACCTCGGCGTAGACCTCGTCCACCCGGTCCATGGCGTTGGCGTCCTTGAGCTGGCTGTGCAGGTTGGAGATCATGCCGCCGGGCACCTGGTGCACCAGCACCCCGGTGTCAATGGGCGACATCTTGGAGGGCATCCAATAATCGCGGTACTTGGGAGCCACCTTTTCCAGCTCATGGGCTATCTTGATCATCAACTCCAGGTCAAGGCCCGGGTCGCGCGGGGTGCCTTCCAGAGCCCCCATGATCGGCTCCACCGCCGGGTGGCTGGTGCGCAAGGCAAAGGGCGCCACGCAGGTGTCGATGATGTCCACGCCCGCCTCGGCCGCCTTGAGCATGCTCATGCAGGCCATGCCGCTGGTGTAGTGGCTATGCAGATGAATGGGCGTGTCGGTGGCCTTTTTCAGGGCGCTGACCAGCTCGAAGGCGTCGTAGGGCGCGATGAGCCCGGCCATGTCCTTGATGCAGATGCTGTCCGCGCCCATGGCGTCGAGCTGCTTGGCCTTGTCCAGGTAGTACTCCAGGTTGAACACCGGGCCGCCCATGGTGCGCTCGGTCAGGGAGTAGCAGATGGTGCCCTGGAAGTGCTCGCCATTGGCCTTGATGCGCTCCACCACGGTCTCGAAGTTGCGGTAGTCGTTGAGCGCGTCGAACACCCGGAACACGTTGATGCCCGCCTCCACCGACAGGTCCACGAACTCCCGGGCCACGTCGTCGGCGTAGTTGCGGTAGCCCACCAGGTTCTGGCCCCTCAGCAGCATGGAGAAGGGCGTGTTGGGCGCGTACTTGCGGAGGGTGCGGGGGCGCTCCCAGGGGTCCTCGCCCAAAAAACGGCTCATGGAGTCAAAGGTGGCTCCGCCCCAGACCTCCATGGCCCAGAAGCCGGCCTGGTCCATCAGCTCGATGGCCGGGATCATGTCCTCGGTGCGCATGCGGGTGGCGAACAGGCTCTGGGTGCCGTCGCGCAGAGTGAGGTCTTCGATCTTCAGGGGTGCAGGGTTGCCGCCCCAGTCCATGTCCTTGCTCATAGTTGTCCCCTCCTTTGAGTTCCGGCCTTGGTCCGGACTATGTTGAGGATTCGGGTTTGGTTGCCGGCCGGTCTCACCCCAAGCCGGCCGCGCCTAAAATTATCTACTCTAATGGGGGTCCCCGGTTCAGTCAAGCGACAGCTTGTCAGCCAGCCCCTTGTGTGGGATGCGCCCTAGTGCTATGTTTTATTCGCCCCTACCAATACTGGATGAGGGGCTTTGCTTTTTCATGAGGTGGAGCATGGCCAAGGCCGCGCATAAAAACGGGGCGCGCCCCCGCCGTCCGGCTGATCTGGTAAAGCGCCTGCGCGGGCGCTTCGAGGCCGAGGACCGCGTGCTCATCGTCATCGCGGCCGACCCCGACGCCCTGGCCTCGGCCCTGGCCTTCAAGCGGCTGCTGTGGCGCCGGGTGGCCAACGTGACCATCGCCCACGTCAACCTCATCACCCGGCCCGACAACCTGGCCATGGTGCGTCTGCTGTCCATCCCCCTGACCCCCCTGGACCAGGTGGACCCGGACGCATTTTCCAAAAAGGTGATGCTCGACAGCCAGCCCCACCATCACGAGGCCTTCAAGGCCATCGCCTTCGACGTGATCATCGACCACCATCCCACGGGCGACTCCTGCAACGGCTGCGGCTTTGTGGACATCCGCCCCCGCTACGGGGCCAACTCCAGCATACTCGCCGAGTATCTGCGCGGGGCCCGCATCAAGCCCTCCAGCCGCCTGGCCACGGCCCTGACCTATGGCATAAAGACCGACACGGCCAGCTTTGGCCGGCCCGCCTTGCTCGAGGACGTACAGGCCTTCCAATATCTGTTCCCCAAGGCCAACAACTCGGTGCTGCGCAAGATCGAGTTCAGCGAGATGCGCCTCAAGGACCTGGCCCTGTTGCACCTGGCCCTGGACCGCTTCGTGGTGCGCAAGCACTCCATGTACGTGCACTTGGGCGAGGTCTCCAGCCCGGACAACCTGGTGCAGATCGCCGACTTTTTCTTGCGGGTGGACTCGGTGGACACCTGCGCGGTCAGCGGCTTGCACCAGGGCAAGCTGGTGGTGATCCTGCGCAGCGCGGCCTACCGCACCAACGCCGGCCGCCTGGCCGAGGAGGCCTTCGGCTCCCTGGGGCCGGCCGGCGGGCACAAGGCCATGGCCCGGGCCGAGGTGCCGGTCAGCGCGGTGCAGAAGTCCTGCAAGGACGTCAGCGACGAGGCCATGGCCCGCTTTGTCATGCGCCGCCTGACCAAGGTGGCCGCTCCCCAGAAAAAATCATAGCCCCGACTGTTCAATTCTAAAAAAACATCCAATAACAATTAGTTGCCATCATTAATTAAAGTAATTTATAGGTCGGTTTTTTTGCTTGGGAGGGCTCCCGCGACCCCTGCCAACCCTTCTACCAGCCCAGGCCTGACACGCCAGGTGGTCGGCACCCTGGCACCCCCGCCGGAGGGTGGCTGAGGCGGGATGCCCAGGGCGGAGTCGCCCGAAGCACTGGAGTCTAGCCGTTGGCGCAGTATTGGCGGGGCAGGAGCTTGTCCGCCAGATAGTGGGTCAGCTCCCTGGCCGATCTCTCCACCATGTGGGCGTGCCTGACCTCGATGATTATCTTCATGACTCGCGACAGGTCCAGCAGGTCCAGGACGTGGCGCCAGTCCAGGGTGCCCTTTTCCAGGCCATTGTGCTCGTCCCGGCGGCCGGAGTTGTTGCTGGCGTGGATGTAGACCACCCGGTCTTTAACCCGGCGCACAAACTCGTCCATGGAGCAGCCCAGCTTGCCGCTGCCGTGGCCGTTGTTCAGATGGCCCAGGTCCAGGACATAGCCCAATTGGGGAAAAGACTCCAGGACCTCAAAGGCATGGTCCGCCCTGAGGGCGCTGTCGGACTCATAGAG
>Ga0272444_10006211_pt1 | contig 10232 bp, 13 predicted proteins | sample SSMForm13_FD_201033 | JGI IMG/M metagenome (GOLD analysis project Ga0272444, IMG submission 201033) | Marine sediment archaeal communities from Little Sippewissett salt marsh, Falmouth, MA, United States - SSM-Form-13 | ecosystem: Environmental > Aquatic > Marine > Wetlands > Sediment ...
GCGGAGGTTCACATGGATGTAGGCCGAGAGAAGATCCGGCGGGGGTGGCTGCTGGCACTCATAGGCCTCGTGCTGGTCGTTCTTGCGCCAGTCATCATGCGTTCCGCTCTCGATCGAAGCAGTGTGTTGGTCGAGATCGTCCTTCCGAGCGGCGAGGCTTCCTTGTACTCTCTTGAGGAGGTGAAGGCCCACGTGGGGATCGAACGGGAAGGTGTGTACCAGAACCAGTACGGGAACTGGCGCGATCAAGGCCTGTACCGAGGGGCTCTGCTTTCGGAGCTGATCGGAACGAACGCTGTCTACGATGAGGTCCTGATCACGGCCTCGGATGGATACACCGCCAGGATCGAGCGGCATCGGGTTGAGGATCAGGACTATCCGATGGTCCTCGCCATCAGCCTCGACGGCACGGAAGTGCCTGCGTGGAGCGACGGTCCGCGCATCGCGGTGCTCCCCGATGACGGTGACGTCAGCAATGAGGAGTACGACGCCGTCTCGGCGGGAAGCTTCTGGGTGAAGAACGTTCGACGGATCGAGCTACTGACGGCCCCATCGTCTTCTTCAACGGACTAATCAGAGCGTTCGCATGGTTCCGGTTGTGCAGAAGAAGATCCATGGTATCTGTTCCGTTTTGTCCGCTTCGATTCGTGGACGAAACGGACTGCCGTCGCTTGTCCGGCTTGCAGAGACGGTTTGCCGACACAGGCAACTCACTCGAACGCGGAATCACTGTTCCGATAAGGCATCTCGGGTTCCGCAGTCTGCTTGACCCGCGTACGGCTGATTGCTGATACTGAATCGCAGTTCATGAGGGGGAAGCAATGAGGCAACTCGTCGTATTGGTCGGGGTCGCCGGGTCGGGAAAGACGACATTCCGTTTGCAGCATCCGGATTGGATCATTGTCTCAAAGGATGTCATCAGGCAAACGGTCTTCCATCGAGACTACGACCCGGTGTTCGAAGATTCGGTGGAGGGGATCTTCGGTTCGACGTTGATCGAAACCGTTGAGTCCGAAGCGGACGTTGTTTGCGTCGACAACACGAACCTCACGGTGGAAGAGCGTCGGCGATTGATTGAGGTCGGGAAGCTTGCCGGACGCGAAATCGTTGCTTACGTGATGCGGCTGCTGTCGGCTGACGAGCTATACGATCGAAAGACGCGTCAACTCGAAGAGCTGGCGGATACCTTCCCAGATCTCGTGGTTCGCGGGTTCGAGCGAGAGCGGTTCGAGATGTTCTACCAGCAGTACGAGCCGCCCCTTGAAACCGAAGGATTCGATCGCATCATCGCAGACGTTGTTCCGGTTGCGCCGCGTCGACGGCGTACACAGCGGGATCACGTGAAGCGCGTTCGAAAGAGAAGCGAGATTGGCGTAACGAGCCTTGATCCGCTGCCCCTGTTTGCACCGTAGAGCACATCGCCGTTCGTACCGGCGGGGCGGGTCGCCAGTTTCCGCGTCGGTACGAACGGCGGTCACGACTTGGGCGAGCTACTCCGACAGAAGTGACTCGAGCTTGCCCCGATCAAAGCCCACGACGATATCGCCGTCAATATCGACGACCGGAACGCCGTACTGGCCGCTCTTCTCCACCATTTGGCGAGCCTTGTCCATATCGACGGAAACGTCGATCTCCTCGAACGAAACGTTCTTCTCTTCCAGGTAGGATTTCACAGCGCCACACCACCCGCAGGTGGGGGTTGTATACACGGTTACCGTCTTCATCCTTTAGAATCCCTCCTTCTCCATCAGGTGTACCAGCTCTTGTGCAGCCTCGCTGAGCTGATAGCAGTTCCTTGTTCCGTTTCGGTGTTTGACCAGAATCCCCGCTCTCTCCAACTTCCCCAGGTGATAGGAAACCGCGGGCTGACTGAGTCCAAGCCTTCCGATAACCTCCTGGCAGTGCAGCTGTCCATTCGACAAGAGCTGAACGATACGGAGACGCGGCTCGCTTGCCAGCGAGGAGAATCGGTCGCTCCACTCTCGTAAGGACTCATCGGTCACTGCCATTTGATCTCCTTCTGATGTTCGCTAGAATGATAGCCAAAGCATCCAAAAAGTCAAGTATCGAAATATTTAGATAATAGGAGGATGCAGATGGGACGCACGGAAGTCGTGCATGAAGGCGGTATGAGATTCGTGGGACGAGGAGCAAGCGGGCATCCAATCACCATGGACGCCGCGGCGACATCAGGAGGAAGCGATCAAGCGGCACGCCCCGTGGAAGCGCTTCTGGCCTCTCTCGGCGGCTGCACCGGAATGGATGTAGTGTCGATTCTCAAGAAGATGAAGACGCCCGCGGAATCGCTCCGGATCACCGTGGAGGATGAGCGGGCCGCTGAGTATCCCAAGGTGATCGAACGGATCCATCTGGTGTACCAGCTAGAGGGGCGGATTCCGCCGGAGAACATCGAGCGTGCGATTGAGCTATCACTCTCGAAGTACTGCCCGATCGCCAACACGCTCGGTGGCGTCACGACGATCACAAGTGAGTACGCTGTTCGAGCGTCAGCGTAATCCAGGTCCAGGCGGCGGTGCCAGGATCTCCAAGAGCGGGTGGCTACCGATCGACGACCTTCTCAATCAGCCTCTCGATATCCACGTTGGACAAGAAGAGCTCGGTCGCGTACTCGAGGATCTCCCCCGGTTTGATCCACGTTCGGTCAAGGAGGCTCTGGCAGAGCGATGCGGCCGCGAGTGTGGTTTGGCCCGCGAGTAGGACGGGTACGGACCGCTGATTGGCCTCGTCGATCGTCGATTGAGGTGGGCGACGGTTCTCTGTTAGGACCAGGAGACGAAGTCCGGGAACACGGAGCGCCGCCTCATGAAGGTCGGGGCGATCGCCGCTTGTGATGACGCCGAGTTCGGGAGTGCGGCGGAACTGGCGGGACGCCGTTTCGGGACCCGAAGCTCCGATCACGAAGTGACTGATGGAATGATCCAGCGGCACGCGGGTAAGGACTGTTGCCGACAGCCTTGTTGCGATCTCCTGAACACGAACGGATCTCAAACGAACATCGTAGGGGAGGATGCCAAGGACTTCGGCTCCTCGATCCGCAAGGAACGGGACAAACACCTCATTGACCTCTTCGAGCTGGGCGTTGAGGGCAACCTCCTTCAGCACGACACCCAGCAGATTCGACTCCGGCAGCAGAAGACGAACCGCACAGAGGATGCGATCGACCGCCTCCACGCTGTCGAACCTCGTCAGAAGAACGATATCTGCGTCGAGAAGCTCGGAGAGATCGAGATCGCTGAGGCCCGCTCCGAGTCCCAGCCCCAGATAGTGACGGCCTTCAATCAGAGCGACCTCCCGATCTGCTGTGAGCTTCCGGAACGACTCGGTGATCCGCTTTCGGAAGCCACGGTCACCGGACTCGATTGCCTCCCGGAGAAACGGCCCCTCGAGAGGAACAGGAGCGATGTCGGCGAGGTCGTCCTCCAGGTTGAGAAGCGATCGAATCGCCATCGCATCTCGATCCAACGGAGTTCCAGATGTGTAGGTGACTTCATAGCTGATCGGCTTCATATACGCAAACGGAATCTTCTGCGTTTCAAGCCACCTGCCAATACTCAGTGCCAGCACACTCTTCCCGGAGTTTGCCTCTGTGGACACAATGAGGATGCGCTTCAACGGATCTCCTTCTTTCGTCGTGCCTGCCCGGGCCGATTGTCTTCTTCCAGAACATGGTAGTTGCGCGACCGCGGACAGGCAATGACCGGACATCGCTCGTCCTTCGAGCCGCCACGGCTTCTTCACACCGCCGGCATACCATCGACCCGTGGGGGGCAGATCGTGGCGCGAACACCCAAAGGTTGATCCCGCGTGTCCGGTTGCGAGACGTACGAGTCGTGGATCCCTATAATGGAGCGTTATGAAGAGAGTTCTCATCGTCGATGACGAGGAAATGATCGTTCGTACCGTCAAGGCGTATCTGGATCGGGAAGGATTCAAGACGTACACGGCGACCGATGGCGAGGAAGCGCTTCGATCGTTCGAGGAGAAGGGGCCGGACCTGATCGTCCTTGATCTGATGCTCCCGAAGCTGAGCGGTTTGGAGGTCACTCGGCGCATTCGGGCCACATCGCGGGTTCCGATTATTATGCTGACGGCCAAGGCAGCCGAGGCAGACCGGGTTGTCGGCCTCGAGTTGGGGGCCGACGATTACGTGGTGAAACCGTTCAGCCCTCGAGAGCTTGTCGCACGGATCCGGGCGGTCCTACGTCGCCTTGATGGAGCCGGGGCCGAGGAAGAGAAGATCGTCATCGGAAGCCTCCATATCGATCTCAAGACCAGAGAAGTCCATGTGGAGGAACGGCCGGTTGAACTGACGCCCACGGAATTCGACCTTCTCGCCTATCTTTCCCGTCACCCCGGACAGGTCTTCACGAGACTCCAACTGCTGCGCGAGGTCCAAGGATACACGTACGACGCATTTGCGCGAACGATCGATACACACGTCAAGAATCTCCGAAGGAAGATCGAGCCCGACCCCAAGCAACCGCGCTTCATTCAGACCGTTCACGGCGTAGGGTATCGCTTCTCCCGGGAGAGCTGATCGATGCGTCGAACGTTTCCGTTTGCCATCAAACTTGGGCTTGCGTTCACTGTGGTCATCCTCGTTTCTGTGGCAACCGCGTACTTCTTCAACCTCCGGTCCATCTCGGTGCAGTTCTCCGAGTTTCGCCAGCACGACAAGATGCAAGTTGCGGAGGAAGTCTGCGCAATCCTTGCTGAGCACTACCGCTTGTACGGGAGCTGGGTCGGCGTCGATGAACGGCTGAAGACAACGGTCAACATCCGGGCGAATGGTCAGATCATCGATGTTCAGGAGATCAGCATCATTCCCGGCTCGTTCTCGCTGACCAACGAAGAGGGCGTTGTGTTTATCTCCACCGATTCCGCGCGGCTTGGTACGCTCCTGACATCTGAAGAATCGCACGAGTCGATCCCGATTGAGGTTGATGGAGCTCGGGTTGGCTCACTTTGTCTTGGGGAACTCGGAACGCTTCTTGACCCGGCCGAAGAGCAGTTCGTAGCCTCGGCACAACGCTCGGCTCTCTTGGGCGGGGGGATCTCTTTGGGGATGGCCCTCCTGATCGCGCTTGTCTTGATCTCTCAGGTCTCGTCTCCGTTGCGGATCCTCTCACGAGCCACCGACAGAATCGCTCGAGGCGAACTGCCGGAACCGATCACGTTGCGAGCGTCCGATGAATTCGGACGATTGGGTGCGTCGTTCAATCGGATGATCGAGAACCTCGATCGATCGGAGAACGCCCGGCAAACGATGACTGCCGACATCGCCCACGAACTGCGGACCCCGGTGACCATCATTCAGGGGAATCTGGAAGCGATCCTCGATGGGATCTACGAGCCAACGGTCGAGGCAATCGCCCCGATCTACGAAGAGACGCTTCATGTCGGCAAGCTTATCGATGACCTCCGTGATCTTGCGCTTGCCGAAGCCGGCGAATTGAGCATCTCATGCGAGCTTTCCGACCTCAGGGAACTGGTGGATCAGGTTGCAGAGACGGTTTCCGGGTCTCTCGATCACGGACCGCGCATTCTTGTCAGCGGGAACACCAAGCTTCCGCAACTGAAGCTTGACCCGAAACGAATTCGGCAGGTCCTTGTCAACCTTCTGAGCAACGCAGTCCGCGTTACGCCACTGGATGGGCGGATCGACATCCGCCTCACAAGAATCAGCCTCGATCGTGTGGAGCTCTCGCTGACCGACTCCGGGCCGGGCATCCCGGCAGAGGATCTTCCCCACATCTTCGAGCGGCTGTACCGCGGAGACCGTGCAAGATCCCGTGCCCACGGAGGAGGAAGCGGTCTTGGGTTGGCGATCGCGAGACACTGGGTTGAGGCTCACGGAGGCACGATCACCGCAGAGAACGTCCCTGGAGCGGGAGCATGTTTCCGGGTGATCCTGCCCGTTCCCTCTGGTTGATTGCGAGCACAATCCGTCCTATGATGGAAAGATGTCCGAAGAATTCGTGAATCCACATATCGGAACGTTGACGTTTCAAGAGGTTGTCAGCGAGATTGCACACGAGATGCAGCGCGATCCTCGTGCCGATTACGATGTGTTTGTCGGAACCGATTCATCGGCCGGCGGCGAGAGCGTCGATTTCGTCAGGGCGATCGTTGTTCACAAACGGGGAAAGGGAGGCCGCTACTTCTGGAGCCGCCAGCGGGAGCCCAAATCTCCATCGCTTCGTCGGCGGATCTGGCGGGAAGCGTTGCTTTCCTTCGACCTTGCGCAGCGGCTTCTCGAGGCGCTCTCTTCATCCACACTGCTGCAGTTCAACCTCGAGATCCACGTGGATATCGGCAGGAACGGCAGCACGCGTGAGCTGATCAACGAAGTCGTTGGAATGATCGTCGGCAGTGGGTTTGACGTGAAGATCAAGCCGGATGCCGTGGCAGCGACTTCGGTTGCCGACAAGTACACCTAAGGGTGCTCTCGCGGCTCAGACAGCATCCTGTACGCCTCGTTCCGGGGGATCCCGAACGCCGCCCTAAGAACCCTGCAGGAGATCTTGGTTGGGACATTTGCTTCGCGGAGCAGGGCAACCGTCTCATCGATGTCCGAATCGCTTTCGGATGCCTTCCCGCAGATGTCGTCGCGGGGATTGCGATCGGGAGGCTCCACGATGATGACCCACTCTCCGTAGATCCGATCGCGACAGCGCAGCTCGTCGAGTAGGTCACGCGGCTCCCCGCGCAGGAACTCTTCATGCTGTTTGGTGAGTTCTCTTGCCAGAACGATCGAGCGGTTGGGGAGGATCGAGACAAGATCGGCGAGCGTAGCCAGCAGGCGGTGTGGGGATTCGTAGACAACGACTGTACGTACGTGCTCGCCAGCGATCTGCTGAAGGACGTCGCGTCGCGCCGCCGCCTTGCGGGGAAGCATGCCGTCGAACACGAATCGATGTGCAGGAGCACCTGAAGCAACCAGAGCGGTCAGGATGGCGGATGCTCCAGGAACCGGCTCGACAGGGATATCATGCTCGATGGCGGCTCGCACAAGAGGGAATCCCGGATCGCTGACAAGCGGGGTTCCGGCGTCGGAGACCAGTGCGATCCTCTTCCCTTCTTGAAGCAAGGCAATCGCTGCATCGACGCGCTGGTTCTCTACCCCTTGATAGACGCTCTTGCCGAACTTCGTGCGGATGCCGTAGCGGGCAAACACACGAGATGTCGTCCTCGTATCTTCGGCGAGGACAACATCCACCGAGCGAAGCGTTCGCAGCGCTCGCAACGAAATGTCTCCGAGGTTCCCGATTGGAAGGGAAACAACGTACAGCCGTCCTTCAGTCTCGCTCATTCGGGCCCCCGAGGTTGTTTGGCTTCGCGGCACTGTAGCCGATTGCCGTCGCACAGGCAACGGCAGCTTGAGTCACCGTCCGGTTGTCCGTATAAACGTAGAAGCGCTGGGGAGCACCTCCCCGAATCGTCCGCGTTTCGTTGGAAGGGGTCTCGTGGAGAAGGAACAGATCGTGCAGTTCGAGAGCGAGCTTGCCAAACTGGCGGAATCACTTGACCCTCAAGCGGTCGAGCGTCGGATCGAAGAACTCGAGAAAGAGATGTCGGCGCCCGGATTCTGGGAGCACCGTCGGCGTTCTCAGGAAGCAGCCCGGCAGCTGGAGCGTTCCCGAACCCTCCTGCGGCGGTTCCAGGACCTCGAGACGGTTCTCGAAGACGTCACGGTCTTGTTCGAGATGGCGAGCGAGGCCGGTGACGAGAGCGAGCTGGCAGGGCTTGAGCCCCGCCTTGCGGACGCTTGGCGGAAGCTGTCGAAGTTCCGGATTGAGACGCTGTACTCCGGGCCGTACGACCTTTCGGACTGCTACTTCTCGATCAACGCAGGAGCCGGCGGAACCGATTCCCAGGATTGGGCGGAGATGCTGCTACGGATGTACTCGCGGTGGGGTGAACGCAAAGGCGTCATAGTGACGCTTCTTGATGTCAGCGAAGGGGATACGGCGGGGATTCGAAGCGCAACGCTCGAGATCTCCGGCGCCTACGCCTACGGGAATCTGAGACACGAGAACGGGGTGCATCGCTTGGTGCGAATCTCGCCATTCGATTCCGCAAACCGCAGACACACATCGTTTGCGGCAGTCTCGGTGATTCCTGTGACCGAGACGGAGGAGGTCGAGATCGACTCCAAAGACCTTCGCATCGACACGTACCGGGCTTCCGGCGCGGGTGGCCAACACGTCAATGTGACCGATTCCGCCGTCCGCATCACGCATCTGCCAACCGGAATCGTCGTCTCGTGTCAGAACGAGCGTAGCCAGCATCAAAACAAGGAAGTCGCCATGCGTGTGCTCGTCTCTCGGCTTGCCGAGCTCATGCGCCAGCAGCAGGCGGAGAAACTGGAACAGATCCAGGGCAAGCAGATGGAGATCGAGTGGGGCAGCCAGATACGATCCTATGTCCTGCACCCGTATCAGCTTGTTAAGGATCACCGCACTGGAGAAGAGACGTCCGGCGTCGATGCCGTTCTCGACGGCGACATCGATCGGTTCCTGGAAGCTGCGATCGAAGCCGAGGCCGCATCAAAGACCGGCCCGCACGATCGCAGACTGGAATCAAGCGCTAACTAGGAGCCGGATCAGGATCAGGATTGCGGGGGATGCTGCTGGTCCAAGTAGCGCTGGAGGATCAACACGGCGGCTACGCTATCCTGCACCTTTCGCCGCTTCTTTCTTGATCGGTCCGCAGCAACGAGGATCTGTTCTGCCTCGGCACTTGTTCTCCGCTCATCGATCATGATCACCGGACGCTTCGTGAGTTCCCGCAGCTCGGATGCGAAACGCAAGACCTCTTGCGCCATCGGACCGAGTGAGTCGTCCATGTTCTTGGGTAGGCCGACCACAAAACCGCCGATGTCGTGCTTGACGGCAAGCGAGTCGAGGAACGGAATCACGTTTCCCGGACGCTTCTGTTCGTAGATCGGAAGCGGACTTGCCAGAATCTCGCCTTCATCGCTCAGAGCAAGTCCGATCCGCTTTCGGCCGTAGTCGACGCCAAGGTATCTCACCGGTTGGCTCCGAGCAGCTCAAGTGCGCGCCTGACAAGATCCTGCAACGCAAGGTCCTCCCCGCGGAGCTGCTCCACCGCATGGCGGGCATCGCGGAGAGGGAATCCCAGCGATCTTGACGTAAGGGCACGGATTGCCGACTCTTCAGTTCCGCTGAACAGAATCGCGACAGGTTCTGCATCCGTCAGCTTGTCGCGCAGATCGATCACGATTCTCTGCGCTGTCTTGCGGCCGATCCCCTTGACCGAGGTCAGTCGCTCGATGTCTCCCGACCGGATGACTCGGACCAGGTCCGGCTCGGAGAGGCTCGACAACACCTGGATGGCAAGACGCGGCCCCACTTGAGATACCGAGATCAGCGACCGGAAGAGGCTCCGCTCGGCGACGGATGCGAAGCCGTAGAGTTCCATCGCATCATCGCGAACCACAAGGTGCACAAACACGGTGACGGGGCTGCCGATCTCCCAGGCGATGAGATCACGAGTGGGACAGGCTACGGCAAACGCCAAGCCTCCGGTATCGATAACGACATGATCCCGATCGCGTCGCTCGACGCGTCCGCTGATAGAATCGATCACTGCCTGACCTCCCATCGAGCCTGGCCCGACGTTGCATCGCTCAGCTCCGAGGTGAACCCTTCCACGCGGCTTGGGGGAAGAGACACCGTCACGATCGACATTCTATCGTACGATGTGCTCACGATCTTGGCGTTCGAACGGTGAACAAGCGACATCACCCCCGAGGTCGTCTCGGGAGGGAAGCAGACTTCGACCTTGACGTTTCGTTTTACCACCGTGACGGCCGCCGCCTGGAGTGCGGCATCTGCTGCATCCCCGTAGGCGCGCACCAAGCCACCAATCCCCAACTTCACACCACCGAAGTAACGGATCACAACGGCCAGCACGTTGTGGAGATCGGACTTCTGCAGCTGCTGCAGGATCGGCAAACCGGCGGATCCCGCCGGCTCGCGATCGTCGTTGCAGCCCTCGTCTTCACGCGGGGGTTCGAGAGGAAGCAGCCGGAACGCATAGCAGTGATGCGTTGCGTCGTGGTAGCGACGGCGAAGCACGTCGAGCGCCGCTTCGACGTCTGCGACGCTGGCCACGGGGATCGCAAACGCCAAGAAGCGGGATTTGCTCCGGTTGAGCTTCGCCGACGCTTCCGCGGTCAGCGTACG
>Ga0272444_10006212_pt1 | contig 10232 bp, 11 predicted proteins | sample SSMForm13_FD_201033 | JGI IMG/M metagenome (GOLD analysis project Ga0272444, IMG submission 201033) | Marine sediment archaeal communities from Little Sippewissett salt marsh, Falmouth, MA, United States - SSM-Form-13 | ecosystem: Environmental > Aquatic > Marine > Wetlands > Sediment ...
TCGGGGTACTGGATCGCGTAGACCATGGAGACGAAGCCGCCGTTCGATGCACCGACGACGATGGATCGTTCGGCGCCCAGCCCGTCGGCGATTTCGGCGTACAACGCCGCGATCTCCTCGCAGGTTTTCGGATACACATCGACGTCTGTCAGCCGGCTCTTGTTGACCTCCCCGATGTGGTCGATCGCGTACGTTCTGTAGCCGTCAAACACCTCGATGTTCGGTCCCCAAGACGTTGCCGAAACCTCCGAGGCATGCAGCAGAAGAACCGGCTCGCCGTCCGCTGGTCCGCTCGCAATCACGTGGACCGTTCCGTACGACGTCTCTAGGTCGAGCTCTTCGTACGGCACCGGCCACCGCGCGAGCAGGTCGTCGTAGATCTTCATCAGCCGGTCGCGTGCCTCGACGGAACGGTAGATCGAATTCTCCAGCGTCAAGTCATCCTCCCCCGGCCCAATGATGCCCCCGATCGCGCCGATCGCGAACAGAGACACGATTCCCAGCAGTATCCATCTGGGTGGCATGGAACCCCCTCCGTCCTGCAGAGAATAGGCACAACTCGAAGGCTCCGTCAAGGGCCTAACTGGGCCTCCCGGTTCGCGCCTCGGCCTCCGGTCGAGCGCCGGTTGACGAGGCCGACCAGGGACTTGACCACGCTAGACGATCTTCCTCCAAGCCCTTCCGATCTCCTGATCCATGAATCCTACGGATTCGTACAGCGCACCGGGCTCCGGCTCGTACCAGGAGACGTAGGCCCCGACCGCCCCGAGATGGTGCAGGCGTCGCAGCGTCTCCGTCGTGACGGCCCGGGCGAGCCCCTTCCGCTGGTGGGGCGGCGCACTGCCGACCAGAACGAAGACGCCGGTCCGTGAGACGTCGTCGAAGTAGCACGTCGAGAACGAGGCAATCTCTCCTTCCCCGGTCACGGCCACGACATCGAGATCCCGGCGATAGAGCGGTGCGCGCTGGATTTTCCGATACCAGGCGCCCGTCGGATCGGCGCCCTTGTCGGCCTCCTCCGGATGGAAGGATCTCCACGAAGCGAGGCTTCGCGCCGGCAGCTCCTCCACGTCTCCCATCGAGCGAATGGTGTAGCCGGCCGCGATCGGCGTCGGATCGGGCGCTTCGGGAAGCGGCTGCCAGGCGTTGTGCTCCATCGAGTGGGCGCTCTCGAAGCGTTCGTACCCGCGAGCTTCGACGAGCTTGTTCAAACGATCGTCCTTCTCATCCACCCAGACGAACGCCGCACGCCGGCCGTCGCGGAGGGTCGCGGTGAATTCCGACTCGGCGACGTCCAGCATCTCCTCGAGCAGTTCGTCGGCCCCGATCCGCGGATCAACCATCGGATGACAAACCCCGGGATCGCCCTGGACGAGGACGCCGGCGATCTCTCCTCCGGGCGCCTCCCAGTACCGCAGCTCGCTCGGCGGCCGCTCGACGACGTTCTCCAACCAGTGCCAGCGCCAGTAGTCGAACTGGCCGATGTGCCATGTTTCGCTCGGTCGAGGATCCGCGGCGAGCGCCGCCCGGAAGAACTCGCGCGCACGCCAGTAGTCGTCCGGAGCCTCGTACGGCTTCAGGTGGAACGTCATCGATGGACTCCTTGGAGGGTGGTCTGCGCCTAAAGCTACCGGCCGGCGGCGCGACGTTCCACTTCGAAGACATCAAGGCACCTTTCGACTCGTTCGCGCGCGCAGCTCGGATTGCCTACAGTCAAGACATGAAGAAGACGCGCTGCGAGTGGGCCGGGACGGATCCGCTGTACGTCGCCTACCACGACGAGGAGTGGGGGAGTCCGGTTCACGACGACCGGAAGCTGTTCGAGATGCTCGTTCTGGAGGGAGCGCAGGCCGGCCTCAGCTGGTCGACGATCCTGAACAAGCGCGCCGGGTACCTCGCCGCGTTCGACAGCTTCGACATCGAGACGGTCGCAGCGTACACGGAGGACGATGTCGCCCGACTGCTCGCCGATCCCGGGATCGTCCGCAACCGCCTGAAGATCGAATCGGCGATCGGAAACGCCCGCGGCGTGCTGGAGATCCAGAAGGAGTTTGGGTCGCTCGATGCGTTCCTCTGGCAGTTCGTCGGTGGCGTGCCGATGCAGAACGCCTGGACGTCCCTGTCGGAGATCCCCGCCGAAACGGAGGAGTCCGCCGCAATGAGCAAGGCCCTCAAGAAACGCGGATTCAACTTCGTCGGCCCGACGATCTGCTACGCCTTCATGCAAGCCGTCGGCATGGTGAACGATCACGTCACCCACTGCTTCCGACATCGAGAACTGGCCGCCTAGCAGATCCCGGCCGCGAGACTCACGGCATCTCGTGATCCTGACAGCGTGACTTCGTCCGCGATCTCCCGGACAATCGATGCCATGAGCGATCCCCGCGCAACGACAGAGGCGCTCTTCCCGGCCCAATCCTCGGTGCTCGACGAGTCGGCGCTACGGGATCGCATCGTCAGCACCTACGAGATCGGGCCCGTGGAATCCTGTCGGTTCCTCGAGCGCGGCGACGCGGACATCTACCGCGTCGAGACCGGAGGGGCGGACTACTACCTCAAGGTGTCGCGGCCGCCGCGCACGGCGGCTGAGGCGGAGTCGGAGGCTCGCTTCGTCTCTCGCCTGGCCGAGTCCGGTGTACCCGTCGTCCGGGCAGCCCGCCGACCGGACGCAACCTACGCAAGCCAGGTCCTCGCAAGCGAAGGGCTCCGGCCGATCCTTCTCTTCGAAGAGGCCCCTCCACCCTTGCCGAAGGAGATCACGGCCAAGCGGATGGCGGCTTTGGGAAGGACCGTCGCGCGAGTGCACGAGGTCGCCGACGCGGAAGACAAGTCCTACGATCTGCCGACGTTCGATCTCGAGACGGCCGTGGCGGAACGAGTTCCACACATCCGTCGGTTTGCGAACGAAGAGGACCAGCGGTTCATGGAACCCGTGGTCGAGTGGATTCGATCTCGGCTGGTGGAGATCCCTCGAGAACCACCTGACTGGGGGATCTGCCATGCCGATCTCGTCCTGTCGAATGTGAGAGCCGGACCCGAATCGGACAGCGTGACGCTGTTCGACTTCGGCTCTCTATCGCGGACCTACCGAGGCTATGACCTCGCCGTCGTCTTCTGGAGCCTCGGACATCGCGATCCCGCTCGGCATGCGGAACGCTGGACGGCACTCCTCGATGGATACACGTCGATCCGGAGCCTGCCGGACCGGTTGGAGGAGCACCTGCCCGCGTTCCTAGCGCTGAGGGAGCTGGCCTTCCTGGGTGGCAACGCCGCGACGCTACCGCTCCGGTTGGGCACGGAGCCGTTCGAGTCGAGCTTCATGCACGACGGCTTCGACCGAATCCGATCGATCCTTGCTGAGGCAGGTGCGATCCCGTAGCGTGCAGTCTTCGTCCGCGGGGGACACGGCCCGCCATGGGCCTCATGAGGCGGCCTCAAGCCACCGCGCAAGATCCCGCTCGAGGCCCTCGGCGGTGTGCATTCCATACGGTTCGCCGGTCTTCAGGACCCACCGCAGAGAATCGAAGAACTCGAGGCCACGGTACCAATCGAGCGTCGCCGCATCGAATCCCATCCGTTCACAGTAGGCCTCTTCCGTGCCCCGGCCGCGCAGCTCCGGGACGAGAAAGAACGGGAGCAAAAACTCGAAGATCGGATCGGTGAACCCGGCGTGCTGCCAGTCGATGATGCCGACGAGCCGATCGCCCCGGACGAGCAAATTCTCCGGCCAGAGATCGCCGTTGCTGAACCGATCGCCGGGCGGTCCGGGCCAAGTCCTCTTCAGTTTCTCGTAGGCGGCCTCCGCGAGCGCATTCGGCTTCTCGAACATCGCGTAACCCGCCTCCAGCACGTCGAGCGCCGACTCGCTCCCTTCCAGCGTCTCGAGGCTGCCCGGCGGAAGATCGGCCGCGGTGATCGACTGCACCGCGCAGACGGTGTCGACGTACAGCGCGTCGGCCCACGGCACGTTCGCCCTCATCGCATCGAGGAGCGGATCGCCGTCGATGAACGTGCTGACGAAGAGCGGGATCCCGAGCGCTTCGCCCCGGGAATCCCAATGCAGCGTCTTCGGCGTCGGCAGCGGATGGGACTCCATCGCGGCCAGCGCGGCGACCTCGTTGGCGCTACAACTGCTGCCGAGGCGCACCAACAGCCGCCGCTCTCCCTCGTCCGTCTCGAGATCGACCCGCCACGGCGTCTCCCGCGAACTGGCCCCGAGCGGCGTTGCCCGCATCGCCCGGACACGAAGGCCAAGGACCTCGCCCAACATCTTCCTCAACGCCTTGCCATGAGCGGGCAGGTCGAACGGCGGCACGGTCAGTCGGCACCTCCGGGAGCGGTTCCGCAAGCTCGAGGACGCGGGCTACGAGGAAGCATGGTCTGCGCTGCGCCTCCGTTACTCCTAGCTCGCGCAACCGACGGCTCCTTGAAGCCGGGGTCGCAACGTGCGGGTTCTTGGATCGTGGCGTGGAGTCCGTGCTACCCCAGATAGACCGCCAAGTAGTACGGCCAGATGACGAGGCCGAGGATGGCTTTCCACCAAACGAGGTGCGCGAATCCCAGCGTGAACAGCCACCCGGCGAACCAGAGTACGCCAGCGGTGCTGCCGCCACTCGCTTTGCCTCCTGCCATGATTCCCCCTCCTTCCGGATGCTGGGATCATAGACAGCCCGGACCGGACCGGCAACCCACGCATCGCAGCGGCCCCCCTGGCATCCCCCGTTTTGCTTCGACCACGGCCGAGCCGGAAATCGGGCCTCCCATCCGGCGGTGCACCGGATTCGAGCCCACAGACCCATGCGAGACAGGCCGCTGTGCGAGGTGGCCGCCCGGCGGATACGATCCGTGTGCAGAGAGGAGGACCCGCTTTGCAGGCCATGTGCTCGCTCTCCGTCCGCGGCTACGATACTTCGGTCGATCCGGGGCGCATCGCGGAACTGATCAACAGCTCTCGGGCATCCTCCGGGGAGGATCGGCCTCCGACCACGGCGGAGCAGGTTCGCTCGTTCATCGCCGAGGCTTGGGCCGGCTTCGACGCCCGCACGGATATCCGCCTGTTCTTCCGTGGCGACCGCCTGGTCGGCTACGAGCGGACGAAGCGGGAGACCTGGGCGAACGGCGCCCGCGCCTATCATGCTCTGCTCTTCTTCCACGCAGATTGGCGGGACCGCGAGATCCTCACCGAGGCGCTCGAGCACCTCCGCCGGTATCAGCTCGAATACGCAACCGCTCACGACAGCGAAGCGGAGCCGTTCGTCGTCGTCATGCCCCACCCGGCCGATCCACCGATACTCGACGCCCTCCAGGCCGTCGGCTTCGAGCCGCGCCGCGTCTTCCTCTCGATGGAGCGCGCACTGGACGGCCCCGCTGCACGGGGCGAGCTCCCCGAAGGACTGAGGCTGCGCCCGCTGTGCGAGGCCGACTACCGATCTATCTACGACTTCGATCGCCGGATCATGCGGGACGGGTGGGGTGTCGAAGCGCCGAGCGAGGAGCACTTCCACTGGTGGAGCGCGGAGGCGTTTCGAGACCCCGAGCTGTGGCGCGTCGCATGGGACGGCGACCGGATCGTCGGAACGGCCGCCGGAGTCGTCGGAGGGACCTGGAATCCATCGCTCGGCGGCGAGCGAGCGGAGATTCGGTTCGTTCGCGTCGACCCCGTGTGGCGCCGCCGGGGCGTCGCTCGCGCGCTGATCCTCCACTGCCTCGCCGAACTTCGGGAGCGAGGCGTTCGCATCGTCGAACTGGGCGTCGACGGAGAGAACGAGGCGACGGCCGGAGCCCTGTACCGCGGACTGGGTTTTGGCGTCACAGCACGCAGAGTCGCCTATCGATACGATCTGGATCCTCTCTCCTAGGGATCTCCTCTCCGTCGACGTGGGCCGGCGCCTCCTTGCTGGCAAGCCGCCTCTCGCCCACGCTGGCCCCATGATCACTCGCCGGCTGCTCCTCACATGCATGTTGATCGTCCTCGCCTCCGCCGTAGCGGCCGGAACGGAAATCCTCTCCGTCGACTGGGACCCCGACCTCGGCGTGATCCTCGTCCGGCTCGACGCGTTCCCGCCGTGGGGCGGGTGGCGAATGCTCGTCGATGGAGCGGAGGTCGCCATGGAGGGAGGCGATGGAGGCCCCATCGTCCGCCCGAATGCGCCGATCGACCAGGGGCCGACCGGGCTGTTCATCGGGACAACGCCATGGATCAGCCCCCTTCCGCCCGGGGCGCTCCCGTGTGCGGGGACAATCCAGCTCGACGTCCCCGGCGAAGGACTGACGAACGCCTTCGCCTACGATCTCAGCGCGTCGTACGGTCCCGGTGTCCTGTCCGAACCGGAAGCCTTCGAAGCAGGTCGGCCGGTCGCCGGAGCTCTTCACGCCGACACGACCTGGCAGGGGGAGATCCTCGTCACCGGATCGGTCTTCGTCCCGTCCGGCGTCACCCTGACGATCCTGCCCGGGACGAAGATCCGGTTCACGCCGTATCGCGGCTACACCGACCCCGGCGGCCGCCTCTCGATGCGCGTCGAGGGGACACTGAAGGCGGTCGAAACGGCAGCCGAGCCGATCTTGGTTCACTTCGGCCGCGGGCGACCCGATGAACGGCGATTGGAGCATGCTGCGGCTGGTCAACGCGTCGCCGCGATCCGAGATCCGATTCGTGATCCTCGAATTCGCCCAGCAGGGACTCAACCTGTGGAACTCGAGCCCGGCGGTCGCCGACGTCATCGTACGCTGGAACAACTGGGAGGGGATCTACCTCGAATCCTACTGCTCGCCGACGATCGAGCGGGCTCGCATCTATCAGAACGGCTACAACGGGATCGCGATGGAGCAGTTCAACGACGCGATCGTTCGCGACTGCACCCTTGCCGACTCCGGCACGCATGGGGTCCACATCGATGCGTCGACGGCTTCGATCGAAACGTGCATCATCGAGGGGGACGCCGCAGCCGGCGTGTCGGTCGACGATCACGGGAAGGTCACCGTCGAAGCCTGCCTTATTCGCGGTAACGAGTTGGCGATCGTCTGCGGGGAAGGACAGAACGAGATCCATCTCGACGGCAGTTCGATCCTGACCGGGAACACGCACGATGCCCCGCGATGTCAACCGACGCAGCTGTTCCCGATCCAATCGGTGAAGGCGGCACCTTCGTCGATCGCGCTCCCGATGGCCGACCTCCGGCCGTACGAGCTCGGGTACACGCCAGGGGATCGCCGCGCGGATCGATTTCCCTACATCTACCCGCTCGTCGACGAGACCCGGCGCGTCGTGAACGCGATCGGAGACGGGCTCGGGCTGACGTGGAGCGTCGCCTGGGATGGCGAAGCCGTTTGGACCGCTACCCTGTGGGGAGAGGTCTACCGCCTCGACCCGGAAACCGGTGTGATCCTGACCCAGTGGCAGTACCCCGGTCCCCAGGCGTGGGGGATGACCTACGACGGCGAGCACCTATGGATCAACGACTTCGCCGAGAAACGCGTCTACGAGATGACGACCGACGGGCAGGTCATCTCGAGCTTCCTGATCCCCGACAAGCAAGGAGGAGCGAAGGGGATCGCGTGGGACGGCGAAGCGCTGTGCATCATGGGATGGACGAATCCGACGATCTTCCGAGTCACGAAGCGCGGCGTTGAACTCAACCGGATCCCGCTGCAGGAGGGGGGAGGCGGCCTTGCTTGGGACGGCTCTTCGTTCTGGGTTCCCGGCGGACGTGGGATCCTCCGCGTTTCGGCGCAGGGAGAGCCGCTCGGCGCCATCCATGCCTGTAGCGAGGGAACCTGGGATCTGACTTGGGACGGTCGGTACCTTTGGGCGACACAGCGTACGAACGAGAACTGGTTCGACGACAAGCTCTTCCGGATCGAGATCCGACAGCTGCGCTGACCCTGTTCGTCACGCGCGCCACGGGCTCGCTCGCCGCAACCACTGAGGAAGGAGCGGGACATGTACATCGATGCGCATAACCATCTGGTGATGTCGTACGCGAGTTGGGATAAGGAGGAGCCGCGCGCCCTGCCATGCGATGCGATCATTGCCCGTCTCGAAGCTGGCCAAGTCGGAGCCGTCGGCCTGATCGTCGGCGGCAGGCGGTCGTTCCCGCAGCGCGCCCCCGAATCGTCCTGGTGGGGAACGCTCGACGCGCTGGCACAGTTCTGGCGCGGTCAAGCGGAAGCCGACCCGCAACTCCAGATCCTTCGATCGGCCGACGACGTCGACCGTATCTCTCCGGGGGCGCCAAGCGTCCTCCTCGGCATCGAGGGGGGACTTCCTTGCTTCGAGACGCCGTTTGAGGATCCGATCGCCGCGCTGCACCTCCTGGTCCGGCTCGGCGTGCGCTCGATCCAGCCCCTCGGCGCTCTCCCGAGTCCGGCCTTCGATACCGGCGTAGATCTCCACGGCGCTCCGCGGCTGAGCCCCGCCGGGCGCAAGCTGGTCGTCGAGGCGACGCGCCTCGGTCTGGTCATCGACACGGCGCACTTGACGGGCGACGATCCTGCGTTCGCCGAGATCCTCGACATCTCGTCGACGCCGCCGATTGCCTCCCACCACAACTGCCGATCGCTCAGCGGTTCGCCGCAGGCGCTGTCCGACGCGGCAATCCGGGCGCTTGCCGAAGTCGGCGGGGTGATCGGCATCCACTCCGGCTCGGTACACCTAACCGGGTCGGAGCGGCAGGCGACGATCGTCGATCTCGTCGCGCACATCCGCCACGTCGCAGAGCTTGTCGGGGCCGACCACGTCGCCGTCGGCACGGACTTCATCGACATCGAACGGATCCCAATGGACCTACCACCGTCCACGTTCATGGAGGGAGTCGGCGAGCCCGAGTTCGCGGGCCAGCTCGAGGACGTACTCGCCGAGGAGGGCTTCGGCGAGGCGGACCGGGCGGGTATCCTCCACGAGAACGCCCGTCGTCTCTGGCGAACCGCGCTGGGATCGGCGAGAGGCGACGGACCGAAGACCGATCCTGCGCCGCATCGATTGCCAAGAAGGAGGGAGCCGTGACGCTCCGAGTCGTCCGACTGGGCACAGCCAGAGTCAAAGGGGAGGGGCTACGCATCGGCACCGTGAGGCGCCCGCCACGCGGTGTGCCGAAGAGCGAGTTCGCATCGCAGAACTGGTACGACGTTTGGCTTCCCGACGTCGCCCCGTCCGCCGAGTTGATGAAGATCGGGCGGGCAGTGCAGTCCGACAAGGACTGGGCGGCGTTCGCGCGGAAGTACCGGGCCGAGCTGGCCGCCCCGGAGAAAGCTCGTGTTCTCGACCTGCTGGCCGCCCTCTCGCGCCAGACGGACTTCTCGATCGGCTGCTACTGCGAAGACGAGGCTCGCTGCCACCGGTCCATTCTCCGCGAGATCCTCGCCGAGCGGGACGCCAACTTCGCCTGAGGGGAGCGTTGCGAGCTCTGTCGCGTATCCTATCGTCGCTGTTATCCTCTTCGCTTCACGGTTGAAATGCGATCCTTTCATCGCCAGGTTGGAGTCCACCCGATCGGGGGCGAAGTCCTTCGATCGCTGGCAGAACAAGAATGGAGAGAGGAGGTTCGACATGCCGAGATGCCATGTAAACGCCCAATGCTGGGTCGACTGCTGCGTGTGGTGCACGGCCTATTGGAAGGAGCCGGACGGACCTTGCTCCACGAGAACCGCTCACGACAAGGCGCAGGTGTTCGAGTTCGGAGATGAGAGGATGACGATCACGGCCAATCAGGTTCCGGGTGCCGAGTTCGCCGAAGCGTTGGCCGAGATTCTTCCCGAGAGTCTCGATGCAAAGCTTCGGGAGTCCTCCGACAAGATCTGCTTCTCGCTGGCCGCGGTCACGCGGGAGGAACTGGTCGACATCCTTCAAAGCATGCTTTCGTAGGGCCTCCGAGCTACGCCACCCGTGCCCAAGGGGATCGATCGGCGTCCCGAGTCGGACTCGTTGCAGCGTCACAGCACCTCGCACTCGAGCCCCGGGTGGCGGCCGAGGCGATAGCGGAAAGCCAGCGTCTCGCCACCGCGGGGCTGGGCGGCAAGCGGGATGTGCTTCGGCAGCGTCAGTCCCGAGTCGTAGTCCCGCAGGAGATGCTCTCCGTGCACGAGCACCTCGGTGAGTAGCATCGGCACGTACCTCGGGTCGAGTGGATTGGGGATGGCGATCGAGCCACCAGGAATCCACCCGGCATCCAGGTTCGTCCATGAGGCGATCGTCCGAGCGCTGAGCTCGAACACCGTGCCGAGGGAGACCCGAT
>Ga0272444_10006214_pt1 | contig 10231 bp, 12 predicted proteins | sample SSMForm13_FD_201033 | JGI IMG/M metagenome (GOLD analysis project Ga0272444, IMG submission 201033) | Marine sediment archaeal communities from Little Sippewissett salt marsh, Falmouth, MA, United States - SSM-Form-13 | ecosystem: Environmental > Aquatic > Marine > Wetlands > Sediment ...
GATCTGTACATTAACTATAATTCTTTATTACATTAGGGAACCCGAATAAACCGTCCAGGCGCTCGCAGTTCGAAATCACACTATTTATGTTTTGATGACAAGGAAACCTTGTGAGATTCCACGTTTTGATAATAAGAATGAGGTTGGTTCTGGTAGAATGCGGCGGGTGGGGACCGAACACATATTTACTAGTATAGTTTGAGGCATAATCGATGATTTTATCCTCACATCAGCATAACATTATTCATGAATATCGAAGATCGCGCGCGCAGTTGTTTATTTTAGCAGTAATTGTATACCTTTTCTTGCTCTCTCTTATATTCAACTCCGCACGCATATTAAAAGGATGAAAAATGAGTAACGAAAAGAGAGAAAGAACTCTAGGGATCGACCTTGGTACAACAAACTCGGCCGCAGCGATACTCTTAGATGGAAAACCGACAATAATTCCAAGCGCTGAAGGCCCAACAGTTGCCGGAAAAATGTTCCCATCCATATTTGCGATCACAAAAGACGGACAACTACTCATAGGTGAGCCTGCTAGAAGACAGGCTATCACTAACCCAGAAGGGACCATAAGAGAAATCAAACGTCAAATGGGGACAGACCACAAGATCAAGATTTACGGAAAGGAATACACCCCACAGCAGATCTCTGCATTCATTCTACAGAAGATTCTGCGAGACGCTGATACCTTCCTCGGCGAGAAGATCACCAAGGCTGTGATAACAGTACCCGCGAACTTCAATGACAATCAACGTCAAGCAACCATAGATGCTGGTGAAATCGCTGGACTAGATGTAACCCGAATCATTAATGAGCCAACAGCGGCGGCACTAGCCTATGGCTTGGATAAGGCAGGTCAAGAACTGAAAATACTCGTCTTCAGTTTTGGCGGTGGCACAAACGACACGACAGTAATGGAATTCGGAGGAGGCGTGTTCGAAGTGCTATCAACCAGCGGAGACACAAAAACTGGCGGAACTGATCTAGATAAAGCCGTTATGGATTACCTTGTTTCCGAGTTTAAAAAGGAAACAGGAATAGATCTAACGGGAGATATTAACGCGATGGTTCGATTGAAGGATGCAGCTGAACAAGCCAAAATAGAGCTGTCAAATCTAATAACCACCGAAATAAACCTCCCATATATCACCGCAGATAAAGAAGGCCCGAAGAATCTTCAGCTCACTCTAACGAGAGCTAAACTTGAACAGCTAACAAGGCCTATAGTGGAAAGGATTAGAGAACCTATCCTGAAAACCCTCTCAGATGCGAGACTGACCCCAGTACAAATCGACAAAATCATCCTCATCGGTGGGCAAACAAAGATGCCTCTTGTTCAACAGTTTATTGAAGATATTATCGGGAAAAAACCTGAGCGAGGCATTGATCCAATGGAATGTGTCGCCATAGGTGCAGCCATTCAGGGAGCAATACTCTCAGGAGAGATATCGGATATCGTGCTCCTCGACGTCACACCACTCTCACTTGGAGTCGAAACCCTTGGAGGCGTCTTAACTAAGATCATAGATCGAAACACTACTATACCTGTAAAGCAAAGCCAGACATTTTCTACAGCAGCTGATAGCCAGTCCTCTGTTACCATACACGTTCTGCAAGGGGAACGTTCAATGGCTAAGGACAACATTAGTTTAGGCCAATTTGACCTCACAGGGATACCTCCTGCACCCAGAGGCGTACCTCAGGTAGAAGTGACATTCGATATCAACGCCGATGGTGTACTGAATGTTACCGCGAAGGATCTAGGTACTAGTAAACAAATGGGAATTAAGATAACGGCTTCAACCAAGCTTAGCCCCACAGAGAAGGATAGAATGGTTAAAGAGGCAGATCAGTTCGGTGAGCAGGATAAACGTGCTAAAGAGGAAGCTGAGATGCGAAACACCGCTGACTCACTCATCTACACTAGTGAAAAGACGCTGAGTGAGATTGGTGACAAGATCTCAGAGACCCAGAAGCATGAGGTTCAGGAAGCCATCACTGCGTTGAAGGATTCGTTGAAGACCGGAGGTCTATCTGAGCTAGGAGCTAAGGTTGAGGAGCTTAAGAGAGTGATCCAGGAGGCAGGAGCGGCAGTCTATCAGCAAGCCTCTGCTCAACAAGCCCCACCACAACAATCTAGTGAAGAATCAAGGACTGAAGAAGAACAACGGGGAAATAAAACCGTTGATGCAGAGTTTAAGGTCGTAGATGAGGAGAAGGAATAAAACCTCTCCATAACTATTTTTTCTGTTCTCGGTGAGGTGTATTTAGACGAGCAAACTGGACTATTACGATATCTTAGGGGTAGAACCTGAGGCATCCCAAGATGAGATAAAACGCGCGTTCCGTAAACTCGCCTTCAAATATCACCCTGATAGAAACAAGATGCCTGATGCTGAGGATAGATTTAAGGAGGCTTCGGAAGCGTATGCTATTCTTTCCGACCCTGAAAAGAGGCAGAAGTATGATGCTAGGGGCTTTGAGGGAATTAATGAGCAGTATAGGCAAGAGGATATTTTCACCCCCGAGACTTTCCGAGGTACTTTCAATGAGTTTGGATTCAATGTGGAGGATATCTTTTCCCGTATTTTTAGGAGGGATTATGCTCCTCAACCAGTTTATTCTATGGTCCAGCGTGGTCGCGACTTGGAGACCCAGGTGGATATCACGTTAGAGCAAGCAGACATAGGTACTGAACTAAAAATTACCATACCAAGGTTAAAGAAATGCAGCCGATGCGCGGGATCAGGTGTAGAGCCAGGTGCGAGTGCATCTAGAAGGCCCTGTAGGAATTGTGGAGGAAATGGATTAGAGGAAAAGCGCGTAACGCTTAATGTAAAAGTTCCACCTGGGATAGATAATGGTGATCATTTAATCCTCAGAGGACAAGGTGATGATGGGCGGAGTGGCGGTCCCCCTGGTGACTTAATTGTGACCATTAGGATTAAACCTCACCCATATTTGACCCGGAGAGGAAGGAACCTCGTATATGAGGCATCTATCAATTTTGCCCAAGCTGCTTTGGGAGCCGAAATAAAAGTTCCAACATTAACGGGTGAGAATATTGTTCGAGTCCCCCCAGGAACACAGGGTGGAACTAACCTGAGGATGAAGGGAGAGGGCATGAGCAGCAGTCAAGGCAAAGGAGATATGCTCGTACGTATCAATGTCAGAATTCCTGAGAAACTTTCATCTAGGGAGCGAGGTCTTGTTGAGGAGCTCTTAAAGGAGTTTGAAAAAGAAGGACATTAGTTTTAATGCGCGTGGTTGGGTTAACATATTATTTAATTCCTTTTTCATCATTTTTATTATTGCTATTCTTTATATGAGCGAGCTACGTTTTCTGAGCACTGATATTTTTCATTGCCGCAGTCGTCAACTTCTTGACTGGAAACGAGACCCCCCAGGGAACGCGTTCTTATTGGTGGCGTTGTTCTCCCTTACCCGGAGAAAATAAAGAGACTCCAAGTCTTCATTATAATCAAGCGCGCGTGCATTATTCAAGAGTCAAATAGGGTTTACTATATTTATCTAGTGAGGACCTAGCGGTTGCGTAGGTCTTGTTTTTCCTCTTCTCGTTCTTGTCTTTTCCCGTCTTGGATGTGTTCAGAGTTAGTCTTATAGTTTTCCTCGTCAGATAATCCGGCTCTAAGACTTGTCTCAAGTTCATTGAAGTCTTTTCTGAGTGTCTTTGCTTCGGAGATAACTGATTCAAGGTTATCAAATATTTCTCGGATGTTTGCTTGTAATTCCTCTAAATCTGTACTTATCTCCTGCTCAAAGCTTCCACTTAGTTCGGCTGATATTTTTTTGGCATATTCTTTAGCTTTCTTTTCTTCTCCATCAGAGGATACTACCTCACTATATACCAAGTGATGATAGAACTCATGAAGCACAATTCTTTTCCTTAAACTCTTTTTCTTAAAATAAGCAACATTATCACTATAGACCGCCAAATACTTCCTTCCCACCCCTGCGTCCACGAAGTTGTGTGTGTGCGATGATTTTATCCTCACATCACCTTCACCGCACCTACCACCAAGATCATGCGTCCGCCTTATCCTCCCCCTATCCAACACGCCACTGTGAAGCCCAGATACTATACTCTAACTGACCTTGACGACTTTCAAGACGATGAAGTGGAGGATTTTACTAAGAGATGGTGGGCGTTTCTGGATTTGTGTAGGATTAGGTGAGATTATATCAAGACTTTAGAAATAGGCTTCATGCCTAAGATATGCAGAAACAAGATGTTGAGTGGGCTAAATCAAACATATCCTAGGTTTGGCTATATGTTATCGTTGACTCCGTGTAGTTATCCACCTGACTCAACATAGCCTTGAAGGCTTGCTGCTGCTCACGTTTCACCAAAACAGTGAAAACAGTTTGACAAACCTTAGGCCTATTCCACTCATCAACATCATAAGTACATGACTCATGCTTAACAAACCCATACCGCCACAGCTTAGTCCTTAGAGCCTGAACCTCATGCATATTCCGCACCACCACCGAGACCGAGAATACCCCCACCAAACCCAATACATGAGCAACCTCAACCACCTAAACAAAACCCTCCACAACATAGCATCCGGGTCTTGTCTGGGTAACCTGACCACTCTTCTCCATCGCCCGCAGATAACGCAGCGCTTCATCTTCACGCATTCTAAGGGCTACGGCAAGTTCTTTGACACTGCACGGTTTACCGGATTCCTCCAAGAGCCGCTGGATCCTATTCATCCGAGCCATTGTGGAGCTGCCTTCGGGGACCTCTCCTTTAACGTGAACCCGGAACCCCACAAACTCCACGGGGCTATCCGGATTCTTTAACACCGGCTCAGCGAACCGCCTCGGATGCCCCCACGTCTCCAATGTGTCCCAGAACTCACCAGCATAAGGCCCCGTGTCTCGACCCTCATGGATGGCTTTAACGGCCTTCTCGTAGAGGCCCTCCACATTAGGGTAGTTGGTAGCCTTTTCCTGTTCGGGTTCTTGTCGCTGTTCTTCAACTGGGTCCGGGTCTACTCCGGGTATCCTGATCCAGACTATGGGCTTACGGTTCTCCAAGAGAACCTGAAGCTGGTTTCCCTCGGGTTTGAAGCTGAACCCAAAATTCTCCCTGCACCGCTGATTAAACTCAACGATACCCCGCTTTCGGCCCAGCAGCTTACTCACGCATACGCTGATATGGGTGTAGCCTCTGCTAGACGGCTTATAGTTGAGGTCGTCCACGAGTTTACCTAAGTCAAACATGTCGCCCAGAACCCCGCTGCGACGGGCATACTCCACCGCGTAAACGATCTCCTTAAGATATTCGGGACTCGTCTCAAGCCAGTGCTCCGCGTAGAACCTTTTCTCATCCCCAACATTCTGAGAGATATTCAACGCGGATTCCAGATTTAATCTAGTGAATCCGGGTAACACCTCCTCAGCGTGATCAAGAATGGCTGCGATATCGGCTCTGCCAAGCGCGATCTCCTTCAAGTGGTCCACCAGGCTAACCTGCAGCGCGGCTGCTCGTACCCTGCTTTGCCCGGCTTTACCGTGCTCCGTGAAGAACACCCGAATAGTATCATCGTTGCAGCCTTGTGATATCTGAGCCATACGCGTCTGGTACCCATGGATCTCGATGTTTATCCAGTCCCAGACCTCCTTAGACCGCATGATCCGTTCCAACTCAGGGGCGGCGGCTTCCTCGATAGCCCTGAAGAAGATACATTGATGCCTCCACGCATCCAGGCTGTCCGGTGTGCTGCGATTCGTGAGCACCTTGTAGTCGGTGCCGTAGATCAGGACCCCGAATCTTCTACCGATAGCTGGGTTGTTTGTAAGGTGATCCAGGATGATGCCGAAGCCTTTCTCCACGTTGATCCTGTCAGTGAGAGGATTCGCCATAAAAGCAAAGGGGGCAAGGGACTCGATGAGAAACTTTGCGGCTCCGCTGCTTACCAAGGCTTCCCCGTACTCCATCACATTAAACATATAGTCCAGGAGTCCCCAATTGCCTACTTCGATCTGGTCTATGCCCATGGGTAGGGATTCCCCGTCTACGGTTCCCTTGTAGACCTCTGTGGGGCTCTTCGCGAAGCCGAGGAAAGCGTTTCTGGTGGCTTTGTCGATGAGAACCCCGTTGATGCTGTAGTGGATGCTTTTTCCGGTGCCAGCGTTGGTGACGATTAATGCATGAGCATTGAGTCGTTGCTCGATTCCCTGTAGTAGCTGCGCCTTATGTGCTAAACACAGCCTTGGATCCTTCTCCTCTGCGTCCCATGAGATGAGTTTCTCTACAAACTTTGCCCAGTCTAGGGACTCGATCTCGTAGATGTTCCGGATCCGTGTTATCGGCTCGTAGCATAGGTGGCTACGGGCCAGGGTCTTCTCTAAGGGCTCCGGCTCCTCATCCCCATCACCGTTTGTGAGGATGACTCCGTTATCCTGCAGAGCCTTTCTCATGGCTTTCCAGGCAGCGGGACTCAAACCAGCCACGTATTCCCGTAGCGGGGTCTCCTCGTCTATGACTGTGAGGCAGAGCTCACGTTCCTGTGGCGTGATGCGGCGATCTTTATCGAATATGAGTATAGGCGGGTATGTGTTTTCTTTCTGAGCAGTATAGATGCTCCACACGGCCTCAATGCTTTGTAATCGGCTGCTGTGGATGGGGTGTTGTCGGGTGTAGAGGTGCCCCACGTTGAAAAACCGTACCGTAGGATTCATGAAACGATCCCAGTCACCCAAAGATTATTTTCCCCCGAGTGACTGAAAATCGTAAAACTGGTAAAATCCGTAAAACACGGTGTACAGTTTTACCATTTTTACAGAGTTTACAGGTTTTACCATTTCTAGGGTGGTAAAGGAATTTCTCTGTTAAGCGGGTAAAATCAGTTGATTTAATCATTTTTTTATTTCTCCGAGTGGTCTAAAATCGTAAAACTGGTAAAACCCGTAAAATCGGTAAGTTGTGTTCGTTGTCGGATGGTCTCTGGGTTCAGTTGTTGTGTGATTCCTGGGTGTAGTATGTATCTGAGTCTGTGTCCATGGTCTTTGACCAGGGTTAGTATGTTGTTATCTCCGAGTCGGTGAAGCATTGCTGTTATGGTGGATGGGTGTTTTTGGGTTAATGCTTGTAGTAGGTCAACGGTTATTACGTATCCTTGGCTTTGGATGGCTAGACACCATTGAACCATATCATGGCTCGGTGTCATCATCCGTGGGACTTTGGCTTGCCGTAGCCCATAATATATCTCATAAGGCTCTATCGCGTCATAGGTTTGTTTGATGCGGGTTAACAGGACCTCGAATCCACTCATAGTGGGATCTCCCAGTGTTTGTATTCGTGGTTCCAGGTTGCGCCCTTCATCTCAAGAACCACGTTGTATGGGGTCCATTGAGTCGGTGTGATGTCTCGGGGCGGAGTTACCCTGATTGTCCCGTCGTATTTGATTACGGTGAATCCGTGTACGCCTAAACCGTTGGCGGCCAGAGTGTCAATTACCGCTTCCTCATCGGGGTCCGGTTGCGGTGTGGGCTCCTTGATTTTGGTTTGGCTCTCTGCTTTACGTGGCTTCTGTTTCTGTGGCGGAGTTTGTGGCGTGTCGTTGACGCCTAATGCGTCTGGGTATTGCTCGATGTCCTGGGTGAATACCCCGCTTACTCCGGGTAGGCTCAGCGCAGCGTCTACCTCAGCCCGCTTCGTAGCCATTTTGAGGATCGTGTTGTCAAGGTCAAGGATCTCCGGGTTTCTGATCCTGTAGACTCGGAAGGATCCGTTGCTGCTTTTTCGCTCTTGGTTGGGTAGTGTCTTGATCTCCTGGTCACTGTAGCCTAGCTGTTTGAGTTTGTACTCGGTGAGCCAACGGTACTGGTACTTTGACTCGTCGGTGGTGCATGAGCCTACACCGGACCCTATGCGGGCCCCTGAGACGTGGATTATGTCAGCCCGGACAACATACTTTATGCGTTCTCTTCCCGGTTCCCGTTCCTCTATTTCTCTGAGTACTATGGGATCTGGGTAAGCCTGGAAGAAGTTTGTGAGCTTGTGTGCTCCGGGGTCCAGTAGGCTGGGTTTGCTGCTTCCACCGAATAGTTTACGGGTGTAATCTACGTCCTCCTCCATCCACGTCTTGAACTGCGTGGTAAGTGTCTCCACGTTCTGCATAACAGCAGCTGCGTGGCGTTCGCTGATTGTGATGGCTAAGTCAGGTTTAGCCTCGGTGATCTGTGTGGATTGGGGCTCCACTACTGGACCTCCTCCAATATGTGTGGGCAGCCCGCGTAGGCTGGGTCCGTGTATTGTTTGACGGTGGGGCAGACTACGGGGCACTGTTTTTGATGTGGGCAGCTCAGGCAGCAGATATCGCCCATTGCAACGCATTTCAGGTCAGTGCAGCGGAGCACCATCGTTTGCTGGGTCACTTCTTAGCCTCCATCGCCTCTCCGCAGCTGGTGCAGTAGTTGGGGTTAGGGCTCTGTTTGCCGCAGCTGGGGCACATCTGGTCCCATTGGTGGGGTGTCTTGAGTTGGGTCTGTGGAGGTATCACTGGGCTGGGTTTGGACTCTATGCATATTATGCCCAGGTATTCGGCTAGTGTTCCCCATGTTTCAGGCGCGGGGTACGCTGGTTTACCTACCCGGTGGTTCTCGAAACGGTACAGAACATGGAACTGCTCGATTACATCTCCAGGTAGAATATCCCGTGAGTCATGTAATGGCACCATTTCCACGAGTTTCCCGCGAAGCGTCTCAGCCACGGGCATTATCTCCCACCCATGAACATGTTTCCGGTGATTCATGCCTGAGCCTCCAATATGAAAGGAAGCAACGGCGCATCCGGGTCAGCTGCCGTTGACTTGATGAACTCAGCCAATGTTCCCTGGGTTCCATCCGGGAGACTCAGTACTATGTTCGCTGAGAACTCCTCGACAAGGTCAGTGATACCCAGCCTAACAGCCGCCAACCTCCTCTCCAGGTAATCATGGAAAAACCTCCAACTAGCAGCCTCCAGATACTTGGCGGGTCCACGTTTGCTCTCAACATAGATCTGAGGCACCTCTAATTTGAAGTGAATAACCCGTTTAACACCATATTCTTCGGAGCTTAGCACCATCTCAATCATAATCATCTCCGCGCCACCCTTCTGAACCAGGGCATAATCCAGGCCAGCCTCGGTGAGCAGCCCCGCCACCATACCTTTTAAGCGGTTCACACTCAACGATGTACCTCGACCGGGAACCTGTTTAAGATCAGTACCGCTGAGAAGGATCTTTCTCTGAGTCATCCGATTGTCTCCACCTGTGACTGCTTCCTGATCAGGGCCCAGCTGAACGCGCATAAACCCGCAGCCAGCCCCGCGGGGAACGAGTTCAGAAACAAAGCCAAAACCAGGCACAAAGAACCCACCAAGTATAACCAGGCCCCGATGGCTTGTTTACGCCGCATAACCAGGGCGACAAAACGCAGCCACCGGTTCAATTCTTAGCCTCCAGAAAAGGCGCTGCCCTGCTTCGCCACTCATCAATCCGCATTATGGCTTGGCTATAATCTGCTTCTCCGCTTAACACATAGTCACGGATCTCTTTAGCCTCTCGAAGCAGGCTCTCTACACAATCACGGGAACACCCGTTGACTCCAAAACTATTCATATTCTCTCAAATAAACTCGACCCAAACTTGGTGATCCCTTTTTAAAGCTTGTCCCCAAATATGGGTTAGTGTTACTATACATCATCACTTACACAATGTTTTCTATTCTCTTCACCCGGTACTTGGTACCCCGAGACTCTACAGCCTCCACAGCCTCCAGCTGAGGCAGATAACGGTCCACCGATGATGAAGAAAACACCCGTTTAAGCTCTTTTCTCGTGACCGGTCCGTTTTTCAGTATAAACATAAAGATGAATAAGACCTGGTTATTCGCCACCTGAGCGACACGTTCAAGGAGAAACAGTTCTACACCGGCGCGGTGGGCGAGGATATGTGTATATTCTTGTCTTTCTCTCTGTTTTTCCTCTACCAGGCGAAGGATCTCCTCGGATCCGAGAAGCGTCTCCTTTTTGAACACCGCTGGCATAAACTTGTCTTAACTCCTCATTTTATCAAAGACAAGTAACGAATGTGGCGTGTTTCTTGAAGAAAGGATAAATATCGGGAATAATTGTCATGCATGGGTGTCCTCCATAATCATCTCTAGTCAAGTGATTTGTGGGGGCACCTGTTTCATATTGATTGCCACC
>Ga0272444_10006215_pt1 | contig 10230 bp, 20 predicted proteins | sample SSMForm13_FD_201033 | JGI IMG/M metagenome (GOLD analysis project Ga0272444, IMG submission 201033) | Marine sediment archaeal communities from Little Sippewissett salt marsh, Falmouth, MA, United States - SSM-Form-13 | ecosystem: Environmental > Aquatic > Marine > Wetlands > Sediment ...
GACGAGGGGGGGCGGCACACGCCATTCTTCCCGGGGTACGCGCCGCAGTTTTACCTGCGGACGACGGACGTGACGGGGGGTATTACGTTGCCGGAGGGGATCGAGATGGTGATGCCGGGTGACGACATGAACATGGAAGTGCAGTTGATCGAGCCGATCGCGATCGAAGAAGGGCTGCGGTTTGCCATCCGCGAGGGTGGCAAGACGGTCGGCTCGGGCGTCGTGACCGAGGTATTGGAATAAGGAGGGTATGGCGTGGCGAAACAAAAGATACGGATTCGCTTAAAGGCCTACGACCACCGCATTCTGGACGAATCGTCCCGCCAGATCGTGGAGACGGCCGAGCACACGGGGGCCAAGGTGGCCGGCCCGGTGCCGCTGCCGACCAAGATCGAACGCTATTGCGTGATTCGGTCGCCCTTTATCGACAAGGATTCCCAGGAGCACTTTGAAATCCGGACGCACAAGCGACTGATCGACATCGTCGACCCAACTCCGCAGACGATCAACGCGTTGATGCGCCTTGGACTGCCCGCTGGCGTGGATATCGAGATCAAGATCTAGCCGTCGACAGCGAGCAAGTGGGTGAGTTATGATCAAAGAAATTGTTGGTCGCAAAGTTGGAATGACACAGGTGTTTGACGTGCGTGGCGAGATCGTGCCCGTCACGATCATCGAGGCCGGCCCGTGCCTGGTGACGCAGATCAAGACGGTGGAGCACGATCAGTACGCCGCCGTTCAGCTTGGCTTTGAGCAAGTCGAGGCCCGGCGTCTGAACAAGCCCCTGCTGGGGCATCTGGGGGAACAGCCGTCTATGCGTGTCTTGCGCGAAGTGCGTGTGGCGGATCCCTCTGCGTACGAGGTTGGGCAGCGCGTGGACGTGAGCGTCTTTAGCGCCGGCGATTGGGTGGACGTGAGCGGGGTGTCCAAGGGGCGGGGCTTTGCCGGCGTGGTCAAGCGCTACGGTTTTGGTGGCGGCCCCCGGACTCATGGGCAGAGCGACCGGGTGCGGGCACCCGGCAGCATTGGCGCCTGCACCTATCCGGGGCGCGTGCACAAGGGCAAGCGCATGCCCGGTCGTATGGGCGGGCGGCAGGTAACTGTGCAGGGACTGCGGGTGGTTGAAGTTGACCCTGAGCGGAACCTTCTGTTGGTCAAGGGGAGTGTTCCCGGAGCCAACGGCGGCCTGCTGCGGGTGCGCAAGTCCGTCAAGCACAAGAAGTGAACGGGCCGGCAGGGCAGAGGCCAGTAGGAGGTACACCGTTGGAGACCGCACTATTCAGTATGTCCGGTGAGCAAGTAGGCACCGTAGAGCTCGACGACACCATCTTTGGCATCGAGCCGAACTTGGCGGTGATGCACCAGGCGCTGCGGCGGCAGTTGAGCAACGCTCGTCTGGGGACCCATGCCACCAAGACACGTAAAGACGTCCGTGGTGGTGGCAGAAAGATGTGGCGGCAAAAGGGTACGGGGCGGTCCCGACAGGGTAGTCGTCGGGCACCCCACTGGAAAGGTGGCGGCACGGTCTTTGGGCCGCACCCGCGCAAGTACACCAAGGCGATGCCGCGCAAGATGCGCCGTTTGGCGGTGCGTTCGGCTCTGTCGGTGAAGCGGGGCGAGGACAGGATCATTCTCCTGGATCGCCTCGAGTTGGAGGAAATTCGTACCAAGGCGATGCTCGAGGTACTGTCCAGGTTGAACCTGGCGGGGCAAAAGATTTTGGTGGTCCTGCCGGATTCGGACCCGATTGTCCAGACTTCGGCCCGCAACCTCGCCGGGGTGAAGACACTCTTGGCGCCCAACTTGAACGTCGCGGACCTGCTGGACTATGATCATCTGCTGATGCCGGTGGCCAGTTTAGATGTCATCGGGCAGATCCTCAGCCAGCAGGAGGTGTAGGATGAATCTCTATGATGTAATTCGCCGGCCGGTTCTGACGGAGAAGAATACCCGGTTGATGGAAGAAGAGAACCAGTACACTTTTGAGGTGGCGCGCGACGCGAACAAGATTCAGATTCGAAAGGCGATCGAACTGACCTTTCCCAACGTCGAGGTGGTCAAGGTTCGCACTTGTATCGTCCCGAGCAAGCCGCGCCGGCGCGGTCGGACGGTTGGTTCGAGCAAGACGTGGAAGAAGGCGATTATTACCCTGAGCCCGGGTGATCGGATCGACATTTTTGAGGGGATCTAGTTTTTGCCTGTCGGGCTACGGTTGCAGCGAATTGGGGGACGAATAAGCGAATGATTCTGGTCCCCCAGTAGGAGAAGATGATGGGTATCAAAAAATTCAAGCCGACATCACCGGGGCGTCGCTGGGCGAGCGGACCCTCCTTTGAGGAGATTACGGAGACGCGTCCCGAAAAGTCGCTTCTGCGTCCGCGCAAGCAGCGGGCGGGCCGCAATAAGCATGGCCGCATTACGGTCCGGCATCGTGGGGGTGGGGCCAAGCGCCGCATCCGCAAGGTGGACTTTAAGCGGAAAAAGTTTGGTGTCCCGGCGCGGGTCGCGACCATCGAATACGCTCCGGGTCGCTCGGCGCGCATCGCCCTCTTGCACTATGCTGACGGTGAGAAGCGCTACATTCTGGCCGCCCATGGCCTGCGGGTAGGTGACACGGTCGTCTCCTCGCGCGAGGCAGCCGATATTCGCGTTGGCAACTGCATGCCGTTGCGCTATATTCCGTTGGGTACCCAGATCCACAATGTAGAGTTGTACCAGGGCAAGGGAGGGCAATTGGTGCGGGCAGCGGGAACCTCGGCGCAGTTGATGGCCAAAGAGGGAGACTATGCGCAGTTGCGCATGCCCTCGGGCGAGGTACGCCGGGTGCACTTGGACTGTCTGGCGACGATTGGGTCGGTAGGCAACCCCGAGCATTCTTTGGTCAAGCTGGGCAAGGCCGGCCGTACCCGCCATCGTGGCCGGCGACCCCAAGTGCGTGGTTCAGCGATGACGCCACGTGACCATCCCCACGGGGGTGGTGAGGGCAAATCCCCGATCGGTATGCCGGGGCCCAAGACGCCTTGGGGTAAGCCGACGTTGGGTTACAAAACACGCAAGAACAAGCGTACTGGTCGTTTTATCGTCCGCCGGCGCGGTGGAAAGCGCGGGTAGCGATTCGTGGACGGGCTGCAGGGTTCGCGCCGGTGTTGCTTGCCGGAGGCGGGTCGCGGCCAGTCGCGAATGAGCGGTTGATCTTGGGAGGTTGATAAGGATGTCACGATCGAGGAAGAAAGGGCCCTATGTCGATACCAGGCTGCTTCGTCGGATCGAAGAGATGAATCGGACGAGTGAGCGTCGGGTCATTCGCACCTGGTCGCGCGATTCACAGATCTTTCCGCAGATGGTGGGCCACACGATTGCGGTCCACGATGGCCGCCGGCACGTGCCTATTTACATCAGCGAAAATATGGTCGGCCATCGTCTAGGTGAATTCGCCCCTACCCGTCTTTTCCGGGGCCATGGCGGCAAGAGAGCGCGCATGGCCAGGCTGAAGAAGTAGGGCCGCCGATAGGAGTTGTCATGAAAGTTCGGGCCAAGTATCGGTTTCTGCGTATGTCGCCGCAAAAGGTGCGCCAGGTTGTGGACCTGATTCGGGGGCGCCAGGTGGATAATGCCCTGGCCATCTTAAAGTTTACTCCCCGGGCGGCGGCGCGGGAGGTTTCCAAGGTGCTCAAGTCCGCAATCGCCAACGCGGAGAACAATGCTATGCTTTCGCGTGAGGATTTGTACGTGGCCGCTATTACGGCTGATGATGGGCCGCGGCTCAAGCGCTGGCGCGCGCGGGCGCGTGGGCGTGCCGATCGCATCCTCAAGCGCACCTGCCACGTCACGGTGGTGTTGGATGAATACGAGTACGAGGAAGCTGACGAGACAGTCTGATTCAGAGTGCGCGCTGGCGCAAGGAGGGCCTGTTGGGACGTAAAGTGCATCCGATTGGATTCCGGCTGGGGGTTGTTACCGATTGGCAATCACGTTGGTTTGCCGAGCGTAACTATACAGAGCTGCTGCATGAGGACTTTGCGCTGCGGGACTTGATCCGGGAGCGTCTCAAGGGCGCAGCGGTGTCGCGGATCGAAATTCAGCGCTCCGCGAACAAGGTAGAGATTACGTTGCACACGGCCAAGCCGGGCATTGTGATTGGCAAAAAGGGCGTGAACGTGGACCGGCTGCGCAGAGAGCTGGAAGAGGCTACCGAGAAAAAGGTGCGGTTGAACATCGAAGAGATCCGTCAACCCGAGTTGGATGCTTACCTGGTGGCCGAAAGCATTGCTGAGCAGTTGGGGAAGCGCGTTGCGTACCGCCGGGCAATGAAGCAGGCGGCCTCACGGGCTCTGCGTCTGGGGGCCAAGGGCGTCAAGATTCGCTGCAGTGGCCGCTTGTCTGGCGCCGAGATGGCCCGTTCGATTGTCGAGATGCGTGGGCGGGTGCCGCTGCATACGATCCGGGCTGATGTGGACTATGCGATGGTGCATGCCCACACGATTTATGGACGGATCGGGGTCAAGGTGTGGTTGTACAAGGGCGATATCCTGCCTGAGCCGACTACGCCTGCCCTCGCGGGCGCCGAGCTGACATCATAGGCCGGCCACGCGCGGTGAGGGACTTGATAGTCCCCTGGCGTATCGATCGCTCGGCGTGATGTTTGGCTGGTCCAAGCTGGTCAATGTCAACAGCGCGCCGTTTGGTAAGTTGTAGAGGTATGTAGGAGTCGAACCATGTTGATGCCGAAACGGACGAAATACCGCAAAGTCCACAAAGGCCGGATGAGAGGCCGGGCTACGCGGGGCAACACGATCTCTTTTGGCGAGTATGGGTTGCTGGCCCTGGAGCCCGTCTGGATCACCAGCCGGCAGATCGAAGCGGCGCGGCGTGCCATCACCCGCTATCTTCGCCGTGGTGGCAAGGTTTGGATTCGTATCTTTCCGGACAAGCCGATTACCAGGAAGCCAGCTGAAACACGTATGGGCGGCGGCAAGGGGGCTCCGGATCATTGGGTCGCTGTGGTCAAGCCCGGACGCATTCTGTTCGAGGTCGGCGGGGTAGACCGCGACGTTGCCGAAGAAGCTATGCGCCTAGCCTCCCATAAATTGCCGATTCATACCCGCTTTGTTTCCCGGGAGGAGATGCAGTGAAAAAACTCAATGTGGTCGATTTGACCAGCGCAGAGTTGGATCAGCAATTAGAGGAGGCGCGCCACGAGTTGTTTAACCTGCGCTTCCAGTTGGCGGTGGGCCGGCTACGAAACTATAGTCGTATTTCCCAGGTGCGCCGGGATGTTGCTCGCATCAAAACCGAGCAAAACCGCCGCCGCATTGAGGGAGAAGCGCAGCAGGAGGCGGAAGCATGAGCATGGGCCGCAAGTCCCTGATTGGTCGTGTGATCAGTTCTAAAATGGACAAGACAGTGGTTGTCGAGGTGGAATACCGCCGCCGCCACCCACTTTATCGCAAGGTCATCCGCCTGCGCCGCCGCTTTATGGCGCACGATGAAAAGAATACTTGCCATGAGGGTGACAAGGTGCGCATTGTTGAGACTCGGCCCCTAAGCCGGCTGAAGCGCTGGCGCGTGGTTGAGGTTATGGTGCGGGCCCAATAGCCACACCGGATGGATTTGTTAGGAGGCAACAGTGATCCAACCAATGACACGATTGCGGGTGGCTGACAATACCGGGGCCAAGGTGATTCAGTGTATCCGGGTCCTGGGCGGTTCGAACCGCCGATACGCTTCTGTGGGTGACGAGATCGTTGCCTCAGTGAAGCAGGCTGCGCCCGATGGTTCGGTGAAGCGCAGTGAGGTCGTCCGAGCAGTTATCGTGCGCACCGCCCGTCCGCTTCGCCGGCCGGATGGTTCTCACATCCGCTTTGACGAGAATGCTGCTGTAATCATTACGCCGCAGGGGAACCCCCGCGGAACGCGCATCTTTGGTCCTGTAGCCCGGGAATTGCGCGACCGTTTTATGAAGATTGTTTCCCTGGCGCCAGAGGTCTACTAGTGCGTTTCGCATAGGAAACACGTGAGCGCAACACTTTGGATACGCGAAACTCACCAACTCTTGCCGGGAAAATGTTGGAGGATAAACGATGAAGATCCACAAAGGTGATCTGGTCATGGTCATCGCTGGTAAGGATCGGGGTAAGCGTGGCCGGATCAAGACGGTCCAGCCGAGGCAGGGCCGGGTTGTTGTCGAGGGCGTCAATTTTGTCAAGCGCCATCGCAAGCCCCGCGGCCAGATGGATCAAGGTGGTATCATAGAGTTCGAAGCGCCGCTCCATATTTCGAACGTGATGCTGATCTGCCCACGTTGCAAAGAGCCGTCGCGGGTAGGGTACGAGTTCTTGCCTGAAGGGGGCAAGGCCCGCATCTGCCGGTCCTGCGGTGAGGCAGTGGATTAGTGGAGGCAAGCCTATGGCCCGCTTGTTAGAGTACTATCGCAGTGAAGTCGTTCCAGCGCTGATGAGCGAGTTCGACTATCAAAACATTATGGAAGTGCCGAGCCTGCACAAGATCACCGTCAATGTGGGTGTAGGCGAGGCGATTCAGAACGCGCGCGCCCTCGACGCAGTCGTGAGCGATTTGCGCCAGATTGTAGGGCAGCAGCCGGTGATCCGCCGGGCTAAGCGCTCGGTCGCCGCCTTCAAGGTCCGCGCGGGGATGCCCGTGGGCGTTTCTGTGACCTTGCGCGGCCGGCGAATGTACGAGTTTTTGGATCGTCTGGTGAATATCGCTCTGCCGCGTATTCGCGACTTTCGAGGTATTTCGAGCAATTCGTTCGATGGCCGCGGCAATTATTCACTGGGCCTGCGTGAGCAGCTTGTCTTTCCCGAGATCGACTATGACGAGGTCGACAAGGTTCGCGGGCTGGAGATATCCATTACCACCACCGCGCGCACCGATGAAGAAGGCAAGGCGCTGTTGACCAAGATGGGCATGCCCTTTCGTGATTGAGGGTGTCTATCTGTGTGGTGAGCTATACCAGGAGGAAAGAGTTGGCACGAAAGGCATTGATCAACAAGAGCAACCGGCCTCAAAAGTATCGGGTGCGGCACTATAATCGCTGCAAGATTTGTGGCCGTCCCCGGGCATATATGCGCAAGTTTGGCATGTGCCGGATCTGTTTCCGCGAGCGTGCCTCCAATGGCCTGCTCCCCGGAGTGAAAAAGGCCAGTTGGTAGCCTAGTCCAAGTCCCCGCTGGCGGGGAGACCTGATTGCACGAGGAGGATAACAAGGTGTCTGTTACTGATCCGATTGCCGATATGCTGACGCGTGTTCGCAATGCCCTCATGGTACATCATGAGGATGTGGTGATGCCTGCGTCTCGGGTCAAGGAAGAGATCGCTCGTATTCTCAAGACCGAGGGGTTTATTCATGGGTACGAGGTCTTTGAGGAAGGCCCGAGAAAGCAGATGCGTGTCCGTTTAAAGTACACAGAAGAACGGCAGCCCGTATTAACGGGGCTGAAGCGTGTGAGCCGGCCGGGATGCCGGATCTATACCCGGCGGCATGATATCCCCCGCGTCAAGGGGGGGATGGGGTTTGCTATCGTCTCCACCTCTAAAGGGGTTATGACCGGCGAGGATGCCTACCGGGCTGGTGTCGGTGGCGAGGTGGTTTGCTATATCTGGTAGTTTGACTGCGCCGGTACCAAACCGGCGGCGGAGGCGTTACCATGTCGCGTGTTGGCAAAAAACCTATTGCAGTGCCTGCCGGAGTCAAGGTTGAGGTTGTAGAGGATCAAATTGTTGTGGAGGGGCCGAAAGGATCCCTGCGGCAGAAGAAACTGCCTGGTGTGGATGTTGTGATTCAGGACGATGTGGTTCAGGTGGAGCGAAAGTCCGATGCCAAGCCGCATCGGCAGATGCATGGTCTCATGCGCACGCTGATCGCCAATATGGTGCACGGCGTGACGGAAGGATACCGCAAGCAACTGCGGATTGTGGGTGTCGGCTATCGGGCTGAGCTGGACGGGAATGACTTGGTATTGAATTTAGGATACTCACATTCCATCCGTGTGAACCCGCCCGAGGGAATCTCCTTTGCGGTCGAGGGTCGGAATGATGTGATTATTGTGACCGGGATCGATAAAGTCGTGGTCGGCCAGATGGCGGCCAACATCCGGGCGATGCGCGAGCCGGAACCGTACAAGGGCAAGGGCATTCGCTATCAGGGAGAGGTGGTGCGCCGCAAGGCAGGGAAAGCGGGCAAGGTAATGTGACACGGATTTCGGCCCTGGAGACACGGATTCGAATCGTGGGTACGCAAGGGCTTGAGATACGGGACACTTGGCATTTGATTCTTGTGCCTGGAACGCGGGTTTGGGCCGCAGAACCATGGACAAAAACAGGTAGGCAGATGGAGTCACGGATCGCTGGTTGTACGGCCAGACTCGTGCTTGAGAGGTAAACGATGATTAAACGGGAAACGTCAAAACAGCGCCATCAGAAGCGGCATAAGCGGGTACGGGTACGGATCAAAGGGACGCCGGAGCGGCCGCGATTGAATGTATTCCGCAGCTTGCAGCATATCCATGCCCAGGTGATTGACGATACAATTGGTCACACGCTAGTTGCCGCTTGTAGCCTTGAGGATGAGGTTCGCCAAAACGGGGGGAAAAAGGTCGAGCAGGCGGGGCTGGTGGGCGAACTCCTGGCCCGGCGGGCTTTGGAGAAGGGAATCAACCAGGTTGTCTTTGATCGTGGTGGCTATCGCTATCATGGTCGGGTCAAGGCCCTAGCGGAGGCAGCGCGTGAGGCCGGCCTCAAGTTTTAGGACGAACCACTTGGGCAGCTAACGGTAGTGAGGAGGAACAGCGTGGCAAAAGCGACTTTGGACTTGAATGAAGTCGAATTGGAAGAGCGGGTGATTGAGATCAGCCGCGTGGCCAAGGTTCAAAAGGGCGGGCGGCGGATGTCTTTCCGCACGGTGGTTGTGGTGGGTGATCGAAACGGTCACGTCGGTGTTGGCATCGGCAAGGCCAACGATGTACCCGAGTCGATTCGCAAGGGCATCGAGCATGCCAAGCGGAATATCATCCGCGTGCCGATTGTCGGCACGACGATTCCTCACGGAATCGAGTGGAAGTTTAAGGCGGCCCGGGTCATGCTCAAGCCAGCTACTCCTGGTACCGGTGTGATCGCCGGCAGTGCTGTGCGCGCGGTGGTGGAATTGGCGGGGATCCATGACATCCTGACCAAGTCCAAGGGAAACCCGAATCCGGTCAACCTTTGCAAGGCGACACTGCAGGCCCTGAATAGCCTGGTCTCTGTTGAGGAAGAGGCGGCCCGGCGGGGTAAGACAGCCGAGTACATCCTGCGCCGCCGCATGCGGGAGAGCAAGCGTCGTCGGGAGGTGCAGGTATGACGCCGAGAAAGAAGGCGGCTCCCAAGGCGAAACAACTTTGCATTACCTGGCACAAGAGCGCAATTGGCTATCATCACGATCAGGGAGCGACCATCCGTGCGCTGGGCTTGCGTCGCTTGAACCAGAGTGTCATCCACAACGATACGCCGGTGATTCGGGGGATGCTCTTCAAGGTCCGGCACCTGGTGCACGTGGAGGAGGTAGAAGCGTGAAGCAGCACGAGTTGCGACCCCCGCGAGGGGCAGTCAAGGCGCGTAAGCGCGTTGGACGAGGGATTGGCTCCGGCTATGGTAAGACTGCAGGCCGGGGCATGAACGGCCAGCGCTCGCGCTCTGGTGTGGGCCTCCGGCCGACCTTTGAGGGCGGCCAGCGCCCGCTGGTGCAGCGCTTGCCGATGAAGCGGGGTTTTCACAACCCCTTCCGTACCGAATACGCAGTGATTAATGTGGGGCGCTTGGCAGAGGTCTTTGAGGACGGTTCTACAGTGACCCCGCAGCTGCTGTACGAGTTTCGGGTGTTGCGTAACCTCAACTTTCCGGTCAAGATCCTGGGTGAAGGTGAGCTAGCTGGTGCGCTGAACGTTTACGCGCACGCCTTTTCCGAAAGCGCCCGTTCCAAGATCACGGAAGCGGGCGGGAGCTGCACGATACTGGATCCACAGATCATGGAGATCGCTACGGACGAGGTTCAGTCCACGTCCTAGCGTATACCCGCCCCGGCCTGATGCAGGTCGGGCGGAAGCGGGAGAACGACTATGATGCTCAAAGCGGCGGTCAATGCCTTCAAGGTTCCCGACCTGCGGCGCAAGATCCTCTTCACCTTGGCGATGCTAGTTGCCTTTCGGCTGGTTTCGCACATTCCGGTGCCCATGG